>SXGT01819187.1_pt1 | contig 24478 bp, 21 predicted proteins | sample 3176221 | NCBI WGS metagenome assembly SXGT01 (sample SAMN11356862, study PRJNA531348) | freshwater metagenome | isolation source: freshwater sample F1-120 | place: China: Fuxian Lake, Yuxi | collected 2017-12-25
CGCTCACGCGCGGCAGCCATCAGGCCCACTGCATCCATCGCAGCCTTGCCGCCTGCCGGCGCTACCAGCTCGAACACCACGATGTTGGTCTGAATGTTGTCCAGCTGGATGCGCACGCCGGGGCAATCGGCCAGGCGCATGGCAATCAGGCGCGCATTGGCATGGTCCTCCGCCAGCCGCTCGAAGTGATGCGTCAGACCAAAATCACAAGCGGCCGCAAACATGCCCACTTGCCGCATCGCGCCCCCGAGCATGCGGCGGTGGCGAATGGCAGCGCTGATCAAATCGCGCGGCCCGGCCAGCATCGAACCGGCCGGGGCGGCCAGACCCTTGGAGAAGGCCACCATGAGAAGATCGAACGGCGCGGCCAGCGTGGCCGGTGAGAGGCCGGATTGCACGGCGGCATTCCACAGACGCGCACCATCCAGGTAGCGGGAAAGGCCGATCTCTCTGGCTGCATCACAGATGGCGACCACCTCGCTCTGCGGCCAGACGATACCGCCATGGCGGTTGTGGGTGTTTTCGATCTGCACCAGGGTGGTGGCCGGCAAGGGCAGCACCGGCTGGTTGCGCGGCTTGGCGCGCCGGCGTACATCCTGCGCGGTGAACAGGCCGTTGCTGCCGATCTCGGTGAACTGCACGCCAGCATTGGCGGCCGAGCCGCCGGCCTCATGCCAGACCGAATGGGCCTCGGTGCCCACCAGCACATCATCCCCGGGTCGCGTGAGGACGCGCAGCCCCACTTGGTTGGCCATGGTGCCGGAAGGCAGCCACAGCGCCGCTTCCTTGCCCAGCAATTCGGCCACCCGCGCTTCGAGCGCGTTGAGGCTCGGATCATCGCCATACTGCATGTCGCCCACCGGCGCACGCGCCATCACGGCACGCATGGCGTCGGTAGGGCGGGTCACGGTATCGGAACGCAAGTCAATCACGAAGATTCTCCATCGAACAGGGTAAAACGGCCAGGAATGGCTCCCACCAACGGTTTCAGCCGCTGGCTGCGGCACGGCCGCGCGCCACGTTGATCGGCAACAGGGCGATCAGGCCCAACACAAACAGGATCGCCGTCGAGGCAATCGCGATGCGCTGGTTGCCACCGGTGGCCCAGGTAATCGCACCATACATCAGGGGGCCGATGATCGAAGCCAGGCGCGTGGCAAAGGTCCACAAGCCATAGAACTCGCCGAGCTGCTTCTCCGGTGCAAACAGGCCAGCCATGGCACGCCCGGCCGACTGCGAGGAGCCCATGCACGCACCGGCAATTGCCGCCGCCCACCAGAAATGCCCTTTGGTCATGCTGAGCGCGGCAATGATGCAGGTCGCGATCCAGCCCGCCAGCGTGAGCCCTAAGGCCAGCTTGTGGCCGATGCGATCCTGCCAGAAGCCAAATGCAAAGGCGCCAGCGGCTGCGGCCAGATTGAGGACGAAGATCAGCACCATGGTTTCGGACGATTTGAAGCCGATCACCTGCTCTGCATAAATGGCGGCCAGCGTGATCGCCACTGCCACGCCGCCCTGATAGAACACCGCGCAGAGCAGCAGCCACATGAAATCGCGGTAGCCTCGCGCCCGCTTCAGCGTTGCCAGGAGTTGCTGCAGGGACGCCCGGAAACCGCCCTGCACCAGCGCCTGCGGCTGCGGGATGGCGCGCTCTTTCAGCCAGGCAAAGGTGGCCACTGCGGCGGCGCCATAAATGCCGGCCGTGACCAGCATGGTGACCGGCACAAAGTGCGCAGCCGGCAGGCCCTGGCCTTGCGCCCACAGCACGTAGCCCAAGCACAAGCCCAAGGCCAGCATGCCGCCGAAATAGCCGAAGCTCCAGCCCCAGCCGGACACCGTGCCCAGGCCTTCGCGCCGCGCCAGCTCGGGCAGGAAAGCGGCGCACAGCGATTCGCCATAGCTGTAAAAGGCGTTCGAGAAGATGATCAGCACCATCGCCAATGCCACCTGTCCTGGGCCCACCAAGGCGAGTGCCGCCGTAGACAGTACGCAGCCGATCGTGGTGAGCGCGAGGAAGCGTTTCTTTGATGCCCGCAAATCGGCCAGTGCGCCGATCGACGGCATGGTGAGCATGACAATCGCGTAGGAAATCGACAGCGCCAGGGTCCAGGCAAACGGCCCCCATTCCGCCTTGCCTGCAACGACACCCGCAAAGTAGGCCGAGAACACCGCTGTCAGCACCACGGTGGTGTAGCCCGAATTGGCAAAGTCGTACATCGCCCAGCCAAACACTTCGCGCTTGGCAACGCCCGGATTCAGTACTTGGGTGCTCCAGATTGCCATCGCCGTTCCTTGCTGCGTGATCGTTGCAAAACCCGTTACAGGAAATGGCAGTGTACCTGCCTCCCATTGACTGGCACCATGCCATTCGCATAGCGTGCGCCCACTCTGGGGGCCACGCTACTACAATGGCTCCTGTCAAGGGTTTGGGGGATGTTACGTCGTCATGTTGAGGCCACGCCAGGGCGTATGCCCGCCCCAGAATGCGAAGAATGCATCGAACGCTTCGACGCCACAGCGCGCACGTCATTGCCTGCTGATTTCCGCAGATATCCGATGAAGCCGAGCAGCCTGCGCCAAACCGTGTTGCTCCTGCTCGCCGCCCTGGGGTTGGTGGCGGTGCTGGCTTTGTTGTACCAGAAGACCCAGGCCACCGACATTCGCGAACAGAACGATGGCCTCAACCGCCTGCGTGAACTGCGTGACATCGACACGCGCTGGGACACCGATGTGCTGCGAGCAGGCGTCGAACGTGATCTGGCCGCGGTGCCGCTGGTCGACAGCCGCAGCGCGCTCGAAAGCACCCTGCGCCGCCTTTCTGATACTGCACGCAGCGCTGCCAGCAAGGCACTTTCGGCCGACCTCTTCGAAATCTCGCTGGCGGTGCGCAAGAAGGCGCAGTTGATCGAGGCGTTTCGCGCCGAGAACGGCCAGTCACGCACCGCCCTCAACGATCTTGCGCGCGCCCGGCCGCTGCTCGCTACTGCCAATGCGGAGCAAAAGGTGCCCGTGCTTGCCGTTGATTCGGCAGCGACCCGCCTGGAAGCTGCCGGCGTGGTGGCCTACGGCCAGCCCAGCGAAGCGCATGTGAAGGAGCTCGAAGCGGCGGTGGTGGAAATGCAGACGCTGCAAGCGGGCCTGCCCGACGCGCTCAAGGCACCCGCCATGCAAGTGCTGCAAGCCGGGATCACCCTGGCCAAGAGCCGCAGTGACGAGATGCGCTTGCGTGCCCTGATTGCCGAACTGGGAACCGGCCCGCGCATCAACAACATCACCCTGTCACTGAACCGCGAACTGGAAGCCTCGCTGCAGGAAAAGGAAGTCTATCGCGCCTACCTGATCGGTTATGCCGGCGCGCTGCTAATCCTGCTCGGCTGGCTGGTGGCCAAACTGCGCGCCGCCAACGTCAGCCTGGAGCGCCGCGTTGAGGAACGTACGTGCGAATTGTCCGACGCACTGCTGCACCTGAAGGAATCCGAAGCCCAGCTGATCCAGTCGGAAAAAATGTCCTCGCTGGGCCAGATGGTGGCAGGCGTCGCACACGAAATCAATACGCCGCTGGCTTATGTCAAGAACAGCCTGGGCACGGTCGCCGAGAAACTGCCGGAGCTGGATACGGCGCTGACCGAATCGGAACGCCTGCTCGCACTCCTGCAGGCTGGCGCAGACGCCAACCCCGACGATCTGTCGCGCCAGTTCGGCCTGGTGTCGCAGCAACTCGCCTCGCTCAAGCAGCGTGCGGTGCTCAAGGAGCTGATGAGCCTGGCCGGCGACGGTATCTATGGCACGACCCAGATGGCCGAGATCGTCGGCAACCTGAAAGACTTCTCGCGCCTCGACCGCAGCAAGGTCACGCAGTTCAGCATCAATGACGGTCTCGACAGCACCCTGCTCCTGGCCAAGCACCTGCTCAAGTCGGTCAAGGTGGACAAGCATTTCGGCCAGATCCCGACCATCCTGTGCTCGCCGTCGCAGATCAACCAGGTGTTTCTCAACCTGATCACCAACGCCGCCCAGGCGATGGAAGGCGACGCCGCCTCCGGCGCCGGCACCATCACCCTGACCACCCGCGCGGAAGGGCAACACGTGATCGCCGAAGTGGCCGACACCGGCAAGGGCATCCCGGCCGACGTCATGCCGAAGATCTTCGACCCGTTTTTCAGCACCAAGGAAATCGGCAAGGGCACCGGTCTGGGCCTCTCGATCTCCTACAAGATCGTGCAGCAGCACGGTGGCCGCATCGAGGTTGCCTCCGAGCCGGGCAAGGGCACGCGCTTTACCGTCACCTTGCCTCTGACCCCGCCGGCCGATGCCGGCCTGGACTCCTGACCGATGGTATTGCCTGACAAGATCGGCAAGTACGAAATCGAAGGCGTCCTCGGCCAGGGTGGCATGGGGGTTGTCTATAAGGGTTACGACCGCGCCATCGCGCGGCACGTCGCCGTCAAGGCGATCACCAAGGCGGCGCTGGCCCGCGAAGAACTGGAGCAGGTGATTGCGCGCTTTCGGCATGAAGCGCAGGCCGTCGGCCGCCTGGTCCATCCGCGCATCGTGCAGATTTACGACTACGGCGAGGACGATAACCTCGCCTACATCGTGATGGAACTGGTCAACGGCGTCACGCTGTCGCACCACCTCTCGGGCGGCACCACCTGCGACCTGCGCGCCAGCGCCGAAATCGTGCGCCAGCTGCTCGACGGCATGGGCCATGCCCATGCCGAGGGCGTGATCCACCGCGATCTGAAGCCCTCGAATATCCTGGTCAACAGCGACGGCCGCATCAAGATCAGCGACTTCGGCATCGCCCGCACCGAAGCTTCCGGCCTCACCCAGGCCGGGGAAGTCATCGGCACGCTGCACTACATGTCGCCCGAGCAGTTCGCCGGCCTGGAGGTGGACGCGGTCACCGACCTGTACTCGATTGCCGTGATCGCCTACGAATTGCTGGCCGGCAAGAAGCCTTTCAGCGGCAGCGCGGCAACCGTCATGCGTCAGGTGCTCAGCCACATTCCTGAATCGCCCTCGCATCCCAATCCGAAGCTCTCGCCGCTGGTGGATCGGGTGCTGCTGAAGGCGCTGGCCAAGAGCCGCGAGGATCGCTTTCAGACCGCGCGCGAGTTTGCCGATGCGTTCCGCGAAGCCATCGATGCCTCCCTCGCCCTGGCCGGTGAAGGCCCGGCGGCCGGTGTCACCGCCCCCACCAGTGCGGCCCTGCTCAGTGCCGCCCGCCTGCTGGCGCCAGCGCCCCGTGCCGGCAGCGGCGGCAGCCCCATCGTGGATGCTGCCGACATGACGGTGGAAACCGCGATCAAGCTGGACCGCAGTGTCAAGAAAGGCCGCATCCTCTTCATTGATGATGAAGAGCGCATCCTCTCGGCGCTGAAGTCACAGTTCCGCGAGCGCTATCACGTCTTCACCACCACCGATGGCAACAAGGCGCTCGAGTTCCTGCGCAAGTACCAGATGCACGGCATCGTCAGCGACCAGCGCATGCCCACCATGGTGGGGGTCGAACTGCTGCGCCAGGCCAAGGAGATGCAGCCGAACAGCGTGCGCATCCTGCTGACCGGATACTCCGATCTGGCCGCCATCGTCGGCTCGATCAATGATGGCGAGGTGTACCGCTTCATCAGCAAGCCCCGGGGACAACGCCGAGTTGCAGACCATCGTCGCCGAGGCGATGACCATCGGCCTCGAACTGGCCGATACGCGCGTCGGTACCTTGCAAGTACCGGAGCCGCTCGACGCCGGCGTACTGGTGGTCGACCAGGATGAGGAGCTGTTTCGCGCGCTGCGGGAACTGATGGGTAGCGTGTGCCCTGTCGTCCACGCCCCGGACCTCGACAGCGCCGTGGCGGCGATGCAATCGCAGGAGATCGCCGTGGTGGTGGCCGACGTCGGCTTCGGGCAATACGAAACCATCGCCATGCTGAAGTTGCTCAAGCAGGAGAATCCGCAGATCCTCAGCCTGGTGGTGACGCAAGCCTCGGACTCCGAAATGGTGATCGACCTGATCAACCAGGCGCAGATCTTCCGCTTCCTCAACAAACCGGTGAATCTGCGGCTGCTGCGCGGGCACCTGACGGCGGCGCTGCAGCGCTACCTCACCTATCGGGCGGCGCCGCAACTGGTGAGCGCACAAAAGGTCGAGGTGAAGCAGGAGGTGCGCACATCTTCCTTCGGCATGCGCATTGCGGAAGGCTTGCGCGGCTTGCGCGGCCGCTGGTTCGGCAGGTCCTGAGCCTGCCGATTGTGCTTCGGGTTGCTGCCGCGGGTTGCTGCTTCGGGTTGCTGCTTCGGGTTGCTGCTTCGGGTTGCTGCCGCGGGTTGCTGCTGCGGGTTGCCGCCTGGGCTCCCGACTCGCGGCGCCAACTGTCTGCGCTACGTGGTGAGATCGGTTTTCTGCCCTTCGCTCCAGCGCCACCAGGCAATGGTCCACGTTACCGCCGCCTGCACCAGAAAGATCGCCAGCGCGCCCAGCGCCGAGGCCTGACCGAGCGGAAACACCAGGAACGATACGGTCTTCAAACCCGCAACCCCCATCAAGCCGGGTAGCACGCCATCGAGCAGCACCAGATACATGATGGTGGCCGTGGCGGGCCGGCGCGGAAAGCGCGCCAAGGCAAAGATGCAATACAAGCCGGCATCCCGCGTGAGCATTGCCGCCAGCGCCAGCGGCATCGCCTTGCCTTCGGTGGCGATGTCCTGGATCACGCCGATCCAGCCCGTGCTCCAGGGTGCCACCAACAGCAACAGAGCCGCCACCCAGGTCGCACACAGGCTCACGCTCCACAGCGGCAGGCTTTGCAGCACGCGCTCCATGCCACCTTCCAGCTCACCTGCCAGGGTGCGCAGCACACGCTTGACGGTAATCGCCTGGGTCTTCTCCGACAACAGCAGGGCATAGGCACCGAGGCCGGCGGCCAGCAGAAACACCAGCAACACCACGGCGACGCGGCTGGCGTGCGCGCCCGCCTTGGCATCGAGCAGCCCGCCGCCCCAGACACCGAGGAACAGACAAAAGGCGAGCCATGCCCACGGCAGCTGGCGTACCCGCAGATCCACCGCAAACGTTCGCGCCGCGCCCATCCACGCCCAGCCGGCAAACAGCATGGACGACACCAGGAAGAACCAGTAGCGCGGAATCGCCAGCCCCCACCACTGCGTCAGATGTTGATCCTCTCCCATCCACTGGACGGGAATCGCAAACGTCCAGATCACAAAGAGGAAGAACACCGCGCCGGAATTCTTCGCCATGCCGGCACGCGCCGCCAAGGTGCCGAGGATCACCGCGGTTGCATGCAGCGCCACCGTGGTGAACACCGCCGCCGCGGCAATCAGCAAGGTGTCGAAGCCATGCTTCTGCGGCCCGAACAAGATAAACGCGGCCAGAAACCAGGCGCCGGCGTACCATCCCACCACCGGCGCACCAAACACCTTGCCGAAGGCCAGCTGGCTGGGCGTCAAGGCCGACATGCGCTGAAAATCCCAGGTGCGCTCGCGCACCTCTTCCGGCGTCGCGCCCATGGCCAGGAAGCCGCCGTAGGCCAGGGCGCACACGGCAAAACCAATCAGGCCTGCGGTAGACAGTGCATCAGTTGAACCGGCGGCACCCACCAGCACCAGAATCAAGCCGGCAATCAGGGGGGCCGCAATCAACCGGTGGGGGGTCAGCTCGAGCCAGCAATAGCGGCGAAATTCCGGATTGAGCACCATCAGTGCAGCCCTCCCGGCGCACCGCCGCGCATCGAACGCAGGTACGATTCGTGCAGGTTTTCACGCACCGCAACAAACTCCACCACTTCAAGACCGGCTCCCACCAACGCTTTCAGGAGCATGGCCTGATCCTTTGCGTTACCCTGAAAACTGCCCTGGCGCGCCCACAGCGCCGCTTCCGGCACCGCATGCACGCCCGCAAGGCCATGCTGCGCCATCAGTGCCTCCACCGCGCCCGCATCCTCCGGCGCGGCGGCCAGCATGATGCGCATCACCACGTGCGCCTCCGCCCCGGCCTCGGCATTGCCATCGATGCGGCGAAACTCGACCGCGCGGCCATCCTTGATCGCCAGCATGTGAGTGGAATACTCGTCCAGCTCGGCCAGGATGTGCGAAGAGACAATCAGAGTCATGCCTTCGGCACGCAACTGCCGGAACAGCACCGAGAGCCCGATGCGCGCCTCCGGGTCCAGCCCGGCGGCCGGTTCGTCGAGCAGCAGCACTTGCGGCGCATGCACCATCGCCTGGCCAATCGCCACTCGCTGGCGCCAGCCACGCGAGAGCGTATCGGTGCGCGCATCCAGCCGGGAAGTGAGTCCGAGCCGTTCTGCCGTGAGCGCCACGGCTGCCTCCTGCTCGCCCTGCTCCAGCGCGCGCATGCCAGCTGCGTGCATCAGGCTCCGCCGCACCGTCAGGGCGCCGTACAGCCCGTAGAAATCGGAGAGGTACCCCAGCTTGCGATAGGCTTCGCGCGGCTCGGCAATCACGTCAATGCCGTCGAGCGTGATCGACCCTGCAAGCGGGTCGTCGAGCCCGGCAATCGAACGCATCAGTGTGGTCTTGCCGGCGCCTTTGGGCCCCACCAGGGCCAGCACGGCGCCGCGTTCCAGCGTGAAGCTCACATCGGTGAGCGCGCGCTTGCCCGGATACTCGAAGGTGACACCGGCGACATCGAGCACAGGGGCCTCAATTGGCATGGTGCGAGAAAGAAAGCGGGTTGCGTGAAGTGCGGACGAGTATAGCGCCCACCCGCCTCATCGAGCCGGAAGGGACATGTCTATCACGCGGGAGCGGGCAGCCTGCCATAACCGGCCACAAAAAGCATCCCCAATATTGAGAATGTTTTTTCCGCTACCTTGGCCACAATCTGGCCGTGGTCTGCGTGGCAGCTCCCGTCTCCTCCAAACTCCCGCAGATCCGCGACCCGGCAGGGCAACCTGCCGGGTCTTTTTTTGCCTGAGGAATGACTCATCCATCCAGACGCGGTCCCGGAAAGGCCCGGACGGCCAGGAAAACCGGCCCGAGCGGCGATAATGGCCGGCCGCACCGGCCTGCTGGGCGCTGTCAGGGCGGGCGCTGTGAACCCGATCCCGCCAACCCTTTCGAAACCGCTCGTCACGGAACGTCATCATGCTGAAAATCTGGGGCCGCACCAACTCGATCAACGTGCAAAAAGTGATGTGGACAGTTGCCGAACTTGGCCTGCCGCATGAGCGCATCGATGCCGGCTTGGCGCACGGCGTGGTGAACGAGAGCTGGTACCGCGCGATGAACCCGAATGGCCGCGTGCCCACCATTGATGACGACGGCTTCATCCTCTGGGAATCGAATACCGTCGCCCGCTATCTGGCAGCCAGGTATCCGGCAACTCACACAGGGGCGGCGCTGATGCCGGCGGACCTGCAGGTGCGCGCCGATGCGGAACGCTGGATGGATTGGGCCACCACCACCATGGGGCCGGTAATGACCCCGCTATTCTGGGGAATCATTCGCACACCGGCGGAAAAGCGCGATGCCACAGCCATCGAATCGTTGCGGCTGGAAATGGAAGGGGTGATGCGCATCCTCGATGCCCGGCTTGCCACCCGCGCTTACGTGGCGGGCGACTCACTGACCGTCGGCGATATCCCCGTCGGCTGCTTTACCTATCGCTGGTATGCCCTGCCGATCGAGCACGGCGAACATCCGCATCTGGCGCGCTGGTACCACGCGCTGACCGAACGGCCGGCGTTTCGCCAGCACGTCATGCTGCCGCTCACCTGAACCTTGAAAGCGGCCCTGGCAGCGCCGCACCACCGGTGCGGCATGGCCTCAAATTTCGAGTGCCGGCGGCTCGAACCAGTTGGTCAGCGCGATGCCGCCATCGATTACGATCGCCGCGCCCGTTACGTAGCCGGAAATCCGATCCGACAGCACGGCCAGCGCCAGTGGCGCCAGATCATCGCTTTTGCCCAGGCGCCCCAGCGGGATGTGCCGCGCCAGCTTCGGATCAGCGACAAAACCACCGGCAGCAATCGCACCCGGCACCAGGGCGTTGACGCGAATCTGGTAACGGCCCAGAGTCTTCGCCAGTTCCTTGACCAGCATCGCCAAGGCAGCCTTGGAGGTGCTGTAGTGCGGCAGGTTGCGCGGTGTTTCCGCATGCAGCGAGGTCAGGTACAGGAGGCTGCCCGGTTGCTTGGCGGCAATCAGATCCTTGGCCACTTCCCGCCCCAGATAAAAGCCGGCATCGACGTTGACGGCGCGCATGCGCACCCAGGTTTCGTCGCTCACCGCCAAGGCGTGGTCTGCCTCGCGCCGCGGCGGCGCGGCGCTGTGGACGAAGCGGCGCACCACACCGAGTGCGGCGCGGGCATCGCGCATCAGGCGTTCGCATTCGCTACGCTCGGCCAGATCGCCCACCCAGCCGATCGCAAGCTTCGGGTCCGCACCCGCATCCACGGCCGCCTTGAGCGTCGACGCGACCGTCTCCGGCTTGATGTCGGCGAACACCGTGCGCATGCCCTCGCCCACCAATGCCAGCGCGATCGCGCGGCCAATGCCGTTGCCGGCGCCTGTCACCAGTGCAGTATCGGTGGCAGGATCAAAAGCTTGCGAAAAAATCGACATGGTGTGGGAACCCCGTAGGTCGCTGTACTCTAATCGGCTGCCGAGGCACCGGAAGCCTTGACCACCGGTGCCCAGCGTTCAATTTCGCGCTTGAAGAACGCATCAAGCGCTTCCGGCGTGGTGGCCGATGGTTCCATGCCCACCTCGGCCATGCGCCCTTTCACGTCGGCCATCGCCAGCACCCGGCCGATGTCGGCACTGACCTTGCGGACAATCTCGCGCGACGTGCCGACCGGCACCACCACCCCCGTGATGCTCTTGACGTCAAAGCCCGGCAGCGCTTCTGCCACCGTGCCGATTTCCGGGTTGCTGACGGCCCGCTCGGCAGAGGTAATCGCAATCGGCTTCATGCGCCCGGCCTTCACATGCGCCATGGTCGCGTACATCGGGTCGAGGATCAGCGGCACACGGCCGGCAATCACATCCGGGTAGGCCGCCGCCCCGCCCTTGTAGGGCACGTGGGTCAATTCGATTCCGGCCAGCGTCTTGATCAGTTCGCCCGCCAGATGCATCGAGGTGCCGGTACCGGGTGTGGCGTACGACAGCTTCTCCTTCTTCGCCAGCGCAATCAGTTCACGCATGTTGGTCGCCTGCAACGAGGGGTGGGCGGAGAGCATGATGTGCGACACCGCCACCAGCGATACCCCCGACAGATCCTTTAGGGTATCGAAGGGCATGCTCTTGCGCAGGCTGGGGTTGATCACGTGCGCCGTGATCACCATGCCCAGGGTGTAGCCGTCCGGCGCGGCCTTGGCTACCGCGTCCGTTCCCAGTACGGTGCCGGCGCCAGGCTTGTAGTCGATCACCACGTTCTGGCCCCAGAGTTCCTGCAGCTTGACCGAAATCAGACGCGCCACGATGTCGGTGGCACCCCCCGCTCCGAAGGGCACCACCAGGCGCACCGGCTTGGTGGGCCAGGCCCCCTGAGCAGACGCCGCTGCCGGCGTCAGCAGGCCGGTGGAGATGGCCGAGACCGAGACTGCGGTCGCAGCGGATTTAAGGAATGTGCGGCGGCGAAACAGACGGCTCATGACTTGCATTTCCTTTCAATTGAATGCTTCAGGCGGTTTTTTCAAGCGATTCGTTCAGGCTGGGTACGCCGCCGCTGGCGCGCGGATCATTGGCATACAGTGCCCTGAAATCATACGTGCAGGCGCGCCCCGGTTGCGGCGGCACGCCGTTGCTGGCGAACAGGTTCAGTTCGGGCGGCACATCGCGAAACCCCTCGCGATCGAGCCAGAGGCGTATTAGCAGGCGCCGCCGCTCCGGCTCCGGATACTCAACAAAGCCGGTGCGCGCATGCAGCACGGCGTAATTGTTGATCACCAGCATCTCGCCTTTGTCCAGCGCCAGGCTGATGCGGTTATGCGGCGCCTTCGCCACTTCGTCAAACAGGTCCAGCGCCGCGGTCTCGGTGTCGGTGAGCGGCAGCCACAGCGCACCATGGCCGGCGGCGATACCGGCGCGCTGGTAGCGGCAACTCAACTGCCCGCTGCGCAGCGTGAACACCGGCATGCGATAAGGCGTCACTTCGGCTTCACCCTCACCTTCTTCGCCGAGGCGGTGGTAATGAAAGCCGCGATACAAGGGTTCCAGCAATTGCGGCGCCCGCGCGAGGATCTCGTTATGGATCGCACCGGCACTGGCCAGATACGACAGACCACCCTCCATCGAAGGTTGCCAGCACGCCAGCGACAGCATCGCCGTAATGTCGTTGTGCAAACGCAGTTCAAGGTTGCTGCGGTACATGCGCGGTGTCGGCTCAACGCTGGTGGCATCAATCACCTGCGTGATCAGCTCGCCCTGCGCGTTTTGCGAGAGGGCAAAGCCGAAGCGGGTGCCGACCGCCCACACTGCCTGCGTGAACGCCGCCAGCGTCAGCCCCGCATTGGACATCCCCGCGCTTGGCATCCCTGCGGTGGGCATCCCTGCGGTGGGCAACCCGCGCAGCAGGGCCATGCCGCGGCCGGATTGCACCTCGTGTTGCGCGCGCGCCAGCAGCGCATCGAGCTTCGGCATGGCCGGAACCGGCGCGCCCTGCGGGACAGCCCCGGCGGCCAGCTCGCCACGCATCGCATCGTCCAGCGCGAACGTGACCGCATCGAGAGAACCGAAATCGGCCCGCGTCCAGGTCATCGCATCGTGCACCGGGTTATGCATGCCCGCTCCCTTCGCTTCATCACAGGAGAATAGCTCTGGGAGCCACTCTCCTGCATATCACTGAAAACGCATCAAGCCAGCAATGCCTTGACCTTTGCCGGTGCGAACGGCAGATCACGCAGGCGCTTGCCGGTGCTGCGCGCAAACGCGTTGGCAATCGCCCCGACCGTCGGCCCCTGCGAGCCCTCGCCGGCACCCAGCGAGGGTGCGGTGGGCAGGTTGATCAGCGACACCTTGACCGTCGGCACCTCGGCATAGGTCAGGATCGGATAGTCATTCCACGATTTGACCAGCACCTGGCTGGCGTCGAAGTTGACCTGCTCGCGCAGGGTCCAGCTGGTCGACTGGATCGCCCCGCCTTCCATCTGGTTGACGATGCCGTCCGGATTGACGATGAGACCGCACTCGACGGCAAGCGCGATGCGCGGCACCGCCACGCGTCCGCTGGCGCGGTCAACCTCGATATCGGCGATCGCCGCAACGTAGCTGCTGTTGTTCTTGTAGCGCGAGAAGGCGACGCCGCGATTGCGGTCTCCGGCTTTCCAGTTGGCATCCGCCGCGACCTTCTCCAGCACCGCGCGGGCGCGCGGGTCGGAAAGATGCTTCAGGCGGAACTCGACCGGATCAGCGCCCGCCATCTCGGCCAGCTCATCCATGAAGGACTCGGCCGCGAACACGTTGGCATAGGCACCCAGGCCGCGCAGGGCAGAGACACGCAGCGGCATGTCCATCACCATGTTATTGATGGTGCGCGTCTGCGGAAAGTTGTAATAGGGCACGGCGTTGCGGTCGCTCCCGCCGTTCGGCTGCGGAATGTTCTTCGCCGGGCCCATCGGCACCGGATTGGCAAGGTGCCAGCCGGCCAGCAGGTTATTGCCGTCCGGATCGTAAGGCCGCGTGCTGTGGGTGTGGCTCCACAGTTCGTGGGTGAAATCGACGATCTTGCCTTCCGCATCGAGGCCGGCGCGCATGTTCATCACCATGGCCGAACCGTAGGGCTCCCAGCCAAACTCGTCTTCACGCATCCACTGCAGCTTTACCGGGCGGCCGCCGGTGGCCCGCGCCACCAGGGCCGCGTCGAGCGCGACGTCGTCAGCGCCGTTGTGGCCATAGCAGCCCGCGCCTTCCTTGTGGATGCAGTTGATGCTGGCCTCGGCCACTTTAAGCACCTTGACCAGATCGCCGCGCAACTGGAACACGCCCTGGCTGTGCGTCCACACGGTGAGCTTGTCGTCCTTCCACTGCGCCACCGCGCAGGAAGGGCCGATCGAGCCGTGCGACTGGAACGGGCGCGTGTATTCGGCCTGATGGGTCTTCACCGCGGTCGCGGCGGCGGTCGCGTTTTCCTTCACGCCGACCACGGTAGTCTGCTTGCGCGCGGTCTTCAGGTGCGCGTAGAGCGCCGCACCGCGCGGCGGCAATGCCGCTGGCACATCCCATTTCGACTTCGCCATCAAGGCCTGGCGTGCGGCAATGGCCTGCTCCTCGCGCACGGCGGCAACGGCGAGGAAGTTGCCGTCCCGCACCACCGCCACCACGCCGGGCATTTTGCGCACCGCGGCCTCGTCGACCGACAGCAGCTTCGCATTCAGTGACGGCGGGCGCACCACGCGGCCGAACACCATGCCGGGCAGGCGCATGTCCTGCACAAAGGCTTCGCCCCCGGTCACCTTCGCGGGAATGTCGCGCCGCTTGATGCTTTTGCCCACCACCTTGTGTTGTGCGGTGGTCTTCGGTTTGATGCCGGGCGTCGCTTCACGGCCCAGCGGCACGCTGCCCGAGAGTTCCCAGTAGGTGGCCTTGCCGCCCGCTGCGCTCGTGATCGTGCCGTCGGCGACCTGCAGGCTTTCGGCGGGTGCGCCGAGCTTTTGCGCTGCCGCCGCCAGCAGCAGGGCACGCGCCTCGGCTGCGGCAAAGCGCAGTGCCGTGCCGCTCTGCTGGATCGAGAGCGAGCCTGCCGTCACGCCTTCATTCGCGGTACGCGCCGTATCCCCGGTCACAAACTGGATGCGCGCCATGTCGACATCGAGTTCGTCGGCGACGATCTGGGTCAGCGCCGTGGTGATGCCCTGCCCCAGCTCCACCTTGCCGGAGAAGAAGGTCACCGTGCCGTCGGCATTGAAGGCCAGCCACGCATCGAGCTTGCGGGTCGTGTTGAGGCTGCCGGGCAAGGCCGGCCGCGCCGCCTGCGCACTGATGAGGCCCGGCGCCAGGCTGAAGGCCACAGCAAGGGCGCCGCTCTTCCGGAAGAAACGCCGCCGCGAGATATCAAAGGATGCGTTGCGCGCGTTCATGCCAACACCTCCTGGCCTGCCGTGGGCGTCTGGCCGCTGGCGCGCTGGATCGCACGCACGATGCGGTTGTGGGTGCCGCAGCGGCACAGGTTGCCGGCGAGCGCCGAGCGGATCTGCCCTTCATTCGGCTTGGCGTTCTTGTCGAGCAGCGCCTTGGCCGTCATCATCGCCCCGGCGACGCAGTAGCCGCACTGCGCGGCCTGCTCGTCGATGAACGCCGTTTGCAGCGGGTGCGGCTTGTCGGCCGTGCCCAGCCCTTCCAGGGTGGTGATGCGTTTCGCGCCGACCTGCTTGGCAGGGGTGATGCACGAGCGCGTGGCGGTGCCGTCGATCATCACGGTGCCGGCGCCGCACTGGCCGAAACCGCAGCCGTACTTGGCCGCGTTGAGGTTCAGGTCATTGCGCAGGATGTAGAGCAACGGGGTATCCGGTGCGGCCGGGCTGGTCCGGCGGGCACCGTTGACGTTCAGGGTAACGGCCATGCGAATCTCCTTTGGTGAGTTTCGGATTCACAAGCCCGCGTTCGACTGACAAACGGTTGCGCGGGTCTTGCGAAACCAGTTTATGCCAACTGCTGCCCCAACTGAGGCTATTTGAAGTGCTTGCCGATCTCCGGATCGAACTTGCCGTCGATCAGCACGAACAGCATCTTGCATGGCTTGCCGGAGCGGTTCGCCCAGGCGTGGTTGGTGCCGCGCTCGACCAGGAAATCGCCCTGCTTCATCAGGCGTTCTTCCTTGTCCAGCACGATGGTGATTTCGCCTTCGAGCACCAGCGCGTAATCCACCGTTTCGGTGCGATGCATCAACGGGTGCCCGCCACTCTTGTAGGTGGAGGCCTTGTTGGTGCCCAGGGCACCGAAGGCTTCCTTGGCGCCGGAACCATCGAGGTTCCTGGTCCATTCCCCTTCAGGGCCGAATTCGATGATGCGCACCACCGTGCCGTTCTTCGGCGGCTCCAGCGTCAAAGGCCGTGAGGTGGGGTCAGCTTCGTTGCCGACGAAGCACGGCGTCTCATCCGTCATCCACAGGTTGGTGAGGTAGTAACCCACCCGCTTGGGGTTGGTGTGCACCGAGGGCGCGGCGCCATCTTCGGTAAAGATGGCATTGCCCTCGGCATCGTGGCCGGTGACGATGCGGCGCACGTAACCCTTCTCGCCGGGTTTCACGCTGATTGTCACGCTGCGCTCCCTTAGGCGCTTACTTCTCGTCGACGATGGTGTTCATCAGCACGCCCATGCCATCGACTTCGATTTCGATGACATCGCCGGGCGCCATGAACACCGGCGGGTTGCGCGCATAGCCCACGCCGGCCGGGGTACCGGTGATGATCACGTCACCCGGTTCGAGCGTCATGCACTCGCTGATGATGACCAGCGATTCGACGATGTTCCAGAGGAAATCTTTGGTGTTGGCGTCCTGCATGATCTTGCCGTTCAGGCGCGACTGGATGCGCAGGCCTTCGCAACCGGCGGGCAGCTCGTCCGGCGTGATCAGCCAGGGGCCGAAACCGCCGGTGGCGTCAAAGTTCTTGCCCAGGGTCCACTGCGTGCCGCGGCGCTGGTAATCGCGGATCGAGCCGTCGTTATAGAGCGAGTAGCCGGCCACGCAGGAGAGCGCGTTCTCGCGCTTCAGGTGCTTGGCTTTGCTGCCAATGATCACGGCGATCTCGGCTTCGTAATCCAGCTTGTGCGAGCACTTGGGGCGAATGATCGGCTTGCCGTGCGCCACTTGCGAAGTGGCACCGCGCATGAAGAAGCTCGGGTGGTCGGGGCGGTCACGGCCGCCTTCTTTCGCGTGGTCCGCGTAGTTGAGGCCAATGCAGATGATCTTCGGCGGGTTCGGCACCAGCGGCAGGAGATCAAGATCCTTGAACGCCGTGGTGGCCACGCCCTTGCGGCTGTCCAGCGCATTTTTCAGGTCGGCCAGCGCCTGCGGGCCCAGCTGCAGGATTTCGACAATGTCGTTCGGCCAATCGGGCATGAGGCCGGTGACATCGATGACCGAATCGGGGCCGGCCATCACGCCGGTGTCGGATTGGCCGTCCTTGAGGTAGCTGACGAGACGCATGGGATTTCCTTTATCAAGAATGGAACGGAGGGAAGATTGCGGGGAAGAAGGCCGGGAACTGCCCCATCCAGGCAAAAGCGGCCGGACAAAACCGGAAGCGGCATTTTATATATTTTTTGGCAAAAAGGCGGCAGCTTCTATATTATTGGCCCATGAATGCCGCCGCCCAGCGCCCGCCGAAGAACACCACACCTGCCGCCACGGCTGCAAGTACAGCCACCCGTACAGCCACCCGCACAGCCACCCGTACTGCAATTGGCTCGGCGTTCGAGCGCCTGCGCGCCGACATTCTGCGTGGCGATCTCGCCCCCGGCGAGAAACTGCGCATCCAGGACATTTCGCGCCGCTACAAGAGCGGGGCGATTCCCCTGCGCGAGGCGCTCAACCGGCTGACGGCCGAAGCGCTGGTGGTGCATTCCGAACAGCGCGGCTTTGCGGTGGCACCGATCAGCGAAGCAGCACTGGAAGACCTCACCCGCACCCGCATCTGGCTCAACCAGATTGCGCTGCGCGAATCGCTGGCCCATGGCGATGCGGCGTGGGAAGAACGCCTCATCATTGCCTACCACCGCATGACCAAGGAGCCGCGCTACCTTGACGCCGCGCGGCAACGCATCAACCCGGCATTCGACCCCGCGCACCGGGCGTTTCACCTGGCGCTGATCTCCGCCTGCGGCTCGGCCTGGCTGCTGCAGTATTGCGAACAACTGTTCGACCATGCGGACCGCTACCGCTACCTCTCGCGCCGCATCCACGTGGCCGACCGGCAGAACGAACATGCGGCCATGCTCAAGGCCGCGCTCAAGCGCGATGCGGAGGCGGCGATCAAGGCGCTGACGCAGCACATGCAGAAGACCAGCAACATCGTGCTCAAGGCCGGGTCGGCAGCGCCTGATGTTGCGGCGGTGGCTGCGCGCCCGCGCAAGGCGAGCAAAAAAGCTGCAAAAAGCCGCTAGCGCACCGGCCTGTGGGCCGCTCCCACCAACGTTTGTATTGGCCCGAGTAGCAAAGGTCCTTGTGTACCAAGGGTTTCAGCCAGGGCCAGCTTCTAGCTTTCTGATGGAGTATCTCGTCAAAAAGTGGGGATGCGAAAATGCCGGAATCCCCCTACACTACGTACACGAAGGGGATTAGCCGCCATGTCACCAACCGCTCTGCTTGCCCTCGCCGGTAAAGGAGCCGCCTGACTGTAGAATTGCGAAGCGCGTTCGCGTCTCCGGCGCTGCGTAAACTTGAATCCACGGGTATTTACGATTTTGTTTCGATTGGTCTAACTTGAGGAGGATCACATGGCAGGCTGGTATGAGGTCAAGCAGAATAGCAAAGGACAGTATTCATTTGTGCTCAAAGCAGCGAATGCCGAAGTCATCCTGCAGAGCGAGCAATACGAAAGCAAGGCCTCAGCGTTAAACGGGCTGGCCTCGGTGCAGAAGAACAGCCCAGACAGCAAGCGCTACGAGCTCAAAGAAGCCAAAGATGGGCGCTTCTTTTTCAACTTAAAGGCGGGCAATCATCAGGTAATCGGTACCAGCCAGATGTACAAATCCGAGACCAGCCGGAATGCCGGCGCCAAGTCTGTTTCGGCCAACGGCCCGACGGCCAAGGTAAAGGAAGTCTGACTCCCGGTTCATCCGGCCCGGACAGAGGCTGGTTTGCTGCAATTGCCGCCGCGCCATTGAAAGGCTGGTCGCTACGCGCTGGCTCGCAGCCTCTTCAAGCCCCCCACGCCAAGGCTGGCTTTGTCCAGCCTTGGGCGGCTGCAATGTGTGGGCTGGTTTTGGGCAAACAAGGAAAGCCCCGCCTCAACCCGCTGGCGCGCGCAACAATCCAGTAGCGGTTGCGGGTTTCGAAGCTGAAGGTTTCCATCAGCTCGAACTTCTGTGAAACCACCATCTCGCGCTGGCCGGTGAGCTCAAACTCCACCGCGCCGAAAGGGGCGCCGCGCTGAATGCCGCTCGCGCCACCCGCCGTATCCGCCATCGACTGGACGAACTTCGCGTAGGCGGTGCCTCAACTGGGGCATTGCCAATCGGGGGCCGTTTCGGATTCGGTGCGCACGTGGCCGCATTTTGGGTAGCGCTTGCGGATGAAGTTGCTTTGCATGGCTGCATGCCAGCAGGCTCCCGCAGGCGGTGCTTGCCAGTACACTCTCGCCGCTTTTGTCTATTCCGTCTGCTCGCTGCGCGGGCACAACGTGACGACTATCAGGTGAGTAAAGCCGGACCTTTGGGAGCAATTACGCATGCGTGCAGTTGTGTACGAAAGATATGGGCCGCCCGAAGTTCTTCGGCTACAGGAGATCGACAAGCCCACGCCTAGGGAAAATGAAGTTCTCATAAAGATACTGGCGACAACGGTCACATCAGCCGATTGGAGAGTACGAAGCCTCAATGTGCCCACCGGCTTTGGGTTCATGATGCGTTTGGTCTTTGGTATCTCGAAACCCAGGCAACCCATATTGGGGTCGGAGCTGGCCGGGTTGGTTACGGCGATTGGCAAGGACGTTCGGGCATTCAAGATCGGCGACCAGGTTTTCGCTTCCACCGATGCCGGCATGGGGTGTCACGCCGAGTACAGATGCCTGCCGGAAGAAGGTGCTGTGGCACGCATGCCGGCCAGCCTCTCCTACGACGAAGCTGCCGCGCTATCTTTCGGCGGAACGACAGCCCTGGATTTTTTCCGAAGGGGAAAACTGAAACCTGGAGAACGGGTGCTCGTCAATGGAGCCTCTGGAGGAGTGGGCACGGCGGCGGTTCAGCTTGCCAGCCACTTTGGGGCAGACGTTACCGGGGTCTGCAGTACTGCGAACGTTGAATTGGTGAAATCGCTGGGTGCCCGGCATGTAATCGATTACTCCCAAGAGGACTTCACGCGAAATGGTGAAACCTATGACGTGATTGTCGATACCGCCGGCACGGCTTCATTCTCCCGTAGCAAAGCCTCGTTGAAGGAGGGAGGTCGTCTGCTCCTGGTTTCAGGCGGGTTACCAGACATGCTCCCGATTCCTTGGGTAGCCATGACGAGCTCCAGGAGAATCATCGCTGGGCCGGCAGTCATGCGGGCAGAAGATTTGCGCTTTCTCGCAGGCTTGGCTGATGCCGGGAAATTCAAACCGGTGATTGATCGTCGCTATCCGTTCGAGCAGATTGCGGAGGCGCACCGCTACGTCGACACTGGACGAAAAAAGGGAAATGTCATCATCACGCTAGAGCATGACCACTGAACATCGGGGCTTCGATCAACTGCGCGGCCATTTGAGAGGGTGCTGTCCAGCACCGTACGAGCCGCAGCACATCAGCCAGACCGAAGCTTTATCGTGAATCGCGCCGATTCACAGGCCCTCAGGTCGCGTTGCCCAAATCTGCCTGCGGCCCGCGATAACGCGCAATCTCTTCCGCCTTCGCTTCTTTAAGCGTGCCTGCCTCCGATAGTTTGTCGATGTCTGCCTCGGCGTAATTCAGCTCCTGAAGAATCGCCCGTGTATGTTCCCCCAAGGCCGGGGAATCAAAGTTGGGGCGTGCTGCCTCGTCGGCAAAGCGGATCGGGTTACCGATGTGATCCCAACCCCGCGTATCGGTGGTGACCATGCCGCGCGCCCGGAAATGGGGATCATCCAGCACTTCGGGCAGGGTCTGCACCGGTGCAAAGGGCACGTCCTTGCCCTTGAAGAAGGCGGTCCATTCGGGGCGTGTGCGGGTGCGAAACGCCTCGGTGAGGAAGGCGCGCACCGGGTCTTGCCTGCGGCCGGGCGGCAGCTTGCACAGCTCGATCAAATCCGGCCGGCCCAGCGCCGTGAGAACGTTGACAGCGAATTTCATTTCCTGGCCGCCCAGCGCGATCCACTCACCCTCTTTGGTTTCGTACAAGGCATAGAGCGCGTTGCCGCCAAGCGCACGCGCGGAAGAAAGGTCGGGCTGCTTGCGCTCCGCCATCGCGCTGCCCAGGTTGTTGGGAACGCAGGAGAGCAGGCATTCGGCCATGGAAAGATCGAGATAGTCACCGCGCCCGGTTTCCTTGCGGCGGAGCAGCGCCATCAGCACGCCGGACAAGCCGGCCAGGGACGCAAGCATGTCAGCGGCCGGCATGCCGGGAATGGCGGGCGCGCCGTCACGGCTGCGGGTGATCGAGAGCACGCCGGCCATGGCTTCGATGGCCAGATCATGCGTGGCCAGATCGCGGTAGGGGCCGCTTTGCCCAAAGGCGCAAATGGAGGCATAGACGATCTGCGGCGCGCGTGCCGACACCTGCCGGTAGCCGATGCCGAGGCGCTCCATCACCCCGGGGCGAAAGGCTTCGATGAACACGTCTGCCGTTTCAGCCAGGCGCAGCAGCGCTTCCACGCCTTCCGGGTGCTTCAAATCCAGCGCCAGGCTTTTCTTGCCGCGGCTGGTATTGGCAAAGAACACGCTGATGTCGTCCCGCATCTCGCCGATGCTGCGGGTGGGCTCGCCTTCGTCCACCGATTCGATCTTGATCACTTCGGCGCCGTGGTCGGCCATGAATTGCGTCAACATCGGCCCCGGCAGAAAGCGCGAGAGGTCGATAACGCGGATACCCTGGAGTTTCATGCTGGTACTTTCCGATCAGAACGGTGCGAATTCCTTGCCCAGCAGGTCACGCGCAATGATGCCCAGATGCACCTCACGCGGGCCGTCGGCCGATTCCATGCCGAGGCAATCGCGCAGGCGCTGTTCGTGCGGCAGATCCTTGGCCCAGCCGTAGTGGCCGTTCAGACGCATGCAGGTGTAGAGCGCCTCGTTCGCCGTCTTGACGCCGAACCACTTGGCCATCGACGATTCGGCATCGTGGCGCAGGCCCTTGTCTTTCAACGACAAGGCGCGATAGCACAGCATGCGAGCGGCCTCCAGCTTGGTGGCTTCGGTGGCGAGCTCGTTGGCCACACCCTGCCATTTGGAAGCCGAGCGCCCCATGATCTGGCGCTGCTTCAGGTACTCCATGGTTTCTTCGAGCGACTTCTGCGCCGCGCCGATGCAGGCCAGCGGCACGAAGTTGCGGTTGTAGCCGATGATGGTCATGGCCCAGATGAAGCCTTCGTTTTCCTTGCCGACCATGTTGCGCGCCGGAATCCGCACGTTGTCAAAGAACATGCTGCCGCCACGATCGAGCCGCTGGCCCATGCGCTCGAAGTTGGTGGTGGACAGGCCAGGGGTGTCGGTCGGCACCAGGAAGAAGGAGAGGCCACGCGGACCCGGCTTGCCGGTGCGTGCAGAGACAAACACGACCTTTGAGACACCAGTAAAAGTGATGCTGGTCTTCTCGCCGTTGAGCACCCAGTAGTCACCATCTTTCTCGGCCTTGGTGGTGATGTTGCCAGCATCGGCGCCGCCGCGTGGCTCAGTAAAGGCCAGCGACATCATTTCGCCGTTGGCGATGCGCGGAATCCATTCGTCCTGCAGATCTGGGTGCAGCGAGGAAGCCATTTCACCCAGGTGGATCGCATTGGAGATGATGTAGCGGATCTGATGGTCGCAACGGCCAATCTCCTCGCACACAATGCCGCAATCGACAAACGAGTAACCCTGGCCGCCGTATTTCTCCGGCAGGCGCAGGCGCAAGAGGCCCATGTTGACCAGCTTGTCGATGAAATCCTTGGAGAGGAATTCGCCGGTGCGGTCCCAGCGCTGGTAATTGGGCAGGAGCTCGGCCTCGGCGTACTTGCGCACGGAGTCGCGAATCATGAGCTGATTTTCGGTAAGGCTGAAGTCCATCTGTTGCTCCTTCTGGTGAATCGTCAATGTCGTGTGGGGTTCTGTCGTGCAGTGCGGTCGGCGGCGCGCTAGTGCGGGCCGGAATACCACGGCCCGGTAATCGGGTGCTTCCAGGGCGTAACGCCCTCTTTCTCGTAAACCTTGGGGCCGAGCTTGAAATGTTTGGCCGCCTCCAGGCTTTCCAGCCCCGGCAGGTTGGGGTCGTAAAAGGCGTCTGGCGTCATCGGCCGTGGGCCCGCCTTGGCCACCATGCCGTAGGTGGGGCGGCCGATGATCTTCTCGAGCATCCACACACATTCGATCAGCTTGTCGAGGTTGACGCCGGTCTCGATGCCCATGCCGTCGAGCATGTGCATCAGGTCTTCGGTGGCGGCCATGCCGCAGGCGCGTCCGTTGCCGCCGAACTGCCCGCCGCCGATGCCGCCCAGGGTGCCTTCGATCAGCGCGGTATCGTCTTTGTCCAGCGTGCGCAGCGCGGCGTAAAGGCATGGCAACGCCATGCCGCGGGCGTTGTGCATGTGAAAGTGAAACTGTTTGACCTGCGGCCAGCGGCGCTTCACCTCGGCTAAGTCGGCTTCCATTTCATGCGGGAGGCACCAGCTTTGTGAATCGTGCAGGCCGATTTCGATCACCGCAATGCCGGCGGCCTCAAGCAGCGCCACCTGCTTTTCGAGAAAGGAAAGCCGGAACGCCTGCGAGAACTTGCCCATGAAGTTGGAGCCCCATGCCGAGCCGATGCCGATGCGCGCCTGGGTGACACCATGCGCCTGCGCGCCGGCGATAGCCTCCGGCCAGGAATCGAGCATCTGCTGCACCGAGCGGTTGACGTTGCGGCGCTGGTGAATGTCGCAGATGTCGATGAAGAGCGTGAACACGTCCTCTTCAACCGTCAGCGGCGGTGCATATTGGAGCGCCAGCTGGCGCGCCTTCTGGTTGTGGATGTAGGGCAGGTAGGTTACCCCCGGCTTGGGGCGAAACGCCTTGAGCAGGTCTTCAAAGCAGGCCATTTGCGGCACGTACTTCGGGCTGACAAACGCGCCCAGGGTGATGCGCTTCAAGCCGGTTTCAGACAACGCATCGAGAAACGCCACCCGCGCTTCGAACGGAATTGCCACATCCTCGATGCCGAAGCCTTCGCGCATGACTTCTTCGTTGTAGATGACGGTGGGCCAGTTCATCGGGGCTCCGGGAGGGGCTGCAGGCACGCTTCGGCGTTGCTGGGTGCAGTGCGCTTGGGAATTTCGCTTGGGAATTTCGCTTGGGAATTTCGCTTGGGAATTTCGCCTGGGATTTTTAATTGTATAACCATTATGATACGATCCCTCTCGTTCGTCAACGACGACACGGCCGGGCCTTGAAACGCGTCAAGCGCCCCGGCCCGATGGTGTGTGCTTATTGGGCATGAAATGTCCGTTTCAGGAGGAATGCAGTGAGCGAAAGGGCTCTGCCGGATGCGACAAGCTACGACGAGCTGTGCACGCGCTTTCAGTGGTCGATCCCGGCACAGTTCAACATCGCCGTCGACATCTGCGATCGCCACGCCGGCGACCCGACGCGCGTGGCCATGATTTACGAGGACGAGGCCGGCACGATCACCGAGCACACGTTTGCCGAGTTTCGC
>SXGT01529035.1_pt1 | contig 24469 bp, 29 predicted proteins | sample 3176221 | NCBI WGS metagenome assembly SXGT01 (sample SAMN11356862, study PRJNA531348) | freshwater metagenome | isolation source: freshwater sample F1-120 | place: China: Fuxian Lake, Yuxi | collected 2017-12-25
CAGGCCGATCCAGACCCCGTCGACGAAGTGCCAGTAATAGGAGACCACGATCGCGCTCGTGGCATCCCGATGTGTGAACGTCTTCACGGCATATGCGCGGCCGATCACCAGCAGGAATGCGATGAGTCCGCCCGTGACGTGGAGACCGTGGAAGCCGGTCGTGAGGTAGAAGGCCGAGCCGAAAGCGTCAGAGTCGAGGGTGACGTACTCGCTCACGAGCACCGAGTACTCGTAGATCTGGCCGACGACGAAGACAGCACCCATGGCGTAGGTCAGGAAGAACCACTCGACCATGCCCCACTGGCTGGGCTTCCAACCGGTGCGACGAGCCTGAAGGCGCTCGGCCGCGAACACACCGAACTGGCACGTCACGCTCGAGAGCACCAGGATCGTCGTGTTGACCGCGGCGAAGGGGATGTTGAAGAGCTCAGTGCCCTGTTCCCAGAGTTGGGGAGACGTCGACCGCAACGTGAAGTAGATCGCGAACAGGCCTGCGAAGAACATCACCTCGCTTCCCAGCCAGACGATGGTGCCCACGGCGACGACGTTCGGCCGATTGATGGTGGGCGCGCTGAGAGAACTCGAGAGCGAGGAACTGGTCACCCCTTCATTATGACCGATGTTCGGTGGCACTCTGACTCGCCGACATGCCCGATCGGCTCGATTCACTAGCATCGAGTCATGTCGACGACCCCCTCCTGGCCCCTGGTGTTGACCAAGATGCTCGAGCGCGAGGATCTCTCGATCGCTGAGGCCTCCTGGGCCATGGAGCAGGTCGTCGCGGGCGAGGCGACCGAGGCGCAGTTGGGCGGTTTTCTCGTCGCTCTGCGAGCCAAAGGTGAGACCGTCGACGAGATCGTCGGATTCAGAGACGCGGCACTGCGGGCCGCGCGGAGCATCCCGATCGATTCGATGGTGCTCGACATCGTGGGCACGGGCGGAGACCCCTACGGCGCGGTCGTCAACGTGTCGTCGATCGCGTCGATCGTCGTGGCCGCAGCCGGCGTGCCGGTAGCGAAGCATGGCAATCGAGCCGCGAGCTCAGCCTCCGGGGCGAGCGATGTACTGACCCAGCTCGGCGTCAACATCGACCTCGAACCAGAGCGCTTGGCTGAGGTGTTCGCCGAGGTGGGGCTGACGTTTCTCAATGCGGCGGTGTTTCACCCCGGGTTTCGGCATGCCGGGCCGCCTCGTCGTCAGCTGGGCATCTCGACGGTATTCAACATTCTCGGCCCGCTCTGCAACCCGGCGCGTCCGGAAGCCTCGGCCGTCGGTGTCTCGGCGCTCGACCGCGTTCCGCTCGTCGTCGGAGTGTTCCGCACGCGTGGTGCAACGGCGCTCGTCTATCGCGGCGACGACGGCATCGACAAGATCACGACGACCGGGCACAGTCACATCTGGGAGGTGTCACGCGGCTTCGTGACCGAACACGATCTCGACCCACGTGAGCTCGGCATTGAGACCGCGCGCATCGACGACCTGCTCGGCGACTCGCCTGAGCACAACGCCGGTCTCGCCCGATCGGTGCTCGCCGGCGAGGAGGGCCCGGTTCGTGACATCGTTCGCCTCAACGCAGCTGCCGGTCTCGTGTCGTTCCGACTGGCGCAGGACCCCGAGCAGTTGCGGCGACCTCTGCTCGAACGCTTGAGCGAACAGCTCGACGTCGCGACCGAGACGATCGATTCGGGAGCGGCGGCCGCAAAGCTCGACCAGTGGGCAGCAGCGACGACGCGAGTCTGACGTGACCGCGATCTTGCTCACGGGCATGTCGGGTGCGGGAAAGTCGACAGTGCTGCTCGAACTGGCGTTTCGTGGCTGGAGCACCGTCGACACCGATCTGCCCGAGTGGATCGAGCTCGCGGACGAGCGGTCACCGTGGCCGGGGGAGCGCATCTGGCGAGAACGTCACATGCACCGACTCCTCGACGCTCCACGCGCGTCGCCGCTCGCTGTGGCCGGCACGGTGCGCAATCAGGGGATGTTCTCCGATCGTTTCGACGCGATCATCTTGCTCAGCGCACCTCTCGACGTGATGCTCGACCGTGTTCGACGACGCACGACGAACCCTTTCGGTCGTTCAGAGTCTGAGCAAGCCGCGATCGCGCGGGATCACGAGGCGGTCGAGCCCATGTTGAGGGCCGCGGCATCGCACGAGATCGCGACGACAGGGAGCCTCGACGACGTCGTGGCCGAGGTCGAACGCATCGCCAGAGTCTGAGTCGCCGCCGTTCAGCCGACGCCGTCGAGATAGAACCAGCGGCCCGACTCCCGCACGAAGTTGCTGCGCTCCCGTTGTGATCCACGAGAGTCGCGCGAACGCCAGAACGCTTCAAACTCGACGACGCCCCGAGGTTCCAGAGGCCCACCACCAACGCGGTCGAGAATGTCGAGTCGGTACCACCGCAACTCTGCGTCGAGTTCGAGCGTCGTGGGCCGCGTGGAGGGATGCCACGATGCCAAGAGGTAATCGACATTCCCGACGGCGAACGCGCTGAAGCGCGAGCGCATGAGCGCCTCGGCCGTCGCGGCGGGTCTATCGCCTCGATGGGCGGGCTCGCAGCACTCGGTGAAAGGGAGGCCGCTCAAGCAGGGGCACCGGGTGGGCACCGCTAGGACCGCAGCACTTTCTCCATCGCTTTGCCCTTCGCGAGTTCGTCGACGAGCTTGTCGAGGTAACGCACCTTCTGCATGAGCGGCTCTTCGATGTCTTCGACGCGCACGCCGCAAATGACGCCGGTGATGAGGGAGGCACGGGTGTTGAGCGATGACTGGTCGAAGAACTCGGCGAATGTCGTTTCATTGGCGACGTGCTGGGCGATCTCTGCACCGTCGAAGCCGGTGAGCCACGAGATGACTTCGTCGAGCTCGGCCTGCGTTCGACCTTTGCGCTCGACTTTCGTGACGTAGAGCGGGTACACCTGGCCGAACGACATGCGCGCGACGCGCTCGAGGGTTGCGGGTGCTGTGGCCATGCTCAGTGCTCCTCGGTCTGAACGTTGGCGTAGGCAATGTCGGCTGACGCGGACTTCTGCTGTCGTTCCCTCATTGTGAGTAAATTCGCCCCGTGAGCAGATCGTGGCAAGGCGGTGCTCACCTCCTGAAAGCCGACTTTCTCGAGAACCCGACGGGAAGCCGTATTCCATTCCCAAACACCGGCCCACAGTCGGGGGTAACCAACTCCGTCTGCCCAAGCAACGATCGCTCGGGCGGCTTCGGTTGCGAATCCCTTGCCGTGTTCAGCGCGGGAGAGCTCAAAGGCGAGTTCGGGCTCCTCAAGACTTCCGTTGCCATGAGTCAATAGGCCGCAGTACCCGATCACCGTTCCGCTGTCCCGACGAACGACCGAAAGAAGTGCGAGCCCCGGTTCGTTGTGTCTCTCTTCGATATCTCGGGCGATGTCCGAGATGGTGGGCCGCCCGTTCGTGTCGATGTGGCGACGGGACGGCACTCGGTGGTCCCGTTCGGTCCACAACTTTCGCAGCGCGCATGCATCATGAGGGAGGGAGCGCCGAAGCGACAGGCGTTCCGTCTCAAGGCTTCGAAGATCCCTGGCCACCTACTTACGGTACTGCGGGTGAGCCGCCAACGGCTCAACAGTGGCTACTCTCAAGTTCCGATACAGGGAAGTTGCCCTGCGTGTTGCGAATGAGGTGGAGAGCACGTGAACCATCACGAGTGCCATTTCGTCGAGGAATACGACGACGGCCCCCAAGGGGGCAGTGAGACGTGGTCTCTGGTTGACCCCTGCACCAAGACGAAAGCATGGACCGTCAGCCGACAAGACTTCGGACCTCAGTCGCATGTTTTGCGCGCGGAGCAGCACGCTGAGAGGCTTCCGGAATCGGCAGAGCTCATGCACAGAACCCGCATCTTCGTGAACAGATTGTTTGAGCAAGTAGGGCTTACCGACGACCCGGTCGGCTGGGCCGCCGACAATGTCACTGCGATGCTGGCGCTCGCTTCGGGGTCGATCGACGCATGGAGCGGAAACGAGTGGGCCTACAGCTTCGAGCCCAACGTTTGGCTTCTGGATGACTCGCGGCGACGGGTCTACGACTTCTTGTGTGCAGATGGTTCCACGGGCCAGACGACCTTCTGTTCTTATCAGGACGTCGAATTCGGACTCGGATGCCAACGCGGAGAATCTCCAGCACTCGTTCGGCCGGAGGACGAGCAGACATGGGGTCGACGGGCTTGTGAGAATGTGCCTGCAGTGACGGGGCGCATTCGCGCTGTAGAGGTGCTGTGCGAAAGCCACGTTCGCGGCATGGAAAATCGCGCATTGCCCGTCGAAGCGGCGATTCACGCGTGGTCGGGAGCATCGTCGCTCGTTCTGAGCGGAGACCAGTACCTCAGGACGGGCGGACAAGTGACATTCAGCAGGTTCGACACTGATGTCACGCTTGTCCCTGACGCTCGCGATGCCGATTCGCTTGAGTGGTGGCCTCCTCGACCACAGTGGGTGAGAAGCGGTGATGAACGCACTTAAGTTGACTGGGAGTCAACAGACGAGCGGAAGCAAGTACATGATCTGCGTCTTCGACGATGAATCCGGCTCAGGTTCTGCGGAGGAGATGGCGGCCATCGACGCGTTCAATGCGCGGCTGCACGACGCCGGCCAGCTGATCATGGCGGAGGGCTTGGCCTCGCCTCGAGCATCCGTCGTCGTCGACAATCGCGGGGGAGTGGGAGTGGGAGTGGGAGTGGTGACTCCTGGGCCGCTGCACGATTCCACGCCGTACGTGTCGGGATTCTGGATCGTCGAAGCGATCGATCGCGATGCCGCGCTAGCGCTCGCGGCGGAGGGATCGCGGGCCTGCAATCGCGTGGTCGAAGTGCGACCGTTCTATGGGGCTGAGGCGAGCGAGCCCGCCTCAGCCTGACACTGCGCCCGGTGCAGTCGACGGTATGGGCTCGGGTTGAGACCGATGGTCGAGAGCGTGCTCAAAAACGATGTTGATGGGCGAGTACCCGTGTGCGGCGAAGAACTCATGCGCGTCCGTATTGAAGCTCCACGAATCCAGACGAACTGCCGACGCGCCAAGCTCACGCCCGAGCGAGGCGGCCGCGTTCATGAGTCGGGCGCCGACACCCTGACGTTGGACCGCGGGTGAAACCGCGATGTGTTGGATGTACAGCACCGTGGACGCGTGCTTGAACGCCGTGGCGCCGCGAGCGACAAGGTCAGCAAACACGTAACCGAGAACGGTGGTGCCATGTTCGGCCACCAGCACATGACTGTCACCGGCGAGAACGCCGTCGAAGAACTCGGCGAGGGCATCCCGGTCAGGCGCGACGAAGATCTCAGGCAGGTTCTCTGCGTGGAGTGCCTGAATCGAGAGGCCGAGATTGACCAGCGCCTCGCGGTCGGTCGACTCGGCGCGGCGTATCGTCATCTTGGTCGTCACACTGTGACGGTAGTGCGCTCGGAGCACTCGCGTCAGGGAAGCGCCACGAGAAAATTCTCGTGATGGAGGACGGGAAGTGTCAACCTGGGCGTATGCGCCCACTGCGGTACTCCATCAACGTCTCGCTCGACGGTTGTGTCGACCACCTTGCTGGTCGAGTAGATGAAGAGACCCATCACCACGCCACGACGACGATCGCGCAGGCCGACGCGGTCATCTTCGGTCGAACGACGTACGAGCTCATGGAGTTCTGGCGCACCGCGACCGACCTGCCTGCCTGGATGAGACCGTTTCAGGAATCCATCTCGGCGGCGAAGAAGTGTCTCGTCTCGACGACACGTGAGCCGGACGGGTGGAACACTGAGGCGCTCTCCGGGGACCCCGTCGAGGCAGTTCGGCAGCTCAAGCAACAGGCGGGAGAAGGGCTTTACGTCGGGGGAGTCACGCTGCCGCTTGCGCTCGCGAACGCGGGACTCATAGATGAATACGAGTTCGTCGTGTACCCGATGGTGATCGGCCGTGGGCCTCGGTTGTTCGACGGACTCACCGAGCCGCTAGAACTGCAACTCGTCGGTGTTACCGAATTCGCCTCTGGCGCTCGCGCAGAGCGCTATGTTCCGGTGCGCACGTCAGCTCACGGGGAGTAGTCGCAGGGTGCGAGATTCTCCTCATACTGACATAATGTGCATTATCGGACACTGCCTGCGTCGATCGGTGGCGGGACCGCGAGCGGCATGCTCTACGGCTGGTCTTCGACGTACGGCGGCGCGTAGCGGTCGCGACCGATGAGAAACCAGATGATCGGGCCGATGAACTGGGCGAACACGACCAGGGCGCACCAGCCGATGACTTCGAGGCCTGACATGCCGCGTGCGCGGCGGGCAATCGACACGAGCGCCCCAACCCACAGTGCGGTGAGACCGAGGAGCACGGGAATCAGAATGACGCCCGGTCCGAAGCCTGCGAGATTCAGATCCATGTCGAGAGTCTCTCAAACATCGGCGGCGACGGCACGCAGCAATCTCGGCAGGTCGTACGGTTCGAACGGCTCGCCCGAACGCAATAACTCGTCGGCGGTGAACCAGCGATGCGCCGTCACGTCGACGTGCTCGTCGGCGGTCCAGTTCGTCGACACGGGCTCAAAACGCTCGCACCGAACCACGTAGTACTCCGCGTGTCCGCGGTCATGGTCGGCGTCGTCCCACGCCACCTCGAAGTCGAGGCTCCAGATCGACTCCCCCACGTGCTCGACGGTCATTCCGGTCTCTTCGAAGAGCTCGCGCACTGCAGCCTGCTCGTGCGACTCCCCCGGGTCCACTCCCCCTCCGGGCGTGATCCATCGGGTGAATCGAGTGGAGTCGGGCGCCGCGGTGTTGAAGAGCAGCGCGGCACCGTCGGCATCCATGAGAATGATTCGGGATGTTCTCCGCAGGCCGCGCTGGGGCCACACCGCTACTGGCCCGAGAACTCGGTGAAGTAGCTCACATCACCGACGAGGCGCGTGTTGTCGGCGGGAACGGGATCCACCGCAGCCTGTGCGACTTCGGCGGCGAACTCGCTGACGTTGTAGAGCTTGCCGGCCGCCTCCTTGCGCGCATCGATCGCGCCGGGAGCCGCGCGCTCGAGCAGTGTGGCCGTGATCGTGCCCTCGATCATGTCGCCCGAGACGACTGTGAAGCCGATGCCGCGAGCCTCGAGCGTCGGAATGAGCTCGCGCAGAGCATCTTCACCCGCTCGCTTCGAGAGCGCGACGGCTTCGTATTCGGGCATCGTCGGAACGGTGCCGATGAAGTGCGCTTGGTGGCTCGTCACGAACACGACGCGGCCGCCCTCGCCCATGAGCTCAGCGCCCTGGGTCAGCACGTTGACTTGCGCGTCACGGTTGAGGCGCAGGGCGTAATCCTCGCCCATGCCCGATTCCATGCCGCCGGAGGCGTTGAGCACGAGAATGTCGAGGCCACCGAAGCGCTCGCGCGCAGCATCCATCATCGCCGCGACCGACAAGGGGTCGGTGAGGTCGGCGCCGATGGCGATCGCCTGGCCGCCAGCGGCCTCGATCTCGGCCACGAGCTTCTCGGCGCGGGGTGCCTTCGCGCGATAGTTGATGACGACGTTCGCGCCAGCAGCGGCGAAGTACTTCACCGTGTCAGCGCCGATGCCGCGCGAGGATCCGGTGACAAGAGCGGTCTTGCCGGCAAGTTGGCCGGGCTGCAGCAGGGTGTTCGAAGCGGTGTTCACGGTTCACGACCCTATCGCTTCACCCCGCCGCGGCACTCGTATGGCAGAACCCGAGAGGCGGTCAGGGGCCGGTGATAGCGTGAGGAACACACGACGTCGAGGAGGGTGCACGTGGTCGATTTGACCGAGTTCCTGTGGATCATGTGGCTCGTCTTCGTGATCGTCTGCGTCATCATCGAGCTGTTGACCCTCGAGTTCACGTTCCTCATGATCGCGGCGGGCTCTCTGCTCGGTGGGCTTGGGGCGAACCTGCTCGGTGCCGAGTGGTGGGTGCAGATTCTCGCCGCGGCGGTGCTTTCGGCGTTGCTGCTTTTCACGATCAGACCGCTCCTCCTGCGAACTCTTGATCGCAACTCGTCGCCAGCACTCACGAACGTCGATGCCCTCGCCGGCATGAGCGGTCGCGTCACGACGACGGTGACCGACGTCGGTGGCTATGTGCGCCTCGCCAACGGCGAAACGTGGACCGCCCGACTCGACGACGCCGCCCCGAACGATCCGCTCGCTGAAGGTACCCGCACGATCGTCGTGCGCATCGAGGGCGCCACTGCCGTGGTCGCTCCCGCCTCCCCCATCGCCAGCCCAGCCGAACCGACTTCACCAGAAGGAGCGTGACTCATGCTGTTCGATCCCGGCCAGTTGTTCATCACCGCACTACTCATCGTCGTGGCGATCTTCGTGGTCGTCGTCATTCTGCGTGCGATTCGCATCGTGCCGCAGGCCTACGCGGGCGTTGTCGAGCGGCTCGGCCGCTATCACAAGACGTTGCAGCCCGGCCTCAACATCTTGGTGCCGTTCATCGATCGCATGCGGCCGCTCGTCGACATGCGCGAGCAGGTTGTGTCGTTTCCGCCGCAGCCCGTCATCACCGAAGACAACCTCGTCGTGTCGATTGACACGGTCATCTACTTCCAGGTGACGGATGCGCGTGCCGCAACGTATGAGATCGCCAACTACCTCGCCGGTGTCGAACAGTTGACCGTCACGACCCTGCGCAACGTCGTGGGTGGACTCAACCTCGAAGAAGCACTCACGAGCCGTGACAACATCAACGGTCAGCTGCGTGTCGTGCTCGACGAGGCAACGGGCAAGTGGGGTCTGCGCGTCAACCGCGTCGAGCTCAAGGCGATCGACCCGCCCATCAGCATCCAGGACTCCATGGAGAAGCAGATGCGCGCCGAGCGCGATCGTCGCGCGGTGATCCTCACCGCCGAGGGAACCAAGCAGTCGCAGATTCTCGAGGCCGAGGGTGCGCGTCAGTCGGCCATTCTCAAAGCCGAGGGTGATGCGAAGGCTCAGGTGCTGCGCGCCGAGGCCGAAGCGGAAGCCATCAAGACGGTCTTCGCCGCAATCCACGCCGGCAACCCCGACCCACAGCTGCTCGCCTACGAGTACCTGCAGACGCTGCCGAAGCTCGCAGAAGGCGAGTCGAACAAGATGTGGATCATCCCGAGCGAACTCACCGAAGCGCTCAAGGGCATCGGCAACGGCTTCCTCGGTGGTGGCGGCACCAGTCAGCAGAAGTGATCGCTCGGCATCCCTTCTTCGTCGGCGATCCCCCGCGTGTGCTGGCACACCGGGGGCTCGCCACGAGCGCTCCCGAGAACACGCTGCTCGCCTTCGCCGCTGCCGTCGGCATCGGTGTCACGTACCTCGAGACCGATGTGCACGCCAGTGCAGACGGAGTCGCCGTCGTCGCCCATGACCCTGAACTGTCACGGGTCGCGGCGGGTCGAAGCGAGAAGGTCGATCAACTCACCGTCGCCGAGCTTTCCAAGGTCGACCTCGGCGATGGCCAACACATGCCCACTCTGGCGGAAGCGCTCGATGCCTTCCCCGACGCTCGCTTCAACATCGATCTCAAGTCGGCGGCAGCCGTCGAGCCCACCGTCGAGGCGGTGCGTGCGGTGCGTGCGGAGGAGCGCGTGCTGCTGACGTCGTTCAGCGAACGACGCAGGAGTGCGGCGCTCGCGTTGCTGCCGGAGGTCGCGACGAGCGCCTCTGGACCGCGCTTCGCCGCGGCCCTCCTCGCGAGCGTCGTGCGCGGTGGCGCGGCGGTGCGAACGGCGCTGCGCGGACTCCACGCCGTGCAGATTCCCGAACGAGCACTCGGTCTCGACACGGTCTCCCCCGCGCGACTGCGGGCCTTTCACGCTGCCGGCGTCGAAGTGCACGTCTGGACCGTCAACGAACCTCACACCATGCGCGAACTGCTCGATCGCGGTGTTGATGGCCTGGTCACCGATCGCGCCGATCTCGCGCTCGCGGTACTCGCCGAGCGCTCATAGTCGCGACGTCGCGACGCGAGCAACCTGCCGCCGCGAACGGGCGTCGGGCCTGACCGCGCCCTGGCAATGGTCTGGGAACCGCCATGGCGCGGAATGGTCGAGGCCCCTCGGGGGTCTATACCTATACATGAATTGCGTCGCCGCTCCCGATTCGGTCGCACGACATTGGGGAGTGGTCGACGACCGACGAGGAGGACCACGATGGCAGATCGCACCCTGCGCGGCATGAGGCTCGGTGCTCAGAGCATGCAGAGCGAAGAAGGCGTCGAGTTCGCCGACCGCCAGCGTGCGCGCTACCGCACCGATGATGGCGAGCACTTCGACGTCATCTTCGCCGCCGACGCCGAGCTACCCGACACGTGGGAGTCGCCGAAGTCAGGCCGCGAAGGCGTCTTGCTCGCTCCTGACGGCACCCCCGTCGAGATCGATGCGGGCGAAGTGAAGGCCGCCCGCACGCACTGGGACATGCTGCTCGAGCGTCGCTCGCGTGACGAGCTCGAAGAGCTGCTGGAGGAGAGACTCGCGCTGCTGCGCGCCCGCCGCGGCGGCGGTGAGCGGCTCGGCGCCTAGAGCCCGGGCTCTTCGGCGACAGGTTCCTCGGTCGCAGGAGCCGTAGACACGCGCCGCGGAGTTCGTCCGAAGCGAGCCGCGATGCCCCAGCCGGTGACGCGCACGAGCGCCTCGGCGACGATCCCCGAGTGCATCTTCGAACGGCCTTCAGCTCGTTCGACGAACACGATCGGATGCTCGACCACGCCTCCCCCGGCGAGTTCGATGCGCCACGCGAGCTCGACCTGAAAGCAGTACCCCTGCGATGAAACACCCGCGCGGTCGAGACCGTTGAGCGCCGAGACTCGATACGCGCGGAAGCCGGCAGTGAGGTCACGGATGCGTGAGCGCAGCATCCACCGGGCGTAGCGATTGCCGCTGCGCGAGATCGCACGCCGCAGCCACGGCCAGTGCACGACACTGCCGCCCGGCACCCAGCGCGATCCGATAACGAGATCGGTGCCTTTCCGTTCGAGCAGATCGAGCATGGCCGGCAGCTCGGCGGGATCGTGCGATCCATCGGCGTCGATTTCGACGACGGCGTCGAACGCTTCTGCCGCCGCGATGGCGAAACCCTCGAGATAGGCCGTGCCGAGCCCCGAACGGCCCTCGCGATGCAGCACACGCACGGCGTCATCGGCGGCTGCCAACTCGTCGGCGATGCTGCCGGTGCCGTCGGGAGACGCGTCGTCGACGATGAGCACCTGGGCCAACGGCACCGAGGCGCGAATTCTCGCGATGATGCTGCGGATGCTCTCCGCTTCGTCATACGTGGGCACGACGATGAGCGTGCGCATCACCGCTCCCCCGCCGTGGTCGTACGCACACGGTGGGCGCCGGATCGGGGGCCAACACTCGTGAGCAGCCCCGCCAGCAGGACGACGGAGAACGCCAGCAGCACGATGAACCACTCGGCCGTGCGACCCAGTGCGTGCGCGGGAGTGATGGTGTCGCTCAGCGGCACTTCCTGCACCATCGTGTCCGCCGTGAAGAGCGGCAGCTCGTCGAGGGTCGAGCCGTCGGGCAACACGATCGCGCTCGCGCCAACGGTGGACGTGTTGACGAGTGTGCGGCCCGACTCGACAGCACGCAGCCGTGCAATGGCGAGTTGCTGCACGCTCTGGTCGCTCACGCCAAAGTCGGCGTTGTTGGTCGGCGCGAGCAGCACCTGCGCGCCCTCATCGATCTGGCGCGCGAGCAGGTCATCGTCGACGATGTCGTAACAAATCGAGATGCCGGCGATCACGCCATCGAGATCGACCACCGTGTCGCGTTCACCGAAGGAGTAGTCGCGAGGCACGAGGTCGAACAGGCTCGGCGCGAGCGGGTAGAAGAACTCGCGCGCCGGCAGGTACTCGGCAAAGGGAACAGGGTGCACCTTGTCGTACTGATCGACAGCCCCCTCTCCCGCCTGCCACAGCAGCACCGAGTTGAACGACTTCTCGCCCTCTTCGGTGATGGTGCCCACCACGAGCGGGGCGTCGAGGCGGTCGCTGACGAGGTCGAGCACCGAGGCTGCGTACTCGCTGGTCAGCGGGTTGAGATCACTCGCGTTCTCGGGCCAGACGACAACGTCGAGCTCGAGTCCGCGGTCGAAGAGCGTCGTGGTCGCGTCGTAGTGATCGTGCAGAATCTCGCCGCGTTCGTAGTCGGCGAAGAGGCCGGAGTTCGAGTTGCCCTGCACCGCGGCGACAGTGATGGTGCCGCTGGTGGTGATCGGAAACGCGGGCCACGCGAGCAGGGCTGCGGCGAGACCCACAGGCAGCGCGATGCGCGGCAGCACGGGTACTCGACGCTCGATGACAACGACGGCGAGTGTCGCAGCGAGCCAGGCGAGCAGAAAACTCAGGCCCGAAAATCCGACCCAGGCCGCCCACTCGACGAGCGGACCTTCAGCCTGGCTGTGCGCGAGTCTCCCCCACGCGAATCCTCCGAACGGCCACACACTCGCCAACGCTTCTCGCGCGGTGAACGCCGCGGCAACGATGACGGGCGTGAGCAGCAGTCGGCCAGCGGTACCGGGCCACGCGCGTGGCACCCAGCGCCACGCGAGCGTGATGAGCACGGCGCCGACGACGCACAGCGCTACTTGAGCCATGGTGAGCGCGAGCCAGGGCACGAGCCCGAGATACACCGTGAGCCATTCGATGAGCGCGCCGTAGTACGCGAATGCGCCGATGGCGCCGACGAGCATGGCTCCCGGGATGCTGCGCCCTCGCAGAGCGAGCAGCACCGCTGCGCAGCCCACGATGGTGAGTGGCCACCACGCGAGATCTGGGTAGCCGAGGTGCTGCATCCACCCGCCGACGAGCGCGACGGCGGCCGCCGCACCGAGTGGCAGCGGCGGGGCCCACGCGGCATCGCTCGCGGAGCGCGGAGTGGTGGTCACGACCGTCAAGCCTAAGAGACTCACTCGTGGCGCTCGACCTAGGCGACCGAGCTGTAGGCGACGATGCCGCGTCGAATCGCATCCAGAGCAGTACGTGCGGTGCGGCCGACGGCGCCGTCGGCGACGATCGAGACCTGATCGAGCAGGTCGATGGTCTGCTTCGTCCAGCGCACGAAGTCGCCTGCGGCGAGTTCGGAGTCGCGGAGCACACTCTCGAGCCCGCCGCCAGACGCCCAGCGGTGCATGGGGAGCGCGAGCGCCGTCGCGAGCGGTTCGGTGCCCGGCAGCTTGTGCGAGCGCTCGAGATCGTCGAGTTCAGCCCATCGCAGCTGCGTCAGTTCGAGAGCGTGCCGGAAGGCTCCGCGCGGCAGCGCGTACTCGGGTGCCTGGCCGTCGTCGCGCCGCGCCGCGAAGACGATGGCGCTCGCCATGGCCGCGAGGCCGGGCGCGTCGAGGTTCTGCCAGTAGCCGTGCCGCAAGGCTTCGGCGACGAGCAGATCGCGTTCGCCGTAAATGCGCCGCAGCGAACGACCATGCGTCGTGAGGCCGAGCCGACCGTGCTCGTCGTGCTCGAGGTACTCGAGATGGCCGAGAATCTCGGTGATGCGGTCGAAGACCGCAGCGACCGCTCCGGTGCGTCCTGAGATCTGGCGACCCAGCTTCTCGGTCTCGCGCTGCAGCCGCCACCAGCGTTCCGACCACCGCGCATGCGATTCACGGTCGGCGCAGCCGTGACAGGGATGCTTGCGCATGCGCGTGCGCACTCCCTCGATCTGCTTCTGCCGGCGAAGACGATCAGCCTTCTCCCCCGGCTCTCCCGATCGGCGCGTGCCGCGCTCGAGATCACTGAGCTCGCGTCGCAGAGCCGAGTACTCGGCGAAGTCGCCGAGGTGGCACGACATCGCTGTCGCATAACCCTCGAGCGACTGCTGGTTCTTGCGCATCGTGCGCGCGAGGTCGACGACTGCTCGGTCGGCTTGGAATTGCGCAAAGCTCGATTCGAGCACTTCGCGCGTGCGCTGTCGACCGAACTGCTCGATGAGATTGACGGCCATGTTGTAGGTCGGTCGAAAACTCGAGTTGAGAGGGTACGTGCGTCGCGAGGCGAGGGAGGCGACGGCCTGCGGGTCGAGACCGCCTGTCCACTGGATGACCGAGTGGCCCTCGGTGTCGATGCCGCGTCGCCCTGCTCGACCCGTGAGCTGCGTGTACTCGCCGGGCGTGATCGGAACCCGCGCTTCGCCGTTGAACTTCTCGAGCTTCTCGAGCACGACAGTGCGCGCCGGCATGTTGATGCCGAGCGCGAGCGTTTCCGTCGCGAAGACCACTCGCAACAGCCGGCGCTGGAAGAGTTCTTCGACGACCTCTTTGAAGGCAGGCAGCAGGCCCGCGTGGTGCGCCGCCACGCCGCGCTGGAGCCCGTCGAGCCACTCCCAGTAGCCGAGCACGGCGAGGTCGTCGTCGCGCAACGTGCGGCACCGGTCTTCGACGATCTCGCGAATCTCTTCGCGCTCGGCGGCATCGGTGAGGCGGATGCCCGATCGCACGAGCTGCCGCACCGCCTGGTCGCAGCCGACACGGCTGAAGATGAAGAAGATGGCGGGCAGCAGGTTCTTGGCCCCGAGCATCCCGACGACCTCGGAGCGGTCCATGCGCCCGTCGCCTCCGGGGCGTTTCTCCCAGCGGCGAGGGTGATGCTGGCGCCCGCGATGCGGAACGTGCCCGCCTGCGCGGGCCAACTGCACGAGTTCTGGATTCACGCGGTGGGTCGCGGCTGTGCCGGAGGAGTCGAAGAGGTCGAGCAACTTCGAGCGCACGAGCACGTGCTGCTCGAGCGGCACGGGCCGCGACTCGCTCACGATGACGTCGGTGTCGCCCCGCACGACCTGCAGCCAGTCGCCGAACTCTTCGGCGTTCGAGACCGTCGCGCTGAGCGAGATCATGCGCACGTGGGCGGGCAAGTGGATGATGACCTCCTCCCACACGGCACCGCGAAATCGGTCGGCGAGGTAGTGCACCTCATCCATGACGACGTAGGAGAGGTCGGTGAGCAGGTCGGAGTCGGCGTAGAGCATGTTGCGCAGCACTTCGGTCGTCATGACGACGATGCGGGCGCGCGCGTTGATGTTGGTGTCGCCCGTCAGCAGCCCCACGTCACTCGCGCCGTACTGCGCGACGAGCTCGGTGTACTTCTGGTTGCTGAGCGCCTTCATGGGCGCGGTGTAGAAGATCTTGGCGCTCGGCTCGAACATCGCCAAGAACACGGCGAACTCGGCGACGATCGTCTTGCCGGCACCCGTCGGCGCGGCGACGAGCACGCTGCGACCTTGCTCGAGTGCCGTGCACGCCGAGAGTTGGAAGGGGTCGAGCTCGATGCTGAGCCCGTCACGGAACGCACGCAGGCGCGGCAGCCCTCGCAAGGCGCGGGCTTCGGCGAACCGCTCGGCGTGACTCTTGCCTTCGTCAGCCATCGGCGACGATGCCGTACTCGGCGTTGAGCGCCGACTCGCGCCGTTCGACGCGCTTGTCGTTGAGGATCGAGATGGCCGTGGCGAGAAAGTAGAGGCCGATCATCGGAAGCGCGAGCAGCACCATCGACACGACGTCAGCCGCAGGAGTCGCAATCGCGGTGAAGGCCGTGATCGCGAGAATCGCCCAGCGCCACGCTTTCAGGATGCTCATGCCGCTGATCACTCGCGCGAAGTTGAGCATCACGAGCACGACCGGCAGCACGAAGCCGATGCCGATGGCCAGCACGAGCTTCACCGCGAAGTCGAGATAGGTGCGGGCCTGCAGAAGGGTCTGGGTGTTCTCGGCAGCAAAGCCCGTCAACAGCGACACGATATTCGGCAGGATGAGCCAACCGGCCGTGCATCCGGCGAGGAAGAGTGGGATCGAGGCTGCCAGGAAGCCGATCGCGAAGCGCTTTTCGTGCTTGTGCAGAGCCGGCGTGATGAAGGCCCACAGCTGATAGAGCCAGAACGGGCTCGCCATGACGATGCCGAGCGTGATGGCGATGATGAGTTGCGTGTCGAAGGCCTCACCGACGGTCGTGTAGCTGATCGCTGCTTCGCGATCCTGCTCTTCGGCGACCCTGATGATGGGCGCACTGAGCGCCGCCCACACCGGGGCGGCGAGAAACCAGCCCCCGATCGACGCCAGCAGAATTGCGAGCGCAGACCACGTGAGGCGCTTGCGCGCCTCGACGAGGTGCTGGCCGAGGGTCATGCGGCCCTCGGGATTCCGGGGCCGCGGAGCGCGGCCGGCCACGCGCTACTTCTGCGCGGAAGAGTCGGTGCCGTCGGCCGTCGACGCGGGCTGCGACGGAGCAGATGCCGCCGTCGACTCCGCAGCAGGCGTGGACTCTGCCGGAGCGTCGCCGTCTTTGTTCTTGATCTCCTTCTTGAAGATCGTCATCGACTGGCCGAGGCTGCGTGCGAGCTGCGGCAGCTTGGGTGCTGCGAAGAGCAGAATGACCACGAGCAGCAGAATGAGGCCGGTCCAGCCTCCGAGATTCGCCGGCATTGCGCTTACGTCCTCACGTGAGTCGGTCGTTGGTGTGGGCAGTCTAGCGCGCGGGCCCTGTGGGTCTTTGTGCGTGGGCACGGTGCGCGCCTCACGCGCTCACGCCGAGCCCGAGAGTGCCGCGCGAGCCCACTCGATCAGCGCCGCGCGAGCAGTGGCGGGCTCGAGCACCTCGAGTTCGCCCGAGAGCCGCGCGGCGAGTCGCCCCAGCACGCCAGGATGAGCGATCGGCAGCGTCACGATGGCCCGATCACCCTCGATGCGCACCGCGTCATCCGCCCCGCGATAGTCGGCGATGAGCGGCAGTGCTGCAGCAGGCAGCGCGATCGTCACGAGCTCGTCTGCTGGATCGCTGTGGAAGAGCTCGTCGGGCGAGGCAGCGGTCTCGTGCACCTCGGCGGGCCCCAGCAGTTCTGCGCTCGCGATGCGGTCGAGCAAGAAGGTGCGCTCGTCGTCGCGGGTCAAGCACCACGCCCGCAGATATCGGGCCTCGTCGATGTCGTCGAGTCGGATGGGGTCGACCTCGCGCAGCTCGCGGTCGCCCCGCGCGGTGACGTAGTCGATGCGCACACGGCGGCGTTCGGCGACGGCGCTCGCGAGCAGCGCGTGCAGTTCTGCCGTTGCCGCTGGCCGCACCGCGACGGGCGCCGGCGCATCGCTCGCACCCCGCGCGAGCTTGGCCATGAGTGCTGCCACATCAACACCCGCAGTGAAGGCGGGCAGTGCGGCGACGCGTTGCAGTCCGGCGAGCAATGCTGCAGCCTCGCGCCCCGAGAGCCGCGGAATCTCCTCCATCGGTGCCTGGCGCACGCGGATGACCCCGCGTTCGAAGTCATCCCAGTCGATGTCGAACAGCGACTCGTGCGTGTAGCCCCCGTCAGCGCCCGGCGTGCCGCTCATGGCGATGAGTTCGACGTAGGCGCGCATCTGCGCCGGTGTGGTCTCGAAGTGCGCGGCCGCCTCGTCGACCGTCACCCGCACCTGATCGATGAGGTACGGCACGAGGGCCAGCAGGAAGGTCAGCTTGTCGGTCGCCTTCGGTGGTGCCGCGCGATCAGCCATGGATGCTCACCACCCGTTGCCACCGGGTGCGCACGGCCCCGCGCAGCACGTCAGGAGACTCGACGACCGCATCGCCCCCGAAGGCGGCGAGCTCATCGGCGAGGATGTCGAGGTCGGTCGCGTGCAGCAGGAGCCGCCGTGTGTCGGCCGGCACTGCGTCGTTCTCGACGTCGAGCACCTCAGTGCCCGCGCGGTTGCGCAGCACGACCTCGGCCTCACTGCCCTGTCGCACCCGCACAACCCCGACACGTTCGGTCCAGAGCTGCTCGAGCTCTGCGAGCACGCGCGCCGATTCGTCGTGCGCAGCTTTGCGCGTCGCGGGCTGACCCGTGAGCTCGACCCCGCCGACGATGCGGCGCAGCAAGAAGGTGCGTGGAGCATCCACCGAGTCATCGTGCGCGTGCAGATGCCATCGACCCTCGTGAAAGACGAGGGCGAGCGGCGACACCGTGCGGGGCGCAGCATGAGGGGTGCCGGGCTTGACGTAGTCGAAGCGCACCTGCTGGCCGCGATCGATGGCGGCCGCGAGCGGCTCGTGTGCGGCATCCCGTGTGCGGATCGTCGGGGCGAAGCCGATGACGCCCTCGTCGACGCGAACGCCGAGCGACTGAAGCTTGCGCACGGCGCGGCGCGAGTCGCTCGAGAGGGAGCCGTCGCGCCAGACGCGGGCCGCGAGCACGAGCAGCGCGAGCTCGCGTTCGTCGAAGCGCACGTCGTCGGGCAGCTGGTAGCGCGCGGGGTCGATGCGATAGCGCTGCAGCTTGGTGTCGCCTTCGGCGCCGCGCTCGTCGACGGTCTCGAGCGGCACGCCGATCTCGCGCAGATCTTCTTTGTCGCGCTCGAACTGCCGCTCGAGCGCGACGCGATCGCCGCCGGCGTCGTAGCGTGCCGCGTAGCCCGTGACAGTGGAGAGGATCTCGGCCTTCGTCAGCCCGTGCGCACTCGCGAGCAGGGCGAGGACGAGGCTGAAGAGCCGCTCCTCGACCGGCACGCGGCGCACGGGAGCTGCCATCGAAGCTACTGTCCCTCCACGCCCAGGATGTCGACGACGAACACCATCGTCGATCCGGCGGGAATCGTCGCGGGGGCCTGGCCCTCGGGGTAGCCGAGCGCCGGGGGGATGACGACGACGACTTGCGAGCCGACGGTCTTGCCTTCGAGAGCTTGCGCGAGGCCGGGCACGATGCCGGCAGGGTCGTCTTCGAAGCTCACGATCGGGAACGTCGCGGGCACGCCGCGCTCCCAGCTCGAGTCGAAGATGTCACCGGACTCCCACACGATGCCGGTGTAGTGCAGCACGGCAGGGTCGCCCGCTTCGAGCGGCGCACCGCTGCCGAGCACGAGCGTGTGGGCGATGAGATCGGTCGAGGGGTCGGAGTTCGGAATCGTGACACCCGGCACGCCCTCGGGCGTCGTCACGACGGCAGGCACGCCTTCGGCGCCGAGCTGAGGTGCTCCGGTCGCACGACCGAGGTACGAGGCTTCAAGGTCGAGCACCAGCACGACCGACGCCTCGGGGTCGACGCCCTGAGCGGCAGCGGCCTCCGCGTCGCCATAGAACTCCGTCCAGGTGTTGACCACGGCGATGCGCGAACCGACAGTGGCGCACTGCACCGCGTCGGCGATCACGTCAAGGCCCGAACCCGCAGCGCGACGAATCGGCTCGCCCTCGGGCGAGTACGACGTGGCGCCGAGCACCTCGCCCGTCGTCGCGTCGAGAAGAGTCGCCTGCATGTCGACGGTCTCCCCCGCGTCGATGCGCTCGCCCTCGCCGGTCGTGAGTACAGCGCTCTGCGCGCTGGTCACCGAGAGCGGGGTCGGGAAGTCGATCTCGGGTTGCGTGCCGACTTCGCCCGTGGCGCTGATGTAGCCGGCCGTTTCACCCTCCGGAATCACGGGAGAGCACCCACCACCGTTCGGGGTCGCGCATGCCGCGAGCGAGCCGACGAGGGCGGTGGTCAGAATGAGCGCGGGAAGCGTGCGCACGGAACCTCTTCTCGGTGTCAGGAGCATCGTCACTCTATCGGGCGTCGCGATGAGCGTTCCGCCAGCGATTGGGCTTCGCGGGCGGCTTTGCGCAGTCTCTTGTCACTTGCTTGACGGTCGCCGACGGCGCCGGGAGTCCACAGCTCGACGTCCTCGTCGCCGAACTCGGTCTTCGAACCGCGCTTGGCCTTGACGAAGCGACCGGCACCGTCGGCGAGGCGACGAGCGGTCAGCAAGAAACCCGTGTGAGCGACCATGCGGTGGTCGGGTCGCACCGAGAGGCCGTCGACGTTCCAGCCGCGCACCATCGTTTCGGTCGAGACGGGTTCGGTGAAAGTCTCGGTGAGACGGATGGCCTCCGCCACCCGCGACAGCTGCGTGGCTGTGGCGACGTACACGAGCAGCACTCCCCCGGGCGTGAGCGCCTCGGCCACGACGTCGAGGCACTCCCAGGGCGCGAGCATGTCGAGCACGGCGCGATCGGCGGTGCCGGCGGGCACGGCTTCCGGCAGAGCATCCTGCAGATCTCCGAGAGTGATCGTCCAGTGCTCGGGGCGGCGACCGAAGTACGCGCTCGCGTTGCCCTCCGCGATCTGGGCGAACTCCTCGCGGCGCTCGAACGAGAACAGGTGACCGGTCTCGCCGATCGCGCGCAGCAGCCACATGCTCAGCGCACCCGATCCGACTCCGGCTTCGATGACGCGCGCGCCAGGAAAGACGTCGGCCTGCGCGAGAATCTGCGCGGCATCTTTCGGGTAGATGATGGCGGCGCCGCGCGGCATCGACATGACGAAGTCCGTCAGCAGCGGTCGCAGTGCGAGGTAGGCGACACCCTGCGAGTTCTCGACGACACTGCCGTCATCGAGACCGATGAGCTGCTCGTGCAGCAACACACCTCGGTGGCTGTGAAAGGCCTTGCCCACTTCGAGGGTGACGGTGTTGAGTCGCCCCTTGGGGTCGGTCAGCTGCACCTGGTCGCCCTCGACGAAGGGACCGCTTTGACGGCGGAGGGTCATGAGGTCGCTCCTGTCGCGCGGGCGCGGTGGCGTTCGAGTGCTGCGCCGAGATCGTCGACCGTGCGGCCCTCGAGCGTGGACCACAGCTCGTGCGTCGGGGCCTCGTGCAGGGTGAGGTGCAGAGGCACGCCGATCGCGGCCGCGCCCGACGAGACGGCCGAGACGAGACCGAATTCGGAGTCTTCGATGGCGACACAGCGGCCGATCGCAACGCCGAGCCGCTCTGCAGCGAGCAGGTATGGCTCGGGGTGCGGCTTGGCGTGCGTGACGTCATCGCCCCCGACCACGACATCGAAGGTGCCGTCGCCGATGGCGTCGGCAACCCGCAGTGCCATACGGCGCAGCGACATCGTCACGAGCGCGATCGGAATGCCTTCGGCCCGTAGGGCCTCGATGAGTTCGCGCGCCCCGGGCCGCCACGGCACGGCCACCGCGATCTGCTCCATCACTCGGTCGGTGAGGTGGTCGATGATCTCGTGCACGCCGAGTTGCACTCCAGCGCCCTGCAGGATGCGTGCCGAGTTCTCGAGGCCGGAACCGACGAGCTGCATCGCCTGTTCGTGGGTCCAGGTGCCGCCGTGCTCGACGACGAGCGCCGTTTCGGCGGTCATCCAATAGGGCTCGGTATCGACGATCGTGCCGTCCATATCCCAGAGAACAGCGGCAGGTCGGGGGGTGGTCACGACGGACGAGTCTAGTTGCGTTCTATCCTGGGGCGACCCCGCACACCATCGGGGCACGAGGAGGATGCACGAGCGTGGCTAGCGATCTGTTCCGCAGCGGGCGGCTGCTCGTCGTCGCCTTCGAGGGTTGGAACGACGCGGGCGAGGCTGCGAGCGGTGCAGTGCGCGCACTCAAAGACGTGCTCGACGTCGTGGCGATCGCCGACATCGACCCCGAGGACTACTACGACTTTCAGCTCAACCGACCGCAGGCGGAGTTCGACGACGACGGCCGACGCCGCCTCGTCTGGCCGAGCGTGACGCTCTTTGGGCCGGCGAGCGACGACGGGATGCCCCGATCGAAGCCTGCTGATGACGACCTCATCGGCGTGAGCGGCACCAACCACGACAACATCTACCTGCTGCAAGGTGTCGAGCCTTCCCGTGGCTGGCGAACCTTCGCGGCCGAGACGATCGATCAAGCGCTCACTGCTGACATCACGGGCGTCATCATTCTCGGCTCGCTGCTCGCCGATGTGCCGCACACCCGACCGATCTCGGTACACGTCTCGAGCGAGAACCCCGAGGTGCGCGAAGAGCTTGGTGTCGAGCGCAGCACCTACGAGGGTCCCGTCGGCATTCTCAGCGTCATCGCGCTCGCGGCAGAAGAAGCGGGTATTCCGACGATCTCGTTGTGGGCATCCGTGCCGCACTACGTCCACAACGCGCCGTCGCCGAAGGCCACGCTCGCACTGCTCGACAAGCTCGAAGAGCTCGTTGACGTCGTGATTCCGCGCGGCGACCTGCTGGAGGAAGCCCGCGCTTGGGAGGAGGGCATCGACGCCCTCGCCGGCGACGACGACGAGATGAGCGGCTACATCGCGCAGCTCGAGCGAGCTCGCGATGCCGTCGAGGCCCCCGAAGCCAGTGGCGAGGCGATTGCTCAGGAGTTCGAGCGCTACTTGCGCAAGCGCGATGACGAGCCGCCGACCGAAGGCCCCGGCCCCGCCTGAGCTGTTAGAGCGGGTCGATGACGCCGAGCGAGAGCAGCACGAGCAGGGTCGACCCGAGCAGCACGCGGTAGATCACGAAGGGCAAGAACGAGCGCTTCGAGATGTAGGCCATGAGCCCCGCGATGACCGCGAGACCCACGCCAAACGCGACAACCGTTGCGACGCCCGTCTCGAACCAGCTGAACGGGCTCGAGCCCGGCTCGCGAATGGCCGTGACGAGTTCGAAGAGTCCGCTGCCGAAGACGGCGGGAACCGCGAGCAAGAAGGCGTACCGCGCGGCGGCAGGGCGGGTGTAGCCGAGAGCGAGACCCATGGTGGTCGTGGCTCCTGAGCGAGAGACGCCGGGGATGAGCGCGAGGGTCTGAGCGGCACCGTAGGCGAAGCCGTGCGGGTAGGTGAGAGCATCCAGTTCTCGAGTGCGCTTGCCCAGCCAATCGGCCACACCGAGCAGGATGCCGAAGATGATGAGCACGATCGCCACGATCCACAGCGAGCGGAAGGCCGTGCGAATCTGCTCTTGTGCGAGGTACCCGATGATGACGATGGGCACGGTGCCGATGATGATGAGCCAGCCCATGCGCACATCGGGGTCGCTCGCCGGCACTCCGCGACGGGTCACGTGGGCGAACCAGCGCCCGATGATGCGCGTGATGTCGCGCCAGAAGTAGACGAGCACCGCCAGCTCGGTGCCGATTTGCGTGATCGCCGTGAAAGTGGCGCCCGGGTCGGTTGCACTCGGCAAGAACTCGCCGGCGATGCGCAAGTGCGCGCTCGACGAGATCGGAAGAAATTCGGTGAGGCCTTGAATGAGGCCGAGCACGATGGCTTCGAGCAGTGACACGAGAGCGCCGATCTGAATGGTGGGGCTAGTAGGAGCGCAGCAAGTCTGCCAGTGCTCGATGTCCGAACGAGAGAGCGTCGAGCGGCACCCGCTCGTCGACGCCGTGGAACATCGCGGGAAAGTCGAGATCGGGGGTGAGTTTGAGCGGCGCGAAGCCGTAGCCGGTGATGCCGAGCAGGCTCAGCGCCTTATTGTCGGTGCCACCGCTCATGAGGTATGGCAGCACCTCAGCACCCGGATCGTGCCGCTGGAGGGTCTGCACCATGCGATCGACGAGAGGCCCGGCGAAGGGGTTCTCGAGCCCAATGTCTTGCGTGACGACCTCGACCTCGATGTCGTCGCCAACGAGCCGCCGCACCTCGGCGAGCACCGACGCTTCCTCCCCCGGCAGCGTGCGGATGTCGATAAGAGCCTCCGCCGTGTCGGGAATGACGTTGTGCTTGTAGCCCGCCGTCAGCAGCGTGGGGTTGGTCGTCGTGCGCAGGGTGGCGGTGAGGAAACCGGCCGCGGTGCCCGTGCGTTCGAGCAGCTCGTCCGGGCTCAGGCTTCCCGGCTCGAGCTCGAGCACTCGGGCGAGCTCGGCGAGCAACAGCTCGGTGGTCATCGTGAGGTGCAGGGGCCACTCGGCGGTGCCCAGGGTCACCACGGCCTCGGCGAGCTTTGTCACGGCGTTGTTGCGAATGACCCGGGATCCGTGAGCGGCAGTGCCTCTCGCTCGCAGACGGATCCAGACGAGCGCCTTCTCCCCTGTCTGCAGCAGGTACGCCCGCCGGTCGCCGAGCTGCACGGAGTATCCGCCCACTTCGCTGATCGCTTCGGTGGCGCCGTCGAAGAGCTCGGGCCGCGTCGTCACGATGTGGTGCGAGCCGTACGCGCCGCCGTTCTCTTCATCGGCGAAGAAGGCCACGACGAGGTCTCGATTCGGTCCCCCCTGCGCGATCACCTCGCGCAGCGACGTGAGAATCATGGCGTCCATGTTCTTCATGTCGACGGCGCCCCGGCCCCAGAGCAGTCCATCGCGCACGACACCGCCGAAGGGGTCAACGCTCCAGTTCGCAGGGTCGGCGGGGACGACATCGAGATGACCGTGCACGACGAGGGCGGGGCGCTCGCCGCGGGCCGTCTCGACGGGAAGCTCGTAGCGACCTTCGACGCGCGTGATGACGCTGGTGCGCCCCGGCGCAGAGTCGATGTACTCGGGGTGCAGGCCCATCGACTCGAGCACGGCGCCCACGTACTCTGCCGCTTCGGTCTCGCCCTTGCTGGTGCCTTCGCCGTAGTTGGTCGTGTCGAAACGAATGAGGTCGCGGGCGATGGAGGCGGTCTCGTCGAGTGAGTCGAGTTGAGCATCCACCGTCATGCCCCCACGCTACCGGGCGCGACGTGCGGGTTCTCATTCGTGCTAATGTCGTCTCCGGTCGCGCGGCCGGAAGGCCGAGTGATCACGACCAGCGCGGGTGGCGGAAATGGCAGACGCGCTAGCTTGAGGTGC
>SXGT01680289.1_pt1 | contig 24466 bp, 20 predicted proteins | sample 3176221 | NCBI WGS metagenome assembly SXGT01 (sample SAMN11356862, study PRJNA531348) | freshwater metagenome | isolation source: freshwater sample F1-120 | place: China: Fuxian Lake, Yuxi | collected 2017-12-25
AAGCGAGAAGGTCGACATTCGCCGTGGCAAGGCGCCGTCGGAACCGTCGGACCGAGCGCCCCTTCACGCCATCCTCCTGCTCAAGGCATTGGCGTCTGCGTACTCCTCGATCACGCGTCTCCTCTTTGACCCGGACGCCAGTCGCATGGATTGGAGCCGTCTGATGTCTCGGCTACGCTCGCTGTCGGCGGACCCGAACTGGCGGAGGCGCCCCAGCGTGCTGGACCGGATTCTTGGGCTCACCGCTCCGAGCAATGGGGAGTGCTCCGGCGTCCTCGAACCACGGCAGCGCGGGCAGAGCAGCTCGCCCACTGAACGGCTGCCCGGAAGACCTGGAGCGCCGACCTGAAGGTCACCCGAGTGGTCACCATGGCTTGCTTTATCCCTGCAAATCACAGGGAGAACCAAGAGAGCGATGGCCACGCTCCTGAATTGAAGGTTGGCGCTTTAGGGACCGTCGCGGGCGTCGCGGGCGTCGCGGGCGTCCTGGGCGTCCTGGGCGTCGAGTCCGGCGTCCGAGATCCCCGCCTCGACGCAGGTCACGAGGGTTACGGTGAAGGTCCCCCGCGCGCAGGTCGCGCGCGCGGCGTTGGCCGCCGCGTCGGTGCAGGTCAGATCGTTGTAGGTGCAGACCGTGGCGCCGAAGCAGGGGGGGCAGGCCTGGCCCTCCTCGGGGACCAGAGCAGGGCAGGGCGGGTTCGGCGGAGGGTTGGTCGCGATGCGCCAGGCCCCGCGGGTGCATGTGGCGAAGCCATCGCAGGTCCCGAACGCGCAGGCCGTACCCTCGGGGAGGGTGCACGCGGTCCCCCCCGTGGGGCGCTCGGCGGGGCACCTGGCCGGGCTGGGACCGAGCAGGTCCTGATCGGCTCCGGCGTCGGGGATGGAGGAGCTGCCGGAGTTCGTGCCGCAGGCCTCGCCGAACCCCGCCGAGGCGAGCAAGGACGCGAGGGTCAGCGTGAGGACCCAGCGCGGAGCGCGGAGGGCGAGGGGGCGCGTCGTCACGGCGAGGACCAGCGTAGCATCAGCGCGGCTCTATCCCTTGACGACGGGCAGGTACTCAGGGACGTAGGCGACGTCCCTGCAGAGAGCCTCCAGCTCCTCGAGGCTGGAGGGCAGATCCTGGCGCGTCGCGACGCCGTCGGCCACCGCCTGGGCGACGACCCGCGCCGCGACGTGGAGCGCCACGTCGCGGAGCTCGCGCACCGGCGGATAGACCAGGCCGCGCCCGAGGTGGCCGCGGGTTTCCGTGTACTCTGCGAGGGCGTAAGAGGCAGCGAGCACCATCGAGTCGGTCACCTCGCGGACCTCGGCGAGCACAGCCCCCCCGCCGAGCCCCGGGAAGACAAAGGCGTTGTTGCCCTGGCCCACCTCGCGGGCCTCGCCGCTCGCCAGGGTGACCGGGGCGAAGGGGCTGCCCGTCGCGACGAGCGCCCGGCCGTGGGTCCACGAGAGGATGTCCTCGGGGAGCGCCTCGCAGTTGACCGTCGGGTTGGAGAGCGGGAAGATCACCGGGCGCTCCGTGTTCGAGGCGACGGCGCGCACCGCCGCCTCGTCGAAGGCGCCCCGCTGGCCCGAGAGGCCGATCAGTACGGTGGCCCGCCCCTGGACGATGGTCTCGTGGAGGCTGGGGATCGGCCCCGCGGTCGTCCACGCGGCGACCACGGATCTGGGCTGCGCGAAGGGGCGTTTGTAGTCCTCCATGGGGCGCTCGTCCGTGAGCAGCCCCCTGGAGTCGAGCACCAGGACCCTCCGGTGCGCGGCCTCCCTGGGGAGCCCCTCCTTGACCAGGCCCTCCACGATGGCGCTGGCCACCCCGGCGCCGCCTGCGCCCGCTCCATGCACGACGAACACCTCGTCCGTGAGGCGGACCCCTCGCAGCTTGGCGGCCGAGACGAGCCCGGCGAGCGCCGTGGCGCCCGTGCCCTGGACGTCGTCGTTGAAGCTGGGGATGACCTTGCGGTACCGCTCGAGCACCTCGAAGGCGGTGTCCTTGGAGAGATCTTCCCACTGGAGGATCGCCCTGGGGAAGCGCTCCTTCACCCCCTGGACGAAGGCGTCGACCAGCTCGAGGTACCGGGCGCCGCGGAGGCGGGGAGCGCGCAATCCGAGGTAGAGCGGATCGGCGAGGAGCTCCTCGCGATCGGTGCCGACGTCCAGGCTGACAGGCAGCGCGTGGTAGGGCGGCAGGCCGCCCACGGTATAGAGGGTCAGCTTGCCGATGCAGATGCCTATACCCCCGTAGCCCTGGTCGCCTATGCCCAGGATCGCCGACGAGTCCGTGGCGACGATCATGCGGACATCGGAGAGGGGGTGGTGCTCCAGGATGGGGGCGATACGGTGGATGTTCTGGACCGAGAAGGTGATGCCTCGAGGTGTGCGGAAGATATGGGAAAATACCTTGATCGCCTCGCCCACCGTGGGCGTGTAGACGATGGGGAGGAGCTCCTCCATGTGAAGGGAGAGGAAGGCGTAGAACAGGGTCTCGTTGCGGTCCTGGAGCGCCCGGAGGAACTGATACCTGGAGATGGGCGTGGGGAGCACCTCGTAGGCCTCCCGGGTGCGGTCGAGCTGGGCCCCGAGATCGCTCACCCGAGCGGGGAGGTAGCCGTCGATGTCGAAGGCCTCTCGCTCCTCAAGGGTGAAGGCCGTGCCCTTGTTGATCGTCGGGTCTCTCAGGAGATCCTGGCCGCTGCAGGAGACGGCCATCTCTCGGCCTCGGTTGCCCATTCGTATATCGAAGCCACGGGAGACTCTCGCCATGCGCGGCACTCTACCAGCCCGCTGGGGAGGGACAGCCCGAAGACGCCGGCCTTTCAGGGGACGCCGGCCTGTCCGACGCTGTCCCGCTCGCTGCCCGCCACGGCGCTCGCCACGACCTCGAGAGCCTCCGTGGACAGCATTCCGCCCTGTGGCGCCGAAGGGCTCATGAATCATCAAGGGCTAGAGCGGCGTGACCTTCTTCCCTGGCGCAGGGGCGTCCAGAAGGACACCGAACTTGAGCGCCCTGTTGATCTTGTTCTCGGCCGCCTCGTCCTTGGTGGTGAGCGCGAGGTCGAAGAGGAGGCCGAAGGGCACGGACTCGTCGCCGGCGACGTGGGCGATGGGCGAGTCGCAGGCGTTGATTGCCTTACGAAACCCCTCCGAGCCCAGGGTGAGATCGGGCCCGGCCAGGCCCTTGGCGAAGCGCTGCCCCGGCGTCCCCGCCACGGTCCACACGGAGATCGACACGTCCTTGCCGATGACGGCGACCGCGGCGCAGGGGGGCGACGGATCCCAGCCCACCGCGATCTCGCCCGTGGCGCCGTCGCGCTTCTGGGCCTTCACGAGGATCGAGGACGCCTTCGCGTCCTTGAGCGCCGCGATCGCCTGCGCGACCCTGGTGGCCTTGGCCGGCCGCATCACGGCCAAGGTCACCCTCTGGCCGGTGATCCTTGGGTTCCCCGCGAGGGCCGCGGCGATACGGGCGCGAGGATCAGCGCCCTCGAAGGGGATCCGGGTGCTGTTCGCGGTCACCGCCTTGTCGTCCACGGTGAGGATGAGGGTGGCGGGCGGCTCCGGGGCCGGCGCCGAGGACGCCGCGGGGGGCGCCGAGTCGGCCTTGCCGGTGGCGGGCGCGGGCTTCTCGTCGCAACCCGCGAGGGCGAGGGAGAGCCCCCACGCGAGGAGGACTGTTCCCGAGAGCAGGAGCGGGATCTTGGCGGGCATGACCTACCTAGCCTCTATGCTCGATCTCGGGGGGGATCTTGAAGAAGGCGTTGCGCTGGGGATCGTTGTACGAGGCATAATCGGGGGCCCACGGGGTGATGCGGGCCTCCGTGCCGGCGTGCTCGATGGTGAGCGCCATGGGGGTCACGCTGCGGTAGGTGCTCTCGGCGGGGAGGTCGCCGTTGTCCTTGCCGCCCGCCGAGAAGAGCGTGACCAGCCGGCAGCGATCGTCGTCGTACTGGACCTGGAAGCCCGCGTTGACCTTCTCGTGGCCCCGGACGAGCGTGGTGCAGCCGACCTTCTGCATGAAGGCGCGAAACTGCATCCGGCCGAACATGAAGCGGGCGGCCCTGTCCTGGAGATCGGCGGGGATGACGTCGGCCGCGGAGGGATCGCTCCACATCATCTGGAAGCGGAGATCCGGATCGTTCAGGCTGGATAGGTCCTTGTAGCGCTCCTTGAGCAGGCGATCCTTGGCGATGCCGCCGTGGACGAAGAAGATATGGTCGAACAAGAAGACGTTGGGCAGGGCCTCGAAGAGCGCCCGGTACTGCCGAAAGACGTCGATCGTCAGGTGGGGCTTGAGGGAGTTGATGGCCTCGGCAGGCTTCACCCCCCCGTACATCTTGCCTTGGTGCTCGATGTAGTACTCGTGGTTGCCCCGAAGGAGGATCACGTGCTCGGGCGCGGTGACGAAGAGCTGCATCACCAGGCGCAGCACCCCGTTGAGGCTGAAGAGCCCCCGATCGATGTAGTCGCCAAGGAGGACGAGGAGCGGGTAGGGGTGGCTCCTTGGATCGGCGCGGTAGGCGTCGACCTTCTCGAAGAAGCGCGACTGCATGAGCGTGGCCTTGAGCACGCTGTAGCAGCCGTGCAGATCCCCCAGGACCAGGAGCTCGTGGCGCTGGCCGGGCTCGGGCATGCGGACGACCACGTGTCCGTCGATGAAGGCGCCCTGGAGCTCGTCGACCTTCTGCTTGCCCGTGAGCTTGCCCGCCCCCTTCTCCCGCTGGGCCTGGAGGAGCGCCATCACCCGCTCGATGAGGGCGCAGTCCTTGTCGACCTGAACGGCGATGCGCTCCCGATCCCTCGAGAAGTGCTGCTCCATGGGGGTGAAGAAGGCGTGATCCTCCTCGGTGCGAGGCATGGGGATCGAGGGGGCGATGTTGGATCTGTGGACGTGCCCCTCCTCGTCGAACTCCACCTCGATCCCCAGATCTTCTTCCAGGAGCGCCGCCAGCTCGGCGCGGAACTCGATCTCGGCGGGGTGGGCCTCCCCGTCGGCCATGAGCAGATCGTCGATCGACGCCATCAGGTGATCCTGGCCCTCGGGATCGAAGCTCTTGAAGATCTCGAAGCACCTGGACTTGAGGCGCCCGTGGACGAAGGCCGCGGGATCTTCGTCGGTCGAGACCGACTCCGTGAAGAGCTCCCTCACGTTCTGATCGATGGTCTCGAACACCTCGTGGAAGTGCTGGGTGTACTTGGAGACGATCTCGCGCCGCACCTCCGCGGCCGCGTCGGGCATGGCCATGCGAGCCCGCCCGTCGATGAGCTTGCCTATGTACTGGCGGACGAAGCTCTTCTCCGCGGCGTCGAAGTCGCCGTCGATGTACCCGAAGGTCACCAGGTAGAAGATGATGGCGTGCATCTCCTGCTCGGCCTTCCGAGGGTCGTCGCTGAACTTGAGCATGCGGCAAACCATAGCCGCCGCGGCGCCGCCGCGTGAAGAGGTATCGCCCGAGCGCCCGACCAGGTCTGCGGCTCTTCCTCAGGCCGGCTCGATGCCACACGGCCTGCGGTGAGCACGCGGCCGGACGAGGCTGGCCAGAATCTTCGCGGTGCTCGCCACGGCCGTCACTGCCGCCCGGACAGCCGGGGCTCAGGCCCGACGGCGGCGTGCGCCCAGAACCAAGGCGCCCAAAACAGCGGCAAGGCCCGGCCAGGGCGAGCCGGGCGACGCTGGCACCGAGCTGCACCCGGTGGTGGTCGTGGTGGTCGTGATCGCCGCCCCCGTGGGAGGAGCCCCCGGATCGCCAGGGTCAGCAGGAGTGCCAGGGTCAGCAGGAGTGCCAGGGTCACCCGGCGTGCCCGGCGTGCCCGGCGCGCCGGCGTCCGAGGGATCGCCTATGGAGCCCGCGTCGTCCTTGCCAGGCTTGGGGCCAGGGCCGCCCGCACACATCGAGGCCACCAGGCAGTAGAGCTCGCCCTTGCCCAGATCCTCGCAGCAGCCAGGTGCCCCGGGCATGTCGCCACAGTCGGCGTTGGTCGCGCAGGGCTTGGAGCAGAACGAGCTGGTCGACGTGTAGATGCAGGTGTCGCCGCCCAGGTTGGGGTTGCAATACGGCAGGGTCGCGTTGCCAGGGAAACGGCAGGCGTCGCCCAGCTTGCCCTTGGGATTGTAGGGGGCAGGGCCCGGTACGGCGGAGCAGGCCTGGCCCCCCGGAGTAAAGCTCACCGAGAGGGTGTAAGGACCGGCCTTGCTGGAGTCGCTGCCGAACGTGTCGGCTACCACGTAATAGGTGCCGCAGCCCACGGCCTGGGTGAAGGTGGAGTCGTGACGGGCTATGCACGCGTTGGTGTCCAGAGCTCCGAGGAGCTGGACGTCGATGTCGGTGGCCGCGTCGTCCGAGACCGACACGGTGAGCGTGCCCGGCTGGGTGAAGGTGACCTTGTAGACGTACTCGGGGCCCCTCTGGGCCTTGCTGGCGTCGAGGCTGCAGCCGTCCAGCATACGGCTGAGCGACTGCCGGGTATCGCGCGAGTCGGTGAAGGGAAACGAGGTGATGGGAATAGGGTTTACCAGCGTGCCCGGGGGATCGGTCGCCGTGGTCCCGGTGATGCTCGGCAGGCGGCGAGGCGTGTACCCCTGCACGTGCGAAAAACCCCCGCTCGCGTTGATGTGCACATTGTAGCCTATGGCCTCGTAGAAGACCGGTTCGCCGTTGGCCAGCTTGTGGCTGTACATCGCCACGTGGTAGCCGGCCATGTTGTAGACGTCGCCGGGGAGCATGGCCGACTGGGCGATGGCCGTGGAGACGCCTGGCAGGCTCGATGTCGTATTATGGCCAATCGCCCAGGACTGGCTGACGAAGCCCGAGCAGTCCAGCCCCACCGCGCACGCGAGGATGCCGTCGCTCGACTGGGACCCGGCCCCCAGGCCCCTGGCGATGCCCTGATCAAAGGCAAAGAGCGACATGTAGCCGCCCCAGTCGTAGGGAACGCCCACGTAGTCGCCAGGAGTGGACAGCGACCGATAGGACGCGTTCTCCGTGGCGCAGGTTCCTCGCTGGTTGGCCGCGGAGCTGCGCCAGGGGTGGTAGGCAAAGCCCTTGGCCCTGGAGAGCACCTCGTCCCGGGTGATGGCATGAGCCGAGGCAGGAGCCAGGAAGGCCGAGGCGACGAGAAGGGCGAGGGAGGCCCGCTTCATCGAGATCGAGATCGAGATCGAGGAGCTCATCGCGAACCTCCGGCGACGTTCCAGGTGGTGAGCCGCAGGCCGCCCTCCTCGGGGTGGGCAAAGACCAGCCTCCCCGAGCCGTAGGTGAGCTCCCTGTGAGGCACGTAGGGCCCTGGCGACGCGAGCGCCGCGCGGAAGACGACGGCCCCGGTGATCGCGTCGGCGCAGACGGCCTCGCGGGCGACCGAGACCTCGGCGGTTCCGGTCACGGTCTCGACCCTCAAGCAGGTGACCGAGCCGTCGTTTCCCACGATGCGCGCCGAGGTACCTCGAGCCACCACGTGGCGCCGGACGATCTCGGCGCGTGACTCCTCGCCCTGCCCCCTGGAGACCGTGACCAGCTCGATATCCCCACCCTCGGAGCGGAGCACCTCGAGGCCCTCGCCCCTGGCCGTGAAGGCCACGCCCTCCCTTTTGGAATGGAGGACCTCGGCGGCCGAGAGAGGAAGGGAAGGGCTGCCCAGGAGGTAGCTCTCCTGGTGAGGAGACAGGGCGTGGACACGGCGAGACGGACCGAGCTCGATGCGCTCCACGTCCTGAAGGATGCGCGTGTCGAGCTCGCCCAGGCGCCGGCCTGCGGGGTCGTACACCACGACCCTGGGTGTCGTCGTCCGCTTGACCGCGAAGGCCCCGTCGGGGCCCACGGCGATGTCGTCTGCATCGCGATCGACCCTGCCGAGCTCCGTGGTGCGCCCCGACTCCTCCACCTTGAGGACCCTGGCGTTCCTGGCATCGAGCACGAGCACTCCCCCCCTCGGCGAGATGGCCACGGCCGGCGCTCCCATGGCCGCCTGCTCGGGGATGGCCGGAGAGTAGCCGACCTTGCCCTCGCCCTCACCCCAGGCCAGGAGCCGACTGCTGGCGTCGCCATCGAGGGCGCTCGAGCCACGCCCCACCTTGCCAGGCGCTTCGGTGCAGGCCAGGGACGCGAGCGCCACGAGCGAGACGACACCGAGCCAAAGACCAGGCGAGGAAAGAGCATTGGTACGCATCAGTCCGCCTTCGTGAACCCAAATTCCCCCGAGGTCAAGCGAGGATTCGTGGTAGATTCATGGGTCGACCTGGGCTCTCTCCTCTGGACCTGGAACCCTCAAGATCCACCCGCGCCACCGATTGTCCATCGACGTCGGGAAAGCTCCTGGAAAACTCCGCCAAACTTGCTACCCCACGCTGGGCTCTACCGGCCTCGGCCATTGGCCCTGACTGTGCATCGCGCGCCACTGTAACCCTTTCCCCCACACGAGTATCCCATGCGGAAGCGCCTCCTGTCTGCCCTTTTCCTCCTCGCTCCCCTGTCGCTCGCGGTCCTCGCAACCGGCTGCAGCGCCGAGATCACCGACGGAACAGGCGACGAGCCAGGTAGCGGCGACGACGCGAAGCTCTCCGGCGAGGAGCTGGGAGAGGGCAGCGAGGCCGTCACCGAGGCCGCCGGTGGCCCGCTCGACGTGGCCTTTGCCAGCAACCCGGCCGCGGTGTGGGACGCCAAGAACAACTGGGCCGACAAGGACACCGCCGAGGCCAAGAAGGAAGGTGTCGCCTGGTCAGCCAACTCGGGGCTCACCTGGGAGGAGAAGTACCAGGCCTGGTACAAGTCGTTCCGTCGTATCCCGGCCGAGGTGGGGGGCTGGGGCGGCAGCTCCGAGACCTGGGAGTTCGATACCCCCTTCGGCAAGAAGATGAAGTCCGGTGTATTCGAGTGCGCGGACACCTTCATGGTCATGAGGGTGGTGTTCGCGTCCTGGTACAACCTGCCCTTTTACATGACGGGCTGGGCCAACGGTCAGGCGCTCTACGCCGGCCACTTCGGCTTCGTCACCAAGTCCGGCACCAACGCCTCGGGCTTCCCCACCTTCCGCACGCTCTACAAGGACCACACCAGCACCTGGAGGCAGGGCCAGGCCTGGCCCAAGGACGCCACGCTCAGGTCCAGGCATATCGGCACCGACGACGCGGTGCCTTACCTCGGAGAGGGCGCGGGAGCCGGCGCCTGGTACGACGAGGTCCTCCTGAACAAGAGGGTGGGCTACTTCCTCCGCCTCCTGGACGGCTACTTCGGCAGCGTCAACCTGGCCGACGGCTCCAACCTGTTTCACGTCAAGCCGACCGCCATCAACGCGGGCGACGTCATCGTCGAGCGCTTCCAGAAGCAGGGCATAGGCCACGCCCTTCCCATCGTGACGGTGGAGCTGCCAAGCCCCACCCGGATGGTGGCCTCGGTGGCCTCGGGCAGCATGCCTCGCAGGCAGGCCATCTGGGACAAGCCGGAGGACTCGGTCCACTGGTTCACCAACAACGCCATGGGCGGCCCCGGCAACGGCTATGACGGGACCCCCTACGCGGCCCTGGGCGGCGGGGTCCGCCGCTACCGCACCCCGGTGAGGGTGAGCGGTCGCTGGCAGAACATCGTCCCGGTCAGCGCTCGCGGCGTCTGGGTCAGGGACGACGATCTGGCGGGCATCGCGGCGCGCATCGCGGAGTTCGAGACGCTCCTCAAGCCCGCGTCGCCCGACGAGCAGCGCGACGCCGCCCTCAGGACCATCGAGACCGCTCGCACCCGCCTCCTCTCCACGCCGGCCACCTGCTCGGGCCGCACGGCGCGCGAGGACGGCTACAAGGACCTCTACAAGGTGATGCAGGCGAGCTTTGGCAAGAACAAGGCGGACGTCGACACCCAGTACCGTAAACTCGAGGACTACGTGTTCGCGGAGCTCGAGTACCCCAAGGCCAAGACCTGCTGCTGGAACTCCACCAACGCCGACATGGCCACGGTCGTCCTCGACTATGCCAAGAAGGAGCAGGCCAGGGCGGACGTGCAGAAGGTCTGCAAGCTCACGGTCTTCAAGAGCGGCGCGGGCGGCAAGCCCGGCTACCAGGTCTGGAAGGACCACGCGGCCAGCATGGGCCGGGCGGCCCAGTGGAAGGAGTGGACCGAGGACGAGCGCTGCGCGGGCAAGGACGTCCCCGAGGACGCGCTCACCGACCGCGCCAGGGCCAACCAGTGCCTCTGAGGCCGATGACCCGAGAGCATGTGCGTCTCACCTCCCGGTGAGCTTCCTTGCGGAGAGGAGGCGAGGAGGCAACGGTTCTTCAGGGCGCCACGGGGTTGTGCAGCGCGGGAAGGGGCGGGGCCGCGGAGGCGCTGGCCTTCGGTGGGTTGCCCGGGTTTGGCCTCTTCCAGGAGAGCTTGCCGGAGGACGCGCTCGGCGCAGCGGCGAGCGCGCTCGCCGCTGCAGGAGGAGCGTGGGTCGAGGAGGGCGACGCCAGCAGCAAGGCCTTGTCCAGCTCCGAGGAGGCCACGGGCGAGGAGCTGGGCTGTCCCTCCGGGTGGCCCTCTGCGAGCCTGGGCATCCGAGCGTGCCTGCTCGTCACCACGTACCCGATCGCGGCCAGACAGGCGACGACGAAGGGCGCTCCCAGCGCCACCGCGCGGAGTCTCGCCGGGAGGGGCAGCCTCGGCCTCCGGGTCACCGAGATGGGCGCCTCCCCGGGCGTGACGACGAGCTCGCTCCCCAGGCTGCCCTCCTGCTTGGTCGCCCCGGACGCGGCGAGCGGCGGGATGCTCACGAAGCCCGAGGCGCGCTCCCCCAGGGCCGAGGCCAGCTCGACGACCTGCTCGGCCATGCTCGAGAAGCGCAGCGAGGGAGAGCGATCGCAGGAGCGCAGAAACCAGGCGTCGAAGGCCGCCGGGAGCCATGGCCAGCGCTCGCTCGGGGGGTAGAGCGGATCGCGGATGAGCTCGGCCAGCATATCGCCCAGGGCGCGCGACCTCCAGTAGTGCTCGCCGGTGAGCAACCGGATCGCCACCAGCCCGAGCGACCACATGTCGGACCTGGGCCCGATGTGCTCCGCGTCCCCGTGAGCCTGCTCGGGCGACATGTAGAGCGGCGTCCCCATCATCGAGCCAGGGTTGGTGAGGGCCCCCTCGCTGGGATCGGTCCCCTCGGCTCCCATCATCTTGGAGATCCCGAAATCCAGGACCTTGAGGATCGTCGAGCCGTCCGCGCGCCGGTGCAAGAACAGGTTCTCCGGCTTTAGATCGCGGTGCACGATGCCGATGGCGTGGGCCTTGTCGAGGACGTGGGCGACCTGCTCGAAGGACTCGACGACCTCCCGCGGCGCGAGCTTCCCCTGCCTCCTGAGCTCGTGCTCCAGATCGGTCCCGTCCAGGAGCTCCATGACCAGGAAGGGCGTGCCCTCGGGCTCGGGCAGCACGTCCGCGTCGGTGATGGCCACGACGTGCTCGCTCCTGATACGCGACGGGGCCCTCGCCTCGCGCTTGAAGCGCTCGACGACCTCGGGTGACAGATCCGAGTGCACGTTCAGGATCTTGAGGGCGTGCTCCTGGCCCGTGTAAACGTGCTCCACTCGGTAGACGATCCCCATCCCGCCCCGGCCTATCTGGCGGACGATGCGGTAGCGCTGAGCGACGATCTCACCCTCCCGGAGCTGGCCCACGGATCCAGCTTACCAGGAGCAGCGCGGCGCGGCGGTCACCCGCCAGTGAGCCGCGACGAACCAGCGCTCGCAGTTCACAGTGGCGCTGTTCGGCTGCCACCGGCTGTCGTGGTAGTCGATCACGCTGCAGGAGCCGCCAGGGTTGGTGACGCAGAACTCCTTGTTGTGGATGCTCCCGTTCTCGAAGTCGTTGCCCGAGAGCTTCAGGTTGGAGTTGGTGCACTCTACACGGACCGCCGTGGTCGAGGTGGAGTAGCAGTTGCCCGTGCTCTTGGGGATGAAGCAGAACGAGTCATGGAGGCCGTAGAGCTCGAAGGGCGTCTTGCGGGTGAGGCTCCACAGCGTGGCGGGCGCGCCCATCGCGGGGTTCTCCGTCCAGCGGGCGGGGGAGGTGCCCTTGAGATCGATGTTCTGGCAGACCCCGGGGCCGGGGGGGGCAGGCCAGGTCGCCGGGCACCTGAGCGGTACATCGCACGCGCCCCACACCCCCTGCACGCAGCGGCGCTCGCCCACGCAGCGCTCGCCCCCGTCCCCTCCGTTGGGCGTGGTGCACGCCGAGATCTCGTTGTTCCTGCAAGGACCGCCGTCCCCTCCGTCGGGAGAGGATCGAGGGGGAGATCCGTCCGCGACGGGCTGCTCCGGCGGGGGTTCGGGGCTCGCGTCGGTGTCCGGCACCGCCAACTCCCCACCGGAGGCGTCGGTGTCCGGGGGCGGCTTCACCTCGTCGCCAGCGGCGTAGTTGCCCAGACCGAAGGTGCAGGCTCCGAGGAGAGAGGCGACCGCCGTCAGAGAGATGATCTGGGAGGTGCGAGGCGCGCGGGGCGCCAGCGGCACAGAGGAGATGGAGGAGAGAAGGCGCATGGGCATCAGAAGCTCCCGTCGAGGCCCATGCCCGCGCCCCACGGGACGAGCGCCACCCCGGGAGCTCGGGCAGCCCCACGCCTCTCGTCGCGCTTCTCGTCCCTGGGGTCCGCGGCGTTCCATCGCGTCGTGAAGCCCAGGACCACAGCGGTGAGCGCGAGAGCGCCTCCTGCGGCGAAGAGCACGCTCGACGTGGTGGCCTCGGTCTGGATGTTGGCTCGCTCGGCCGGAGAGCGCTCCGACACGGGCTTCTTCTGCGCCGCCGCGTCGCGGCTCGACGCGTCGGCGAACAGCGCCGTCCCGGTCCCTGCGGCCGCCAGCGAGGCGGCCGCCGTCGAGAAAAATAGCCATTTCGGCGTGCCGGCTCCTCCAGGGTTGCCCGGGCGCCCCGTGGCGAGCTCGAGCTCCACCGGGATGTCCACGCTCCTACCGTCCTCGACGCGGCCCTCCCACGCAAAGCTCCGGTACCCCGGGGCGGAGACCTCGAGGCGGTGCTTGCCCGCGCCGAGCTCGCGGGGCATGTCCTTCCTGGAGAGGTCGAGCGGCTCCCCGTCGAGCGTGGCGGCCATGCCGATGGGCCTCGCTCGAAACCGTATGGCGAGCTGCCCCGTGGCGAGCCTGCGGACGCTCACCCGGACCTCCTTCTTCTCGCGCTCCGCGATGGTGATCTCGCTCCTGAAGGGGGCCACGCGCCCCCCTTCGAGCGCGATCACGTGGGAGCCAGGATCGACCTCGACCGGCTCGGTCCACGCGACCCGGGGGACGGGCTTCCCGTCGACGCTGAGCGTTGCCTCGTCGGGGACGGCGGAGGCCGTGGAGCTGGGGTCGAGGCGTAGCACCAGGCGCGGCACGAGCGGGTGGAGCGCGTCGGCCTCCCGGGTGGCGCTGAGGCGCGTGGCGACGTAGCGCTGCTCGCCGGTGGCCGCCACGCGATCCTCGGCCTCCCGGCTCGCCAGGCGGAACATGGCGTGGGCGCTCGCGATCTTTCCCAGCCCCCGGTAGCAGCGCGCCACGTAGAGGCGCGAGTTGGGGCTGGGCTGGAGCTCCAGGCTCGCCTGGAAGGCGCGGAGCGCCCCGGCGAAGTCCCCCTGATCGAAGAGGCGCCGCCCCTCCTCGAAGGTCTGGAGGGCCACGCCGTTGGCCGAGGCCTCGGGCGCTGTCAGCGCCGGCGTGACCACGAGCAGGCCCGCCAGGACCGCAGGTATGCAGATCATCCCCCTGGGAGTCATCGCGCGCCTACCTAGCACGCCGTTCCCGATCGTCCAGGTCCTCTCGAGGGCTATTCGACCCGGGCACGCAAAGCTGGCGATCTCGACCGTGCACGCCGAGAGCGGCGGACGGCGGCTGCCAGGGCTACCTGGTGAGCGCCACGTCCTGTGCATCCTGCACGCGATCGCCAGACACCAGGGCGATCCGGACTCGGGTCGCCCCTCGGGGCAACGGGACCAGGAAGGTGCGGCGCCCCGAGGGGGCGGGCAAGAGCAGGTTGGCCCTGTTGTACACGTCCCCCACGGGGCGCTCGAGGAGCCCGGCCTGCAGGGGAAAATTCGAGTCCCCCCCGGCGAGGGTGACGCCGATCCTCCACGCGCCGGGGAGCGCCGGGTAGTCGCGGGGCCTTGTCTCGACGAAGGGGACGAAGGTCCTCGTGGTGACGCCCTCCATGAAGCCGGGGCCAGGGGGGGCGACGAAGGGGGGCTGGGTGAGGGTGTCCTCCGGCAGGTCGACCGTGATCGAGAGGACCGGGCCTGGCCACTTGCCGGCCTCGCCGACCTTGGCCTCGAGGAGCCTGGGAGGGGTCCCGGAGGAGATGGCGCGGCCCCGCTCGTCCAGCGAGATCGCCGAGCCCCTGCAGGCGCTCTCTCTCCCCGAGAGGGTGCTGCACGCGCCGCAGTTGCAGCCGTCGCACACTGGCAGCTCCGCGTCGCCCAGGAGCCCTCGCTTCTGACGGATCCACTGCTCGAGGGTAATCGCCTCGGGGGAGGTTGGCTCGGTCTTCTGCTCGGCCTCGTGGAAGGCCCGCGCGTTCTCCACGCCGATGTAGCGCAGGTGCCAGTGCTCGTACCTGTAGCCTGTCCTCGGGTTGATGGGCACCTGGTGATCGAAGCGGGGCACGCACCCCTGCTTGGCGTTCCGGTCGTCCGGGTGGATGGGGTAAGGGAACACCCAGCCGTGCTCCCACGAGTGCTCCTGGAGCCACTGCCCTGCCCTGGTGCAGCCGAAGCCCGCGCGAAAGACCGTCTCCTGGCCCTTCTTCCACTCGTGCGTGAAGAGATCGACCGCGGTGCCCAGCTGGTGCTGGCTGTGCCCCGGCAGCGCCGACTGCTCCGCTGCAGCGCAGAAATCGCTCTTCTTGACCCAGCCATGGAAGGTCACGCACTGGGCGGGGTAGCTCCGGTAGACCGACTCGATCCTCCCTGGAAAGCCTTGCTTGGCCATGGCCGCGAGCAGGGGCTTGATCGCCGTGGCCGCCTCCTTGCGTAGGCACTGCCAGCGCTCGCACTCGAGCGGGGTCTTGGGTTCGAAGCGCACGATGTCGACCATGTCGGTCGGCGCGTAGCTCGGAGGGAGCGCCCCCTGGGGAGACCGGTTGACCAGCGCGAGCAGATCGTCGCCGTCGACGAAGGAGCTCTTGATATCGCGATCGGAGATCCAGTGCTCCCCGCTCCCCCGGGCCAGCGCCCCGCACCCCACGCGAGTCCCGGTGCGGAGCGTCCCGAAGTCCCCCGCTCTCGCCGCGTCGACAGGGCCGTCCCGAGCGGCGGCGTCCTCGATCGAGGTCGAGGCGTCGCTGTCCGGGGCGAGCGCGTCCGGGGCCGCGTCGACGCCTGGGTCCCTCCTCGGGCAAGCCGAGAGGAGCAGGAGGGTGGCGGCGAGCGCGGCGATGGGCCTCGCGCTCACGCTGGCGCCCCTTCGTGGGCCTGGCGGAGCGCGTCCTCGGCCGCCCTCCGCTCGGCGCTCCGCTTGGAGCGCCCCTCTCCCGTCCCCAGGAGCTCTTCGCCCACGTACACCTCCACCACGAAGGTGGGGTCGTGTTGGGGGCCTCGCACCTCTTGCACCCGGTAGCCTGGAGGAGGCTTGCCCTCGGCCTGGACGCGCTCCTGGAGCTCGCTCTTGGGATCGCGGCCGGCCAGACCCTCGGCCTCCAGGAGCCGCCCGCAGACCACCGACGCGACCAGAGCCCTGGCCCCGGCCAATCCGGCGGCTTCGTAGACGCAGGCCACCAGGGACTCGACCGCGTCGGCCAAGACGTTGGTCTGCTCTCGCTCCGAGCCTGCGCGAGCACCCTTGCCCAGGGCGATGGCCTCACCCACGCCCTCCTTTCGGGCCCACTCCGCCAGCGCTCCGGCGTTGACGAGGCCGCTCCGGATACGGCTGAGGGCACCCTCGTCGGCATCGGGGTGAGAGGTGACGAGCAGCTCGCTGACGCACAGGCCGAGGACCGCGTCGCCCAGGAACTCCAGGCGCTGGTTGTCCCGGACGCCGGACACCTCGTTGGAGAAGCTGGGATGGGTGAGGGCCTCGTCGAAGCGAGGGTAGTCGTGGGCGCCCGCGATGCTCTCGATGCGGACTCGCAGCCGGCGCCTGGCCTCGGCGAGCCTCTCGCGCTGGGCTCGGCTGCCCCGGGCCGCAGCGTTCATGGATGATGGAACGCGTCGGCCGCCTCGGCCCCCGAGAGGTCGAGCTCCGAGAGCCCGCCCGCGTCGTGGGTGGTCCAGCGGACCTCGGCCTTGCCCCAGGAGATCAGCAGATCCGGGTGGTGGTCCTTCTTCTCGGCGTAGAGGCCCAGCCGGACGGCAAAGCAGAGCGCCCCGGAGAAATCGGGGAAATCGTAGCGCCGGACGAGCGCGTCCCCCTCCCTGCTCCAGCCGGGGTGCGAGGACAACCAGGTCTCGAGCGCCCCGTCGTCGATCTTCTTGGGTCTTGTCATGCGCCAGACTTTGCCCCGTTCCAGGCGTCCCGACAACGGGTTCAGAGCGGGAACTTCCCGGGGCATCGCCTGTCCGGACCTTCGCGGAGGAGACGACGATGGGATTTGGTTATGCTGGGCGAGTGGCGCTGCTCGCGTGTCCGTTCTGCCGTGAAATGTTCGAGGAAGGGGAGGCGAGGGCATGCCCCGTCTGCGGGATGGCGCTCAAGGCCTTCGACAAGCTGCCCCCGTCGCACGACGCCCACGCCGACGGCGTCCCGCTGATGCCCGAGACCGAGAAGCTCCCCTGGACGCACCTCGGGCGTGGAAAAGCGCCTCTCCTGCTCGCCGCGGCCCTGGGGATCGGGCTCTTCTTCCTGCCCTGGATCCGCATGCACCTCCCCTACGAGCTGACCCTGTCCGCCTACGATCTGTCTCGCCACCGCCTGGGCTGGCTCTGGGCCGTCTGCGTGGCCTGGATCGTCCTCGTGCCCACCGTGCTCAGCCGCCGCACCATCGTCCAAATGCGAGGCGCCAGGGTGGCCGCCGCCTTCCTCTCGGCGATCCCCACGATAAGCTGCGCGATCTTGCTGCTGCGGCCCCCGCGCGGCAGCTATTTCACCGTCCATTTCGTCTATGCCTGGCCTCTGTGGGCCACCCTGGCCTTGTCGATTTCGGCCACGGTCCTGGCTATCCGCCTCGGCGGGCGCCCGGATGACATCAAGGTGTCGCGAGGCACCTCCAAGGGCCAGACCCTCCACTGATCCGGCCCTTTCCCAGGGGCGCGCCCTGGAGCGTTTTTCCTCTTGCGCCCGAAAAAAGCCTGGCGGGGGTCCCCTCGTAGATCCATGTTCGTGGCGTGGAACCGCTTCGCAAGAGATCGGAGCTGGAAGCCCTCGAGCAGGCCACGGACGGCGCCGACAGCGTCGACGTACCCGCGGCGGTCCTCTGCGCCCGCTGCGGCCAGCCCGAGTGCCAGGGCTGCGAGAGCCGGCCGTCGGAGTCGGGCGTCTTCATCATGGTTCCCTGGGAGCGGCTGGACGCGCCCTTCGGCAAGCGCCTCTTCGCGACCGCCCGCGCCACCACCAACGACGCCGACACCTTCTTCGAGCATTTGGCCGACGGCCCCCTGGCTCCGGCTCTGGCCTTCGCCATCGTGGCCGAGCTCTTCGCGGCGGGGGCGCTCTTCGCCCTGCTCGCTGTGCCCTTCTCCCTCGTCTTCCCTGACCTCGCCAGGGCGTGCCTGTTCGATCCCGAGCTCCGTCACCGGGCCATGAAGGCCGTGGTCGTCGGCATACCCGGGCTCGCGCTGCTGCTGGTCGTCGCCCACGCGGCACAAGGGATCTCGGTGGACGTGGGGGCGCGCAGGAACGGCGGGCGCCCGATGCGCTCTCGGGCCCTCAGGTTCGGTCTGTACGCCGCGGGCTGGGACCTCATCATCGGGCCCTGGGGAGCGCTGGCGGCAGGTCTGGCCGACGGTCCCCGGGCGGCTCTCTCGGTCTTCACCCGGGCCTCGGGTCTCCCCACCCGAGCTACCCGCGCCTTCCTCAAGGGCGCGTACCGCATGGAGGGTGAGCCGGCCACGAGGGCGCTCCACGTGTCGTACTGGGGCGCGGCCCTGGCCACGATCTTCGCCGCGGCCGCGGTGGTGGGGTCCGTGCTGGTGCTGATGCTGGCCTGAGCCCGGCATGAACCCGAAGTGCGGAATAGTGTCGATTGTGGTGGCGGGGGTGCGGCCCCTGATAGCTCACAAGATGAACAACAGGACGTGATTATTTTGTGAGGTTGGGGAAAACGTGGTCCTTGGGGGCGTCGTCGTGGCAGCCCCAGCAGCGCTCGCTCGTGCCGTCCAGCACCAGGTTGCCGTGGCTGCCGACGGCCACCCAGCGCCAGTCGCCGTGCTCGGGATCGAAGCCCTTCTCGCGCTTCTCCATGGCCATCGTGGGGCCCTTCTCGCCCGTGGCGCGCTCGAAGTGATCCATGACGAGCTTGGCGCCCACGGGGGCCTGACCGGAGCCCTCGGAGAGGGCCTCGCGGCCGCCTTCGTTGGCGAAGAGCTCGTAGTCCCAGCGTCCGGAGGTGTGGCCGAGCGAGAGGCCCTTGCCCACCAGGCTCACCCCCGAGCGTAGATCGGCGGGGGGGGGCTTCTCGAGCGCCCTGGTCCCTGGCTTCCCTCTCGGGGCTTCGCGGGGGCGAGTGGAGACCCCGACCGGAGGGCCGGGATCGGCCCCGCAGCTCGGCAGGAACAGGCCGGCGGCAACGAGCCAGGCTGTGACGACGAGGTCTCGGAGGCCGGGGCGCATCGCCCGCGAGGCTACACCAGACCCGCCCCGCCGATTACACTCCGCCGCGTGCCCCGCACCACGAACGAGACCAAACGCCTCCGCTCGGCGCCTCTCGAGGCCCCCTTCCACGTGGTGCTCGTGGAGCCAGAGATCCCGCCCAACACCGGGAACGTGGCCAGGCTCTGCGCCGCCACGGGCTCGCCGCTTCACCTGGTGGGCAAGCTGGGGTTCCGCGTCGACGAGGCGTCGGTGCGCCGGGCGGGCGTGGACTACTGGCACCTGGTCGACGTCAGGCAGCACCCCGATTTCCCTTCCTTCATGGGAGCGTTCGCCGGGGTGTCGCCGGGCGGAAGGCTCCACCTCTTCACGGGGCTCGCCGCTCGCAGCTACCTCGACGCAGGCTTCCGTGCCGGGGACGCCCTGGTGTTCGGCAAGGAGAGCGTGGGCCTGCCCGACGATCTCCTGGAGAGCTACCAGGACTCCCTGGTGGGCATCCCCATGCTCGGGGCGGTGCGCTCGCTGAACCTCGCCAACGCGGTGGGTATCGCCCTCTTCGAGGCGCTCAGGCAGGTGGGCGCCCTGGAGCGCCCCTTCATCGGCTAAACCCCAAACGATATATCAGGATAACGGATTTCTCACTCGAAGGCGGCGATGCCGGTGACGTGCTGGCCCAGGACCAGGGTGTGGATGTCGTGAGGGCCCTCGTAGGTGTAGACCGTCTCCAGGTTGCAGAGGTGCCTCATGATCGGATATTCGAGCGTTATCCCGTTGCCCCCGAGGATGTCCCGGCACACCCGGGCGATCTCGAGCGCCGCGCGCACGTTGTGGCGCTTGATCAGGCTGACCTGCTGGGGGGAGAGCTTCTTCTCGGCCTTGAGGCGGCTGGCCTCGAGCGCCAGGAGCTGGCTCGAGGTGATCTGGGTGAGCATCTCGGCGAACTTGGCCTGGACCAGCTGGTGGGAGGCGATGGGCTTGCCGCCGAACTGGACGCGGTTCTTTGCGTAGTCGAGCGCGGAGTCGAAGCAGGCCGTCATCGCGCCGATGACGCCCCACGCGATCCCGAAGCGCGCCGCCGTGAGGCAGGAGAGAGGGCCCTTCATGCCCCGCACCCCGGGGAGCATCGCGCTCCTGGGGACGCGGACGTCCTCGAGGACGAGCTCGCTGGTCACGCTGGCGCGGAGGCTCATCTTGCGGTGGATGAGGCGGGCCTCGAAGCCCCTGGCGTCCGTCGGGACCAGGAAGCCCCGGACCTCGCCGGAGGCGCCGCCGACCTTGGCCCAGACCAGCGCCACCTTGGCCAGGTTACCGTTGGTGATCCAGCGCTTGGTGCCGTTGAGGACAAAGGAGTCGGTGTCCTCGATTGCCGTGGTGCGCATTCCCCCGGGGTTGGAGCCCCAGTCCGGCTCGGTGAGGCCGAAGCAGCCAATCACGTCTCCGCTGGCCATCGAAGGCAAGTAGTGCTGTTTCTGCTCCTCCGAGCCAAAGGCGTGGATGGGGTACATGACCAGGCTGCCCTGGACGCTGGCAAAGCTGCGTATGCCAGAGTCGCCCCGCTCCAGCTCCTGCATGGCCAGGCCATAGCCGACCTCCGAGAGCCCCGCGCAGCCGTACCCCTGGAGGTTGCAGCCGAGGAGGCCCAGCTCGGCGATCTCCTTGATGAGATCGACGGGGAAGGTGCCCTGCTCGAAGTGCTCGCCGACGGAGGGCAGCACGCGGGCGTCGACAAAGGCTCGGACTGTGCGCTGCACGCTGCGCTCCTCGTCCGTGAAATGGCGAGAGACATCGAAGAAGTCGGGCATCTTGCGAGCTTCCCTAGCACGCTTTCGGAGGCGCGCGGCCCCGCGCGAGCGCCGTCAGCGCTGGACCCGGATCGTCGGGGTGGCCCCCGTGAAATCCGCGCGCACGGTCACGGGCTCTCCTGCTCTCACGACCAGGCGCTCCCCCCGCGACTCTCCGGTCGGATCGAAGGTGAAGCGCACCTCGTGAGGTCCGGGATCGACCTGGACGCGCGCCGGGCAGAGGCCCCTGGGCTGTCCGTCCACCGAGACGCGGGTGCCAGGATCTCCGAGCAGGACGAGCAGGACGAGCAGGGCGCGAGGGCTCGCCGCGGCGCTGGGTGGAGGCGCGGCGCTGGGTGGAGGCGCGGAGGCGCGAGGCGCGATCGGCAGAGGTGAGCTCTGCGCTCGGGCGCTGGTCTGGCCGGTGGGGCGAGCCGGGAGGGCGCTCACCTCCGGGCTGGCGGACTCCAGCGTCCCCCGCGAGGGCGAGGCGTCGGAGTCGACGTCCGTGGTCGCCGAGGAGTCCTGGGGAGCCCCGACGCTCGGGCCTCGAGATCGCCACAGAAGGGCGGCGAGGAGGACGATGGAGGCGCCGGCGAGGAGCGTGGTGCGGCGGGAGCTCTTCTTCGGCGGGGGAGGCTCCGTGGGGTGGGGGACGCTCTCGTCACGAGCAGGAGGGGGATCGCTCTCGATCTTTCGCGTGCTCGGTCCGGCGTCCTCGGCCTCGCTCTCCTCGCGCGTGGCGAACGACCGGGTGAGGGGCTCGTGGCTCCCGGGCGGCGCTCCGACGTCCGGCCTCGCCGATCGCGCCGCCTCCCGCTCGACGTCGGCGCCCTCGCGGAGGGCGCGCACGCGCGCGCCAAGGCGCTTGGCCACGTCCGAGGTATCGGCGCCCCGGAGGAAGCCTCGAAGAGCTCGCCCCAGCTCGTCCGCCTCTCTCTGGCGAGCCCCGGGATCGAGGCTCATCGCCTTTCCTAGTGCCTCGTCCAGGGCTTCGAGGCTACGGTCGATGGCTCCGGGGCGAGGGTGAGGCCTCCGCAGGGCGCGCTCGCACTCCTCGAGGGTTGCCCTGCGAAAGGGCGCGGCTCCGCTCCACGTCTCCATGAGCAGCGCGGCCAGCGCGAAGATGTCGGTCTGGGGTCCCAGCTCCTCGCCCGCCATCTGCTCGGGGGGCATGTGCCCCGCCGAGCCGAAGATCTCGTGCCCCGCCACCTGGGCCGGCGCGGCGATGCCGAAGTCGATCAGCTTGACCTGGCCCTCCTCGTCGACCATCACGTTGCGGGGGGTGATGTCCCGGTGGACCACCTTCATTCGGCGGTGGGCGTAGTCCAGGGCCCGGCAAACCTCGACGCCGATGTACGCCCCCTCCTGGGGGCCGAGCCCGCAGCGCTTTCCCGCGGCGTCCTCGGTCCCTCGCAGGAGCTCGGCGACGCTCACCCCCTCCACGAGCTCCATGGCGATGAAGTAGATCCCCCGCTCCACGCCCAGCTCGTACACCGGGACGATGTTGGGGTGGCTGAGCGCGACGGTCGTCTTGGCCTCGTCGACGAAGCGCCGGACGAACTCGCCGTCGTGAGCCACCTCATCGCGGATCTGCTTGACGACCAGTCTCTTCTCGAAGCCCCTCGCCCCTCGCAGCGTGGCCAGCATCACCCGGGCCATCCCTCCGCGGGCGAGCTCGCGCTCGAGGACGTATTTTCCGAAGACCTGCGGGTACATTGCGGGGCAGAGGCCCGCCGTCGAGCATAGTCCCAAATTCACAGGATCCGGTCCTGTGCTCTAGACTCTGCTCCTGTCCATGCGCCGCCTCGCCGTCCTAGCCCTGGCCTGCCTGGTGTTGTCGGGCTGCCAGAGGAGCGCGGAGGTGATCGTGCGACCCGTGAGGCTGAACACGCTCGAGGGCTGCGCGGTATCCCCCGAGCGAGCCTTCGCGCTCCTCCACGGCTGGGGGGATTTCGACGTCGACGAGCGGGCGTCGCCCGCGGGGGACTTCCCGGGGGGATCGAGGACCTCCGCGTCCGCCGCGGAGTCCCTCTATCTGCGCGATCTCGGGGCGCAGCTCACCAGGCTCCCCACGGGCTCCAGGAGCATCGTCGCCAGCGTCTCCCAGCCCGATCCGGCGAGGGCCTGGCGAGGGATCGCCCGCGTCCCCGAGCAGGGGCCGATCGATCTCCTCCTCTGGCCGGAGACCGAGGCCTGTCGCTTCTCGCAGCCCGTGGAGCACAGGATCGACGGGACCTTCGCCGCCGTCGATCCCCACCACGCCCTGCTCGCCGGGGGCAGGGTGGCCTCCGGCTCCTCGGTGCCTCGCACCCACGTCGTGGATCTGGCGGAGGGCCGCGTCGTCCCGCTCCCCATCGGCCTGGGCACCCGCCGGTCGAGCCCCACGATCACGGCCTTCGCGCCGCCCGGAGGCCGGGCGATCTCCCTGCCTGCGCTGGTGGCCGGCGGCTCCGATCCGGACTCGCAGGAGCCGCTCCGCACCGCGGAGGTGTACGCGCCGGCGGGCGAGGCGATCGGCGACTTCGAGCGCGACAAGATCGAGCTGAACGAGGCGCGCGCGGAGCACGGGGCGTGCGCCCTCGCGACAGGCGAGACCTTGCTGGTCGGGGGCCGAGGGAGCTCTGGCTTGCTCCGGGCCCTGGAGATCGTCGATCCCAGGACGCGACGCTCGAGGACGGGAGGCCTCGCGCTCCTCCAGGTGCCTCGGCGGAGCCCCGCGGTGCTCCGCCTGGCGTCGGGCGAGATCCTCGTGGCCGGAGGGGTGGACAGGGAGGGAGCGCCGATCTCCACGCTGGAGTGGCTCTCGCCCGACGCGTCGCGCCCGAGCAGGCGCCCCAGGGAGCTCCTGGCGAGCCGGCGCCGCGCCTTCATCCCGCTCGACGCAGGGGGCGCCCTGGCGGTCATCGCGCCCGACCCGCCCGACGAGGGCAAGAAGAGCGTCTGGGTCATCGGAGCGGAGGGCGAGGTCACCCCGGCGATCTCCGTGCAGGATCTGGAGGACGTCCGGCTCTTCGCGGGCGTCGACGGGGCGCCGCTTCTGTTCACGGGCAGGCGCTGGCTTCGCTGGCAGCCCTGGTTCGCTGCCTTCCAGCAGGTCATCGACGCTCCCGCCCCTGTCCCCAACGTCGGCGGCCCGGCGTCGTCGGCCTTCACCAGCCCCGATCCTGGCCTCGCGCTCTGGCTCGACGATCAGGGCGAGGCCGGCATGTTCGTCCGGGGCTTCCGCCACGGGACGCGCAACGAGCTGGCGCCCGTCCCCAGGCCGCTCCTCGTGAAGGACACCGCCTTCCTCGCGCCCGATCGCTTCGCCGCCCCGGAGGTCTACCGCTTCGACGTCGGGCGGGGGCTGGTCCTCGCCCCCGGCGCGAGCGCCTTCCTCACGGACGTGACCTTCGCGGGTGTGAGCGTCGAGCTCCAGGTCACGTCCGCCGCTCCTCGGGTCGTGCTCCGCGACGACCGGGGCGAGGAGCTCGAGATCGGCGGCCCCGGCTGCCCCGTCCGGGCGGGCTCGCGCCAGAAGCTCACCATCGAGCGCGGCCTCACCTCGGTGCGGGTCATGGTCGACGAGGGCCAGCCCGGCGCCTGCGCCGGGAAGCTTCGGGCCGAGGCCCGGGTCGCCGTGGGGCTCCGCGGCGCGCCGGAGGGCGAGGCCGTGGCGGCGGGATCGGCGGATGGGACGAGCAGCGCGAGGAGCCTCTTCGTCTCGCGCCGCTGATCGCCGAGGCCATGTTCGGCCTCGGCGAGCATGCTAAGATGCGCTTTGGTGCCGTCAGCTCAGGTGGCCCTTGCGATGAGGTACTTATGCGCTCGTGGAAGCTTGTCATCACTGCGTTCATTGCGTTCGGCGCCGCGTCGTACGCGGGCGCTGGCTGCGCCACGACTCCCGAGGTGCTCGAAGAGGACGACTCGGCCGCTCCGCCGGTTCAGGACGCCACGGCGGACGTGGCCAAGGACACCTCCCCCCCCAAGGATGCCCCCGCCGACACCGCCGTCAAGGACTCCGCTCCTCCCC
>SXGT01536393.1_pt1 | contig 24463 bp, 16 predicted proteins | sample 3176221 | NCBI WGS metagenome assembly SXGT01 (sample SAMN11356862, study PRJNA531348) | freshwater metagenome | isolation source: freshwater sample F1-120 | place: China: Fuxian Lake, Yuxi | collected 2017-12-25
ATATGGAATTTGGACCAACGAAAACTCAACCCGATTGTCGCAAGTCTTGCAGTAATGTATATTCATATCATCGTTATACGCCGCAATCAATCCGCAGCGCTTACATACGTGTACTTCATATTTATCAGATGAATCATACATACGGCCTCTTGTAAAACGAATCGCTCCGTGCGCAATCATCGCATCTCGCTCCATTTCTCCAAAACGATGACCACCATCCCGGCTTCTTCCTTCCGCCGGTTGATGCGTGAAATTCACCATTGGACCGATTGACCGACTATGCTGTTTATCATTCACCATATGTTTGAGACGTTGGTAAAACACAGGCCCAATAAATATGTTTGACTGTAATTGTTCGCCAGTAAGTCCATTATACAACAATTCGTTGCCATACATTTCATACCCCAGTTTCAGTAATTCTTTACTGATGTCTTTGATGTCTAAATCGCCGAATGAAGTTCCGTCTCCAAACAATCCCAACTCCACCAGCACTTTGCCCAACAGCGTTTCTTTTAGTTGTCCGATGGTCATACGAGACGGAATTGCGTGAGGATTGATGATGATGTCAGGGCGAATGCCGTCTTTGGTAAAAGGCATGTCGTGTTCGGGAATGATGTTGCCAATTGTGCCTTTCTGCCCCATGCGCGAGGATACTTTATCACCAATCACCGGTTTTCTTAATGTGCGTATGCGAACCTTACAAAAGCAATACCCTTCGCCATTGGTATCAATATAACTTTCATCAATGTAGCACTCCTCGGTGGTGTGATGGCTGCGGCTGGCGTCTTCGTATTTAATAATTTTGGTATGGTCATTGCGGTTTTCCTTGATTGGAATTACTTTTCCGATGATGATGTCTCGGTTTTCAACCAACGTGTTTTTCGGCATTACACCTCGGTTGTTGATTTTGTCGTAATTTCCGAATTTCATTCCCTTGGTCTTGGAGGGGTCGGGACGGCACCTGATTTCTTCGTCTCCGTTAAACTTCTTGTCTTCGTCTTTTTCCGTGTGGTAGATGGTTGCGGTAAACATGCCGCGGTCCAGCGCCCCCTTATTTACCAAAACACTATCCTCTTGATTATAGCCGGTGTATGACATAATTGCGACAATCAGCGGGGCGCCAGATGGAATTTCATCCAACTTAATCATACCCATTAAGCGGGTATCTACCAATGGACGCATCGGATAGGTCAGCACATACGCCGTCTTATCCATTCGTTTTGCGTAGTTTGTTACATAGACCCCCATTGCTTGTTTCCCCATTGCGGTTTGATACGTGTTTCTAGGCGCTTGATTGTGCTCGGGATATGGAATGCACGACGCAAGAATGCCGAATATGGTGCTGGGATGAATTTCACAATGCGTGTATTTGTAAATATAGGGATTTGCGGGGTCAAGCGAGTGTTCGTATAAATGCTTGGGGCGCATCGCAATCATACTAAATGCCTGTTCTTCGGCGTCAATGTATTCAATAATGGAGTTTGGAATTCGGGCGTCAGTCAATAAATCATCCCACTTCAATGTCTTGTTTTTCAAATTCTGGATGATTTCGCGCGTGATAAATAGGTCGTTGTCTTTTACACGCAACACTGGGCGCATTAATCGCCCAGCATCATTGTAAATGCGGATTTCGGCGGCATTGTAGTCAAACACCACCGATGTATAAATGTTGATGATTCCGCGATACTTTTTTTCTTTGTATTCACGATACAATGTGGCTGGGTCATCGGTTATTCCAACCCAAATTCCATTGACAAACACCTTCACCGCATCATACATTTCCTTTGGTTGTAATGTTTCAATGCGGCGAATGTATGGGTCTATTTGTGCGTGAAGTGCGTCGGGATTGCTGTGAATTGTTATATGCGACATATAACTAATGTTTTTTACAACGCCGACGCTGCCGCCTTCTGGCGTTTCAACCGGACACAAAAACCCCCACGAAGTGTTGTGTAATTTACGCGGCGGAATTAATTTCCCGGATTTATCAATGGGCGTGTTAATACGGCGAGAATGACTGAGTGACGCGGAATACGTTAAACGATTTAACACCTGTGCAACGCCGACTTTGTTGCTATTCACGCTCTTTGTTCCGAAATCACCCGTAGAAAGTGCTCGTTTCATGCCGTTTTCAATGGTCGGCGATTTGATGATTTTATACATATTTGTGTGATTGATGATAGACATGTAATCATAGGTTGAGCGCCAAGACCCCGTATTTATTTCACGCACAACCTGATTACGCATATCTTTCACCAATTTGTTGATGTGATTACGCAGCAAATTATTCAAAAGGGCGCCGGTTAAATCAATACGCTTGTTCAAATACGAATCACGGTCGTCTTGTTTTATCATATCCAAACTCGCTTTTATAAGTTTGTTTGCCATATATCCAAGGAAATACACTCGTTGTTGGTGTGTGGTGCAATGCGGAAACAAATCATTGTGGATTACATCCAGTGCGAATTCCCGCTTTTTCTTTGAACCCGATTCTTTGTCCATGTTTATTGGCGTGAACATTACATTAGATGTCACGTGTTTCAAGGCTTCTTCTTGTGTCATAATTCCATTGGCTTCAATAATAGACGCCTGTAACGCATCCAGAATTGATTTATTCCGTTGTTCTTCAATATTCAGTGTTATGTATTCGCAAATTTCCTTGTCAGAAATCACGCCTAGGGCACGAAATACGACAAACAATGACAGCGGTTGCTTAACGCGCGGGATTTGGATGTAAATGGGGTTGCCGAAGCCATTGTTTTTGGCGGCAATCATCATATTGATTTGTTTTGGTGAAATACATTTTGTGTCTGGGATGGACTTGATTTCGGCAAGCCAGGTCCATTTGTTGTTTCCTTTGGAAACATTGAAACAATACACCTTGTTTTCGGCGGCGCGTTCTTGTCCAAGGACCGTTTTTTCGCTGCCGTTGATGATGAAATAACCGCCTGCGTCATGCGGACATTCGCCAGTTACTGTATTGTCAATATGTGAATGCTGGCTAAGCACGCAAATGGATGATTTCAACATAATCGGGAGTTTTCCAATGTGTACCTTGGGCATGGTTTTGTAGAGTGTTTGGACATTTTCCAGGTTAGGACCCGAACGGATGACGTATTTAATCATTAAATCCACAGTCATTGTAGAGGCATATGTGAAATTGCGAAGGCGCGCCTCTTGCGGGCTCATAATTTTAGTTGCGCCGTTATTTTCGTGGATTTGGGGGCAATACATGTGGAATTTGTCAAATGTAATTTCCACTTCTAGGCGGTGTTTTTTGGCTTCCTTATCATAGTCCTGTTCAGAATACACATTTACGGGGTTAAACATTTGAATTGTGCGCTGGATTTGATAATTTACAAAATTGTTATACGACTCAATTTGGTGACGAACCAGTTGTTTTAAATGCTGGCCTTCAAAATACGAAGACAAAATAATCCACGGTTCTTCAATATACTCACCTACGCGCTCCTTGATTGTGTCTTTGATAGATTGGTCTTCATATATCGGGTATATTTCTGTGTCGGTTCCTGTGCCTGTGCCGGTGTTTCCGGGGTGTTCAGTTGGACACCTGGCATATCGCGGGTTTAATTCTTCATATTTTAATATCACATTTTCGTCGTTTGTGTTGTCTTCTATATGGTCTTGCTGCGAACCGAAGAATTCACCTGGCGTGATTGGTTGGTCTTTTTGCGTTGATTGTGTTGGTGTTGGTCTTGGCATTGGTCTTGGCATTGGCATTGGCATTGGCATCTGTGTTGGTGTCTGTATCTGTGTCTTACTCATTTTTTTCGGTGCCTTGGGTATTTTTATGGTTTTTGAAGAAGTTGAAATTGAGGTTTGGTTTGAAGATGCTACGGATTCCATACTGATTCGGTTTATGCCAACCAACCCAATCATTACACTATAAATCAATTTTTATTTTATGTTGTTTTTTCCTTTTTGTATTTTTGTTTTGTTGAAATGATAATTGTAGTAAAAAACAATGATATATGTAAAAGATATATAAATACAACTTTTTAGTATCAAATAGTATTGATATGCCGAACACAAATAGAAGCGGCAAAAAACGATGGGACCGAATGAAAGATGCTAAATTATATAATCCTCATACGAGACTACAAGAAATTGTACCGATTTATGCGATATACAACGCAAATACGTGCAAAAATATGGACGAGACGGCAGTGAAAGCATCGGCAACAGTGAAAGCGACTTCGGCAACCGATAAGAATAAGAATAAAGAAACATTGCCTTTACAACAAGATGCTAGCCGCAACCAGTGTGTAGAAAAAATGATTGAAAGCATTCACAAGTATTTACAAAAAAGTAATTTGGCATATGTGTATAGAGACGATAATGTAATCATTGAAGTGAAGAAAAAACAATTGAATATAAATGCGCCAGAATTCATTCCACGGTCATCCACCAGCGAGTCAGAATCACACTCGCACTCTTGCTGTTGCGACAACGACGTAAATGACAACAAAAACACAAACCGAGATGCCGTGCCGCCCAATAAAAGACCTAGAAAGATGGTGTACAAGCCCCATAGGCGCGATACGGACAAAGCCAATGAAAATGACGACAACGACTACAATGACGGCAATTTTCGTCCATCGTCATCAAAACAAAGCGCCTCCACACGTGACGCGAACCAAGCATCCATTAAAAAACGCAAAGTCATTATTGAGGAAGACATTGCCAGTATTCACGATTTGATTTCAATGTGTAAAAAATACCCGCTTGACCCGGAATGTGAATATAACATTAACATGAAAGCAATTCACGATATCCGAGAGCCATTGGAAGATTTAGCACGAATGGTGGGAATGGAGTCATTGAAACGAAATATTGTGGACCAGATTTTGTATTTTGTTCAGAACTTACATTTACCTCGGAAATCGCATACAGAAACGCAAGAACAGGGACAAACGCAAGGGCAAACGCAAGGACAAACACACGCCCCCGACGAAAAAGACAACGACCCTCACACACATTCGCATCAACAGCCCACCATAAAACAATTTATTATTGGTTATAATCGTGGCGAAAACAGTGATGGACGGCCGCGGTTGTTTGATTTGACTGCGTTATTTACAGATGGCGCAGATGGAATCACCCGAGACAGTCAGCCCCCTCCGCCGCCACCGCCCACGTCGTCCAATTCAAAGAAAAATAAACCAGCCGGCGATTTTATGCACACGGTTATATACGGTCCGCCGGGAACGGGTAAAACCGAAGTTGCGAAAATTATGGGCCGCATATTCAGCAAACTGGGCATTTTGAAAAACCAAACCTTTAAAAAGGTGACGCGGCACGATATGATTGCGGGGTATTTGGGGCAAACCGCAATTAAAACCCGGGATGTGATTAAAGAGAGCCTGGGGGGCGTGCTTTTCATTGACGAGGCGTATTCGTTGGGAAATGCCGAAAAACGCGACAGTTTTGCCAAGGAATGTATTGACACCCTGTGTGAAGCGTTGAGCGACCATAAAGATAATTGGATGGTGATTATTGCGGGATATGAAAAGGAATTGAATGACTGTTTCTTCAATTACAATGAGGGGCTGAATTCTCGTTTTACGTGGCGGTTTAAACTGGACGGATATACACCCACCGAAATGAAGGCTATTTTTGAGAAAAAAGTAGAAGAAAATGGGTGGTCCATTCACCCCGACCATAAAATGACGGATTTGTGGTTTGAGAAACAAAAGGATTATTTTTCATTTTTTGGGCGTGATATGGAGACGCTGTTTGCGAAAACAAAAATAGCCCACAGTAGGCGCGTGTTTTGTTTGCCGGAAAGCGATAAAACCAAAATAACATTAAAAGATTTAGAAAAAGGCTTTGAATTGTATTTACAAAATGATGAAGTAAAAGAACGAAAAGAAAAGACGAAAAATGATTTCGTTCATTCACACAGTTTATATTTGTGATGTGATTCTTGATTTATGTTATTCATTATTTCAGTGATTTCCGTGATTTCCGTGTTTCATTTTTCAAATATACCCGTATAAAATGTAAAAAAAGTTTCATTACATATATTATCTATTATCTTGATAATATACGTAAGTAAGAAGTCATAATTCATTAAAACATAAAACATCATAAATTATAACCCATAAAATGTCGGAAACAAAACGTATGATTGTTATAAATAAATCAATATCAAATAAACCTGAAAAAAGCAGCGTTGGTTTAAAATCAAGACGTGTAAAACCGAATGTGGTTGTGAGACCAACCACCCTTAAAAAAGCGTTGTTAGAACGTATAAAAACACACCAACAGCGTGTTCATCAACATAAAAATAATGATGGCGGTAATTATCCGATTATTGCTCCGCCATCTATAACACCGTCGTCGTCTAATGAAAATAAAAACACGAATACTGCTTCATTTTCAAATGATTTAACCGAGTCTATTGATTTTTTAAAACAAATTGCTGAAAAACGGAAGAAAACAATGAAGAATAGGAATTTATCTCAGTCTATGCCTGTTGCGTCTATGCCTCCTACACCTATGCCTCTTGCGTCTATTCCTACACCTATGCCTCTTGCGTCTATTCCTCCTACACCTATGCCTCCTACATTTATGCCTTCTGCGTCTATGCCTCCTGCGTCTATGCCTACACCTACTATGAACCTGAATCAGGGCATGATTCCGGCCCCATTAGTAAACGTTCAAGTCGCACCCCATGCCATACAACCAATCCGAAACTTGGATTTAAATCCCCAATTTACATCATTTGAATACGGCGCAACTGACGAACCAAAGCAATCCGCGATTCAATTTGGTGAAAACACGCAAAAAGAAATTCCTGCAAACGATGACGCCCATAACGACGAAGAAGAAGAACAGCAAGAGGAACCAGAGCCTGAACCGCCCAGTATATTTATAAAACCAGAGCCAGACCACGGATGTTTAAAAGGCGGAAAGAAGCCCACATTTCGTGAATGGGTGAAAAAGACGCTTAAAAAACCCGCCGAAGTCATAAAAGAATTTTTACAAGGGGGCGGAACTAACAACAGCAACAACGACGAAAATGAACAAGAAAACGAAAATGAAAACGAAAACGACGTAGATGAATCCGGCGTTCCAAATGACGGCAAAATTGCTGGACTGCGTATGAAAATACGAAAAACAACCACCAAAAAGTTCAGGGTAGGTAAGCACGGCAATGTAGTCGGTGTGTTGCTTAAAAATAAACACACACAGCGGCATATTCAAAAAGAACACTTGTCGTTGAAACAAAAGTCGTTGAATGAAATAAAGAAATATTTGTATGATAAGAATTTGTTGAAAATCGGTTCAAGCGCACCACCGGATGTGTTGCGACGATTATATGAAGACAGCATTTTGACGGGCGAAGTACAAAACACCGGAAAAGGCGTCGCCCTTCATAACTTTATGGCAAAAGACGATGAAAATGACAAGCATTGATAAGGTCATCACTTTTTACTACCCCGCAAATCACCGATAGAATACCAGCACCCGTCATCACGGTCCATGTATTTCAAATGCCCGTCACTCCATACATTCTCCGTTGAACCCACGCGGTTTTTGGCTTCATTGGTATGAGCGATGGCAAATTGATGGAGCGTTTCATATTCTACGCCGACCGACACCGCATTTTCATTTTCCCGAATGATGACATTTCTCTCGGCGTCATACACGCCAAACCAGGAGTCTTGTTCGTTATTTATGTCAAGCACGTCATGACGAAGAAGGGTTCCGTCTGGTAAATACCGTTTTTGATACTGTTTTCCAATCTTTACATTGCCTTTTTTATAAGAACTAGATTGGGCGGTGGAATTGGACATTCCGCTGATGCTTTCATTGTCGTAATCATCCAAACTCGCCATACTTTGCGTGTCTTCTTCAACCACCGAAATCACTATGTTTTCACTATGAATTGGTGGCGTGAGTGTTGTCCTACCACACCCCGTTTCTTGAAGACGGGTAGTAATTGCGTCGCATTGTTCTAATTTATAATTCATCTTTTCAATGTGTTGATTCACATCACTCAAAATACGTTGAAATGATTCATCGCTTCTGTATTTTTTACCGTAATAATAAATAATATCACTATCGGCGTCTTTCAATGAACACACGGTGGCCAATGCGGGATACATCGTGTTTGGAGGTTGTTTTGGTTGTGGGTGTGGTTGTGGTTGTGGTTGGATTTGTGTTTGGGGCTGTTGTGGTCCTTGCGTATAAAAAAACGACGGACAAATAAAAGGGGTTAGTTTATAATAATACGTTTTAAACATCAATTATTGTTATGTAAATTAGATTACTTCTCTTGTTGTATCTAAGTTTGTTTTACATATTTTCTAGTACAACTGGTATTTTATTTTATGGATTTAGGGAGATTTAGTAAATAAATGAAAATCATAGTGTTAAAAAATATATTTTTATAATTTATAAACCACAAATAAAAAATGGAAGGTTCTAAACGTATTAAAGATGTTAGTCCATACGATATTATTTTTGAAGACGGGACAGTACTCGTACCATCACTTGATAATCAAGACAAGATTGAAATATACGACCCTCAAAATCCATCCAATACTACTACGTGGGGTCGCATTATGCAAAGACCTGACAAATATATACAGGGGATGTTTAACCCAGAAATAAAAAAAGAATTGAAAGGAAAGTATGTTAAGGTAAATAATGTAGGCGGTCGCTCTTCTCGTAAAAAAAAAATCAACAAGTCATCCAAACGCAGCAAGGCCCTCAAATCATCCAAACGCGCCAGAACACACAGGAATCGCCGTCAGCGCAATTAGTGTCTAGACATAAAAATCCATTGTAATATAATAATGAATTATTTACATTATATTACATAAATCATAAATCAATGATACTCCAATTATAATCAATCAACAATAATCCAAAAACGCAATAACGCAATAACGCAATAACGCAACAACGCAATAACGATAATAGGAATATGTTGTTCCCTATTGTTCCTATAAAGATGTATAAAGCAATCTCTCTGTTATTTTATAATTAGCCACCGCATAGTTCGTGACAGACATAATTAAAGTTATGGCTCTAATAAAGGAATATTTCAATTTGACAGAAAAATATATAAAAGAATATGGTCCAAACACGATTGTGCTCATGCAAGTTGGCGCATTTTTTGAAGTGTATGGATACGCCGAAAACAAAGACGCGCCGGTTTCAGGCAGCGAATTAAATTTATTTTGTAGCATATGCGAATTGGCCAAGGCCGATAAAATTGCCGGGTCTGTTATAATGGCCGGGTTCCGTGATTATTCATTGGAGAGATACACTAAAAAATTATTAGATGCGGGAATCACCGTTCCTGTAATTGTTCAAGACCAGCAGTCGTGTGGAACCACGCGCAGTCTTCAATGTATATATTCCCCCGGCACGCATTTTTCATCGGAAACCACGAATTCAGCAGAATTATCCAACAACATATCGTGCGTGTGGGTTGATAAAATGAAGCGCGGCATTGTGTTGGGAATGACAAACATTGACATTGTAACCGGAAAGGCCAGTATATTTGAAACGGGGTGCGAAAACTTCCATAATCCAACCACATACGACGAGTTAGAGAGATTTATTACGTCGTATCGTCCAAGCGAAGTCATCATTATAACCAACATGTCGTCCACCGAATTAGAAGACGTCATTCAGTTTGCAAACATAAGCAATACAACCAAGACCATACACCGTGTGTTATTACAAAACGACGAAGACGAGGGCTTTAATTCTCTCGCCATGAGTGAAAAACAAAGTCAGGGACATATTCAAAGTCAGGGACATATTCAAAGTCAGGGACAATCAAATGCCCCTTTGTCATCCAATCAAATCAAGGCAAAAAAATGCGTTAAACAAATATTCCAGAGAGAAATATTAAAAACATATTACCCCGAAAATCTCTCGGTTGAAACGTATATGACGTATGAAATTGCCACGCAATCGTTGGTGTATTTACTTAATTTTATATACGAACACAACCCCAGTCTTGTGTCAAAAATAAATGAACCGGTATTTGAAAACAAATCTGACCGTGTAATATTGGCCAACAATTCTCTCAAACAACTGAATATAATTGATGACTCCAATTATACCGGTAAATTGTCATCGGTGTCTCGGTTTTTGAACAACTGTGTGACAACCATTGGGTCTCGTAAATGTAAGCACACCATCCTGAATCCCACATTTAATGAAGCGATTTTACAAGCGGACTATGATATTACGGAATACATACTAGAAAAAAACAACGATACAATCGCTGCGTGGAGAGAACGATTGTCCGGAATTAAAGACATTGAAAAGTTTTTGCGACAAATTGTTTTACGCAAAATACCGCCACAATCTCTCTACTTTCTTTACACAAACTTGAAAACAATTGCCGCGCTGTACGATGAAATCAGCGCCGACGAACCCATATTTTCATACGTCCAAAACGCACTTTCCGATAAAAAACGGGCATTACCGCCGCCGTATGTGTCTGGTATATGTGTGGCGGTTGGAACGTTGCTGGACTCCACATTCTCCATGGATATGTGCCGAGAGATGAGTGAGTTGAAAATTGAACGCAATTTTATTGTAAATGGCGTAAATGCGGCATTGGATGCCGTGGTAAATGATTATGAAAACAACCGAAAACGTCTTGAAACCATAACCGCTTATTTGAACGGTATAATAGAAAACGGAGAACGTAAATCGTCGTCATTGAATTTGGCGTCACAGGCGGCCAAAAAAAAATACAGCAGTGATTTGAAAAAAACAACCACAAAACGAAGTGGCGGAGAGATTAATTATAATGAAGATTTATATAATTCATATAATAATAATGACGATTATGCGGATGACACCACATTCGCAGACCCCGAATCTAATGACGTAAATAATGGATTTGTGAAAATCCACGAAACTGAAAAGATGGGCATCTCTCTACAAACAACCAAGCGTCGTGGAAGATTGCTTGAAGAAAACCTGAAAAAAGAAACAACCGCGTCCGTAGAGTTGTCATACACCCTGTATCAACAAAAACACACCTTTGTATTTCATTTCCGAGAGATTGTGTTGCATACTGCTACTGGTAGTAATTCTGGTATAACCAGTCCTCAAATCAATCAATTATGTGCGTCTGTCGTTCATCTTCGTAATAAAATGATAACAATGGTGGGAAACTGCTACAATGAATTCGTAATTTCCTTACAAAAGCATTTAAAGGATTTAGAGCTGGTTGCGGATTTTGTAGGCATCATTGATAATTTACAAAACAAGGCGTATGTTGCTACAAAATACAAGTATTGTAAGCCTGAATTTGCGGAGACGAATGTAGAGGCGAATGTAGAGACATCATCGTCATCCTCATCGTTTGTTACAGCAATCGGCTTGCGCCACGCTTTGATAGAGAGATTGAATACAGAAGAGGTGTATGTAACAAATGACATCTCTCTGTCTCAGTCTCACCAATCGCGCGGTATATTATTATACGGAACCAACGCAGTCGGAAAAACAAGTTTGATTCGTGCGTTGGGTATATCCGTTATAATGGCCCAATCCGGATTTTACGTGCCGTGTCAGCGGTTTATATACAAACCGTATCACACCATTTTCACTCGTATTCTGGGAAACGACAACCTGTTTAAAGGGATGTCTACATTTATGGTGGAAATGTCAGAGTTGCGCGTTATATTGCGAATGGCAACTGAAAACAGCCTCATTTTAGGCGATGAATTGTGTTCGGGAACAGAGATTGAATCCGCCATAAGCATATTTGTGTCGGGCATCAAGCGCCTACACGACATTCGGGCGTCCTTTATTTTTGCCACGCATTTACACCAAATCACTGATTACGACGAAATCCGCAATATGACGCATTTGGTTATGAAACACTTACAAGTGGTGTATGACAAAGAAAAGGATGTGCTGATGTTTGACCGCAAGTTGAAAGACGGACCCGGGGCTAGCATGTATGGCTTGGAAGTGTGCAAGTATCTTCATTTGCCTGACGACTTTCTGGAATACGCCAATGAAATACGGCTGAAATATTGCGGAAACAAAGATGTCAGCATTTTAAACAGCGCTGGGTCCAGCACTTATAATGCCAAGAAAGTGAAACGAATGTGCGAATTTTGTAATGACAAAGTCGCGACGGAGGTTCATCATTTACAGCATCAACAATACGCTGATGAAAACAATTACATAGAGCATATTCACAAAAATCATCCAGCAAATTTGGCGGGCATATGTGAAGAATGCCACGACAACATTCATCACTGCCAAAAACAGCACCGGCGAGTAAAAACAATGGAAGGAACCAAGATTGTAGAAGATGCCACGCTTCCGTGTGTTAAAAAGAAAATTGTGAAAAAGAAAACGGCATTACAATAATAAAATTTCACACCTATATATAACAATCAATTCAAAAAAAGGCAGTCATCCTTCATAATACATACAATCATTTAATCATTTAATCATTTAATCATACAAAAAAGAATGGATAACGACGTAAGTGTAGGCAATGTTTGGAATTCATTAAAAGAGTGGTTTCGTGGAACATATTTAGGCGCAATATTTTTCAACAATATGTCATTTATTGTTATATTGGTTTTAATAATTTTGTTTTTCTTGTTTTTGTCAAGTATGGTAGATGTAAAAGACCCGGAATTGGAGGCAGAAGAGCATAAATATGATGACGAACCCAGTATTGCGGACCCGGCATTTACCGCACCGCTGGTTCCCATTAAACGAATGTATATTGAACCGCTTGAAAGTTTGGCGGGGTTGTTTGATTTTAAATCAAATGGAGAACCGGTTCCAGCATCAGCAAGAAATCCAATAGGTTTAGGCGGCAAAGCAACTGGGTTAGGCGGCACAGCAACCGCAACAGCCGAAGGGTTTCAGACCACAAGAGATGAGTTGTCGGAGTATCACAAAGATTGTAAAACTGATTTTTGTATTTTGAATAATTCAACCCCGGAGGAATTGGAACGCAAGTGCGCCACACTAGATAACAAAGACAAATGCAATGCGACGTGTTGCTGCGGCTGGGTAAAGTATGGCGGAAATGAAAAGTCGGAATGCGTGGCAGGGGACCACCGAAACCCAACTAATTATCGCACGATTGACGGCGCGGAAAGAGATGTGGATTATTACTATTTTATGACAAAGTGCGTGCGTGGTTCAAAATGCCCAATGGTTGACCGACTCGGATAAAATAAAAATTGAAATTGATTTATAGATTTATATATGTTATATATACATCAATTCTACCCCGTTTTAGAAAGTCTTACTGAATTAAACAATAATATAAAATGATTATTCCTGTAAAATGTTTTACCTGCGGAAAAGTGATTGGGAACAAATACCGGTATTACCTTGAAAAGGTGCGTGAAATGAAATTGAACCGAAATATGGAAGTGGATAAAGTCGTGTATTTAACGAAAGAAAACATTGACAAAACGCCAGAAGGCGAGGTATTGGACCAACTTAAACTCACAAAGATGTGTTGCCGTAGGCATATGATGGCACATGTTGATATTATATAAAACCAAGAATACCAAGAATACCAAGAATACCATAAAAACAACAATGCCATAAAAATAAAATAGGACACTAACATATACAAGAAATGGCCCGAAAACAACGAAAATCAAAACAAATGCGGCGGTCGTCTAAACAAAATAAATCACAGCGACGACGCACATTAAAACAAAAAGGCGGTTCATCTGTTTTTGCGGGTGCTCCTTGGACGGCGAGTGTTTTGACCCCTCAAAATAGCGTGAATGCGTCAGGAGCAGGGTCGTCCGCTCCGAATCATTTTCATTTTTCTCCAAACGGCGTGTCTCCCACATTTATAATGCCGCAGAGCAGTAATGCGTTGGTAGAGGCTGGTCAGATTGGAGGAAGACGCACCAAGAACAAATCCAAAACAAAGCGTAGAGGATGGGGGCGCAAAACATATAAATTGCGAGTGCGGTCACAGCGTGGCGGCGACGCATTGAATTATGCGCCATATGACTTTGCTGTTCCATTTCGTCAAATTGGATATGGTCTTTCTTCACTAGGCAGTGGAATGCGCGGAGATGCGATATCCCCGTCTAATCCCGAACCTACCATACAACCAATTGCGCGCTCATCGCAACTGTTAATGTAATTATTTTTTTTTCAAGCTGGCGTATTTCCCAAATATTTTTTGTTTTTTTTTTGTGTGGTGGGGGATGTTTTAGTTTTTTAGGAATTATTTTTATTTTTATTTTGATAGTATATAAAAATATAAAATGGCGCTCAACGGTTCAAAATTGTATCACACAGTGGCAGGTCTTTGTACTCCTGCGTTGGTTTATGCCATTCTTTCCATTGTCGGATTGCTGGTGATGTTGTATCAAAATGCCGGTCAGAGCACGCAGTATTGCGTCGGCAATGTCGGATGCAATGTTAAGAGCACGCCCGTTGTTTTTGTAAGCAACATTATTTGGATTATTTTCTGGACGTGGATTTTGAACATTATTTGCCGTGGAGGATACCCCGGCATTGCTTGGTTTTTGGTGCTTCTTCCATTGGTGTTGTTTCTCATTGTCATCGTGTTTTTCGCTGATATGATTGTGGCAACCCGCCCTTCCATTACCATGGTTGATATGTAACGCAAAAAAACACATAAATACATATTCATGATGATTATTATACATACCATACTTATACATAATCATCATGAACTACCCGATTGAACTAGCAAACTCAACCTTGAGCAATTTTGTTGTTAGTTTTGCGTCAAAGTGTATTTTACAATCCGGGCTTTTGGTTTCTGCCATTGGCGTGGTTTCATTAGTGAATGAAACGAAATATTTTCAACAGCCAATTCCAGTTGAGAATGACGGATTTAGTAAAAAGGCATTGAGGGTTGGTGCGGCATTTGTCGCGCTTGGCGTTGCTGGCGGAATGGTGTCAAAATACATTAGGTAATATATATAAACGCATTAGCCCTTACAAAATCATATAAGAATAATCATAATAATGTTATAATATAAGGATATTTGCTTCTTATATCTTATATTATCTTATCACGATATAAAAATGGATAGCGACCCTGAATTGCCATGGAACATCATAGAAAAATATTTCCGCGACGATGAACACGTATTGGTGCGGCATCACTTGGATTCATACAATGATTTTTTCGGGCAAGGTATATACCGCATTTTTAAAGAGAAAAACCCGATTGTTTTACAAAAAGAGCAAGATGAGAAAACCAACGAATTCAAGTTGCGTTGCGAATTATATTTAGGCGGGAAAAGCGGGGACCGTGTATATTATGGAAAACCCGTTATTTATGATGACAACCGCGAACATTACATGTATCCAAATGAAGCCCGGTTGCGAAACATGACATATGGCATAACCATCCACTACGACGTGGAAGTGGTGTTTAAAATTTATGACGAAGCCGAAGGGGTCGTGAAAGAAACCACCGCTGTTTTGAAGAAATTGCTGTTAGGGCGCTTTCCAATTATGCTTCAATCCAATTTGTGTATTTTGAAAGGCATGGAACCCAAGGCCCGATTTTATATGGGTGAATGTAAAAATGATTTTGGCGGGTATTTTATTATTGATGGTAAGGAGAAGGTTATTGTGAGTCAAGAAAAATTCGCGGACAATATGCTGTATATCCGGGAATACGATGCCGAGTCGGAAAATATGTATTCGCACGTTGCCGATGTGCGCCAAGTGTCGGAAGATTCATCCAAACCGGTCAGCACCTTGTCTGTGCGCATGGTTGCGCCGGACAACAAATTTTCAAACAAACACATTGTTGTGAATATCCTGAATGTGCGTTCGCCGGTTCCCTTGTTTATTCTAATGCGAGCACTCGGCGTTATTTCTGACCGCGATATCATTGAAACCTGTTTATTAGATTTGGAGGAAAACTCTGAATTGGTGGATTTATTCATTCCGTCGGTGCACGATGCGTCTCGTATTTTCACCCAAGAAGGCGCGTTGAAATACATTGCCAACTTAACAAAATCGGCAACGGTCGTACAGGTACACGATGTTTTAGTAAATTATTTTTTACCACAAGTCGGCGAAACCAATTACATTCAAAAGGCGTATTATTTGGGCCGAATGGTGTATAAAATGCTCTTGGTGGTTGCCAAAATTGAGCCGCCCACCGACCGAGACAGTTTTTTATTTAAGCGTATTGAACTGTCTGGCTCTTTGATATATGACTTGTTTAGAGAATACTACACGCTTCAATTACAGCACATTCGCAAGGTAATAGACACGGAATACACGTTGAAGCCGGGCGTGTATGACAAAAACTTTGTAAGTCTGATTGAATTGAATTATCAGGATTTTTTTAGAGAGCGTATTGTGGAACAGGGATTTCGCAAGGCGTTTAAAGGAAACTGGGGTGCGCACGAACACACAAAGCGCATTGGCGTGATTCAAGATTTGAACCGACTGTCTTACAACTCCGCGCTGTCGCATCTGCGAAAAATTAATTTACCCATGGATTCCAGCGCCAAAGTTGTAAAACCGAGGTTGCTTCACGGCTCACAATGGGGTATGATAGATATTGTGGATTCACCCGATGGCGCAAACATTGGGTTTCACAAGCATTTGACCATCACGGCACGTGTAACCAGCCACTGTTCGGCGTATCCAATGATGAAATGGCTGCGGGACGTGCTTAAAATGCGGATGCTGGAAGAATGTACAAACATGTTTTTACACTACACGACCAAGGTGTATGTAAATGGAACGTGGGTGGGGGCACTTACCCGACCCGAAGAAGCGGTGCGTGTATTTAAAGTGTATCGTCGTAATGGGCTAATCCCCCTCTATGCCAGTATTCGCTGGATAATTCGCACCAATGAAATACAGATTTATACCGACGCCGGGCGGTTGTGTCGTCCGTTGTTTTATGTGGATGAAGACACCCATAAGGCCAGTTATGACAATGACGGTGTTATTGACATTATTCGGAATAAGAAATTTTCGTGGAATGAATTAATTACGGGTTTTACTGCCAAGTCAGGAGATGCCGGGTTTAATCCATCCCATTGTAAATATTACACCGTAGAAGAGTTGTATGGCAAAACCACCGAAAATAAAACCACGGAATTCAAGCGGCTTAAATCCACCATGGCAATATTGGAGTATTTGGACACCGCCGAAACCGAAAGCGCCTTGATTTCTATGACACATAAATTGCCGGCAATGGACGCGGATTCTGTGGGCGCAAAGAAATACACGCATGTGGAAATCCATCCGTCTTTGTGTTTGGGCGTTATGGGCAACCAAATTGCGTTTCCTGAAAATAATCCGCTTCCACGCAATGTGTTTGGTTGCGGCCAAGCAAAACAAGCGGCGTCGTTGTATCACAGCAACTACCCCGTGCGCATTGATAAAATGGGGGTGGTAATAAACAACGGCGAAATCCCACTGGTAAAAAGCCGGTATTTAGAGTTGATAAATCACGAACAACACCCGTGCGGTTTCAATGCCATTGTCGCAATTATGTCATACAACGGCTATAATGTGGAAGATTCCATTTTATTTAATGAGGCGTCTGTAAAACGAGGCATGTTTCGCATAACGTATTACAGTATGTATGAAGAGCGCGAGGAAAGCAGTCGTACTAAGGGCGTTGACGTTGACAAACGGTTTGTGAATGTTATGGAAGAGGGCGTGAATGGAATAAAATCCGGGTATGATTACAGCCATTTAAACAAACACGGATTGATTGCCGAAAATACGGAATTGGATGATAAAACAGTGGTGATTGGCATGGGTATTGTCAGCGCAAATAATCCAGACGGCCAAATGCGGGATGCATCGGTGTTTCCCAAAAAGGGGCAACTCGGTTTTGTGGATAAGGCTTTTATGACAGACGGGGAAGAAGGGTATCGTTTGGCAAAGGTGCGGGTTCGTGAAGAGCGGCTTCCTAGCATTGGCGACAAGTTTTGCTCTCGTTGCGGCCAAAAAGGAACGTGCGGGCTCATTATCCCCGAACAAGATATGCCATTCACCGCAGACGGGATTCGCCCGGACATCATCATCAACCCTCACGCAATCCCAAGTCGCATGACCATCGGACAATTGATTGAATCCATTATGGGGAAGGCGTGTGTTATGCACGGCGGATTTGGTGAATGCACCGCATTTATGACAAATGGGCCAAAGCAGGACACGTATGGCGATGTTTTGCGGGATTACGGCTTTCATTCGTCGGGGTGTCAAGTGCTGTACAACGGTATGACGGGCGAAGAAGTGAAGAGTGATATTTTCATTGGTCCCACGTATTACATGCGCTTGAAACAAATGGTGAAAGATAAGATTAATTATCGTGCCAAAGGCCCGCGCACGCAACTTACGCGACAAACGGTGCAAGGGCGCGCCAATGACGGTGGGTTGCGCATTGGAGAAATGGAACGCGACGGTATATTAGCGCACGGCGCAACGCACTTTTTGAATGAATCCATGATGATTCGGGGTGATGAATACTATATGGCGGTTTGTAACAAGAGCGGCATGATTGCGGTGTATAACGAGTACCAGGACTTGTTTATGAGTCCGGCGGTGGACGGCCCCATCAAATTCTCGGGAGAAGTGTCCGAAAATATGACGGTGAATAAAGTAACGCGGTTTGGACGGTCGTTCAGCATTGTGCGCATTCCATATTCATTCAAACTTTTGATGCAGGAATTGCAGGTGATGAATGTTCAGATGCGCATTATAACCGAAGACAACATAGACCAATTACCCAGCATGTCGTATTCCAATAACATATACAAGTTGTTGCACGATGATATGGCGAGTATGAGTGTGGAAGATTTAATACAAGAAAACAAAAAGGCGGCGGGTATCAAGGAGCCAATATCGGAAATTCAAAGAGACAAACGCATTCAAGAACAAGAACAAGAACAAGAAATCAGGGGCGAATTAGCAGTAACTGAATCGGAAAGCGTGGAAAAAATAAATCCGGCATTGCGACAAGAAATGGAGGCGTTTGGTTGGGAATTTGCGGTTATGGACAAGACAACTGGTAAACGCAAATACTGGCGCGACCCAAATAAAGAAGCCGACCAAATGATGTTGGTTTCATTGATTTTGAATAAGAATGGTGAGCCGACGGAGGAGTGGGCGATTGAAGGCAAGGAGTGGGATGGAACGTATCCAAAACGCTTTCCAGAAGGGTGGGTAAGCAGCATGCTTATGTATTATGATAAAGTCCCAATCAGTCCGCAAGTTATGATAGAGCAACTTAAAAAGCATCGTGTTCCTAGCAACTGGATTGTTGCGCTGGGATACATTGTTGCCAATAATTATGGAAAACCTGGAACCGGAAATGAAAGCAATGAAACTGCAAAGTTGAAGGAGTTGGAAACCGCACGCAACGCGCTGGACAGAGCCAAGAGAGACGGCGATGTGGAACAAGAAGAAATTGCGAAAACACAGGTTGACCGGTTAACTGCGGAGTTGGATGAAATACGGGCAAAACGAATGAGGACGGGTGTAAGCGAAGCGACTGGTATAAGCGAAGCGACAATAAGCGAAGCGACAATAAGCGAAGCGACCATAAGCGACGCGACCATAAGCGACGCGACTAATGTAAGTAATGTAAGCACTCCCGAATACACCAGCGCATTTACCCCTCCTTCGGCACAAGAAATACAATCACGTATGAACGCCTATAATCAAAACATGTCAAAGTATTATAGCGAACATCCCGAATTGAAGCCGGATGAATATACACCAGCGCCTTTAACACCGGAATATACAAGCGCATTTACTCCTTCTCCTCAGCAACCGCAACCGCAACCACAACAACAACAAGGCGGTGGATTAAATCTTCAAAATATGTTGGCACCGATGATGAATGTTCCTTTAATTGCTACAATGCCAATGACAACTTTAATTGGAGGGCAGCAATCACAACATTCACAATCACAACAATCACAACAATCACAACAATCACAATCACAATCACAACAAAAACAACCACACCCAACATCGCTCAAACCCCCCAAAACAACAGAAAGTTCAAATGGAACTAGGTCAATAACTATAACTTAATAAAAATTGATTCTTGTTTAAAAATATTGTTGTATTACAAGTAAGGCAACAACAATATTTATTTCTTAAATCCTCTATCTGCTACAATCATATAATGGCTTCCGCAACTTCATCGGCACCTCAAATTTCAAGCGAAACTATTTCTATATTGTATAAATCACGCAATGTGTTGCTTCAATTGTTGAAAACACAAGGATACAACGTGGATGAATACAGTGATTACGGTGTACCTGAGGTTCAAAATATGTATGCGAATAAACAATTAGACATGCTGTTATCAACACAAAAGGATATTCACCCTGCAAGAAAGGCGTATGTAAAATATCATTTAGGAAAAACCCTTTGGAGGAAGAATTTGAATGAATATATTGAAGATTTATACGAAATAGACCAAGTTTTATCAAAAGAAGACATGTTGGTCATCGTAATGAAACAAGAAATGAATGATACACTGAAAAAGAATTTGAATGAAATTTGGGAACAAGAAGGTATATTTATTGTGATTCTTACTCTTGACAGACTCCAATTTAATATTTTGGAGCACTCCTATGTTCCCACGCACGAAATACTCAGCGATGACGATGCCAAAAAAGTTATGAAAAAATACAATATATCGGATGTTTCACAATTTCCGAGTATTTCGCGATATGACCCTGTCGCACAAGCCATTGGAATGAGACCAGGCCAAATATGTAAGATTACGCGGTCAAGTCGTACAGCAATTGAAAGCGAGTTTTTTCGTTATTGTGAAACAGAATAAAATATCCGACCTTAGACCTATCATTCCCATCTAATAATAACGACAATAAAAATTAAATTTACTTTGTCAAATACCTTGATAATGGTATTCTTTTTGTATAATCATATATACCAGAGCAACCCATATTTTCATTTGGGACATTTCCAGAATTATATTCAGCGTAGCACTGTGTATCTAAATTATTTCTATATTTTGAACACGAAAATGCCAAATGAATTGTATCCATTGGAACATAATTTCCATCTATGTAGACTTCGTGTCGTTCATCTTTAAAATAACCATTTTCAACCCAATCATTATGTATTTTTAACAAAACATTGCATATATCCAAGTATATATTTTTACAGGTTAATCTAATGAAAAAACTATCGGGCGGAATATTTGCCCTCTTTACTGCTTCAATTATCGCCTGTAATCTGCCTTGGCCACTTAAAACCAAAAAATATTGCGCGTAGTCTTCATTTTTATACAGTAAATCTTGTAATTGTTTTTGTTTAATTTGTTTAATTTGGTTAATAGCACGCATGGTTTGTGGCCGAGATAACGAGTGTTTATTTTTTTTATTTAACTCGGATAATTCACTAGATAACATATCTATTTCTTCTTTATCCTTCGCAGATAAATTATTGGAAATATTTATTGGGCAAATTTTAATTGTATCGTCTGATTTCATATCATTTATATTATTTAATTGCGCATATGTTAATGGATTGGTGGAAGAAAAAGTAACAACCGGTAAATCTGGGTTTTGGTCTTGTTGTGTGCTAATTGAATTCATCAATGCTTCATACATTGAATTGGCGCGAGCGGTGGTTTTAACACCGGCTTGACTTCTCTCGCCAGGCCCTCTAACCGGGTGCCATAAAATGATATCTGAAAGGCGAACCGTGAGTAAGTATTCTTTACCGCCATTATCCCACGCGAAATCTGTCCATCCTCCGATTCCTCCAATGCCGTACCCTTTTCTAAATCCTTCAAAAATTGTCTTGCTTTGTGATATCAATTCAGAGCGTTTTTCACCCAAGGTGTATTTATATAAAACATCTACTAATCCTGTACCTCCTCGTTTTCTTCTTGTTTTTATGTTTTTACTATTTTTATTTTTTAATGATTTTTTCATTTTTATATTATGTATAGATTTTTATATATATTCAGTTGAACAGTTGAATTAAGAGAACCGTAATCTCTTATTTTATATATATATTTTGATTTTTTATACACAATATATAGCACACACTCCCGTAATTTATATTTACGAATCACAACTTTTAAATCAAAAAATGTCAAATTCATCGTGCAATATTACTGGAACCGACAATGTTTCATTAAAAAACAAATTGGATTGTTATAAAAAAAACATAGATTCTAATATGACAAATTTTATGACTGTTTGGAAAGCCGCAAACGCAACGGTGGACGCATCCAGCAATGAATGGAGTGCCTATAATAATTTAAAAACCGTTATTCTGGATGACATCAGCGGAATTGTTCAATTAAAACGAGATATAACAAATAAAATAAAATCCAACACCGGCTCTTCTACAAACACATCCACCATTGGAAACAGTCTTTCTACGATTATGAAAACCAAATCAAAAATATACGACAATGAAATGGCAACGGAAACCTCCAAGGAAATTCACGAATTAGAAAAAGCGCAATTTATTGAAAAGATTGTGTACGTGGTTGTTATATTTGGCGGGGTTGTCTTGTTATTTTTGACATTGTATAAGATGTCAAGTGGCGTATATGATGGCGAAACCGGGTTTTCCAGCCTGTCTTCGCTTTCTTCGGCGTTTGGCTCAATAAAATTGCCCGGGGCATCCAACATTAAATATCAGTCTGTTAAACCACCGCAGTCTAGTAGTGGTTTGTTTGGATTAGGGAACACTGGTAAAAACGGGTTGTTCAAATCTATATAAAAATTCTGCTCTACGGATACTACGATAAGGATACTACGATAAGGACGGACACAAATATCATTTTCTAATATTATGATATATCAGATTATATCACATTATTATATACCAAACAAACAACAACCAATAAACAAATCCAAACCCAAAAATATAAAATGTATTTAGATGAAGTCGTAGATAATGATACCTCTTCAAAATTAGGAATGACGACGCTATTGAATAATGATGATGCGGATGAACGCGCCATTCCAGGAACAGATTCCGCCACGTATGCCGCACGTGATGTCACCGGCACAAAACTGAACTTGAATTTACTTCAAGGAAATATATTAAAGCACGCCGAATCGTTTATCACAACCCGGCCTTTTTCACTTCAAAATAAGAACCGCAGAGAGATGGACGAGCCATTTTCATTGGTTGAAGCAATGACCGTGGAAGGAATGTATGCGCCGGCGGCACAAACAAATAACATGAATGGCACATCACAAACACCGCTTCCACCGCCACCTCCTCCACCCTCTGGTTCAGAACCAAACCTTTCCAATCCCACTTATTACATCGGCGTAAAAAACGAGAAAATTAAGCAATTGGAAAAAGAATTAAACGCACTCACGGCAGACTACACCACGCAGTATAACCTGTATTCCAGTGATTTAATGACACGCAACCAATATTTACAAAACAATGCCGAATATTTAAACAAAATCGTGGTTGACACTTCTGGTGTGTCCCAAGATGCGTCGGGGGCCACTACAAAGGCGTATTACTACATTAATAAGTATGGTTTCACGCACAAGTACAATTCCGCCGCAATTGAAAAGAATGACGCGTCGTCGTGTCCCGCATTTCCGATGATTGGTAATCCCGCAGTGGTAAATGACGACGCCTTGAAAAAAGTCGCAGGTGTCCCTACCCGGTTTGCAAAATATGATGGCCCGGATATGAGCCCCGGACAGCCGTGTTTAGCCGGTGTGAATGTACAAAAGGAAGGGACACAAGAATACGCGTGGGTGGATATTCGGGGGCAAAAGCATGTGTATAATCGCAGCGCATGGAGTGAAGACTACCGCGATTCTAGTTGCCGAAAACAAAATGTGGGGGAGCCACTTGTTCTCTCGGCTGCCAAGTATGACGCCATACCTACGGACACAAACAACCCAATGACGACTACTTCGGTGTGTTATAAAACAAATTCTGACCCGTCATTGTATGACAACCTTATGACACTGAATAAGAAGATTAATACCGTTGTGTCGCAAATATCCCAAGAAACCCAGCACATTGCCAACGCCAGCGCAAAATTAGAAGGCGACGTCAAAGAAGCCGAATTGCGAAGCAACAATGCGATTGAAGCGGCCAATGCGGCGACCACCGAAGTTGCATCCAAGAATGCCTATGCCGACCCATTTTATAAGATTTATGGACGAAGTGAAGGATTTAGATATGCCTTTTGGAGTGTCATTATTTTGATTGGTATATTTTTGGTGTTTAGGTTGTTTATTGGTGGCGGTGGCGGTGAAGGCAATGGATTAGACGGCAACGGTTCGGGTATAATCAGCGGTAACACCGGAATGTATGGTATTGTTATTATTAGTTTATTGTTTATTGCTGTGTTATTTTATTTATCACAGACAAACTTTAAAGATTATAAATATAGCACCAGTAAAATAATTCAGTAATTCTCAACATACTAATACTAATACTAATA
>SXGT01019061.1_pt1 | contig 24457 bp, 16 predicted proteins | sample 3176221 | NCBI WGS metagenome assembly SXGT01 (sample SAMN11356862, study PRJNA531348) | freshwater metagenome | isolation source: freshwater sample F1-120 | place: China: Fuxian Lake, Yuxi | collected 2017-12-25
ACGCGAACGTACTGTTCATGACCGTCATGGCGACCAACATGCCGCTCGTGGGGAGAGGGTGACCCATGAAGATCACGCGCCTGGAAACGATCTACTTGCCCGATTACCCGTCGATCCTGTTCGTCGCGGTTCACACCGACGCGGGCCTCGTCGGGTACGCGGACACATGCTACATGCCGGACGCGGTCGCCGGGTTCATCCACCAGTTCGCCGCGCCGATGCTCGTCGGCCACGACCCGCTCGCCATCGAATTGCACTGGCGACGCCTGTACGAAGTCATCGCGCACATCGTCGGGAAGGGCGCGGAGCTGCGCGCTCTGTCGGCTCTCGACGTGTGCCTCTGGGACATCCTGGGGCAGGCCGCGGGGATGCCCGTGTGGCAGGTGCTCGGGGGCGCGGTGCGCGACCGCATCCGCACGTACAACACCTGCGGCGGGCCGAACTACGGCCGCGCGGCGAAGGGGAGCGTCGGCTACGGCACCAGCGATTCGACCGGCAAGTGCGAAGACCTGATCGCGTTCATGGAGCGCCCGGACGAACTCGCCTTCGAACTGCTCTCCGAAGGCTTCACGGGCATGAAGCTGTGGCCGTTCGATTACGTCGCCCACTACCCCGGCACCGGGTGGGACAACTGGCGGTCGTTTCGCGGCATGTTCGAGCCGAACCTGCGCTCGCTCGGCGGGCACGACATCAGCGCGGCCGACCTGAACCGCGCGCTCGAACCGTTCCGCAAGATTCGCGAAGTGGCCGGCGACCGCATGGAAATCATGGTCGAGGGCCACGGCCTGTGGTCACTGCCCGCGGCGCTCAAGATCGCCCGCGCGCTGGAAGAGTTCAAGCCCGCGTGGCTCGAAGACCTGATGCGTGCCGACGACATCGACGCGCTGGCCGAACTGCGCCGCGGGACGACGTGCCCGATTCTCGCGAGCGAGTACCTTGCCACTCGCTACGAGTACAAGCCGCTATTGGAGAAGCAGGCCGCGGACATCGTGATGATCGACCCGACGTGGGCCGGCGGCATCACCGAGTGCAAGAAGGTGTGCGCGATGGCGGAGGTGTACAAGAGGCCGGTCGCGATGCACGACTGCACCGGGCCGTTCACGCTGTACGCCGGCATCCACCTCGCGCTGAACGCGCCCAACGCCATCTACCAGGAATCGGTTCGCGCCTACATGCGGGTGAACTACCCCGACCTCGTGACCGAACTGCCGGTGATGGAAGCCGGCCACTTCCTCGCGCCCACGAAGCCGGGGCTGGGCACGACGCTCCTGCCCGACGTGCGCACGAGGGAAGGGGCGGTTGTGAAGCTCTCAGGGTGAGTGAGCCATTGGTGACTTCGCACTCACTTCAGTGCCGCTTTCAGTTCCTTTATCAGCTTCTCGACATCGGCCGTCGTGTTGTAGCCGTGGATCGAGATGCGGAGCCGGCCGGCCGGGTTCATCAGGTGGACGCCGGCCGCGTGCAGCCGCTTCTGAATCTCCTCGGCCTTCGGGTGCTTGAACGCCAGGATGCCGGCGATGTGCTCCGGCTCGTCCGGCGTCAGCACTTCAACGGGGAGCTTTTTCAACTCTTCGAGGCAGTGCAGCACCAGTGGGCGGGCGTGCGCGTCGATGTTCGCCACGCCCACGCCCTTGAGGTAATCTAGCCCGGCGCGGATCGCGTACAGCGCGGGGTAGTTCGGCATCCCCACCATGAAGCTGGCCGCGCCCGGCTTGCTCTTCACGCTCTCGAAGCTCTTTGGGCCGAAGGCGTCTTCCAGGTTGAACCAGCCGCCGGCCGGCGCGGTCCACTCCGCCGTGCGCGCCTTCGGCACGCCGACCAGCCCGCCGCCGTGCGACGACAGGATCCACTTGTGTGTGCTGCTCACGATCAGGTCAGCGCCGGTCAGGTCCAGCGGGATGCGGCCGAGCGCCTGCGTCACGTCCACCGCGACCATCGCGTTCGACCGCTTCTTCACGCTGGCGATCACCTCCGGCAGCGTGATGCGGAACCCGGTGTAGAAGCTGACCAGCGACACCGTGACGAGCCGCGTCTTCGGCGTCAGCAGCGGGACGAGGTCTTCGTTGCGGAGCGCACCGCTGAGATTCCGCCACACCTTCACCGTGGCCGGGCACGACTGCTGAATCCACGGCGTCGAGCTGGCGGGGAAGTCGAGGTCGTTGACGATGACCTCGTCGCCCTTCTTCAGCTTCAGCGCGAGTGCCGCGAGGTTGTACGCTTCGGACGAGCACGAGCAGATGCCGACTTCCGCCGGCGTGAGGCCGAAGAACTCGGCCGTGAGCGCCTTCGCGGCCTCCCACTGCGCCGCGTGCGCCTTGCGGCCGTCGAACCCGTCTTGCTTGTCCGCGAAATACTGCTGAAGTGCCTCGCCGACAGCGAGCGGCGGGATGCCCTCGGCCGCCGTGTTCAGGTACGTTTTGCCTTCGAGCGAAGGGAAATCGCGCTTGCGGGTCTTCGTGGTGAGCATGGCCCGGCCTCGTGGGAATGGGACTGTTGTACCAGTTCACGCGCGCGGTTACAGTCGGCGTATTCTCCAACGAGGTCCGCCATGCACACGCGACGAACGTTCCTCGGCACCGCGGGCGCGGCTCTGCTCGCCCCACACCTGTACGCCGCCGAACCCGCGAAGAAGAAGCTCGCGGTGGTCACCAACATCTGGCACGACCGCAGCCACGCCTGGCACATGGCCGAGCGGTTCCTGCACGGCTACCCCGTCGAGGGGAAGTGGCACCGGCCGCCGATTGAGGTGGTGTCCGCGTTCGTCGATCAGAAGCCGGAGACCGACCTGAGCGCCGGCCGGGCGAAGGAGTTCGGCTTCAAGATTTACCCGACCATCGACGAGGCGCTGTGCTGCGCCGGGAAGGCGCTCGCGGTGGACGCGGTGCTGCTGATCGGCGAGCACGGCAAGTACGACCGCAACGAGTTCAACCAGATCAAGTACCCGCGATACGAGTTCTTCAAGAAGATCACCGACGTGTTCGCGAAGGGCGGTCGCGCCGCGCCGGTCTTCAACGACAAACACCTGTCGTGGAAGTTCGAGTGGGCGAAGGAGATGGTCGACATCTCGCGGAAGATGAAGTTTCCGTTCCTCGCGGGTTCGTCGCTGCCGGTGACGTGGCGCATGCCCGACCTCGACATGCCACACGGCGCGGAAGTGGAAGAGGTGATGTGCGTCGCGTTCGGTGGGTACGACGTGTACGACTTCCACGCGCACGAGACGATTCAGTGCATGGCCGAGCGGCGCAAGGGCGGTGAAACCGGGGTGGTTGCGGTGCAGGGGCTGAAGGGCGAGAGCGTGTGGAAACTGATCGCCGAAAAGGGGACCGCGGAACTGTTCGAGGCGTGCCTGGCGCGAAGTCAGACGCTCGCGCAACCGACCGCGACCAGCCACCGCTACCCGACGCTCGCGCAGATGAAGGAGTGGGTGAAGGAACCGGTCGCGCATCGCGTCGAGTACGCCGACGGCCTCAAATCAACGATGTTGCTGCTCAACGGGCTGGTCAAAGACTTCAACTTCGCGGCCCGCATTAAGGGGCAGAAGGAACCGCTGTCGGTGCTGTTCCACCTGCCGCCGACGCCGAACGTGACCTACTCCGCGGCGCTGATGTCGAAGGCGGAAGAGATGTTCCTGACGGGCAAGGCCCCGTACCCGGTCGAGCGCACGCTTCTCACCAGCGGCATCAACGAAGCCGGCCTGAAGTCGCTCGCGACCGGCGAAAAGCGTCTGGAAACGAAGCACCTGGACGTGAAATACACCGTGGGCAAGGAATCGCTGTACTGGCGTAAGTGATTTGTGTGGGGCGGGCCTCTGGCCTGCAAACACTTTGGCAGGCCAGAGGCCCGCCCCACAAAGTAGGGGCGTACGCTTGGCCTCACAATCTCCCTTTGCTGATCGTGAACAACACGCCGAGCATTGGCAATTCGCCAATGAATCAGGCACCGTGCAACGCTCCCAGCAATCCATGCAAGGCGTCGGCTGTGGCAAGATTCAATCCGCCCTCGAGCGATCCAATTTCCCTGGCGATAGGGAATGCGTCCAGCACCCGCCTCGTTTCCTGTAGGACAAGGAACTCGGTGTCAGCTCCTTTCCGCAAGTACCCCACTGAGTGTGATGCTGCGAGTAAGCCCGGTTCATCTGAATCCCTCCAGTAGACGGCTGTCTCGTCATCCCCGTGATTGACGAGCTTTCCGAGTCCGAGGAGGATTGTCTGCTTCGCGTCGTGGTTCCACCGCCAGACAAGCCACACCCTTTCACCGGCGACGGGTGCGGGGTCCGTGTGCCGTCCCTGACAGAAGATAGCTCGATGCGAACGCAACAGGCTTGCTGTTTTCTCTGCATCGACATGGAAGTTCGTCGCACAGTAGATCCATTCGGCCATGACGCCCATCCATATCCGGTGGTAGCTGAGGGTACGGCACTCTTCTTGCTTTCACCCCACCATCTCCAGGCCCGTGAGCGTGCCCTTGCTGGTGCCGAACTTGTCCACTTCGAGGCCGAGGCGTTGGAGCATAGAGACGAACAGGTTGCACAACGGCGGGTGCTTCTTGGTGTCGAAGGCGAGGTGGCTGCCGTGTTTGAAGCCGCCGCCGGCGAGCAGGATCGGCAGGTTCTTCACGCCGTGCGTGCTGGCGTCGGCGAGGTTGCTGCTGAAGAACACCGTGGTGCGGTCGAGCAGTGTCGAGCCGTCCTCCTTCGTCTCCTTCAGTTTCTTGAGGAAGTCGCGTAGCGTCTTCATCTTCTCGGTTTCGAGCTTCTTGAGCTGGTCGATCTTGGTCGGGTCCTTGCCGTGGTGCGACAGGTCGTGGTGACCCAGCGACACCCCCGGAATGGGCGGCACACCGCTCGTGCCCAACAGTTGCAGAGTCACCAGGCGCGTGGAGTCGGTCTGTAACGCCAGGTGCATGAGGTCGAACCACACCCGCGTCTCGGCGATCAAGTCGGTGGAGTTCTGGACATTCTGGGGCGGCTTGGCGTCCACCTTCGGCTTGGGCTTCTTCGCCCACGCCTCGTTCTGCGCCAGGCACTGTTCGAGTTCGCGCACGCTGGTGAAGTACTCGTCGAGTTTTTCGCGGTCGCGTGCGCCCACCGCGTCGCGCGCGTCTTTCGCCTGTTCGCGCACCGTGTCGAGGATACTTAGCCCGTCTTGCAACCGGCGTTTCTGTGCTTCGACCTCGTCGGGTCGGCCCTCGATGAACAGTTTGGCGAACACGCTCGACGGCCACGACTCCGTGGGCACCGGCGCGCCACTCTTAGTCCAGGCCAGGCCGAAGCCCTCGCACGAGAGCGGCAGGCTTGCAAAACGGGTCTGGCCGTGCAGGAAGTCGGCCGCGAACTGGTCGAGCGAAACGGTGTTCTTGAACCCGGCGCGTTGCTCCGGGTGCGGCGCGCCGGTCAGGAAGCTGTAGTTGGAGTCGTGGCTCGGCCCGACATCCGGGTGCGACAGCCCCGAGATGACCGTGAAGTCTTCGCGGAAGTCCTTGACGACGTCCAGGTACGGCGAGAGCGCGTAGTCCTTGCCGGCCTTCTCGGGGAAGAACGCGGCCGGGTGCAACCCCAGCGGCGTGTTAATGCACACCATCCGCCGCGGAACCTTCGGTATCGGCGCGCCGACGGCGTTCACTTCCAATAGAGGAAGTGCGAGCGAGACCCCCGCGGCGCGGAGAAACGTTCGGCGAGAGAGTTTCATGGGGAGCCTTTGTAGGACAGGCTTCCAGCCTGTCATTCTTGATCGGGACAGGCTGGAAGCCTGTCCTACTTGTGCTGAAACATCTTGCTCTGCACGATCTCGTGAACGAGCGTGCGGAACCCGTAGTTCTTCTCGCGTGTCTTCTTCACGATCGCTTCGATCTCGACCCTGTCGCTCACTTCGGGGGCCGCGCCGGTCGCGTAGGTCAACAACTTCGCGGCCAAGGCGCGGGCGAGTTGGTCCTTGTCCTTCAGCAGCAGTTGCTTGAACTCGTCGATGTTGGCGAACTTCTCGCCGTTGAACACGTCCGACGCATCGACCTTCTTCCCCTCGTGATACGGCATCCGGCGGCCGTCCACGGTCACGGGCTTACCGTTCCCGGTGGTTCGGTAGTTGTCGCGCCAGCCGCCGATCACGTCGAAGCTTTCCAGCGCGAAGCCCGCGGGGTCAAACTTGCTGTGGCAGTTGGCGCAGGAGCGGTCCTGTCGGTGCTTGGCGAGTTGCTCGCGGATCGTCGTCGCCCCGCGAATGTCCGGGTCGATGGCGGGCACATCGGCGGGCGGCTTCGGCGGCGGCAGTCCGAGCATGCGCTCCATCACCCACACCCCGCGTGTGACCGGCGACGTGGTCGTGCCGTTGGCTGTCACCTTCAGTACGCTCGCGTGCGTCAGCACGCCGCCGCGATGGGTGCCCGGTGGGAGTTTCACCTTGCGGAACGCGAACCCGTCCGAGCCGGGGATGCCGTAGTGCTTTCCGAGCCGCGCGTTGAGCATCGTCCAATCCGAATCCACGAAGTTCGTCAGGCTCATGTCGTTCTTCAGTACCTCCGCGAAGAACAGTTCCGTCTCGCGGATCATCGACACCTTCAGCATGTGGTCGAATTCGGGATACAGCAAATGGCTCGGCTCTGTGAAATCGATGTCGCGCAAGCCCAGCCACTGCCCGACGAAATGCTCGGTGAACGCGCCCGCCTTCGGGTGCTTGAGCATCCGCTCGACCTGCGCGCGGAGCGTCTCGGGTTGCGACAACTTCCCCTTCTCCGCGAGCGTCAGCAGTTCCTCATCCGGCATCGTGCTCCAGAGAAAATAGCTCAAGCGCGACGCGAGCGCGAAGTCATCGAGCTTGCCCGGCTTCTCACGCAGGAAGATGAAGTTCGGCGACACCATGATCGCAGCGACGCCAACGCGAACCGCTTTCTCGAAGGAGTGCTTCGCGGCCAGCTTCGCCTTCACCAGATTGAGGAACGGCTTCACGTCGGCGTCGGTCACGCGGCGGCGGAAGGCGCGGCGAGCGAAGTCGCGCAGAACCTTCTCGGCGTCGGCTTCGGGGTTGTTCGAAACGACCTCGACGCGCTTGCTGTTGTTGAAGACCGGCGACGGTTTCTGCTCCAAATCGCCGAAGATGCGCTTGTGGCTCGCGGGCGGCCACGCGTCGTGCAGCGGTCCCTCGATCTCCACGAACTGCACCGCCATGCCCGGCCCTTCGTACTTGTCGGCCCCGATCTTGTTCACGGTCTGCGCGTTCGTCAGCCCATACGGAAGGATGTGGATCGTCGTCCGCGGTTCCATGAACTCGACAAACTCGACGACAGTTGGCTTATCGGCGGGCGCGTCGAAGTAGCCGACGAGACCGCTTTTGCCCGCCTCACGCTTGCCGGCAACGGAAACCCGATAGGTGATCGGCTTGCCGTTGCTCTGCACCGCCTGTGCGGAGATGCGGAACCGGTACCGGCCGCGATCCGGCGGGTAGAACTGGTAGATGTGGACCGCGTTCCACGCCGACGAACTGAACAACGTCACCGTGTCGCCTTCAATCCGGTACACGCTTTCGGTCGTTGACTTCACCGTGTGCTGATCTTTGAGGCTGTACCGCTTCTTCGCGACCGGCGGTTGCGGGTTGTTCGCGATCGCGAGGCCGAGCGCGGTATCGGCGGCTTCCAGGTACTTCTCTAATAGGAACGAGGAGACGTGCAGCGCCTCGCCGCTGTTGTCGAAGCCGTTGGCCGTTGAGTCCGCGGGGAGCATCTCCTGCAAGTCCAGGTCGATGCCTAGCAAATCGCGGACGGTGTTCTGGTACTCGACGCGATTGAGCCGCCGCACGGTGGAGCGGCCTTGCGTGGCGCGCCGCTCCACCTCCGCTGTTTCGAGCTGCTTATTCACCCACGCCTGAAGCGCGTCGGTGTCCTTCGTGACGGGCACCGGTTTGCCTTCGGGCGGCATCGTGCCTGCCTTCACTTGCTCCAGCGCCGCGAGCCACGTGTCGCGATTGGCCTTGTTGGAGAGGTCCGCGGTGAGCTTGTCGAGCGCGACCCCGCCCTTCGGCTTCGCCCCGCCGTGACACGCGAGGCAGTGCGCTTGCAGGAACGTTTTCGCGCTGGCATCGAGCGGCTTGGGCGCGTCCTTCGGCACCGGCGCGGGCGGGTCGCCGTGCCCGACGGCGGACAGCACGATTGCGAGCGCGGGAACGAGAAACAGTCGAACGCACGTCATGACGGGACTCACTCCGCGACCGGAGAGCAGGCGGGAGGACCTTGGCAGCACAGACCATGCTACCCGAATCGTGCGCCGAGCGGGGGAACTACTTCAAGATGTCTTTCACCACTTCGCCGTACACGTCGGTGAGGCGGAAGTCGCGGCCGGCGTGACGGTAGGTCAGCTTCTCGTGGTCGAGGCCGAGCAGGTGCAGGATCGTGGCGTGGAAGTCGTGGACGTGAACCTTGTTCTCCGCGACCGTCGCGGCGATGTCGTCCGTCTTGCCGTAGGCGAGGCCCGGCTTGGTGCCGCCGCCGGCGAGCCACGACGAGAAGCACGCGGGGTGGTGGCCCCGGCCCTTCGGTCCGTCTTGGCCCGGGGTGCGACCGAACTCGGTCGTCCACACCACGAGCGTGTCGTCGAGCATCCCGAGCCGCTTCAGGTCTTGGAGCAAGCCGGCGATGGGCTTGTCGATCTTCTTCGCCAGCGGTTCGTGCTCGCCCACGTCACCGTGCGAGTCCCAGTTCTTCGAGGAGCTGCTGTCGATCAGTTCGATGAACCGCACGCCGCGCTCCGCGAGCCGCCGCGCGATGAGGCACTGCCACCCGAAGCTCTCGGTGTCCTTGCGGTCGGTGCCGTACAGTTTCAGCGTCTCGTCGGTCTCCTTCGAGATGTCGAACGCTTCGGGCGATTCGAACTGCATCTTGAACGCGGTCTCGAATGTGCGCACGCGCGCCGCCAGTTCGTCCGCGCCGCCGCGCGCCGCGAGGTGCTTCTTGTTGAGCGCGTCCGCGAAGCCGAGTTCCATCTCCTGCAACGCTTCGGTGTCCTTCTGGCGCTTCACGTTCGGCACCGGCTCCTTGCCGGGGACGACGCGCGTGCCCTGGTGGTACGCGGGGAGGAAGTCGTTGGCGAACACCTGCGTGCCGGCGTAGGGCAGGTGCGGCGCGAGCACGACGAACGACGGCAGGTTCCGGTTCACCGTGCCGAGGCCGTAGCTGATCCAACTGCCGATGCTGGGCCGCGCGATGAAGAACGACCCGGTGTGAATCGCGAGCGTGGCCTGGAAGTGCTCGTTGTTGTCACTGTTCATCGAGCGAATCAGGCAGATGTCGTCCATGCGGTCGCGCAGGTGCGGGAACAGGTCGCTGATCACGGTGCCGCACTTGCCGCCGGGTTTGAACGCCCACCGCGGCTTCAGCAGCGGGCGCTTTTCGTTGGACAGCCCGCCGCCGACGCCGAGCGTCTTGCCGTCGGCCGCGAACAGCTTCGGCTTCGGGTCGAACGTGTCCATCTGCGACACGCCGCCGGTGCTGAACAGCCAGATGACGCGCTTGGCCTTCGCCGCGAAGTGCGACTTCTTGGGCGCGAGCGGGTCGGGCGCTGCGCACAGCTCCGAGGCGATGGCCGGCAGGAGCGACGCGCCGAGCATCGAGCGCAGCGCGGCGCGACGGGAGGGAAGTGGTGTGAGGGTCGTCATGCGTTGCCCTGCGTCTTGTGCGCAATCAGTTCGCGGACCCGTTGCACGATGTCGGCCATGATTGTGGGTGACCGGCGGCGCGTGAAGAACGTCGGCACGTTGAGGTGGACGCGCCCCGGCTCGACGCGCACACTCTCACCCCGTACCTCGACGGTCAGCCCGGCGGCCCCGAGTGCGTCTGCCACTTGCCGAACGAACGTGCGCATTTCGGTTCTGTGATGCTGAATCGCAGTCGCCGCTTGCGGGGTCGTCATGGCATCAAGTTTCTGAATCGCCTCTCTGCGCCGGTACTCGTCGCCGGTGTCGAGCAACTGTGCGACCACAGCGACCTGATTTTCAGAGAACAGCGTGATCGCCCACCGCTCCGCGTCCGCGCGCTCTACGGTGGCCGGTTCGAGTGCGTCTGCGAACGCGAGCAGCGCGTGAGCGGTCGCAACGTCAGCCGCTGTGCGATCGGTCGTGTCCGGGCGCAACTCTCGGGACAGGCTCCACAGCGACGCACCCTCGTCGTCCTCACTCACTTCGTCGCCCAAGTCGATTACGCCGAGGACGGTTCGGACGAACGAGCGCACGCTGCGGTATTCGAGCGCGGCCGTGTCGTCGTGGAACACGCGTGCGACGTATCCCGCGACCGGCCCGCCGAGGCACACGCAGTGCGGGTTCGAGTCGTTGAGATCGGTGAACGGGAAATAGCCCCAACAGCTCGGGGTGCCGAACGAGTGAAACGAGGAAACGTAAGAAGCAACCCGGTCCAGCGGCAGCAGCTCGAGCGCGCCGCGGCTGTTGATGCGCACTCCGTTCGCGCGCGAGTACATCGTGCGCAAATCGGGCGTGAGCACGAGTCCGGTCTCGCGCTCGAACGCTCCGAAGTCCGCGCCGCTGGCACCGGGGTTCGCGTTCACCCCGCCGCGATTCAGTAGTTGGACGAACTCCGTCACGGCATTTCCTCACTCCACATACACGAACTCGTTGCTGAGGAACAGCGCCCGCGTGAGGCTCTCCCACGCGCGATCGGTCCCGCCCAACTTCGCCACATACTCCGTTGTCGCCTTCACCTCATCGTCGGTCGGCACACGCCCATACAGAAGCACGAACGCGCGCGTCACACGGGCCGCGTCGTCCTTGCCTTCCTTCTGGACGCGCCCCGCGAAGGCCTTCGCATGTGCGTGAACGAACGGGTCGTTCATCAGGTACAGCGCTTGCAGCGGCGTGGTGCTGACGAGGCGACGGTCGGTGCCGGTGTTGGTGTCCGCGCCGTCGAACAGGCCGAAGAACGGGTGCCGCGCGAACCGTTGTTGCATCACGTACACGCTGCGCTTGTTCGTGTCGTACACCGCCTTGAACGGGTTGTGCTGCGTGAAGCCCCACGACTTCGGATCGGGGAACGGGTGCGCGCCACCCGGTGCGCGATCGAGGTTCCCGCTCACCGCGAGCAGCGTGTCACGGACGCTCTCCGCGTCCAGCCGGCGGCGGTCGAAGCGCCAGAGGTAGTCGTTCGCCACGTCGAGCTTCGTGTTGGCCTCGTTGTCGGCGCTCGATTGTTGGTAGGTGCTCGACAGCATGATGAGTTTGTGCATCGCCTTCAGTGACCACTTCTCTTCGACGAAGTGCGACGCGAGGTAATCCAACAACTCTGGGTGCGTGGGCGGTTGGCCCATGACGCCGAAGTTGCTCGCGGTCTTCGCCAGTCCCCTGCCGAAGTGGTACTGCCAGACGCGGTTGACCATCACGCGCGCGGTGAGCGGGTTCTTCGGGTCGGTGAGCCAGTTCGCGAGGTGCAGCCGACCGCTGCCCTTCTCGGTTGCGGGGAGCGCGTGGCCACCCAGCACGTCGGGGAACCGGCGCGGCACTTCCGGCCCGATGCGCTCCGGGTCGCCTTTGACCTGAACATGAGCGTTGCCGACCTTCCGCTTGCCCTCGGTCTTGCCCTCCGCAACAGCGTAGGCGTTCTCGAACGGAAGCGTTTGCTTCGCGAACCGCTCCAGCTCTTGTTGCGCGGTCTTGATCTTCTGCTTGAGCGCATCCACCTTGCGGTTGCCCTCCGCGATCTTGGCCTTGCGCGCGTCTTCGTCCGCGATCTTCTCCGCGCCGGCCAGTTCCTTCTCGGCGGCGCTCTTCTCCGCGGTCGCGGCCTTCACCTTAGCGTCGAGGTCGGCGAGCTTCGCGTTCCGGTCCTTCTCGAAGGTCGCGATGGTGTCGCCGGATGCGAGCGGTACGAAGTCGCGCTGCACCTTGTCCAGTTCGATGCCGGGTCGCGGGTAGCGCGTGCTGCTGAAGAAGCCGTAGAGGGCGTAGTAGTCGTGTTGGCTGATGGGGTCGAACTTGTGGTCGTGGCAGCGGGCGCAGTTGATCGTGAGCGCGAGGAACGTGCGCCCGAGGTTGTCGATCTGGTCCTCGTAGGTCAGGTACCACGGGTAGCGCGCCTCCTCGTAAGAACCGAAGCGCCGGGTGTTCGCCAGGTAGCCGGTCGCGATGATCTTCGCCTGCCGGTCGGCCTCGTCCTTGTGCGGGAGCAAGTCGCCGGCGATCTGCTGGCGGACGAACTCGTCGTAGGGCAGGTCGCGGTTGAAGGCGTCGATGATCCAGTTGCGGTAGCGGTACATCTGCGGGATGGGGTAGTCCGAGTTGTCGCCCGCGGTGTCGGCGTAGCGGACCACGTCCATCCAGTGCCGGCCCCAGCGCTCGCCGTAGGCGCTCGACGCGAGCAACCGGTCGATCACCTTCGCGAACGCTTCGGGCGACTCGTCCTGGAGGAAGGCGTCGATCTCGTCGGGCGCGGGCGGCAGGCCGGTGAGGTCGTAGGTCGCGCGGCGGATCAGCGCGCGCTTGTCGACCGGCGGTGCGGCCTTCAATCCTTTCGCTTCGAGCTTGGCGAGAATGAAGGCGTCGATGGGGTTCGCGCTCCCCTTCGGAACAACGGGCCGCGCGACCGGCTTGAACGCCCAGTATTCTTTCGCCTTCTCCAGGTCGATGCGGTTCGTCGCAACTTTGCCGTCGCGCGGGTCGGGCGCGCCCATCTTCACCCACGCTTCGAGGTCCGCGATCTCTTCCGCTTTCAGCTTTCCGTCTGGTGGCATCTTGGGATAGGGGCCTTTGCCCCGCACGGCTTCAATTAGCAGGCTCATGTCCGGCTTGCCCGGCACGATCGGGGGGCCAGACACGCCGCCCGTGAGAAGCCCGTCGCGCGTGTCGAGCGCCAGTTTGCCCTTGAGCTTCTTCGGGTTGTCGCCGTGGCACGAGTAGCAGTTCTTCACGAGGACCGGGCGTACCTTTTTCTCGAAGAACTCGATTTGCTCCGCGGTCGGCTTCGCGGTCGGCTTCGCGTCGGCGCGGGCCGCGGCGGAGAGCAGTGCGAGCGCGAGAAGTGCGCGGCGGAACGGCATGGGAGAGACCCGCGCGGCGAGGGTGTGGAGCAACCGCCCATGATACCCGACCCCGGCGAGCGAACAAGCGCGAGCCTCGGTTCGTGACTTCGTCCGTGATACAATCTCCCCTGTCGCCACCTTCACCTCTCCCGGAGCGATGTCGTGTCCACCTCTCCCGATCGGCGTGCGTTCCTCCAGTCGTCGGCCGCGCTCGGCGGTCTCACGTTCCTGACCGACCTGCCGGGGGTCTCCGCGGCCGACGCGAAGGTCGACCCGAACCTGGTCGCGCTCGCGCCGGAGATCGAACCGCTCGTGCGCCTCATCGAGGACGTGCCGCGGGCGAAGCTGCTCGAAGAGATGGGTACACGCATCAAGAAGGGGCTGTCGTACCGCGAGGTGCTGGGCGGGCTGCTGCTCGCGGGCGTGCGGAACGTGCGGCCCCGGCCCAACGTCGGGTTCAAGTTCCACGCGGTGCTGGTCGTGAACGCCGCGCACCAGGCGGCGCTCGCGGCCCCGGACAAGGAGCGCTGGCTCCCGCTGTTCTGGGCGCTCGACAACTTCAAGGACGCGCAGGCCAAGAACGCCGACGAGAGCGGCTGGCGGATGAAGCCGGTCGACGACGCGAAAGTGCCGGCTTCTCCGCGGATGGCACGCGCGGCGTTCACCACCGCGATGGACAACTGGGACGTGGACGCGGCGGATGTCGCGGTCGCGGGGCTGGCGCGAACCGCGACCGCGGGTGACCTGTTCGACCTGTTCGCGAAGTACGGCAGCCGCGACTTCCGCGACATCGGCCACAAGATCATCTACGTCGCCAACGCCTTCCGCACGCTCGATGTGATCGGCTGGCAGCACGCGGAGCCGGTGCTGCGGTCGCTGGCATTCGCGCTGCTCAAGCACGACGGCAAGAACCCGGCGAAGGACGACCTCGCCCCGGACCAGCCGGGCCGCAAGAACGCCGAGCGCCTGCGCGCCGCGAGCACGCCGCGCCGCGTGAGCGACGCGACCAAACCCGAAGCGACCCAAACGATCCTCAAATCGCTCCGGACCGCGAGCGCCGACGAGATGGGGGACGAGGCGAACCGCGCGCTGATGTACGGCGAGCGCCCGCGGGTTCTCTGGGACGGGCTGTTCCTCGGTGGTGCCGAACTGCTGATGCGGCAACCGGGCATCGTCAGCCTGCACGCGCTCACGACGCTCAACGCGCTCCACTACGCCGCGCGCACCACCGGCGACGCCGAACTGCGGAAGCTCCTCCTGCTCCAGGCCGCGTCGTTCGTGCCGCTGTTCCGCGACGCGATGGCGGCCCGTGGGAAGGTGGGCGACGCGAAGATCGACGAACTCGCGGTGTACGAGGAAGAGCGCCTGTTTACGGTCGGCGAAGTGTACGCCGAGTTGTCGAAGAACAAGGAGAAGGCCGCGCGGACGGCGCTCACGGTGTTGAAGGGCGACCGCACGAAGGCGAAGGAGCTGACCGACGAGGCCCGGCGGCTGATCTTCCTGAAGGGTACCGACGCGCACGACTACAAGTTCAGCTCCGCGGTACTCGAAGACGCCAGCTTCATCGCGCCGGAGTGGCGCGACCGGTTCCTGGCCGCGAGTGTGTTTTGGCTGAAGGGCAGCGGCGCGCCGGATTCGGGGCTGGTGAAGCGGACCCGCGCGGCGCTGAGCTGACGCGCTTCGCCTTGACCGGGTGGGGCGGGGCGGCTAAATCCCGGCCTCCGCTGCCCCGCCCGGATTTGTCACCATGCCCGCGCTTCGCGCCGGAACGTTCGCGCTCGTCGTGGTCGCTTGCGCGATCACCGGGCGCGCCGGCGCGCAAGAGCTGCGCGTCCCTGAGTTGCCGGAACCGGCCGCGCCGGACCCGCTCACCGACCTGATGCGCCGCGTCAACGACCTCGAAGGAGAGGTGAAGCGGTCAAAGGCGAAGCAGGCCGACGCCGCGAAGAAGCCGACCGTCAACTGGATGATGCAGATTCAGGCGGACGCGCTCTGGTCCGATCAGGACGTGGACAACCGCCGCGCGGTCGGCAGCATCCCCGACGGGGCCACGTTCCGCCGCGCCCGGTTCGGTATGTACGGCGACTACGGGCCGTTCGAGTACCGCATCGCGATGGACTTCGCGCTGCAAGGGCGGCCGTCGTTCATCGACGTGTTCATCGGGCTGAACGACGTGCCGGGCCTGGGCCGCGTCCGCGTCGGGCACTTCTTCGAGCCGTTCGGCCTGGAGCAATACAGTCAGAACCGGTTCGTCACGGTCCTCGAACGCGCGCTGCCGACGGAGCCGATCGCGCCGGGCCGCAACCTCGGTGTGATGGCGAACAACACCTTCGCCGACCAGCGCGGGACGTGGGCGCTGGGGGCGTTCCACACCGACAGCGACGCCTTTGGCGACGACACGGGGAACGACTTCCGTGCCGCGATCACCGGTCGTGCGACGTTCCTCCCGTGGTACGAGGAGACGATCGCCGGCGCGGACCTCGTCCACATCGGGGCCGCGTACTCAGCGCGCGCGACGAAGGCCGGTCAGGTGCGGTTCCAGGTGCGCCCGGAAGTGCGGCTCGGTGCGGCCACCCCCAACGTCCCGAACTTCGTCGATTCGGGCAACATCGGCGCGGGCTTTTATCAGCTCGTCGGCGCGGAACTGCTGCTGATCCACGGCCCGCTGTCGGCGCAGGCTGAATACGTACTCGTACCGGTGGACACCTACCGCAGCGGCGCGGTGTACTTCCAATCGTGGTACGCGATGGGGAGCGTGCTGCTGACCGGCGAGAGCCGGCAGTACCGGAAGACGACCGGCACCCTCGAACGGATCGTGCCGCGCCGCGACTTCATCCGCCGCGACGCGAACGGCGTCGCGCTGGGGCCGGGCGCGTGGGAACTGGCCGCGCGGGTTTCACACCTCGACCTGAACAGTGGCGGTATCCGCGGCGGGCGCGTCACCGACCTGACGCTCGGCGTGAACTGGTACCTGAACGCCTACCTGCGGATGACGGCGAACTACGTCCGCGCGTTCCAGACCCCGCGCACCGGCCCGCGCGGAACCGCCGACTTCTACGGCCTCCGCATCGGGTACGAGTTCTGAGTTGGTAGCGGACGAGTGCCCGTTTGGGACCGCGAAGTGACGGGTGGCATCGGCGGGCTGTTCGAGAAGATGTTTGTGGCTTCTCGCTCAACCGCGACGCGTTCCTGAAGCACGACCACAAGCGGAGCAACGTCGAGTCCGCGTTCAGCAGGATGAAAGCGAAGTTCGGAGACGCGCCCGGAGCAAGGCCGACACCCCGATCACCTCACCGCCAATTGCACCAGAACTACTGCCAACAGGCCCAGGCTGATGACGCCGTTGACGTGGAAGAACGCCCGGTTCACGCGGGTCAGGTCGTCGGCGCGAACGAGGCTGTGCTCGTACACCAACAGCGCGCCGACCGCGACCAGTCCCGCGAGGAACACGCCGCTCAGGCGCGGCGAAGCGAAGTACAGCCCGATTAGCATACCGAACATCACCGTGTGACACACGGCGGCGATCCGTAGGCTGGCCGGGATGCCGAACCGCGCCGGGACGCTGTGCAGGCCCGTCTCCTTGTCGAACTTGGCGTCCTGACACGCATACAGGATGTCGAACCCGCTCACCCAGAACGCCACCGCGCCGCCGATCAGCACCGGCACGGCCATATCGACGAACCCGCGAATCGCGATCCACGCCGCGACCGGGGCGAGCATCAGCGCCGCTCCGAGCCAAAAGTGCGCGAGGCTGGTGAACCGCTTCGCCAGCGAGTAGCCGAGCACGAACAGCAGCACCGGCCCGCTCAGGTACAGCGGCCACGGGTTCGCCGGCTCTCGCAACTGAAAGAGCAGGGTGGAGGCCACGAACGCAAGACAGCAGAGCAGGGTGAAGCCCCACACGACCGCGATCGACAGCGTACCGGCGGGCAGGTGGCGCGCGACGGTGCGCGGGTTCTTGGCGTCGATGTGTCGGTCGGCGACGCGGTTAAAGGCCATCGCCGCGCTGCGGGCGAACACCATGCACAGCAGCACGCCGGCGAGGTCGGGCCAGCGGAACGGTTCGTCGGCCCACGCCAACGCCGCCGCGAGCAGCGCGAACGGCAACGCGAAGATCGTGTGGCTGAACCGGATCAGCTCCAGCAGCTTGCGGGCTACAGTTGGCATGGCGGTTCTTTCTACGCGCGGGCGTGCCCGGAGGCTTGCCCCACCAAGGAAACCGCCGCGGGCGGTTTCGCGCAACACCGGCCGCGCGGCCGGCGTAGAATGGGACATCTTGACCCGCGGAACTTCCCCATGCGCGTTCTCACCGCGATCCCGGTTTATAACGAGGCGAAGCACGTTCGCGACGTGCTGGCCGAGGTGCGCCGGTACTCGCCCGACATCCTCGTTGTGAACGACGGCTCCACCGACGGCACCGCCGAACTGCTCGACTGCGAATCGGGCCTGCACCGCATCGACCACAGCGCCAACGGCGGCTACGGGGCGGCACTCGTCTCGGCGTTCGCCTTCGCACGGGAGCGCGACTTCGACGTGCTGGTGACGATGGACTGCGACGGCCAGCACGAACCGTCGCGCATCCCCGTGCTGCTCGAATCAATCCACGACGCCGACATCGTGTCCGGCTCGCGCTACTATCGCGACTTCCGCCAAGACACGCCCGCGCCGACCGACCGCCGGTTCATCAACGCGACGATCACCCGCGAGATCAACGCCCGCTACGGCCTGAACCTGACCGACGCGTTCTGCGGGTTCAAGGCGTACCGGCGCGAGGCGCTCGCCAAGTTGCACATCACGGAGCGCGGGTGGGGGATGCCGCTGCAACTGTGGGTGCAGGCCGCGCGCGCCGGGCTGCGGGTGAAGGAGATCGGCGTGCCGCGCCTGTACCTCGACCCGAACCGCGCGTTCGGCGGGGTGATGAACGACCCGGAGCAGCGGCTCGCCTACTACCGCGACGTGCTGGCCGCGGCCGAGAGTGGCGCTCGCGTCGCCTGCCCGGGGTCGTGCGGATGAGCCGCCAGTTACGCACCCCCACCGCACACGGCGAAGTGCTGGCCGACCCGCCGTTCGCCGCGATTCCCGCGCTGGTCGAAGCCAACCGCAAGTTGCTCGACCGCACGGACGTGCTTATCGCTGGCCGACCCCTGCGTGAGTTGCGCGCGCTCGCGCGTCGCGAAGTGCTGGAGTTGGCGAACGGCCGGCGTGAGCCGGCCGGTGAGAGCGACGGCCCTCTACTACTCACCGGTCATCAACCGGAACTGTCGCACCCCGGCGTGTGGGTGAAGAACTTCGCGCTCAACGGCCTCGCGCGACAGCTCGGCGGCGTTCCCCTTCACCTCATCGTCGATAACGACACGCTCAAGAGCACCACGATCCGCGTCCCGGTGTTCCGCGAAGGCGACCCGGCCTCCGTGCGGTTGGAGAGCGTCGCGTTTGACACCTTCGATGGCGAGGTGCCCTACGAAGATCGCGCGGTGCGCGATGCGAACCTGTTCGGCGCGTTCGCGGATCGCTACTTGGGCGTGTGCGCGAACACCGTTGGTAAAGCGTTTACCGTCGCGCGGCGCGCGCGCGAACGCGCGTGGGGCTGCGATAACCTCGAACTGCCGGTCAGCCGGCTGGCGCAGACGCGCGCGTTCGCGCGGTTCGCGCAACACATCCTGACGGACCTCCCGCAATTTCGCGCCGCCTACAACGCCGCGATTCGCGCGTACCGCGCCGCGAACGGCATCCGCAGTGCGAACCACCCGGCACCTGAGTTGGCCGAGGGCGAAGCGCCCTTTTGGGAGCGCACCGCCACAGGCAAGCGCCAGCGCGCGACCGCAGCGAGTGACGTGCGTTCGCTTCGCCCCCGTGCCCTCACGCTCACGCTGTTCGCGCGCGTGTGCCTGGGAGATTTCTTCATTCACGGCATCGGCGGCGGGAAGTACGACGAGGTGACCGACGCCATCATTCGCGACTACTTCGGCATTGAGCCGCCCGCGTATCAGGTGCTGTCCGCGACGCTGCACCTTCCGCTGCCGGCGTTCCCTTCGACCGCCGCCGACCTCACCCGTGCCGCGCGCCGCGTGCGCGACCTGCGCTGGAACCCGCACGTCGCCCTGCCGCCGGGCGCGGTCACGGAGGCGTTCGCGGCGAACGAGCCGTCGCGCGTCGACCACGCAGCGCGGCGCGAGTGGTTCCGGGCGCTTCAACAGAGTAAAGAGCGCATGCGGGCGCTGGTCGCGAGTGAAGTGCCGGGCGCGGAAGCGGAGTTAGCTCGCGTGCGGAGCGAAGTTGAGGCGAACACGATTCTGCGCCGCCGCGATTACCCGTGGGTGCTGTACCCGGAAGAGACGCTGCGGCCGTTCTTACAGGGATTTCTGTAAACGGGGTCTGTGGCCCCGGTGTTGTACGATTCGCTCGGCTCCGGCCTCACAGAGGCCGGCCCCAGAAGGCAAACACTACTTCGGCTGCTTCCCGCGGATCATGTCTTCGGTCGCGGTCAGTATCTCGCTGATCTTCTCGTTGGTCAGTTCATCGAGCTTCAGCTCCCATCGCTCGACCATGCGCAGGCGGTTGTAGATGAGCACCGTCACCTGTACGTCACCGATGCCGAACGCGGAGACCGAGGGCGAAATCTTGGGGGCGAGGCCGAACGGGACGTTGTCCGCGAGCACGGCCTTCGCGAAGTCGTTGATCTCAGTCACGTACTGGTCGCGGTTCTCGTCGTCCGGGTACTCCTTTGCGGCGATGACGGGCTTTTCGGGGTCGCCGCCGGGCAGGGCGACCGGCTTCGGGCCGCCTTCGAGCTTGAGGAAGTGCGCCATCGCGGCCAGCTTGTCCGAGCGGTATTTGGGGATCAGCGTGTCGGTGCCCTTGATGAGCTTCGCCAGTCCGCTGGTCGCGTCCAGCCCCTTGAGATCGGCGCGAACGAACACCGCGACGACCGGCGACAGCCCGTTCTCGCACACGAGGCAGTGGATGTTGCCGGTGCGGTTTCGCGGGTCCGTCCCTTCGGTTCCGTCGATGTTCTTGACCTTCGCCTTGTAGCGATTATCGACGACCAGGTGCGCGCGGAACGGTTGCGGCACGACGTTGGCGCGGCTCGCCCCGCGCGCGAACGCCGCGGCCCCGGCCAGCGCGCTCTCGGTGGCCGTTGGCGCGGCCGGTACAGGCGGCGGCACGTCTTGGGCCGGAGCGAGCGACAGGGCCGCACCGGTGAGAACCCCCAGCGCCAGCGCCGCGTGCCGGATCGACATAACCGCTCCTCCCAACCAAGTTCGCGATTCCGCTAGGTATCAGCCTGACGGCGCGCGGGCCGCGCGTCAAGGCTCCGCACCGGGGAACGCGGCAACTTCCGGGTGAGAGGTTCCACGTTTGGGGCGCGTGCAACGATTCTGCCGAGCACCCCGCCCTTGCGGGCGGGGTTCGCCGTCGACTCACTTCACCGGCTTCCGCGCTTTCAGGTCGTACTTCCCGTTGGGGAACACTTCCTCGTAGTCCTTGTCGCCGTCGGGCTTCTTCTTCGTGTCGTAGAACGCGACCTTGCTCCGGCCGATCACTTCCGCCACGCTCCCGGTCACGACGATGGCCGTGCCCTCGTCCAGCCCGATGCCCAGGTACTGCGGGTACTCCTTCATCAGCCCGGTCATGTCGGCCGTGCGCTTGCGCGCGAAGAAGTGCTGATCGACGGCGCACCCCGGCAGGTAGCCGAACCCGCGCTCGTAGCCCTCGGCCGCAACCACGGTGTTGCCCAGCGGGTGGCCGCGCGGCATGTACTCGCTCTGGATGCTCGCGCCCGCAGAGCTGCCGCCGATCACGCCGCCGCGGGCCAGCACCTCGTGGAACCGCTTCGCGGTCAGCGTGCCCTCGTAAGAGTCCACGAACCGCCACTGCCGCCCACCGCTGAACCACACCCCCTTCGCCTTCAGCAGCGACTCACTGAACTTCGGCGTGTCGGCTTCTTTTCGGTCGCGGGTGTGCAGCGCGGTCACGTTCTTCGCCCCGAACTTCTTGAGGATCTTCTCCTCGACCGACTCCGGCGCGAGCGGGTCTTCCATCGCGCTCGTGACGACGACGATGGGCGCGTCCGACCCGCCGGCCAGTTCGATGAATCGCTTCCAAATCTCCGGCCCGGCCCCGCCTCCGCCGACGATGACCAGTGACCCCTTCTTCACTTCCGGTTCGGCCGGCTTCGCGGGCGGGAAGCTGTCCTTCGCGGCGCGGTTCAGCGCCGCCCGTTGGAGCTGGCACAGGTCGATCAGCGAGCCGGCCTTGTACTCCTCGTTCGCGGCCGGCTTGCCCGCGCCCTTCGCGACGCACACGATAATCGGCACGTCGCCGATGACTCGCGCTACGCGCCCGCGGATCACGATCCCCGCGCCGTCGGGGATGCGCACCCCGACGTGCGCCGGGTTGTTCGCAATGGCACCGACGATCTGGTCTTTGCGCTCGATCAGATAGCCCGGCAGCAGTCCGAACCCCGCGACCGGCTTCTCCGCGCCGCCCGCGAACGCGAGGGTACCCAGCGCCGAATTGCCACCACCCGCCGCACCGATCAGCCCACCGCGCGCGTGCAACTTCTTGAGTTCCTTCTCGAACAGCGTGCCGCGATAGGCGTCTAGTACGCGGTCGGTGTGGCCGTTCGCGAACCACACGGCCGTCGCCTCGGTCAGAGGCTTCACGAAGTCCGGGTCGTTGGCCTTCTTCGGGTCGCGTGTGTGCAGCACCACAACCGACGCCGGTTTGAGGTCCGCCCACACCTTCACGAGTGGGTCGGTCGTCTTCGCGTCGTCGGCCGTCGCTATGGCAGTGGGGATCACGACGATTTTCGCCTTGTCCTTGCCGGCCAGAGTGAAGAAGGCGTCGCGCACGTCGGTCGGGAGGTCCTTACCGCCGGTAAGCACCAGTGGGCCGGGCAGCCCGCGCGGGTCGAGCGGGGCCGGGTCCGCGGCGCGGAGCGCCGGCGCGGCCAGCGCGAGGACGAGAGCGCAAAACAGTCGCATGGTGGTCTCCAATGTGGTCGCGGCGGGCGTTCTCATTGATTCTGGTCGTTCTGCCCACCCCATTTCTGAGGAAACGAACATGACCAGAATCTCTGACGAACCAGAACCTCTGACGAACCAGAACCTCTGACGAACCGGAGGAACGGAATGAATGAGAGCCGAACGGCCCGTGCGCCGGTTACAGCCGGACGTCGGGGCGGCGGCGCAACTTGCGCTTGGTGGCCGCGGAGATCGCGTTGCTGCTCAACCCGCACGCCGCCAGCTTCGGCAGCACCGCGCGGTCGGCCAGCGGTTCCGGGCCGGTCGTCAGCTTGTTGTTGTCCAACCCCAACGTCAGGAGGTTCCGCAGCGCCGGCGCGGTCACGAGTGCCTTCACGGCAGCGTCGCTCAGCTTGCAATCGTTCAGGTGCAGACGGGTGAGTGAGGCGAACTTCGGGTCGGTGAACCGGCGCGTGGCCCGCGCGCCGAGCGGCCGACCGGACAGTTCCAGGTACCGCAGGTCGGGCATGTCGAGTTTGGTGAGGAACCGCTCGAAGTGCGCGGGCGTCAGCCCGGTGGCCGTGTAACCGTCCAGGTGCAGCTCGCGCAGGCCGCGGAGCGCCGGGTTCGCGGTCAGCGCGCTCAGCACGGTCGGGGCGAGCGTGTTGTTGGACAGTCGCAGGTGCCGCAGCTCGCCGAACGCCCTGCACGACGCGATCGCTTTCACGTCGGCCGCGGGCAGCCCGTTGTTGGACAGATCGAGGCTGCGCAGCGCCGCGGCCCACGGCGCGGCGGCGAGCGCGGCCCCGGTGCCCGGCGGCAGTCCGCAACTCCGCAGGCCGAGCACACGCAGACCGGACGTACACGCGGCCAGCGCGTCGAACTGCCCGCCGCTCAGTTCGCTGTACGACAACTGGAGTCGCCCGAGCGCGGGGAACGCGCGCGACCGGGCGAACGTCTGCCACGCGGGTTCGGAGAACGCGGTTTGCGTCAGGTCGAGCGAGTGCAACCGCGGGAACGCCGGGAGCCGGGCCAGGGCGTCGAACGAGCCGTCCGGCAGGCCGTGGTTCAGCCGCAGCTCGCGCGCGTTGCGGAACCACTCGGCCCCGCTCAGGGCGCGGACGCCGGCGGGCGTGATCTCGTGGCACGTCGGCGAGAACCACTCCAACCCGCCCCACGGGGCCGCGGCCAGCGCCGCGCACCCGGCCTCGCCGAACCCGAACGCCAGGGACAGCCCGCGCAGGTGGCGCAGGTGCCGGCACCCGGCCAGCAGCCGCGCGGCCCCGTCGCCGTCCTCGGTCGCGCTCAGTTGAACCGTCAGGTGCGACAGCCCCGCGAGGACCGGGTACTTGAGCAGCGCGCGGAGCTGCGCGAGCGTGATGTACCGGACCACGAGCCACCGCGTCGGGAGCACGTCGAACGCCCGCTCCACGGCGCTGGCGAGCGCGCGCATGGCCTTCGCCCCGTACCGCTCGTACCCGTCGAACTCCAGGAACCGGGGGAACCCGCGGTAGGTGTACGTCCACCACCGGTTGCCGCCCTCGACGGACAACCCGCCGGGGAACGTGGGCCGCGGGCCGGGCGCGTGCGTGCCGAGCCAGGTGCGCAGCTCCTCCTCGCGGTCCGTCAGCGCCGGGTACTCCGGGTCGTCCGGTTCGGCGCTCGCCAGCCGGCACTGGACGCGCACGAACTCTCCCTCCTCGCCGCGCCCGTTCTCTTCGAGCCAGTCGGCGTAGACGAGGCGCGGGGTGTCGTCGTCCGCGTGGCGGACGATGGCGCGCAACAGAGCATCATGGTCGGGGTCGGTCATCGCAGAAGAGATATTACTCGCGGGGCCGGGCGAGTACACAGAGGAACGCGCAGACGGGCCTCTCGCGCGGTTCACGCGAGCGACACCTCGATCCCGCTCACGTCTTCTTGCGCCAGGCCAAGCGCGATGCGCGCGAACACCTCGTCGCGCGTCTTGTTCCGGGCTTCGTAGTCCTTCAGGAACCACCAGAACCGGTACTCCACCACCTTCAGCGCGCCCTTCTGGTTGTAGCTCACGACCGTGACCCCGTGGTCCGGCGACAGGTTCTTGCACTGGGCCATCGCCGCGCGGATCACACCGATCACCTTCCCGGCGTCCTTGTCCGTGCTGATCGTGACCGCGAGCGCGTCGTAGGTCTCGGTGCCGCGCGACAGGTTCTCGACCTGCGACTCCGTGACCGCGCGGTTGGGCACGCTGACGACGAGGCCGTTGGCGTTCTTGAGCGCGGTCGAGCGCCACGTCAGTCCGACGACGCGCGCCGGTTCGCCGCCGCCCAATCGCACCACGTCGCCGACCTTGAACCGCCGATCGGCGAACACGGCCATCGCCCCGAGCGCGTCGGCGATCACCGTCCGCGCGGCCAGCGCGCCCGCGAGCGCGACGATGGCGAGCGCGATCACGAGCGCGGTCACGTCGAAGCCGAGGACGCTGAGGATCACCGCGAGCGCCGCGGCCCAG
>SXGT01288733.1_pt1 | contig 24444 bp, 34 predicted proteins | sample 3176221 | NCBI WGS metagenome assembly SXGT01 (sample SAMN11356862, study PRJNA531348) | freshwater metagenome | isolation source: freshwater sample F1-120 | place: China: Fuxian Lake, Yuxi | collected 2017-12-25
GTGTCGATGCCCGACATCGACATCGACTTCTGCAAGGAAGGCCGCGAAAAGGTGCTCGACTACACGCGGCGGCGCTACGGCAGCGAGCACGTCGCGCAGATCGTGACCTTCGGAACCATGGCTTCACGCACCGTCGTGCGCGACATCGGCCGTGTGATGGATCTGCCGCTCAAGGAGGTCGACCGCATCGCCAAGAAGATCCCGGCCGGCCCGAACGCGCCCAGCCTGGAGGAAGCGCTGCAGAGCGATGCGGACCTCAAGGCCATCTCCGGCGAGAAGCCCGAGTTCGAAGAGCTGTTCCGGCTGTCCGTGCCGCTGGAGGGTCTTGCGCGCCACATCTCGACGCACGCCGCCGGCGTCGTGATCGCCGATAAGCCCATCCGCCACTACGTGCCGCTGGCGAAGAACGGCGATGACATCTGCACGCAATGGCCCGCTCCGCAGCTCGAGGAACTCGGGCTGCTGAAGATGGACTACCTCGGCCTGCGGACGCTGACGATCCTTGCGAGGACGCTCGCCAACATCCGCAAGCAGGGCCTGACACCGCCGGATCTCGACCAACTGCCCGAGGGCGACAAGCCGACCTACGCGCTGCTCGCGACGGGCGACACCGAGGGCGTGTTCCAGCTGGAATCCGAGGGCATGCGCAAGCTGCTCGCGCGCATCAAGCCGGACTGCTTCGAGGACCTGATCGCCATCCTGGCCCTGTACCGCCCCGGCCCGCTGGAGTCGGGGATGGTTGAGATGTTCACGCGCCGCAAGCACGGCGAAGAGGCCATCAGCTACCCCCACCCGTCGATCGAGACCATCCTGCGCGACACCTACGGGTGCATCGTCTACCAGGAGCAGGTCATGCTGATCTCGAACGTGCTCTCGGGTTTCTCGCTCAATGAGGCCGACAACCTGCGCAAGGCGATGGGCAAGAAGAAGCCCGAGATCATGGAAAAGTTCGCGGCGAAGTTCGTCGAGGGAGCCGTCAAGTCGGGCTGCGACGAGAAGGTTGCGAAGGAAACCTGGGACAACATCATCAAGTTCGGCGGTTACGGCTTCAACAAGTCGCACTCCACCGCCTACGCGGTACTGACCTATCAGACTGCATATCTCAAGGCGAACCATCGTGCGGCCTTCCTCGCCGCCAACCTGTCGTGCGAAATGAGCGACTCCGACAAGGTCAAGGCCTTTGTCGATGACGCGCGCAAGGCCAAGCTCGCGATCCTGCCCCCCCACATCGAGAAGAGCACCTGGGAATTCGAGCTGGAAGGCCCTTCTATCCGCTACGGCTTCGGTGCGATCAAGGGCACCGGACAGAAGGCCATCGAGGCGCTCATCGCTGCGCGCGAGCGGGTGCGGGCCAAGGCTGCGCGTTTTTCCCTGCACGAACTCACGGCCGAGATCGATCCTCACGAGGTGGGCCGCACGAACCTCGAAGCCATCATCCGCGGCGGCGCCTTCGACTGCACGGGACACAACCGCGGCGCCGTCCTCGCGGCACTGGACACCGCGCTCGTCGATGCCGCGCGCTCGGCCGCTGACCGCAAGTCGGGCCAGAAGGGTCTGTTCGACGCAGGCGGCTCGTCGCCCGCCGCGACGAATCCCGCGGGCGACGGCATCGATCCCGCCAAAGCATGGAACAAGCAGGACACGCTGCGCGCAGAGTACGAAACGCTGGGTTTCTACCTCTCCGGTCACCCGCTGGAGGAGCGCGCTGGCCTGCTCTCCCTGCTCTCGAGCGTGCGCATGGACGAGCTCTCCGAGCAGAACGGCGGCCATGAGGTCACACTGGCTGGATTGATCCTGGGGAAGAGCGAGCTTGTCGTGAAGAGCGGCAGGTCGGCCGGCAAGAAAATGGCGCGTTTCCGCCTCGAGGATCTGCGCGGCTCGATCCCCGTGACGGTCTTCCCGCGCACCTTTGAAGAGCAGCGCGAGCGCATCGAGGACGGCCGCATCGTCGTCTGCCGCGGCAAGCTGGAAGAGGACACCGAGGAACCGGCGATGCTGCTCGAGGAGGTGCTGACCGTGGAGGAAGCCGTGGCGCGCTTCTCCGGCGGCATCGTGATCACGCTCGAGGAATCCGATCGTCTAGCCCTGCCCGAGCTGCAGATCGTGATTTCGCGCCACAAGGGCCGTTCCCCGCTGTTCTTCTCGGTGCGCGGCGCGGACGGCCAGCGCCGGCGGGTGCGAGCTGACAAGAACTGGGGAGTCGCGATCAGCGAGGGCTTCGCGCGCGAAGTGGACCAGTTGCTTGGCCGCGGCCGAGTCAGGTTGGCGCGGGTCTAGCATCCCGCTTTCCCCTCAGGAGCCTGCAGGAGCCGGCCAATCGGTGGAAATCCGGCGGGGCTACCCGCGAGGAAAAAAAGAAGCGCGTCCCCCGCTCCCATGCGGAGGACGCGCCTGTGTTTTTTACCCTCTATCGAGCTCGATCAGCTGGCTTCGGCCTTCGCCTTGGGCGAACGCTCGACAAGCTCGAGGATGGCCTGCTCGCCGCGATCGCCGAGACGGCGACGCGACAGGCGCAGAATGCGGCAGTAGCCGCCGGGACGCGCCGCAAAGCGCGGGCCCAGCGTGGCGAACAGCTTCTTCACCGACTCCTTGTCGTTGAGTTCCGCGAACACGCGGCGGCGGTTGGCCATGTTGTCGGTCTTGGACATGGTGATCATGCGCTCCACGAAGGGCTTGATCGCCTTGGCTTTGGCCAGGGTGGTCACCACTCGCTCGTGAAGCACAAGCGAGTTGGCGAGATTGCGGGTCATGGCGATCCGGTGCTCGGTGGTCCGGCCCAGACGATTGCCTGCACAACGATGTCTCATGGGAGTCCTGTCTTTCTGTTCAGCAGCGTAAGTAGAGGGTGGAGATGATCAGACCACCTGCATACCGAGCATCAAGCCGCGCTCCTGAAGCTTGGTCTTGATTTCGGTGAGGCTGGTCTTGCCGAGGTTCTTGAGGCTCATGACTTCCGTCTCCGTCATGACCACGAGGTCACGCAGAGTGCGGATATTGGCGCCATCAAGGCAATTGCGGGCGCGAACCGAGAGCTCAAGATCCGAGATCGGCAGGCCGAGGACCTGCGACATCTGGCTGACTTCGCGGTTGCGCTCGTTGTACTCGGAGGTGGAGGGATCTGAGACCGTCGGGAATTCGTCCCGCGTCGTGCCATAGAGCACGAAGGGGTTGAGGTGGCGGCGGTAGATCTTGGCGGCCTCGACCAGCGCCAGGTCCGGCGTGATCGTGCCATCGGTCCAGATCTCAAGCACCAGACGGTCGTAGTTGGTCAGCTTGCCAACGCGCGTGGCCTCGATCGAGTAGCGCACGCGGTGCACAGGCGAGAAGATCGAGTCGACCGGAATCGTGCCAAGAGGCATCGTCTCGCTCGAGTTGTCTTCGCTGGGCACATAGCCACGACCCCGCTTGATTACGAGCTCGATGTTGAGCGCCCGGTCCTTCGTCAGCGTGCAGATGTGCAAATCGGGATTGGCAATGCGGGCATCGCCTTCGCAGGTGACATCGGCGCCTGTGACTGCGCCCTTGCCCTTCTTCTGGATGCGGCACACGACTTCATTGAAGCCGTCGTACTGCACACGCAGGCGCTTGATGTTGAGGATGATGTCCGTGACATCCTCCATCACGCCTTCCAATGTGTCGAACTCGTGGTTCGCGCCTTCGATCTTGACGGTGGCGACCGCAGTGCCCTCGATAGAGGAAAGCAGCACACGACGCAGACCGTTGCCGATCGTGTGGCCAAAGCCACGCTCGAAGGGCTCGATCGAGAAACGGCCATAGGTGGAGCTCAAGGTGGCCGTGTCGGGCGTCACCTTGCTCGGCAATTCGAAATTGCGCCAACGAATACGCATGGGATTTTCTCCGGTTGTCTGGCTGAAGGGTTGTTCCGGGGGCCCTCTGCAGCCGCCTCGCGCTCCCTGCGAACCGTACGCAGGGAACCGAGGCGGAGGTGTTCGGCCCCGAACGGATTACTTCGAGCAGAGTTCGATGATGAGTTGTTCCTGGATCGGGTGCGGGATGTCTTCGCGGCGCGGCAGGCCCACGACCTTGGCGGTCAGGGTGTCGGCCGTGACATGCAGCCAGGCGGGAACCGTCTGGCTCTTGTTGACCTCGAGGGCTTCGCTGACGATCTTGCGGGTGTTCTCCGACGTACCAGGCGTAACCTCATCGCCAGCGCGCACCTGATAGGAGGCGATGTCGACGCGGCGGCCGTTGACACGGAAGTGACCGTGGTTGACCAGCTGACGCGCATGGTTGCGCGACAGGGCCATGCCCGAGGCGAGAACCACGTTGTCCAAGCGGCGCTCAAGCAAAGTCATCAGGTTCTCGCCCGTGTTGCCGCGCAGGCGCTCGGCCTCCGCGAAGTAGAGCTTGAACTGGCGCTCCTGAACGCCGTAGATGCGCTTGAGCTTCTGCTTCTCACGCAGACGGACGCCGTACTCCGTCACCTTCGCACGCTTCTGGGCGTGAACGCCGGGCGGATAGTCACGACGGGAAACGGCGCACTTCTCGGTGAAGCAGCGCTGCCCCTTGAGGAAGAGCTTCATCCCCTCGCGGCGGCAGATCTTGCACTTGTTTTGGATGCAACGGGCCATGAATTCGATTGTTCCTGTGTTCTACCGGGGGATGATCAAACGCGACGACGCTTGCGGGCGCGGCAGCCGTTGTGCGGGAGCGGCGTCACGTCCTCGATGGTGAGAACCTTCAGCCCGGAGTTGGAGATGGCCCGCACGGCGGACTCTCGGCCCGAACCGGCGCCCTTGACTTTGACGTCGACTTCGCGCAAGCCGAGACGCTGAGCGATCTGGGAGGCTTGCTCGGCGGCACGTTGGGCGGCGAAAGGGGTGCTCTTGCGGGTACCCTTGAAGCCAACCACGCCAGCGGAGCCGATCGAAATCACCTCGCCGCGGATGGTGGTCATGGTGACCAGCGTATTGTTGAAGGTTGCGTTGACGTGCGCGACTCCGCGCGCGTCGACCTTCTTGCCCTTCTTGGCCTTGGGTGCCTTGACCGGTGCGCCTTCGGCGCCCTTCTTCTCGTCTTGCTTCTTGTCTGCTGCCATGGATGTTAGCTCACTTCATGCCCTTGACGGACTTCTTGCCGGCGACCGTCTTGCGCGGGCCCTTCCGGGTGCGCGAGTTGGTGCGCGTACGCTGCCCGCGCACGGGCAGGCCACGGCGGTGACGGGTACCCCGGTAGCAGCCGATCTCACGCAGGCGCGTGATGGAGGCGGCTACTTGCCGACGAAGCACGCCCTCGACGGGGTACTCCTTCTGGGCGTAGTTGGCAATGGCGGCGATCTGCTCTTCGTTCAGGTCGCGGGACTTCATGCCGCGATCAAGCCCGAGGGCATCACAGATCTCGTGCGCCGTGTTCTTCCCGATCCCATAGATGTAGGTCAGGGCGATTTCGAGGCGCTTGTTCGGGGGGATGTCGACACCGATGACACGCGGCATGGACTGGTTACTCTCGGCTGGGGTTGATGTGGGTCAGACAGGCGCTGGGAATCAACCCTGACGCAGCTTGTGGCGGGGGTCAGTACAGATCACGCGGATCGTCCCCCGCCGGCGGACGATCTTGCAGAAGGCGCACATGCGCCGGACGCTGGAACGAACTTTCATCGCTTGTGGGTCCTGTTCTTGTTGTTGGGTGCTTGAGGTTGCCGACGCTCGCCGCGGCAGATGATCCGGCCCTTGGTCAGGTCATAGGGCGACATTTCGACGGTGATCTTGTCACCGGGCAGGATGCGGATGTAGTGCATGCGCATCTTGCCGCTGACGTGGGCAAGGATCTCGTGACCCGAGTCCAGCTTGGCGCGGAAACGGGCGTTGGGCAGCGATTCGGTGACGATCGCTTCCACTGTGATCGGTTCTTCCTTGGCCATCAGGCAGCCTCCTTCGCGAAGCTCTGGAGGTCCTGGAAGACCTGGTCGGGGTTGCGTGCGCCATCGACGCTGCGCACCAGTCCGCGCGCCTCGTAGAAGGCTTCCAGCGGCTGGGTTTGTTCGCGGTAGACTTGCAGACGCTTGCCGAAAACCTCGGCGCTGTCATCGGAGCGTTGCACCAACTCGCCGCCGCACTTGTCGCAACGGCCCTCGACCTTGGGCGCCGAGTACTTGAGGTGATGAGCGTTCCCGCAGGACTTGCAGGTGCGGCGACCCGTGATGCGCTCAAGCAGCAGGGCATCGGGCACGCGCAGATTGAGAACACAGACTTGAGCACCGCCAGCCTTGAGGCTCTTCTCGAGCGCTTCTGCCTGCGGAATCGTGCGCGGGACACCGTCGAGCAGGTAGCCCTTGGAGCAGTCGGACTTCGACACGCGGTCAAACAGCATGTCGAGCACCAGCTGATCAGGAACCAGCTGACCGGCATCCATGTAGCCACGCGCCTTCTGGCCGAGCGCGGTGCCCTTGCTCAGGTTCTCACGGAACAGGTCGCCGGTGGAGACATGCGCCAATCCAAGCGCCGCGCCCAGGCGCGTGGCCTGAGTCCCCTTGCCGGCGCCCGGAGGGCCCAGCAGGATGACGACGCGCTGACTCATCAGGCGTTGCCCCGCTTCTCTTCGCGCTTCTTGTTCTTCTCTTCCATGACCTGCGAGGCCTGGCGCATCTGGGCCCAGTTGGGACCGGACTCCTTCATGAAGCCCTCGTAGTTGCGCATGACGAGTTGCGCGTTGAGCTTGTCGACCAACTCAAGAGCAACAGCAACGACGATAAGGATCGAGGTGCCGCCCAGGAAATAGCGCAGGTCATTGGGGATGGGCGTACCGCTGGTGATGAAGGCGGGCGCAACCGCGATGATCGTGAGGAAGGCCGCGCCAGCCAGCGTGATGCGGGTCAGCACATTGCTGAGGTACTCTGCCGTCTTGGCGCCCGGACGCAGCCCGGGAACGAAGGCGCCCTGCTCGCGCAGGTTGTCCGCGATCTCGTTGGGCTGGAACATCAGCCGGTTCCAGAAGAAGCAGAAGAAGAAAATCAGCGCAGCGTAGCTCGCGACATGCACGAAGCCCGTCGGGGTGCTGAACACGTCCTTGAGGTCGGACAGCCCGATCCAGTCGAACAGCACGGCCGGGACGATGAAGATCACGGACGCGAAGATGATCGGCATCACGCCCGCCATGTTGATCTTGAGCGGCAGGAAGTGGCGCTGGCCACCGTAGACGGTCTGGCCACGCACCATCAGGCGGTGGTGCTGGATGGGCACATTGCGTGTGCCCTTGTGGATGAAAACCACGCAGATGATCGTCACGGCCCAGATCGCCAGCAGGAACAGCAGCGTCTGCCAGAACTCCGGACCACCCCACAGGATTTGCATGCTGCTGGGGATCACGGCGACGATGCCGGCCATGATGATCAGCGACGCGCCGCTGCCAACGCCCTGCTCGGTGATGATCTCACCGAGCCACATGCAGATCATGGCACCCGCGAGCAGAGAGAAGACCACCACGATACCCAAGACAACCTTGTTGTCCTGCATTTCAGGGGTCAGCAGGCCGGGTTCATTGAGGAATAGGCCCGTGTACACCAGCAACGCCTGGATCACGGCGATCGGAACTGTGGCCAGACGGGTCCACTGATTGATCTTCTTCTGCCCGGAGGCTCCCTCCTTCGCCACGCGCTCCATGGCCGGCGAGATCTTCGTCAGCATGGAGAAAATGATCGAAGCGGAGATGTAGGGCATGATCCCCAGCGAGAAGAGGGTCGCCTGACCCAATGCTCCGCCGGAGAAGGCGCTCATCAATCCGAACAGCGAACCCTGATCCTGGGTCCGCTCGAGGAAGCTCGGATCCATCCCGGGAATCGGGATGTGGTGTCCCAGACGGAAGACGATCAGCAGCAGCAGCGTGAGAACGATGCGCTGACGCGTCTCGGGGATCTTGAAGAGCTGGAAGAAGTTGTTTTGCACGGCCCAGGCCTAGTTGCGGTTTAGCTGGCGCTGGCTTCGCGACCTTGCGCATCGAGAAGCACGATCGAGCCCCCAGCGGCGGTGATCTTTTCGCTCGCCGACTTGGTGAAGCGCTGCGCGCGCACCGTCAGCTTCTTGTCAAGCTTTCCGTTGCCCAGCACCTTGAGCAAAGGGGTGACCTTGGACGTGAGGGCGCTGCTCAGGACCGCCTCGAGGTCAACGGTCGCGCCGTTCTCGAAAGCGTTGAGAGCCTCCACGTTGATGATGGTGTAGTCGGTGCGGAAGGAGGCGTTGGTGAAACCGCGCTTGGGCACCCGCCGGTAGATGGGCATCTGACCACCTTCGTAGCCCGGGCGGCGGCTGGCGCCGGAGCGCTGGCCCCAGCCCTTGTGACCGCGACCAGCGGTCTTGCCCAGTCCGGAGCCCGGACCCCGCGCGATGCGCTTGCGCGCTTCGTGGGCCATGCCCTTCTTGCCGATTGATTGAAGATCCATTTTGGTTTCCTTGTCTCTCGCTCGTGGAGGCTCAGAGGGTGACGCCACGTCCCTGCGCCACCTGATCCGGTGTGCGCAGCTGAGCGAGGGCGGCCAGCGAGGCCTTGACGATGTTGGTCGGGTTGGTCGAGCCGTAGCACTTGGAGAGGATGTTTTTCACCCCCGCCATCTCGCAGACAGCGCGCACGGGCGGAGCAGCGATGATGCCCGTACCCGCGGAAGCGGGGATCAGGCGCACCATCGAGCCGCCGTACCAAGCCTCGACTTCGTGCGGGATGGAGCCATGCTCGGTCAGCGGGACGCGCTGCAGGTGCTTGCGACCATCGCGCGCGGCCTTTTCGATCGCGCCAGGGACCTGGCGCGACTTGCCGTAGCCGTAGCCGACGATGCCCTTCTTGTTGCCGCTGATCGACAGGGCACCGAAGGAGAAGCTGCGACCGCCCTTGACCGTGGCGGCGGAGCGGTTGACGCGGATCAGGGTCTCGGGCTCCAGCTCGAGACCATCGACCTCGAGACCGTCGAGATAGCGAATCTTGGGTTTCATGTCAGAGTGTGCTTCGACAGGGGGTTCGAGATCAGAACTGGAGGCCGGCTTCGCGCGCGGCGTCCGCAAGGGCCTTGATGCGGCCGTGGAAGCGCGCCGAACCGCGGTCGAAGACCACGGCCGTGATGCCGGCGGCGAGCGCCTGCTTGGCGATCAGTCCACCGATCAGTGCGGCGCGCTGGGACTTGTTCTTGCCCTTGAGGTCGCCGGCCAGAGACTTGGCGGTCGTCGTGGCGTGAGCGAGCGTCTTCCCGCTGATGTCGTCGACGATCTGGGCCTGAATGTGCTTCAGGGATCGGGCGACAGACAGACGCGGAACGCTCGCAGTGCGGCGCAGCTTGGAGCGAACACGCATCTCGCGGCGTTCGCGACGGACATTCTTGATTTGAGTGGAGCGCATAGGAGACAGTCAGCCTCAGCTTCCGAAGGTCTTGCCCTGCTTGCGGCGCACGGTCTCGCCGAGGTCACGGATGACCTTGCCCTTTTAGGGCTCCGGCGGACGACGCTTGCGGATCACGGCAGCGATGTGGCCGACGGCCTGCTTGTCGATGCCGGTGATGATGATGTTCGTCGGGCTGGGTGTCGCGACCTTGACGCCAGCAGGCATCTCGACCGTGACCGGCTTGTTGAAGCCGATGTTCAGCACGACCTTGTTGCCCTGGGCGGCCGCGTTCCAACCGACGCCTTCCACCTGGAGCTGCTTTTCGTAGCCCTTGGTGACGCCGACGACCATGTTGGCGACCATCGCGCGGGTCATGCCGTGGAAGGCTTTGCGCGCGCGCAATTCCCCCACTGCATCGATCTGGCTGACGGTGACCGCACCCTGGTCGAGAGCGATGTCGACCTCGGGGCGCAGCTTCATGCGCAGCTCACCCTTGGGGCCCTTGACCACGAGCTCGCGCGCGCCGGTCTTCTCGACCGTGACGCCCGCGGGCACGCTGACTGACTTCTTGCCGATACGGGACATGGCTCTCAGTAAACCTCGCAGAGGATCTCGCCGCCGAGCTTCTGGTTGCGCGCGGCGCGATCGGAGATGATTCCGGCGGGAGTGGACATCACGCGGATGCCCATTCCACGCAGGACAGGACGCAGTTCGCGTGATCCGGCGTACACACGACGGCCCGGCTTGGACACGCGCGCGATGCGACGGATGATAGCTTGGCCGTCGTCGCCGTACTTCAGCGCCACCACCAGAGTGGAACGGGGCTGATTGGGCTCGACGCGGTAGTCAGTGATGAAGCCCTCGTCCTTGAGGACCTGGGCGATGCCCACCTTCACGGTCGATGCCGGGATGGTGAACTGCTTTTGCTTGATGCTGTTCGCGTTGCGAAGGCGTGTGCAGAAATCTGCGATCGGGTCGGTCATCATGGGGTCAGATCTCCTCGATCACCAAGAGGCCTTGCGCATGCCGGGGATTTCGCCCTTGTGGGCGGCTTCACGCAGGCAGATGCGGCAGATGCCGAACTTGCGGTAAACGGCGCGCTGGCGGCCGCACATGGCGCAACGGGTGTATTTCCGCGTCGAAAACTTCGGCGGACGTTGCGACTTCAGGATCCAGGTCAGCTTGGCCATGGCTTAGCTCTTCTTCTTGGTTTCTTCCTTGCGCTGGAAGGGCATTCCCAGCTCCCGCAACAGGGCGAGACCACGCTCGTCCGTGCCGGCGGTTGTCACGAAGGTGATGTCCATGCCCTGCTGGAACTCGATGTCATCGAACTTGATCTCGGGGAACACGGACTGCTCCGAGAGACCGAGCGAGTAGTTGCCGCGGCCATCGAGCTTGTCCTTGACCCCGCGGAAGTCGCGGATACGCGGCAGGACGATGCTGATCAGACGATCCGCGAATTCCCACATGCGCTCCTGGCGCAGGGTCACGGAGCATCCGATCGGCATGCCTTCGCGCAGCTTGAAGGTCGAGATCGCCTTGCGGGCCTTGCGGACCACCGGCTTCTGACCCGAGATCTGGGTCAGGTTCTTGACCGCCGCGTCGACGCGGGTCTTGTTCTCGACCGCCGATCCAACGCCCATGTTGATCACGATCTTCGTGAGGCGCGGGATCTCGAGGTCGTTCTTCAGGCCGAACTGAGACTTCAGTTTCGGCTTGATCTCCTTGAGGTACTTTTCCTTGAGGCGTGCAGCCATGATGTTGCTTCCGTTCTGGCGTCAGAGAATCAGGCCTTGGCGCCCGCGGCCCGCTTGCGCGAACCCTTGCCGGTCTTGGGATCGACGAGCATCACGTTGCTGGAGTGGATCGGGCACTCCAGTTGGACTCGCTCGCCTTTGGGTTCCTTCTGCGAGGGCTTCCGGTGCTTCCAGCGCAGGTTGACGCCCTGCACCGTCACGCGGTTTTCCGCCTTGTCGACGGAGAGGACCGTGCCCTGCTTGCCCTTGTCATTTCCGGCGATGACGATGACGTTGTCGCCCTTCTTGATCTTCATCACACCACCTCCGTGGCCAGCGAGATGATCTTCATGTAGTTGCGCTCACGCAGCTCGCGGGCGACGGCACCGAAGATGCGGGTGCCCTTGGGGTTGCCTTCTGCGTCGATCAGAACGATGGCGTTGTGATCGAAGCGCACGTAGGAGCCGTCCGGGCGACGCGTGTGCTTCTTGACGCGCACGATCACGCCCTTGGCAACCGAACCCGCGCGGACCTCGGAGGTCGGCAGAGCCTTCTTGACCGAGACGACGACGACGTCACCGAGCGTCGCATAGCGACGGTGCGTACCGCCCAGCACCTTGATGCACTGGACCAGCTTCGCGCCGGTGTTGTCGGCGACATCGAGGAAGGTTTGCATCTGGATCAAGAGGCACCTCCGTTCATGTCCTGAAGCTGGATCTGGCTGACCGCGCTTGCCTTCTCAACGACGCGCACGAGGCGCCAGCGCTTGAGGCGGGACATCGGACGGCAGGACATGATCTCGACGCGGTCGCCGATGTGGGCCTCGCCGTTCTCGTCGTGCGCGTGGTACTTCGTCTGCTCGCGCATGATCTTCTTGTACTTGGCGTGCTTGTAGGTGCGCGTCACGGAAACGGTGATGGTCTTCTCCATCTTGTCGCTCGTGACGATCCCCTCCAGGGTGCGCCGGGTGTTGCGTGTGGCTGTCATGGTCGGTTCCTGTCTGCTCCCGATCAGCGCTTGGACTGGCCGCGCAGGCCGAGCTTGCGCTCTTGGAGAACGGTGTGGATGCGCGCGAGGAGCCGGCGCGTCTGGGTCACTTGCGCCGAGTTCTGCAGGCCCTGGGTGGGCGCGCGGAAGCGCATGTCAAACAGCTCGCGGCCAAGCTTCTTGGCCTCGTTCGCGAGCTCGAAGTCGGTCTTGCCGCGGATCTCTTGGATCTTCATCGCTGGTTTTCCTGTGGTGGAATCAGGTGGTGGGCAGGCGCTTCACCATCTTGACCTTGATGGGCAGCTTGTGAGCGACACGCTTGAAGGCGGTCTTAGCCTTGTCTTCGTTGATGCCGCCGAGCTCGTAGAGCACGGTGCCGGGCTTGATTTCGCAGGCCCAGTACTCGACGTCACCCTTGCCCGTTCCCATTCGCACTTCCGCCGGCTTGGCGCTGATCGGCTTGTGCGGGAAGACGCGGATGAAGATGCGGGCTTCGCCGCCGGTGGCGCGGCTGGCTGCGATACGACCGGCTTCCAGCTGACGCGCGGTCAGCCAGCAGTAGTCCATGGACATCAGGCCGTAGTCGCCGAACTCGACACGGTTGCCACGCGTGGCAAGACCGCCGATGCGACCACGGTGAACCTTGCGGAATTTCGTCCGCTTGGGCATCAAAGACATATCAGGACTCCTTCACGCCCGTCGCGGGCTTGGCTTGGGCCGCTTCCGGGGCCGTCGGGGCCGGGCGCTCGCGGCGCGGCGGACGCGGGGTGCGCGGACCAGAACCGCTCGAGGAGCGCAAGTCGATCATCTTGCCGCGCTCGATGTCGCCCTTGTAGATCCAGACCTTGACACCGAGGGTGCCATAGGTCGTCTTGGCCGTGGCCGTACCGTAATCCACGTTGGCTTGCAGCGTGGAAAGCGGAACGCGACCTTCGCGCTCCTTGGCCTGACGGGCCATTTCCGCACCGCCCAGACGGCCGTTGAGTTCGACCTTGACGCCCTTGGCGCCGGCCTGAATCGTCGTCTGGATCGCCTTCTTGATCGCGCGGCGGAACGCCATGCGCTTCTCGAGCTGCTCGGAGATCATCTCCGCAACCAGCTTCGCCTCGAGCTCGGGGCGCTTGACCTCATGCAGCGTCAGGTGGCAGGTGACACCCTCGGTGATCTTCTGGAGCTCCTTCTTCAGCTCGTCCACGCGCACGCCCTTGCGGCCGACGAGAACGCCGGGCTTGGAGGTGTGGATGATGACGTTGACCGCTTCCGAGGTGCGCTCGATCTCGATGCGCGGAATGCCCGCGGAGCCGAACTCCTTGGAAACGTGCTCGCGGATCTTCCGGTCCTGGAGCAGGAACTTCTTGAAGTCCTTCTTGCCGGCATACCAGCGCGAGCGCCAGGGCTCGATGACCGGGATGCGGAAGCCTGTCGGGTGGATTTTTTGTCCCATGTTGCTACGCGTGTCCGATCAGGACTTGCGACCCTCCATATCCTTCCTGGGCTCTGCATCGCTCGCTTCGCGCACGCGCACGGTGATGTGCGACAGACGCTTGGCAAAGGGCAGCGCGCGACCTTGCGGACCGGGGCGGAAGCGCAAGCGGTTGTTCAGCAGCGGACCGTCGTCGGCCTTGCACTCGCTGATCACAAGGCGGTTGACGTTGATGTTCTCATCGAGGCTTGCGTTGGCGACAGCGCTCTTGAGGACCTTGAGGTAGAAGCCTGCGCCGCGCTGCGGGGCGAACTCCAGCATTTCAAGCGCCTCGTTGACGCTGCGACCCCGGATCAGGTCGGCGATGAGGCGAGCCTTGCGGGCCGTGATGCGCGCATAGCGGTGCTTGGCGACGAATTCCTTGTTCTCGCTCATGCGGCACCGCCTTCAACCTTGGAAGCTTCCTTCTTGTTGGTGTGACCGCGGAAGACGCGGGTCGGAGCGAACTCTCCGAGCTTGTGGCCCACCATGTCTTCGGTGATCTGCACCTTCACGTGCGATTTGCCGTTGTGAACCATGAACACATGCCCCACGAATTCCGGCGGAATCGTGCTGCGACGTGACCACGTGGTGATCGGATTGCGGGTACCGGCCTTGTTCTCGCGCTCCACCTTTTCAAGCAGGTGGCCGTCGATGAACGGACCCTTTTTCGTGCTACGGCCCATAAATCAGTGCGATCCCTTCTTCCGGCGACGGAGGATCAGCGAATTGGTCGGATTGTTCTTGCGGCGTGTCTTGCCGCCCTTTGCCAGCACCCCGCTCGGAGAGCACGGGTGGCGTCCACCGGCCGTACGGCCTTCACCACCACCCATCGGGTGGTCGACCGGGTTCTGCGCGGTACCGCGCACCGACGGGCGGATGCCCAGGTGGCGCTTGCGGCCGGCCTTGCCCAGCTTGACGTTCTGGTGGTCCGTGTTCGACAGACGACCGATCGTCGCACGGCAGGTGATGTGCACCTTGCGCAGCTCCGAGGAAGGCAGCATCACGACGGCATGATCGCCTTCCTTGGCCTGCAGTTGCGCCCAACCACCCGCGCTGCGGACGATCTGACCACCGCGGCCGGCCCACAACTCGATGTTGTGAATTTCAAGGCCAACGGGGATGTTGGCCAGCGGCATGCAGTTGCCGACCTGGGGCTCCACGCTCTCACCCGAGATGACCGTCTGACCGACGGCGCAGCCCAGCGGTGCGAGCATGTAGCGCTTCTCGCCGTCGGCGTATTGCAGCAGAGCAATGAAGGCCGAGCGGCAGGGATCGTACTCGATGGCCGCGACCTTGACCGGAATGCCGTCCTTGTCGCGCTTGAAGTCGATCTTGCGGTACTTGACCTTGTTGCCGCCGCCGTTGTGACGACGCGTCAGGTGGCCGTGGTTGTTGCGGCCGCCGTTGTTCGGATAAGCCTCGAGCAGGCTCTTCTCCGGCTTGGTCTTCGTGATCTCCGCGTAGTCGAGCACGCTGCCGCCGCGGCGGCCGGGAGATGTGGGACGATAAAACTTGATGCCCATGTTGGTTTCCTGCTGAGTTTCCTGTTGTGGCGCCTCAGATGACCTCGCCTCAGATGACCTCGATGGTGTCGCCGTCCTTGAGGACGACCATGGCCTTCTTGAAGGCGGGGGTCAGGCCGGCTGTCCAGCCGCGACGACGAACCTTCTGCTGGGCGCGGAGCGTGTTGACGCGCAGCACCTTGACGTTGAACAGTTTCTCGACCGCTTGACGGATCTCCACCTTGTTCGCGTCGATGGGCACGCGGAAGTGGTAGGCGTTGCGACGGCCACGATCATCGGTGCCCTTCTCGGTGAGCAGGGGCTCCTGGATCACGGTGTAGAGGCGATTTGTATCGGTCATGCGACACCTCGCTTGGTCTTCTGCACGCGGTTGGCGACGGTCTTGAGCGCCGCTTCTTCGGCGACGATCAGAGTTGCCTCCATCACGTGCATCGCGTTGAGGTCCTGGGCCGTGCACACGGTCACACCCGGGAAATTGCGCGCGGACTTGAGGAAGTTCTCGTTGGCGGCGGCGAGCACAAACGTGACGCGGCGCGGGTTCTCCAGCGCGGCGAGCAGGCTGCGCACGCTCTTGGCACTGGGCTTGGCGAGCTTGGGCGCTTCCATCACGACGACTTCGCCGTCCTGGAACTTCCCGCAGAGTGCGGTGCGCAGGGCCACACGGCGCGCCTTGAGCGGCATCGCGTAGCTCCAGTCACGGGGCAACGGTCCGAAGATCGTGCCGCCGCCGCGCCAGACCGGGTTCTTGCGGTCACCCGAACGCGCGCGGCCCGTATGCTTCTGCTTCCACAGCTTCTTGCGCGAATACGCGATCTCGCTGCGGGTCTTGGTCTTGACCGTACCCTGACGGCGGTTGCTGGCGTACATGTCCGCCGCATCCTTGAGGGTGCGGAACAGGACCTTGTCACCGAAGGCTGCCGTATCGAACTCGGTGGTTCCGAGCTTGCCGGCCTGAATGCTCTTGATCTTCATGGCAGTGATCAGCCCTTCCTCACGCGGGCCGTCTTGGCCGTCGAGATCTGGATGTAGCCGTTGTTCGGACCGGCAACGGAGCCCTTGAGGAAGAGCAGGTTGCGCTCGGCGTCCACGCGCACGACGAGCAGATTCTTGGATGTGTGCCGCGAGGCGCCGTAGTGGCCGCCGAGGCGCTTGCCGCGGATGACCTTGCCGATGCGCTTGGACGCCATCGAACCGGGATCGCGCACGTTCATGCACCCGTGCGTTTCCGGACCGCGGCTGAAGCCGTGGCGCTTGATGGTGCCCGCGAAGCCGCGGCCCTTCATCGTGCCGACAACGTCAACGTACTGTCCGACCGAGAAAGCTCCGGCGGTGACCGTATCCCCCACCTTGCACGCGGCAGGCGCGCTGAGGCGCTCTTCACGCAGGAAGGACTTGGGAGCCAGACCGTTCTTCTTGAAATGGCCGAGCTGAGGCTTGGCCGTGCGCTTGTCGGCCTTGTCGCCGTAGCCAAGCTGCACCGCATCGTAGCCATCGCGCTCGCAGGTGCGCACTTGCGTCACCACGCACGGACCGGCCTCGACCACGGTCACACCCGTGACCGTGCCGTCCTCAGCGAAGAGCTGAGTCATTCCGCGCTTTCGTCCTAGGATCAGCGTCATGATTCCTTGAACCTTTGTTCCGCGCCGGTTCGACCAGCCACAGCCTCACAGTGAGGTGCGGTAAACGCCTGGCCACGCGGCATCGAGAGGGAACTTCGAGTTGTCTTGGATCGGTGGGGAGTGCTGCCCGCTCGCGCCCGATCCGGTGCACGAACGAGTAGTGGTTGTTTTGGGATCAGGCCTTGATGCGGATGTCGACACCCGCCGGCATGTTGAGGCTCGAGAGCGAGTCGACCGTCTGCGAGGTCGGCTCCGAGATGTAGATCAGGCGCTTGTGCGTGCGGATCTCGAACTGCTCACGCGACTTCTTGTCGATGAACGGAGAACGCAGCACCGTATAGCGCTCAACCCGCGTCGGGAGCGGGATGGGGCCGGCCACGCGGGCGCCCGTGCGCTTGGCGGTCTCCACGATCTCGAGGCACGACTGATCGAGCGCCTCGTGGTCGTAGGCCTCCATGCGGATCTGGATCTTGTCCTTCATGTGCTGCTGCTGGGGGGTGTGATGCGTGTGTGGGGAGAGAATGCTGCTTCACCCTCAAGGTCTCACCCTGCGCGCGGACAAGTCGGCTGGCTGCCGTGCCACGTTCGGGGGCCTTGGGGTAAAGGGGCGAGGAAGATACCCTTCCCTGGAGCCCGCGTCAATGGTCCGGGTGCAACTTCTTTGCCAATGGCAGCGCGTACCCCAGCGCATACCCCAGCGCGGCCGCTCCCAGAGACAGCAGGAAGGGGGTCGGCAGCCCTCCCCACTTGGCTCCCAGATACCCGGCAAGCCCCAGACTCAGGCTCCAGGCCGCACTCCGGGCCCCGCCCCAAGGGGTGAACAGACCAAGAGTGCCGGCCACCAGAATGCCCGCGCTGCCGAGCGCGCTCGCCTCCTCCACCAAGGCGAAGACACCTTCGGCGCTGGCCGCCAGCAGGAGCGCGATGCCGCCAAAAACCACCAAGGACAGGCGTGCGCTTTGGAGTTCGCTTTTCTCATCGCGCGCCCGTGGCCGCAGGTTGTGGGCCCAGAGCGAGCAGCACACCAGCAGCGTGCTGTCGACCGTAGAGAGAATCGCCGAGATCAGGGCGCCGGCGAAGAGCACATAGGCCCAGACCGGCAGATGGGCTGCTGCCAGGCCCGGCAGGACCGCTTCCGGATCCTCTAGCCCTGGCAGGAGCTGCGCCCCGACCAGCCCCAGAAACAGCGGAATCAAACCCACCACGAGGTACAGCACGCCCCCCACCAGGCTGGCATTGCGGGCCACCTGCGGGGAGCGCGAGGCCAGCACCCGCGCGACCAGTTCCTGCGCCAGCACCGAGCCGCCGATCGGAATCGCCCAGGTTTCCACGAGCTCCCAGCCGCGCGGACCGGGCGCCTGCGCCGCACTGGCCCTGAGGGCCTCCAACTGCCATTGGTCCTCGAGGGGCCCCCACAGCACCCAGACCAGCAGCACCGCCAGCCCGAGGACCAAGGCAAAGCCCTGCACGAGGTCGGTGACCACGTCCGCGCGCAGTCCCCCGCCGAAGGAGTACGCGATCACCACAGCGCCCCCGACAAGCAGACAGGTGGCGAGCCCCCACCCGCTGGCGCTGTCGAGCACATGCGCGAAGCCGCGCAGTTGTGCTGCGGCCCACAGGAGCGAGGTCGGGATCATCAGCAGCGCCGCCAGACGCTCGACCGAGGTACCGAAGCGCCTGCGAAACAGGTCCGCCAGCGTGCTCAGGCCAGCCCTGTGCAGCGGGACGGCGAAAACCAGCCCCATCAGGATCAGGCACAGCCCGTAGGCGAAGGGCTCCGAGCTTCCGGAGTGCAGGCCCTCGCGGTAGGCGCTGCCAGCCGCTCCCAGGCAGGTCTCGGCTCCGAACCAGGTGGCGAAGATCGAAACGCTGGCGAGCAGCGGTGAGAGGCTGCGGCCGGCCAGCAGGAAATCCTGCGCGCTGCGCACACCTCGCGCTGCATACAGACCGAAGGCGAGCTGCAGGGCGAGGTAGGCGAGGATGCCGAGGGTCAGCGCGTTCATGACGCTGCCGCAGCCAGCCCTAGCGGCCTTCCCAGGCGCTGATTTCGTCGAATGAAACCCGCATCTTCATCGCGCCGAGCTGCACATGCACCTCGCGGTCGGCCGCATCGACCTTGAGCACCGGCACGCGCTGCTTGTAGCGCGGCAGGTACACGAAGCTGCCTTTCTTGAGCCCGTCGAGGAAGGCCTGGCGCCGATCGGACAACGCCGAGCCGGACAGCTCCGCCTCCAGAGCGCGCAGCACCTCGCTCAACTCGCCGCGCTTGTCGGCCGGCATCTGCTCCAGCAGGTTGCGGCCACGCTCCACGAGGCGCATGGCTTCGCGCACGCGGTCTTCCACCGAGCGCTGGGCCTCGATCTCGAGCTGCTCGCTTTTTTCCGCGAGCGCGCGCTTCTTCTGTTCCACTTCTTCGCGCGCCTGCTCGGTCGCCACGAGGCGCGCCTCGGCTTCGCTGCGCGCTTTTTCGGCTTGTTTTCGCGCGTGCGACATGTCCTTCATCAGCTGCGCCAGCTCCGCATCGCGCCGCACAAGACGCTCTCGCGCGCGCTCGACGATGGCCGCATCGAGACCCAGACGGCGCGCGATCACCAGCGCGCCGCTCTCGCCGGGCGTGCCGATCTGCACCTGATACTGCGGCGCGAGCGTCTGCGCGTCGAAGGCCACGCAGGCGTTTTCGGCGCGCGGATGACGGAAGGCGAACTCCTTGAGCTTGCCGATGTGAGTGCTGACCAGCGTGTGGGAGCGGCGCTTGAGGAACTGCTCCAGCAGCGCCTCGGACAGAGCCGCACCCTCGTCGGGATCCGTGCCGCTGCCCAGCTCATCGAGCAGCACCAGCGTGGCTTCGCCGGCGCGCGCCAGACCCTCGCGGATGCGCTTGAGGTGCGAGGAGAAGGTCGAGAGGCTCTGGCGGATCTCCTGTTCGTCGCCGATGTCCGCCACGATGCCGTCGTACAGCGGCGCGGTGCTGCCCTGCGCACAGGGAAAGGGCAGCCCCATGCGCGTGCAGACCGCGAACAGGCCGACCGTCTTGAGCGCCAGCGTCTTGCCGCCGGTGTTGGGACCCGTGACGATCAGCACATCGAACTCGCCGCCGAGCCGAATGTCGATCGGGACCACGTCGGCGAGCCGGCCCTGGCGTTTCTCCTCAACCAGCAGCGGATGGCGCGCCTCGCGCAGCAAGAGGCCCGTGGCGGCGCCCTTGTCGCCGGGCAGGAGCGGAATCCGCCCGCCGGATTCGGCGGCCCACCGCGCGGCCACGAGCGCAAGCTCCAGCTCTCCCAGCACCTCCGCGAGGCGGCGAAAGCTCGCTTCCTCGCCGAGCATCCAGCGCAGAAGCTCCAGCAGCACGCGCTCGAGCTCGCGGCGGCTGTCGGCCTCGATCTCGGCGATGCGGTTGCCCGCCAGGACGATCTCGCGCGGCTCCACGAAGACCGTCTCGCCGGTCTGCGAGCGGTCGTGGATGATGCCCGGGATCCTCCCGGAGTTCTTGGCCTTGACCGCCAGCACGCTGCGTCCGCTGCGGCGCATCGGATTGGGGTCCGAGAGAATCGTGCGAACTTCCGAGCGCGCGAGGATCAGCCGCAGCGTGCGGTCGATGTCCTTGGCGAGTTCCGCTTCCTGCTTGCGCAGGCGCGCCAGCGCCGGCGAAGCGCTGTCGCGCACGCGGCCTTCCTCGTCGACGACGCTCAGCACGCGCTCGCGAAGCGGCCGGGGATCGGGCAGTTGCACGCCCAGGGCATGCAGCGCCGGTGAGTCCTCCTTGCGGGCCTGCAGCCAGGCGCACAGGCGCTCCGCGGCCTGCAGAAAACCCACCAGCTCCACGAGCTCCGTCTCGCTCAGCGGCCTGTTGACCTTGCGCGCATGGCTCAGGGCCGTCCGCGGATCGAACAGTCCGGCCGTCGAGGGCGCGAGGCCCTGGCGCGCGATCGCGATCATCTCGGCGCTGCGGGCCAGCGCGCTGCGCGCCTCCGCGTACTTGCGCGGCAGCAGCGCGCGCACGGCCGAAAGGCCCAGCGAGCTGCCGGCGTGGCGCTCGAGCACCGCGCGCAGATCCTCGAAGTCGAGCGCCTTGAGCGCGAAGAGCTCGGCGTTTCTTTCGGGCTGCTTGTCCATCTTGTTGTCCATCGTGGGCCGGGAATCAGCCTACGCGCTCGTGCCGCGCGGGTGCAATGCGAGGCTTGTGCCGCGCGTGCGCAGTGCGAACAGGCTGTAAGTCACGGCCCATGCGCCGAGAATGTCGATCGTGTAGTGCAGGTGCGCGAACAGCACCGAGGATGTGATCAGGATGTGTGCGAGCAGCGCGATCCAACCCAGCACGCGGTGCTCGCGCAGGTAGAGCCAGAGCAGGAAGCTCGTCGCCGCATGGCCCGAGAAGAACAGATCCTGCGTCAGGTAGGCCGCCTGCGAGCTGTCGACGAACACATGCAGCGGCGAGATCAGCTCCAGCCAAGCCTGAACGAAGCTCTTGTCGCCGATGCCGGGCCCTACATGCTCGGGGTTGGGCGGACCGAGCTGCGTGGCGAGGATGCACACACCGCGCGCCAGACTCACCAGCGCGCCGGTGTACATGTAGTGGATCCAGCGCCGGGTGTCGGTCCAGAAGAAGGCCAGTCCCAGCGGCAGATAGAGACAAAGCCACAGCACCCAATTGATGCGGTCCACCCACGGCAGGTAGGGCAGCGCCTCCAGCAGCGGATCGCGCAGGGTCGGCCCGCGCGAGGTCTCGTTGAAGAGCGCCAGCGCGCACATCGCCGCGAAGCTCGCGTAGCGCACGAGCAGCGCCAGCGCGATCTTTCCGCGCAGCTCCTGCCACGTGGCCGCGTTCATCCGTGTCGCCGGTGCCACTGCGCGAGGTTGCGCTCGATCTGGCGTGCGTGGACCTCCAGATGCTCGGCGTACAGGCGAAACCAGTCGTCCGCGGAGTACTCGCCGCGCTGCGTGTGCGTGCCGCGCACGGCGAAGGCCCCGGCGGGCAGCTGCTTCAGCAGCGCCGCCGTGAGCCGGTTGGCGGCATGAATCGCGGCGAAGGCCTGCTCCGGATCGACGCCGTGGTAGTCGAGCGCCGCAGCCCAGCGGTTTTCGTCGTAGCCGGCGAGCAGCGGGCGCTCCTCCGCCAGCAGCGCGCGGATGCGGATCGCCGCGTGCAGCTCGGCATCGGCGCAGTGTGCCAGCACTTCCAGCGCGCTCCAGCGCCCCGGCTCCGGACGCCACATGAGAGCCTCGCGAGGCAGGGTCTCGAACGCGGCGCGCAGCAGCGCCGGCCCGCGCTCATAGCGTTGCAGACATTCCGAGCGTTCCGAAGATGACAGGCTCATGGTTCCAGGATCCACAATTGCACGGGCAAGGCAGGTGCGAGCGGACGCTCGATTTCGAAGCGCAGAACTTCCCGCTCCTTCCAGCCGGAGGCCCGCAGCTCATCGACGAAGCGCCCCATCGACTCGCGCGCGGGGTCGTTGCGCCAGGCATGCGGACGGGTGAAGCAGATCCGATCGAAGCCCTGCGCGAACTCCGCCAGCCGCGCCGCATCGACACCTTCGCCGCCGCCGAAATAGTCCAGGTCCAGCTTGCGATCGCTTTCGCGCAGGAATGCGGCCGGATCCATGCCGCGCTCCAGACGCGCCAGATGCAGCGCTGCGGGCGGGAACTGCGATGCCATGCCGATCCAGCCCACGCGCAGGTCCGGGCCGGCCTCGCGCGCCAGCGCTTCCGCGATGGCAGCGTGAGCACCGCGGTCCAGACCGTTGGTCGGCAGTTCACGCCCGATCCCCAACTGATTCCAGCGCGCGTAGATCCCGCGCTGGTACTCGGCGATGCGCGGTTCCGCGCTGAGCATGCCGGCAGAGCGTGCCAGCGCGAGCCGATCGAAGTCGCCCGGGATGCACAGCAGCAGCGCGAGCCCGGCGAGCCATGCGCGCCGAGCCGGCGACGCAGCGGATGAGCGCGCGGGTGCGAGCAGTCCGACGCCCGCCAGCGCAGCGGGCCCGAGGATCTGGGGCACGAGGAAGCGATCGAGATGAAAAGGATGCAACCAGGCAGGCAGACTCAGCGCCAGCGTCACGCACCACACGGCCTGCACGCGCACATCCGCGATCCTGCGCAGGCTCAGCAACGCCAGCACCAGCACCAGCAGGAGCTCGCGCGGGCTCAGGAACAGGAACAGACCCGCGTGCACGCTGCGCACGCCCGCCGGCGTCGGCGAAAAGTCACGATTGCCCCCCAGAAAGCCCAGCAGCGCCTCGCGATGCTCCGCACCGCGCAGCAGCACGAACCACAACAGCCCCGCGACCAGCGGCACGGCCGTGAGCTGGAAGAGATCGCGCAGTGCTTCGCGCCGTCGGCGCAGCAGCACTTCCAGCAGCCACGCGCCCCCGAGGCCCGCCAGCAGCATCAGGCCGTAGTTGAACTTGATGAAGAATGCACAGGTGAACCACGCACCCGCACACAGCGCCCCGTGCGCCCGCTCCTCACGCACCAGCCAGGCGTGCAGCGTGAAGGCCGCCGCGGCGGCGAAGGGAACTTCGAGGAACAGGCTGCTGCCGTAGGCCCAGCACAGGGGCGAGAGCGCCACGATCGCAAAGCCCAGCCATGCGACCAGCGCACTGCGCGCGGCCGCGAGACCGACGAGGTAGACGCCGAAGGCCAGCATCCCCAGCGACAGGCAACCGAGCGCGCGCGCGGAGCTCTCGCTGATGCCGCACACGCTCTGCCACAGCGACAGCACCAGCGGCCAGCCGGGCGGATACTGCGAGCAGTCGAGGAACGCATCCCCGAATGCGCCCCACTCGCCCTGCTGCAGCGCCACCAGCATGCGGGCCGCGGGCAATTCCAGATGCATGGCCTCATCCCAACCGTGCGCGCGCGTGTCGGGCAGCGTCAGAAAAGCGATCAATGCCAGCAGCGCGCCGGCCAGCAGCGCGGCAAGGCGTGGGAGAGCCGTCCGGCGCCGCAGCGCCTCGGCGGGGTCAGTGGTGGAATTGTCCAATCCGGTTCTCTACGGTACGACTTTGCGGCCTCGCAGCGAAGTGCCCAACCTCACGACATGAGCCATCAATCCAACACCGACCGTTTCGAGACTCGCGCCATCCACGCCGGACAGGAGCCCGACCCCAACAACGGAGCGGTGATGACCCCGGTCTACTTCACCAGCACCTACAAGCAGGATGCGCCGGCGGTCCCCCGTCAGGGCTACGAGTACTCGCGCACCTCCAACCCGACCCGCACGGCGCTGGAGCACAACCTCGCCAGCCTCGAGGGCGGCCAATGGGGTCTGTGCTTCTCCTCAGGCCTCGCCGCGACCAACGCGCTGCTCGACCGGCTCGTGCCCGGCGACCATGTCGTGGCAGGCAACGATCTGTACGGCGGCACCTACCGCATCTTCTCCAAGGTCTTCCAGCGCTACGGCATCGAGTTCACCTATGTGGACACCAACGACGAGTCGGCGCTGCGCGGCGCGATCCGCGAGAACACGCGCTATGTCTACCTGGAGACTCCGACCAATCCGCTGCTGCGCATCACCGACATCGCCCGCGCCGCGCGCATCGCGCACGAGCGCGGCAAGCTCGTGATCGTCGACAACACCTTCGCCACGCCGTTCCTGCAGCGCCCGCTGGAGCTCGGCGCCGACATCGTGCTGCATTCGCTCACCAAGGACCTCGGCGGTCACTCCGATGTGGTCGGCGGTGCGCTGATCGGCAAGGATCCGGAACTGCGCAAGGAACTGGCCTTCTTCCAGAACGCGGTCGGCGGCACGCCTGGCCCGATGGACTGCTTCCTCGTGATGCGCGGCACCA
>SXGT01804396.1_pt1 | contig 24444 bp, 16 predicted proteins | sample 3176221 | NCBI WGS metagenome assembly SXGT01 (sample SAMN11356862, study PRJNA531348) | freshwater metagenome | isolation source: freshwater sample F1-120 | place: China: Fuxian Lake, Yuxi | collected 2017-12-25
CGGAATGCACGACTCTCGTTTTGCGGTTGATCTTCGAGGCTCGATCGCCCAAGTGCAGATCGATGCCGTTGTCCCGATACCAATCGAGCCGGGCCAGCATCAGCTTTTCCGCATCACGGTGGGCAAAGAACGACGTGAGGCCGACGCGGTCATACGCCGCGCGGGACTCTTCACAGAAGGTGACGATGCGGTAACGCTTGTCGGTGTCGAACTCGACGAGCTTCTCGCAAAAGCGATGCCCCACCATACCGTTGCCGACGACGATGATTGTTTTCTCACTCACGGTCATGGTTCTCCACCGGCCGCACCCGCACGGCGCAGTTTTTGTAGGACGGTTGTCGCGAATACGGGTCGAAGTGGGCCAGCGTCAGACGGTTGACCGCTTCGTAGTGCATCGGAACGAAGACTTGCCCCGGCTGCACGCTGTGCGTGACGAACGCGGTCGCCGCGAGCTTGCCGCGCTGCGATTCGACGACGACGCGATCGTTGGGCCTGATGCCGGACTTGCGCGCGTCGACCGGATTGATCTCCACATACACGTCCGGTGGATAGAGCTGACGCAGCACGGCCGACTTGCTGGTCCGCGTCTGCGTGTGCCACTGTGATGCCGTGCCGCGGCCCGTCAGCAGTAGCAATGGGAAGTCCGTGCTCGGCGCTTCGGGCATCTCCGTCGGCGCCTCGAACATGAACCGCGCCTTGCCGTCGGGATGATAGAACCGGCCGTCGGCGAATAGGCGACGCTGGGGCGCCGGATCGGGCGATTGTTCTGCAAACGGCCACTGCACTCCACCGCGCTCGTCGAGCATGCGGTAGTCGGCGATCCCCGTGATGTCGCACGGTTGCCCGCGTGAGAGTTCCTTGAGGAGCTGGAACACCGCCTCGGGACTGGTCCAACGGCGGAACATTTCGCCGCAGCCCCAGTTCTCAGCGATCAAACGGAAGATCGAGAAATCGGCGAGCGACTGCCCCGGCGCCCGCGCGACTTTCTTAATCAAGCCGATGCGACGCTCAGAGTTGATTAGCGTGCCTTCCTTCTCGCCCCACGCCGCGGCGGGCAGCAGCAGGTCGGCCATTTGGGCCGTCTCGGTCGTGGTGTACATGTCTTGCACGACGAGAAAATTGAGCCGCGAGAACACGTCTCGCAGCATGTGCTGGTTGATCCACGAATGGGCCGGGTTGGTGGCGACGACCCACAGGCCGCGAATCTTTTCCGACAAAATGCCTTCGATGATTTGGTCGTAGGCCCAACTGGGCCGATTGGGAATCGACGCGACGGGAATGTCCAGAATGCGGGCGACTTTTTGGCGATGCTCGGCATTCTGAAAATCGTGACCGCCGAGCAGGTTCGTGGTATTGCTGAACAGTCGCGAGCCCATCGCGTTGCACTGGCCGGTGATCGAGTTGGCGCCCGTGCCCGGTCGACCAAGATTGCCGGTCATCAGCGCCAAATTGATCAGGCTCTGCGCGGTGCGAACGCCCTCGTAGCTTTGGTTGACGCCCATCGTCCACCAGAACGACACACGCCGCCCTTCGTGAATCGCGCGTGCCACGCGCTCCAGCGTGGGCGAGTCGATGCCCGTGGTTTCAGCGACACGTTCCGGCGTGTACTTGGCCACGTGTCGCTGGAACTCCTCGAAGCCGTCGGTGTGATTGGCGATGAACTCTCCGTCGATCCATCCGTCGCGGATCAGCAAGTGAGCCAGCCCGTAGAACAGCACCAGGTCCGACTTCGGCCGCAGCGGCAGGTGCAGCGTGGCGGCCATCGCGGTTTCGGTCTTCCGCGGATCGACGACAATGATCTGCGGTTGGTGCGGGTTGCGGCAGATTCGCTGCCACATGATCGGGTGTGCGATGCACAGATTGGCGCCGACCAGAACAATCACGTCCGATTGCTCGAAATCGTCGTACGTGTAGGGGGGCGCATCGAACCCGAACGATTGTTTGTAAGCCACAACGGCGGTGGCCATGCACTGCCGCGTGTTGCCGTCGCCGTGGATCATGCCCATACCGAACTTGGCCAGGCTGCCGAGCAAAGCCATTTCTTCGGTGGCAATCTGGCCCGTGCCGAGGAAGGCCACCGATTCGGGGCCGTGGCGGCGCTGGATGTCTTTCATCCGCTCGCAGAAAAGCTTAAGCGCTGTGGGCCAGTCGACGGCCCGCTGCCGGCCGTTTGCATCACGCACGAGCGGCGCTGTCGCGCGGTCGTCGGCCTTGAGGACCGTGAGCGCGTCCCAGCCTTTGGGACACGCCATGCCCACGTTGACCGGATAGTCAACCGTGGGTGTCAGGTTGATCGCCTCGCCGTTTTTCAGATGCACCGTCAAGGAGCAGCCGGTCGAGCAAAACCCGCAAATCATCGCCGTGGTGGCGTCGGGCGCTTGCTTTGCGGGCACCTGACCCAATCCAAACCGGCCGGGCTGCAGCAGCAGATCGCTGGTGAGCGGACCATCTTCCTGGCGCAGTAGCGTCTGCCACAGCGAAGGACGCTCGATGATGGTTGAGGTGTGGTTCACGTTGCGGGCGCTCCCGGCATCTTCGGCGCCACGACGGCGGTGAAGAACAAATAGCGCTCCAATAACTCACCGACCCAACACATCGCGAGCATCAGCACCACCAACGTCGCCGCCAGCAAAGGCCCGATCGTGGCGGTCTCCGTGGGTGCGTACGCGGCCAGCAGCAATCCTGGGACAAGAAGTCCGCCGGCAGCGCCCAGAACGAATCTCCCGCACGAAACGCGCCGCAAGTCGCCGGCCATCAAGATCGCCGTTCGACGCATCGGCGTGAATCTTCGCGAGTGCAGCCAGCAGAACACGGCGGCTTCAGCCAGAAGCTTGATTCCGCTCGCCGCGATCAAAGCCAGACTCAACCTCACGGCTGTTTCTTCCATCACCCGATCGAATGCCGTACTCGACGACCAGGCCGATCCGGCAAGCTGAATCAACAGCGCGACCGGCAAGCCCAGAATCAAACACGTGAGCAGAAACTTGAGGCCGGTATAGGCGGGATTCCAAAACACACGCCGCGTGCTGGCGTAGATCATCGTCGAACAACCGACGCCCACCAGTCCGCTCAAGGCCACCAGCGTGCCAAGCCATCGCGAGGCGTAAAAGTGCAGAACGTCTATCGTTGGCAGCCACGGCAACACCGCGTAGGTTGAAGCCAATGCCGCGAAGCAGCCAAACGCGATCACCTCGCGACTGAGCCAAGAAGTGCGCCAGGCAATCACAGCACGATATGCCAGCCACGGCCGGCCTAGATGAAAAATGGAAGCCCACAAGCCGATCAGCCCTAAGGCGAACGCGGCCGCCAGATGCACCGCATGTGCGGAATCGACGGTGGGAACCCGGCGCGCCGGGAGTGGGACGGTGAGCAGAATTGCTTGCTCGACCAGGAATGCACCCACCGACATTTGCGTCATCACCAGCATCAGCACCAGCGGCCAATGCGCGTGCTGCGGCGCGGCGCTGTAATAGTTGGCCGGCAGCAAATTCGCCGGCAGCGCTTTGCGTGTCTTGTAAACCGTGGTCGGCAACGTGTCACCAGGTTCCGGAGCGCCGGGTAAGAACAAGTTGGCCTCCGCGTTCTCCGCGATCTCCTGTTTGTTGACCACCGCGATGCGAATCGCCTGGTTCGGGCAAGCCTGCACGCACGCCGGCGCTTCGCCCACCGCCAGTCGATCGCTGCACATATCGCACTTCCGCACAATGCCTTTACTGCGGCTGTACTTGGGCACGTCGTAGGGGCACTTCAGAATGCAGTACTGACAGCCGATGCATTGATCGTCGAGATGCCGCACGATGCCCGTGATAGCGTCTTTCACGTACGCTTCGACTGGGCAGCCCTCGAGACAAGCCGGCTCGACGCAGTGATGGCAGGCGGTCGTCACATGCTGCAAGACGGGCAGTTGCGTGGTGCCGCCGTGCAGCAAGCCCACGCCGCGCCACAACTCATCGTCTTCCAGACCGTTAAGATTGTGGCACGCGGCCACGCAGGCTTTGCAGCCCGAGCAGGCGTCGAGATCGACCTCGAAGGCGAACTGTTCGCCCTCGGCCGGTTGCGAAAGTGGAATCAGGTCGCGGTAATGTCGAGCTTGGAGCGGCGTCTCGGCGTCTTCATGCCACTGCGTGAATTTATCGACGGCGGTGCGCTGCTGATCCAGCAGCAGCGCGTCGAGCAAGCTGGCGGGCCGCGAGCGCTCGGCGAGCGTCTCGGCGTTGGTGTGGTCGAGTGAGAGAGCAGCTTGCATGGCGGAGTTCTGACACGCGCACATCCGTTCCGTCGCGCCGCGCGCGACTCAATGCGTTTCCGAACGTCTGCCTTGCGCACGAAAAGCCGCAAGGGGCCAACGCAAAGTCTGTGCCGAAAGCAATGTTGATGCTGAGCGAGTGCAACACGATTCCGCGCAAAGTCTCGATCACGCAACGAGATACGGTCGCGGGCGGGATCTGCAGAATCGATTGCCGGTGAGGATAAAGAAAACTTCGACTGCTTGAATAAGAGGCACGGGATGCCCGCGTTCGCATGACAGGAACTGCTGGCGTCGCTGGCTGCGGATGAGTATCCGCGATATTCCATCCGCGCATGAAAAAGCCGGAGTGCCTTGCGGGCACTCCGGCGATGGTCTCAAAATGAGATCACGAAATGCTTAGTAGCGTCGGCCGCCGCCGCCACCACCACCGCCGTAGCCGCCGCCACCTCGGCCGCGACCACCGCCACCACCACCACCGCTACGCTCTTCGCGGGGCCTGGCTTCGTTCACCGTCAGGGCACGACCGTCGTGCTCCTTTTCGTGCAGACCGGCGATCGCTTCGCGGGCCGCATTGTCGTCGGCCATTTCCACGAAACCAAAACCCTTGCTACGACCAGTGTCGCGGTCCTGAATGACCTCGGCGCTGCGCACCGAGCCATAGGCCGCGAACATTTGCTCCAGATCTGAGTTAGTGACATTGTAGCTCAGATTACCGACATAAAGTTTCTTACCCACCGTACGAACTCCTCACAAAACATGGACAGACCCTGCGATGCTTTCCGGGTCGAGACGAAAGGGGCCAGTTCATGGTGGCCCACCAAGCCGGCAAGGCGAGAGAGAAAGCAGCGGGCTGATTCTAAGCGGAATCGGCGAGCAACCAGGTCGTTTCGACAAACCAACTTCCTTTAAGTATAGCCGATTTCGGCTCGGCGCGATAGGGAAACTTCCAAGTTATGCCCGAGCTGACGATTTTTGCGAAAAAATCCCACATTCGGGGCCGAAACCTGCTAAATTGGAGGTTTCGCCTCGTTGGGAAGCTTGCCGTCGGAGTGTGCCGGACGGCGACGCGAGGAGCGCAATTACGGAAAGGATGCGGTGTTGCATGGTGTCTGTTGATTCTGCCGAGGCCGAAATTCTGCGCCTCTTTCGCGGCTACGGCGTGCGAGCGCATGAAATGGTCTTTTTCAACCGCACCGCAGGCAAAGATCATTCGACGAAGTTCAACCACGCGATGCAATCCATGATCGACCGCGGACTGGTCATCCGCGAGCAGCGGCATCGCGACGCCTACTCGCTTTCCGTGAGCGGCTATCAGGCTTTGGTTGCCTTTGGGAAGGCGTAGTGAATACTATTCCAGCTGGCTGCGGGCGGGCTCGCCCGCAGCTAGCGTGGACGTTCGCCCCGCAATCGTTCGCCCCCCTAGAGTTTGAAATTAAAGGTCCGCGTCAGGTAGCGCCAGGTGCGTGTGGCAATCGTTTGCCAGCGTGTGTAAATCTTGGCTTTGCCGCGAAGGCCGAGGTACAGCAGGCCCTCCTCGTCATTGATCGGGGCACGGGCTTGATAGCTGGTGTTCATGGGGCGCTCCACGCCGCTGGCGTCGGTTTCCGTGATCAGTTCGCCTCCGGACTTATTGGAAAGTGTGTGCGGGCTGACCTTAAGATCGAGATTCGCGATTTCCGTGATTTGCGTGCGGAATGTGGTGTGCGGCAACTCGTCGAGCTTGACGTCCAGCGTGTCTCCTTGATGGATGAACTCGATGTCGTCCTGGTCGATGACCAGATTTGCTTCAAGCTGGTGCGGATCGCCGATCTGGCAGAACAACGTGCTCTCGGTCAGGAACGCCCCTAAGTTTTTCTTTTGCAGCGGCAAGCCCGACCAGGTGGGTAGTTGCCCCGACGGGTCTGGTTTCGACGGAAGTGCGGGGGGTGGCAGGACGGTACCCGATAGGGGAGCGACCAGTTTGAGCCGGGCCGAATCGGCCCGTTTTTCTTCAAGCTGTTCTTTGATGGCCGCGAGCGACTCCTGAACCTGCGGCACTTGCAAGGCGGCGCTGGCGTTGTCGAAGCGGTCGCGGTGCAGGCTTGCCAGCTGGACTTCGTATTCGGCCCGTTTGCCTTCAAGCTCTGCGATCTGCAGCTCCAGGTCGATGTTCGTGAGCTCGGCCAGTGGCTGATCCTTCCGCACCGTCTGCCCCATGCTGACGTCGATGGTTTGGAGCTGGCCTGGCACGCTGACGTAGACGGGTTCGGCATCGCGTGGTTTGATTTCCAGGGTGCACATCACGCGGTAGGGGAGGGGCACCCAAAACGCGAACGCCACAATGCCGGCCAGCGCCACCAAGGTCCGGAACACGTTTTTGCGTTTCACTTGATCGAGCCTCCCCGGCACATAAAAGAATTTCCCCAGCTTCCACAAAGGCTGCACAATCAGGCTGACGATGGCCACCGTGGCGATCGTCTGACTGATCACGGCCAGTCCGTAGGGTTTGAATACGTTGTAGAGGAACCACAGAATCGAAAACATCACCACCCAGCGATAGATGGCGGCCGCGATGGAATACAGCGCGAAGAACACCTGATTGCGATCTGGCAAGAACGGATCATCCGGCTCTTCCAGCCCCAAGCACCATTTGCCCATCTTGCGCGAAAGGATGCTGCTGGACTTCTGCCGCAGGTTGGGAATCTCCGTCAGGTCGCTCAGGATGTAGTAGCCGTCGTAACGCAACAGCGGATTGGCGTTGAAGATCACCGTGCTCACCGAGCAGACGAATATTGTGCTCAAGCACAACTGGTTGAGCAGAGTGCCGGGCTCGCTGAACCACCACATCCAGGTGCAAACGCCGGCGATGCAAAGTTCGATGTACATGCCCCCCGCGCCGATCGCGGCGCGGTGCCATTTGTTGGGCAGCATCCAGGAGTCGCTGACGTTGCAGTACAGGCAGGGTGTGAGGACAAGGAACATGACGCCCATTTCATGGCATTCTCCGCCAAAGTATTTGCAGGTCAGGCCATGGCCAAACTCGTGGATGATCTTGGTGACGCACAAGGCAAACGTGAAGTAGATCCAATTCTCAGCCGTGAAGAACTGATGGAAGCTGGGCAACTTGCTTTGGAAGGTGTCGAACTGCACGACCACCAGTGTCAGTGCCGAGAACCAGAGCGTGATGCAGGCCAACACCGCAGGCCGCCGGTAGAACCAGCGCAGGTACGGCAGCAGCCAACTCAGCAGACGATCGGGATCGATCCCCTTGAAGCGGATTGCCAGAATATTGCTCAATGCGCCCAGCAGCTCTTTCCGTTTCCGCTCGTCGCGGCGACGCTTAAGCTGCACGCCCTGGCCGGCCGAGTCGGCGATGATCAGCCCGCTTCTGTGCAACATGCCGACAAACTGGCCGAGCTCCTCAACGGTGATTTTCTGCGGCGGAAACTCTTCTTCAAAACGCTCTTTGATTTCATCGAGGCTGGTTTGGCCGTCGAGCATCTTCAGGATCGCGAACTCTTCCTCCTGAAAGCGGAAATACCGCAGGCCCACCGGTTCTTTCACGACCCAATACACGCGGCCTTGATAACGATGCTGCCTGGCCGAAAGGTCCGGCCGCTTACGCAGCGTCAGCGCCCGCGCGGACGAACTGACCAGACTGTCGGCTAAGGTGGGCATGAGCCTTTGTCGCTTACTTCATCTCAATCGTCATCGTGGCCGTCAGGCCGGGGCGCAGCAGCCAGTGGCCGTTCTCTTGTTTGTTCTCGACGTCCGCCCAGATCAAATACTCGCCCCCCGGTTGTACCAACGGGCTGACGAAGACAACCTTGCCGGCGAAGCGCACTTTGCGGCCGCGGGCCAACTCGGCGTCCACGGTCACGCTGCGGCCGGCGATTTCCGACGGGTTGAACTCGGCTGAGTTCACGAAGCCTTCGATCCGCAGTCGGTCGATCCTCACGATTTGCACCACGGGATCGCCTGGGGGCACCCATTCGCCGAGGTGCTTATAGACGTGCACGACCACGCCATCGAGCGGAGAGCTGATCTGGCGGAGCTGAATGTCGGCTTCGGCGGCTTCGACTTCGGCCGATTTAACCTCGCTCGTCAGATTGGCCACCTTCATGTCGAACTGGGCCTGTTCGATTTGCAGATCCGCCTTTTGCGCGTTGAGTTTAAGCTTGTCGACCTCAATCGCCGCGATAGCGCCCGGCTGGGTCTTATTGGCCTGCACCGCTTTTTGCCATTCCTTGACCGCGACATCCCGTGCCTTAACGGCAAAACGCACGTTGACATCGTTGCGGGCTTGCTCGACGGCGGCTTCAAGTTCCTTGGCTTTCACCTTCTTGAGCGCAGCCGTCTTAATGTCATCGATCCGGCCCAACGCTTCTCCGACTTTGACTTGTTGACCCTCGCGCACGTCCATCTGCACCAGCACGCCCGCCTCGCGGCCGGGCACCTCGGCTTCTTCGATCAACGAGACCCGGCAATTCGCCAGAACCGGCTGGCTGATCGGATCGGCGCCGGCAGTCCTCTGTGCCGGCAGCACGGCGGACAATAGCAGGGTCAAGGCGAAAGGCTTCATGTGTTTCTTCCTGCCCCGGAGGGGGAGTTGATAGTAGCCAGGGGTGCCAACCCGTGGTTGGATCCGACCGAGTGGGCTCACAGCGGAAACAGGATCTTGGTTTGCACAAACGCGATCAGGTCGTGCAGCCAGACGTAGCCGATCGAGGCCCGGCCGCAATAGATTTTCGTGGTCACCGTGGCGCCGGGACGCAGGTCGTGGCCATCCTCGAGCAGCTTTTGTTTGTCGATGGCCACGCGCACCAGCACCGTGTTGCCTTCTTCCCCCTTGACGGCGGCCCCCACCTCGATCTCCTTCACGCCCCCTTCGTAGCTCGAGCCCGGCTTGGTGGCCAGTATGTACTCCACCGGAAGAACTGCTTCTTCCTTGGAAAGTTTCCCCTCCTTAATTAGCCGCTCTCGCTGTTCCACCTCGATCGCGATATAGCCCATGCGATTCTCGGGCATGTTGATTTCCAGCTCCCAATCCCCCGCCGGGTCGGCGATGGTCATCAAGATCTGGCCGCGTTGCACGGGACGATGAATCAAATTCTCGCGGACCTGCCAGGTCACCACCTGACCTTTGATTGGACTCTTGACCTTAAGCTCTTCCTTCTTCTGATAGAGCAGCTTCAATTGCTCGCCCAGGCTGTCGAAAGTTTTTTTGTATTGCAGCAGCTGACCGCTCAATCGGTGGCGTTCCGCGACCTCGATCCGCTTTTCGTCGAGCAATGCCCGCTGGGTCGCCAGGATCTGTGCTTGCGTGGTCGTGCGCTGGCCCGTGATGTCGGTAATCTGCACTTCCAGATCGGTGTTGCGCATTTCCGCCAACAGGGCGTGTTGATCGACCATCTCGCCGTGCTTGGGTTTGACGTCCATGACCACGCCGTCGATGCCGGCGAAAACCTCGCGCTTGATGGCTGGTTGCAATGTGCCTTTGCCGGTCAGCCAGAACTCGGCCGGATACAACCCGAGCCACAACAGCAGGGCCACCGCGGCGATCGCCACGGCAATCGTCTTGGGGAGCGTCCGCGCCTGCAGCACCCACCTGGCTTTTCCCAGTTGTTTCCACAAGGGGAGCAGGAACAGCCCATGATATTCCAGCGCGTTGGCCAGCGCCGTCGAGCTGTGCTCGCTGACCACGTCGGTGCGGGCCAGCAGCCCTTCGCGCGGGCGGCTGTCTTCAATTTGCTCCACGATCAGGCAGCCAATCACGACCGGCGGCGCGGGGGGTGCGGTGTCTCCTGCCTTGGGCTCGGGCTGCGTCCTGAAAAGCGGCACGACCGCGACGGTTTTTGAGTGCGCCTCGTCCACGTAGGCCTGCATCGAGTCTTCCACCTGCGGCGGAAGATCGCTGGTGTCGCCCGTGTACCAGACGGGCTCCCCCGCGGCAGCCACCGCGGTGGCCACTTCGCCGAGCAACTGCACGGTGGTGCTGCGTTTGTCGAACGTGTCTTGTCCACTGACGGCTTCGATGTAACAGCGGCGGCCTTTCTTGATCGCCACGCTGACGCGATCGCATTCCAGCAGCCGGCGACCTTCGTTGGCGATGACGTACGCCGTCTCGCGCGGATCGAGGCTGCGGTGAGCCACGCGCGTGAACTGATCGAGCTGTGACCACAGCGTCTGCCGGCTGGTGTAGCTGCGAAGTTGCCGCGTCTTCAGGAAGTCGCCGGCGAACTCGCACATCTGCAGCAGAAATCGCAGATAACCGCGTTGCACCGTGGGACTGCCGCCGGGCCGCTGGAAAACCTCGACGACGCCGCGGGTCTCGGTGTCCGTCTTCAGGGGACCAAGCACCATCAGGAAGTCCGTCGGATTGCCCTCGGCTTCGTCGCCGTCGAGCGTGCCCGAGTGTGGCTGGGCCAGCATGCCTTCGCCGCTTGTGAGCACGCGGCGCAGCAGTCGGCCGTGGCGCAGCTGATCGTCCTGACTATCGGCCAGGCGCGTGTCGCGCAGATTGATTTGGTACTGCACCTCAAGACTGCCCTGCTCGCCGACGACCCACACCGCGCCCCCCGCGGCCGCAAGCGCCGAGACAATGCGGTTGAGAAGCTGATCGTAGAACTCGACGGGCGACAGATCGCTCTTGGACAGTTGCGCAATCTCACGCACCAGATTGCGAATCTGTTGTTTCGTCTGTTCGACAAGTTCCGGATCAACGTTTTCGGCGGTGCTCATGTGGCAGGCGATCAAGAATGAAGGATCAAAGAGGAAGGAAAATGCGGCACATTCCTTCATCACGCATTGTTCAAACGGTGTCGACCATCTTTCATCCCTCAACGGGTAAATCTAGCTCGCTGGCCTGCCAAACGCAGCCACACGAACAGCGCAACCGGAAAACTCGCAAAGCCCCTTTGCTATTCTTCGGCCAGCCCGGGCACGCCCCATGGGGCGAAAACGTCCTTTGTCGCACGACTCGCCCGAGTTCGAGTTGTCTGACATCCCCGCAAATTCAGCTCCCGGCGGTTCCTTGCCGCTGGCGTGCCGGCCCCGGTCGCAATCCTTCAATTAAGCAGCTAAATCTGGCCAACGCAAGTGTTTACGCCGTCGGCCGTGGTCGCTAGGATGGCGACCGGTCAATCAGGGGCGCGACGAAGGACGACCGATGAGGGATGAAGGAAAGTGGGACCCAATCTTTCATCCCGCATCCCTGATCTCGCATCTTTCATCCCATAAACCATGCGGATTCTTCTGACGCACCATTTTCCGATCGAGCAGGGCAAAGTCGGAAAGTACGTTACCGATCTTGCCCAGGCCCTCCAGGCCCTCAAGCACGACGTCCACGTGATCGCCGTTGGAGGGGAGCCGCAGCGTCATGGGGTGGCGCTGCGGGTAATCGGATGTTCACGCCCTGGCTCTGGGTGTGCGTTGCCGTTTGACGTGCCCTGGTTTGGCATCGAACCGGAGGGGGACGTCACGTTCGAGCGGTTATCGGCCGACGAGTTCAACGCCTATCGAGACGTTTTGCGTCACGAGTTGGATGTCGAAGTCGATTCGTTCGATCCGCAAATCATTCACGCCCAGTATGTTTGGATGTGGGGCCAGCTAACGCTTGAGACCGGTGTGCCTTATGTTTTAAACGCCTGGGGCCCCGAGTTTGTCAGTCGCGCACGGGACGATCGTTATCGGCCCTTGGCCGATCAGGCGGCCGAAAACGCGGGCCGCATCTTTGTTCCCGACGAGCATGTCCGCCGCGAGCTGCTCGACTGCTTTGAAGGCGTTGCGCATCGTGCCGTGCTCTTGTCCGATCGAGTCGATGCAAGCATGGTTGCGGCGCTGATCCATCACTATCAAGCCGTGCTCGACGAGCGGTTTGGGACTTAGCTCCCTTTGCTGCGATGCGATAGTAGCAAGTATACCACCAGTCCCGCCGCAATCAGCGCCAGGCCGGTGAAACATTCTTGCGGACGGGACCAGAGCATGCTGGCCAGTAAGAACAGGTAAAACACCGCGAAGATGGCTGGTGTGAGCGGATAGCCCCAAGCGCGATACGGGCGGCTTGCGCTGGGCTGCCGAATGCGGAGCATGAATACCGCGAGCACGGCCGACAGATAAAAGATCGACCCGCCGAAGATGCAGTAGTTTGTCAGCCACTGGTAGAGCGGCGTATCGCCGGGGCTCCAATCGGCCAGGATTACCAGCAGCATCGACCAGCCGGAGACCAAGCCGATCGCCAGCGCGGGAGTGCGAGTCCGCGGATGTAACTGGCGGAACGGGGAGAGAAAGTGGAAGTCGCGGGCCGCGGCATACAGCACGCGCGGGCCAACCAGAATGTTGCCGTTGAGCGTGCCGATGAGCGAAACCATCAGCATCGCCAACAGCAGGTTGCCGCCAAAGCCCGGAAGTAATTTTTCGCAGACCGCCCGGGCTGGATTGAACGTGGCGGCGATTTGCGCAGAAGGCAGCGTCAGGTAATATGCAAGATTAGCGCCAAAGTAGAGCACCATGATCAGCAGCATGCCGGCGACCAGGGCGCGCGGCACGTTGCGCTCCGGGTCGCGGACTTCTTCGGCGACGACCGTGACGTTGCCCCAGCCATCGTAAGCCCACATGATCGCGGCCAATGCAACGCCGATGCTGGTAAGCAGCGTCCCATCGACCTGGGCGGGCCAAAACGCCTCGCGCGCGGCGCCTGGTCCGCGGATCGCCAGGAATGGCAGCAGCGCGAGCAGCGCAACAAACGCGACTTTGATCGAGGTCATGACGTTCTGCACGCGGCCACCCCACAGCGCGCCGGCGAAATTAATTGCGCCCAGTGCGAAGATGATGCTGACGGCGGCGGCCATGCGGAACCATTTCCAACTACCGCTCGTGATTTGAATGCCCGCTGCCTGCATCAGGTCCTGCCACGACATCGTGGTGTACACGGCAAGTGCGGCAATGGCCCCGGTGCGAATCACCCAGAACTCCGACCAGCACCAGAGAAAGGCCCACATCCGGCCGTAGGTTTCGCGGAGGAACACATAGGTGCCCCCCTCGTGCGGAAACATGGCCGACAGCTCCGCCAGCGCCAAGGCCCCAAACAGGTTCACCACGCCACACGCCACCCAAAGCGCAAGGATCAGTGCCGGGTAGCCGCCGATTGCTCGGGAAACCTCCTCGGGCTTAAAGAAAATGCCGGAGCCGACGACTTCGCCCACGACGATGGTCATGGCCGAGAACAGGCCAAGTACCCGCGGCAGATGCTGAGCTTGAGGTTCCGGCGGTGGTGGGATGCGGGTCATGCGACAAAAATAGCCGTTTATGCAGGGATCTGCGACGGCGATTGTGGCAGTTCAGGCCTTGAGGCGTTCTGCCTGTCCCGCTTGAAGGTGGAGATCCTGCGCGCCAGCGACGCCTGCCCCCTTTGCTGCAGGTTGATTGCAAAGTCCTCGTAGGACGGATTTTCAATCGGAACCGTGTGAGGAAGTCGGCTGCAGGGGGGGGCGGACGGATTGAAAATCCGTCCTACTTGCCGACGACGCAATCGTCCTGCCCCTTGGGGGCGCTCCCACGGCCGATCAGTGTTTTACATTTGGCAACCTGGTAGGGGCGGCTTTGCCGGCCGTGGATGGGAAAGTCACGCGAATCCGGCCGGCACAGCCGGCCCTACCGCGGATGACGGATTGGCCCTGGGGGCGCTCCGGTTTCATTTTGCAGAAGAAGAGGTTATGATAACCGAACGATGCGTCATGCTGGCGCGTGTGGACATGCTCTTAAACGATGTACTTGCCTATGGCGGAAAAAGAAAAAGAAGCGGCGTTAGAAGTCGAAGGTGTTGTGACTCAGGCACTTGCCAACACGCGATTCCGCGTGCAATTGGACGGCGGCCACCTGGTGATTGCGCACGTGGCCGGAAAAATGCGGAAGCATTTTATTCGCATTGTGCCGGGCGATCGGGTGCGCGTCGAACTCTCGCCCTACGATCTCACCAAGGGGCGGATCACGTTCCGCGAGCGGTAGCGGTTCGCAGCATGCTGGCTCGCGAGTGAACGAACTCAGCACATTCAGGGGGGTCGCCGGCGACGCGCAGCGGGTGCGTTCACGACCGTGAATTCGGTTCCGCGCCGGTAACCTTTCACGGGCCGGGGACCGGCTCATTTTCCCGGCGAATTCGCCAGAGGTGGGTCGTTCTGTTGGGTGGTCGTCGAACGTGTTTCCCGGAAAAATGTGCCTGTCCCCCTCTCTTGGCCCATGAACGGTTACTTTTCCGGAAAAACATGGATCGCCTGCGATTTGACCAGAAAGTCGCGGACGGCCCAGCGGCGATCATAGGCGCTTGAGGCGTAATGTCTTAGATTGGGAGAGCGGCCTGCCCATGAAACCTTGCCTCGTTTCGGCGAGTACAGTGGGTGTGGATCGCTTGGATGATGTCCCTCTTTTTATCGGAGACCCACCGTGAAAAAACTTGCACTCCCCTTGTTCTTGCTTGGCTTGTTCGTCGCTCCGCTGGCGATTCGGGCCTTTGCCAAAGATAAGCCGGCTACGCCCGAAGCGGCGGTTGGCATGAAAAGCGTCGCCGTGCTGTCGATCGCCAGCTACGACGAGTTGATGAAGGACCTGGCGTTCCTCGGCGAGATCTCGGGTACACCCGGCCTCGATCAGCAGCTCGACGCTGGCCTGAAAATGTTCACGCAAGGTCAGGGGCTCAAGGGTCTTGATACCACGCGCCCCTGGGGTGTTACGGTGCAAACCGATGACGTGCAGTTCCAGCCGCTGGTGTTTCTGCCCGTTAAGAGCCTCAAGGAACTGCTTGGCTCCCTCGGCCAGCTCGTCGGTGAGCCCGAAGATCAGGGCAAGGGCATTATGGCTATTCAGGCCGGTCCTCAGAAAGTCTTTGCCAAGGAGCAAACTGGCTGGGCGTTCATCGGCCAAACGCCCGAGTCGCTCGCCACGCTGCCCAAAGATCCGGCGAAGATCCTGGCGTCGCTGAGCGCGAACTATGACATCGCCCTTCGGCTGAATGTGCAGAACGTGCCCGAGATGTATCGCTCGATGGCGATCGACCAGGTGCGGGCTGGCGTCGAGCAGGGAATGGCTCAACAGCCTGACGAGGATGACGAGACGTACTCGGCCCGCAAGAAGGTGATGGAAGTTCAGGTTGATCAGATGGTTACCTCGATCAACGAGACCAAGGAAGTGACGCTGGGTTGGAAGATTGATCGCGAGCAAAAGATGACGTTTGTCGACCTGCGATTGACGGCCGTTCCGGGGGGCAAATTGGCGACCCAGATTGCCAACTTGCAGGACATGCCTTCCGACTTCTCGGGCTTCATCGACAGCGATGCGGCGGCCTCGTTCAATTTTGTCAGCAAGGTGCCCAGCCAGGATGTCGAGCAGGCGCTTTCGCAGTTTGAAAGCGTGAAGATGACCGTGCTTAAACAGGTCGATAATGACGAGAAGATCGACGATGACGAGACGAAGAAGGCCCTCAAGTCGATCATTACTGATTTGTTTGATTCGTTGATTACGACGATGAAGGCCGGCAAGATGGACGGCGGCATGAGCGCGATGCTCGGCGAGAAGGAGATGTCGCTGGTGGCCGGTGTGTTTGTGGCCGATCCCAAGAAGGTCGAGGGTTCGGTCAAGAAGCTGCTCGAGATCGCCAAGAAGGACCCCAGCTTCCCAGACGTGAAGCTCGACGCGGTCAAGCATAAGGGCATCCGCTTCCACACGATGACCGTTCCCATTCCGCCGAATGAAGACGTCGCCAAGGTGTTGGGCGAAAAGCTGGACGTGGCCATTGGCTTTGGCGCCAAGCATGTCTATCTGGCGATGGGCACCGACAACATCGAGAAGGTTAAGGCCGGGATCGACAAATCGGTTTCCGGACTGGGAAAGAAGTATCCGCCGGCCCGATTGACGCTCTCGATGGCGCAAATCATGAAATTTGCCGCCTCGGTTTCACCGAGTCCCATGGCCGGCCTGCTAGCCGACGAACTTTCCGAAAGCGAAGGCAAGGATCACATCATCATTGCTGTGCGTCCGCCGACTTCCACGGACAGCGCCGTGAGTTACCGATTGACGGCTGAAGAGGGTGTGCTCAAGCTCATCGGCCGGGCCAGCCAGTTGACCGGCGCGAAGGGGGACGGCAATATCGAGCCTCCGCAAAAGATCGAGAACTGATCTGGGGCGATTTCGCAAGAGGTGCATCGTCCTGAGGGGTTGCTGCCCAACATGGTTTCCGGGAATATGTGCGTGTACCACAGGCCTGGCCCAGTGTTTTACCTTCGGCATCCTGGTAGGGGCGGCTTTGCGGGCCGTGGATGGGAAAGTCATGCGAATCCGGCCGGCACAGCCGGCCCTACAGCGGCTAACTGATTGGCCCTGTTATTTCCCTGGTGGTGGTTCGTTAAGTCAACGGTCTGGGGTATGATACATTCCTCGCCGAGGGATGGCCATGAGCGACATTCGACACAAGACGACTGGCAGATTGTTGCTGCACCTCGACGCCGTGTCGCTGCACGGAATTGAGCTCGTCAGCCGTTCGCTCGCGGAAGCGGATATGCACGGCCTCGATCTTGGCCAGGTCAACTTCATGTACAGCGATCTGCACGGCACGGATCTGTCAGGCACGGATCTGTCGGGCGCCAACCTGCACGGAGTGATTCTGACGCATTCTGATCTGCGCGACGCGAATCTTTCCGGCGCGGACCTGGGAGAGGCACGTTTGGCCAATAGCGATCTCACGCACGCTTGCTTGTCAAACGCGTCTCTACGCTACACCCAGTTGGCCGGCGCCTCCCTGGAACAAGCCGATCTCAGTGGCGCGGATTTAAGCCTGGCCGATCTGCGGGCCAACTTGAAGGGGGCCAATCTGACGGGCGCCGATCTCCGCGGCGCCAACTTAACCGGCGCCGTGCTGATTGGTGCCAACTTGCAGTCGGCCAATTTGACCGGGGCTTCCTTGGCGGGGGCGGTGCTCGTCGGCGCCAACCTGCAGGGCGCCCTTGACGTTCGTGGCCGACCGTTTGCCATCACCGGGCCACGTCCCCGGATTAAGGCGCCGTGGTGGAAATTCTGGAAGCGATAATCGGCCGCGAATTTCCCGCGGGTCGATTCCCGGGTGAGATGGTGATTTTCCCGCGGGGCCGGCGGATGGCCGCGCAGCGCCGTCCGATTCGCGGCGCCCGGGTTCGCAGGGGACTTATCTGGCGAGAAGGGCCCCGCTGTTTGGGGTCCGATTGTGCCGAGAATGCGCATTATTGCGCTGCGCCAAATTTCATCGTGGAACCCGCCGTCTGCGTGGCGATGACAGCCATGACAAGCGGCGCATGGCGGATGACCGCCACAAGCGATCCCAACTGAACATCCAGCAGGTGCGCTCGCGGTGATAGCACCCCGGATAACCGCAAAGTCATCCCCACCGTCAGGAGCCCGAACATGTCACCACTGTTGCACCTTGGGCGGCGGCGTCTCCGTTCGCTGATGGGACTTAGCCTGACGCTGATCGCGATCGCTCCGCTGATCTCGGCGGCGGACGAGGGCGAAGCAGCCAACGTCGAAAACGGCACGCTCATCGAACCAGCGGCGCCTCGCGACGTCCATGCATCGCTCGTCGAACCGGAGGAAGCCGCGGCACCCGCCGCGCAGATTTCCGAAACCGAGGAAGCAACCCAGCCGTCGAGCGCGACCGAAGCGATTCGCGAAAGATATCCCAATCGGATGGTGAACATTGAGCGGCATGTTGTCCAGGACGCCGATGGGAACTACTGTAATCACGGGACCTGGACGCAATGGGATGAGCAGGGCAGGCTGATCGCTCGCGGCGAGTACCAGGACGGGAAGCGCCAGGGAAAATGGTTTCGCTGGTATCTGGCCGGACAGGCCGCGTTGTTCTCAGAACCCGCTTTGAAAGGCTTCGAGCGACCGTTTGGCACGGAAGCGGAGTTTGTGGCCGGTGAATTGCACGGCGATTGGAAAGTGTTCGATGCCAAGCGACGCCCGATTTGCAGTTGGCAGTTCGAAAATGGCGAGCGCCAGGGCCGCTCCCTGTGGTACCTGCCGAGCGGCCAGCTGCGGCAAGAGGTGGAATTCAAGCATGGACAGATGCACGGCGACCTGCGGCAGACCGATTCCGAAGGCAATCTGGTGGTCCGCGAAAGGTACATCGACGGCCATCGCCTGGCGATGGAGGTGAAGTATCATGCGGCGAACAAAAAGAAATCCGAAGGCGAAATGCTTTTCGCCGCCACCTATAGTGAAGTCAAGTACGACTGGTGGACCGGAAACGGCGAGGTGATTCCTCCGCCCAAAGGTGAAGTCAACCAGCGGCATGGGCAGTGGACCTGGTGGTACCCGAACGGCCAAATTCAACTTCAGGGTCGATACGAGTACGATCAGCCGATCGGCAAGTTCGCCTGGTGGTACGCCAACGGCCAACGACAGCTCGAAGGCGAGTACGTCGGCGGCCAGCAGCATGGCAAATATGTGTGGTGGTATGAGACGGGGCAGAAGCAGCGTGAAGGAGAATACTGCGTCGGCGTGCCCACCGGCAATTGGATGCAATGGACGGCCGAAGGCCGCATCGTGCAAACCGAGGAATATCAAGCCAAGGTTGTCGATCGGCCCGCGCCGTCCCAAGAAGCCGCGCCGCAACCCGTGGTCTCCCAGGCGAAGCCATCGGTGCAGACAGGGGCGAAGTCGGCGAAGGGGCGTGTCAAGCGGTAGTCTTGCGGGGCGCCATCGTCGCCTTGCCGATCCTTTTCGCACTGGCGGAGAGAGATTCGGCAAGGTCAGCCTGGCGGAGCAGTTCATGGTGACTCTTCGATTTCTGACAACGCGGGCAAACATTGCCGTGGCGACCCTGTTTGGGGCAGCCGCGGCCGGCACTTTGATCGCTGCTCCTCCGCTCCCGACACTTGTCGAAACCGCCGCCGAAAGTGCCGTCGCCAATCCCTTTCCCCTGGGCGGCTTGAAATTGGCAGCACGGCCTACCCGCTCCGCGTTCCGTGACACCGAGGAACCCAACGGGCAGCAGCTTTCCGACGGCGTTTGGGTGCATCGCGACTCGAGTGGTCGAGCATTGGCCAGCGGCAGCTACCAGGGCGGGCAGCGGCAGGGCCTCTGGGTCCGCCATTTCATGCCCGGGGAAGGTGCGATGTTCCTAGCGGAATCATTTCTCGATTTTGAGCCCCCCTTCACATCGGAAGCCGAATTCAAGCAGGGAAAGCTTTGTGGAAAGTGCCAGATTTATGACGCCCAACGCCGTGTCGCGGCGGAATGGCAGCTTTGCAACGATGTCGTGGATGGTGAGGTGGTCTGGTACTTTGCCAGCGGCGTCATGCGGCAACAATCGACCTTTCGCCAGGGATTCCTCGACGGCGAACAGATGCGATGGAATGCGCGAGGTGAGGTCATCGACAGATCGCAGCAAGCAAACGGTCTGCAGCTCACGCCGTACCAGGAAACCTATCGAGCGAACGTGATTCGCTGCACCGGTTGGCATGTTGATACCAGCAAACGGTTCGCCGCCGATTTCAATTGGTGGCAAGGCATCGCCGATATCGTTGCTTTCGAAGGCGCACCGGGCCAGGTCAAACATGGCCAGTGGACCTGGCGGTATGAGAGCGGGCAAGAGCAGCTCCAAGGCACCTATGACGAAGGGCGCGCCAAGGGCACATTCATCTGGTGGCACGAAAACGGGCAGCGCCAGCTCGCCGGGGAGTATCTCGAAGGCGAGCCCAGCGGTGAATTCATCTGGTGGCATGCCAACGGCCAGAAGCAGCGCAAAGTCACCTACGTAGAAGGGCGTCCTTCCGGCGATCGGATTTGCTGGGACGCAAGCGGAACGGTCGTCGAGAAAAGTGACCTGACCATCGATCCGCTCGAAGACGTTCTCTCAACCGGCGCCGTCACCAACGTGCCCGCGCCGCATGGCAATCGAGCCGCCTCTCGGCTGGTGAAAAAATTCATTGCCGGTGACACAGGCCGATCGAGATGACGTCCGGCCATTCTTGCTGCTACGGCTTGCGATTCGCCTGCACGGCTGCCCCCCGTTCTTCTCCCAGGCCCTGGATAGGGCCATCCGTCAATAGCCAGGGGCGAAACCCCTGGAAAGGCTGTAGGGCCGGCTGTGCCGGCCAGATTCGCGCGACTTTCCCATCCACGGCCGGCAGAGCCGGCCCTGCCAGGTTGCCGAATGTAAAACACTGATTGGCCCAGGGGTTGCACCCCCTGGCGATGGACTTTGCGCCCTTCCAGGGCGAAGCGACGGGTCATAAGCGGCCAAAATTCACACAGTATTTTCCACCTGCCATCGTGACGCCCGCCCGGCCGTGACCCTTCCGAGGAATCATTTGCAGTGGGAACCGCCTGCAATTAGCATAGCAGGGCAGTCTTTATCTCTCCAGCCAATCCACTTGAATATGTACCATCGCCTTTCAGGCTGCCGCAAGCGATCGTCGCATCTCAAGCTGTGCCTTGAAAAAGATGCCATTGTTTGAGGAGACCACTATCGATGTTCGATCGCTATTTCATGCGCGCCGCGAGCGATTTCTCGCCCAGCATTATCAAATCGTCGCAACGACTCCAGCGCCGTCACATGCAACTGCGAGTTGAGCCGCTGGAGGAACGTCACTTGCTTGCGGCAACGATAGGCCTGAATTTCACCGGCAGCTCCTTTTTAGATTCAGGCTTTGTACCTCCGGACACCGATGGTGCAGTAGGAATCAATCATTTCGTCGAATTGATAAATGGTGCCTACGCCGTATACGACAAGTCAAATGGGACGAAAGTTCAGAACTCCACGCTAGATCAATTCTGGACCAATGCGGGAGCGGGGTTCACCCGCTTCACATTTGATCCTCGAGTGATCTTCGATCATGCAAGCAGTCGCTGGTTTGCAGTTGCGGTAGACAATGCAGGTCAGGCAAACAGCTTTCTTCTTGCGGTTTCGAAGTCAGCGAACCCCACCTTGGGTTGGACCGGATTCGCCATCGATAGCGACCCAACCGATCAAAGATGGGCGGATTTCCCGACTCTTGGTGTCGACGCCGTGGGCGTATATTTCGGCGCCAGTATGTTTGACATTGCAGGGGCCGACGCCGAAAACGTAACAACGACGACTCTGCTTTCCGTGCCCAAGGTCGATCTGCTTGGCGCCGTGCCAAGCGTGGCAAATGCGACGGTGTCCAGAGATCTTGCCATCGGCACCGTTGGTTTCACCGCGCACGTGGCTATCGATTATGGTTCAGACGATACGCGCGCGCCGTATATTGCCACCGATGCTGGGGCAAGTCGATTATTGCGGACGAATGTGACCGGCGCAGGCGCGGCAGGCGCCACCTTCGGCGCCACGACCTCGATTGCCGTTCCGGCATTCAATATCCCGTTGGACGCGGATCAGCCGGGGACCAAATCGAATCTTGATGCTGGCGATAGTCGGCTGAGTTCGGCGATCTTCGAAGTCGGCGATAGCCTTTGGTGCGTCTACACGGTTGACCTGAGCGGGCGCTCCGCAATCCGCTGGCACGAGATCGATGAGACAACTAATGCCGTGTTGCAATCGGGGACAATCTCTGATCCCAATCTGTCATTCTATTATCCTTCGATTGCCGCGAATCAGCTCGGCGATGTTGTGATTGGTTTTAGTGGCAGTAGCGCGACTCAATTCGTGAGTGCCTATGCGGTTGCTGGGCAGACTACCGGAGGCACTACGACGTTTGGCGCACCCTTCCTTACTGCTATGGGGACAAGTGATTACGAACGTCTCGATCGAAATAACAGAAATCGCTGGGGCGATTACAGTTCGACATCCCTCGATCCTACGGACCCGCGAGTTTTTTGGACGATTCAAGAGTTTGTTTCCGCACCCGACGTCTGGTCAACGCGGATTACGCAAATTTTCGCAAACACCCAGCCGCTGGCGGCGAACGACGGCCCCATCACAACGGGGGCTTCGACTCCGATCACGATTGACGTGCTGGCCAACGATTTCGACCGGGATGGCTTTCTAGCGCCTTCCTCGGTCACGATTGTGTCGGCGGCCATCAACGGCACGACGGTCGTTGATTCCGTGACGGGCACCGTCACCTATTCGCCCAATCTGAACTTCTTCGGCACGGATACCTTCCAGTACACGGTGAACGACAACTTGGGAGCGGTCTCGAATGTGGCTACCGTGACGGTGATCGTCGACGCGTCGCCAATCGCCGTCGACGACTTTTTCAATACGACGGTGAACACGCTGATCGTCGGTAACATTCTGGCGAACGATATCGATGTGGATGGAACGATCAATCCCACCACGGTGCAGATCCTGAAACAGCCCGATAACGGCACGATCGCGCTGAACCCGACGACGGGTGTTGTCACCTACACACCGAACACCGGCTTTGAAGGGGGCGACACGATTCAATACCGCGTTCGGGACAACCAGGGCCTGCTAACGAACGTGGCCACGGTGGTCTTCCGCGTGGGGGCCTTGCAGACGCTCGGCGGGAAGGTGTTTGTCGATCTGAACACCAACGGCGTGATGGATGGCAACGATTGGCCCATCGAAGGCGTCACCATCTATCTCGACAAGACCGACGGACAGCACACGTACACCGATCTGTTCGTCACCAATCCCGACGGCAGCTACCAGTTCACCGAGCTGGTGAAAGGCACGTACACGCTGCGCGAGCAGCATCCTGGCTTCTTCGACGACGGCGCCGAGATACCGGGCACGCCCGCGCCAGCCAGCGTGCCCAACGACCGTTTCGTGGGCATCCCTCTGGCGGGGGGAGTGCCGGGGGCGAACTTCAACTTCACCGAAACTCGGGTGACCCCGCAGTTCATTGCAGCGTTCGTCAGCCGGCAGGCATATTTCAACATCAGCAATAGCGTCTCGCTCGAGGGCATCAATCTCGGCGCGAGCGACGCCTGGATAGCGCTCGACGCCGGCATCAACGGCCAATTGCAGGCCTCGGCCTTCGCGTCGTCGACGGGCAGCGTCAGCCTGACCCTGCACGACAAGAACCTCAAGCAACTCGCCAGGTCCACGGGCGGATCGCTCGAGTACGAAGCCGCAAGCACCGAAACGTTCTTCATCCAGGTCTCGGGAACCAGCCGCAACGTGCAATTGTCGACGTTCGTGATTCCGCCTTCAACGCCGGCGCCGGCGCAAATCTGGCACAATTCACGTGAGGCGACCGACGTTGACGGCGACGGCCTGATCGAGCTGCAAGACATCTTGATCGCCGTCGATGCCATAAACCGCTTCGGCATCGGCTCGCTGACGACACGCAGCGTGCCCAGCGAGGCCTTCCTGGACGTCAATGGCGACGGGTTCTTATCGCCCGCCGACATCCTGCTGGTGATCGACCGCGTGAACCGCCGGTTGCAGACGGGTACTCCATCTTTCACGTCAAGCGCCATGCTGGCGCCGTCCGTTGGAACGAGCGCGACCGACTCGACCGCTTCCGTCGGTGCAGCGAGCCCGGCAGAATCGACCTCCTCCGCCATCGCCTTCGCGCTCGCAGTCGACAGCATCATGGAAGAAACCGGCAGCGGCCCATTGCTCGCCAGGCGGCGGCGATTCTAGCGACGGCATCTGTGCACTGCCTCCTTGCCCAGCGACGAGTGACTTGCCGCAAGTCGTTGGCGAGAGTATGGTTATCGCTTTGATATCACAATAGGTGGCCGGCAAAAGGACGCAACTTGAGGCGCCCATTGGGTATCTCAAGATCGTAATCGATTGCATGGCAAGCATTTTGGAGTGTTGAATGCCGTCGCCTCCCGCTTTTCCCCCCCTGCGAAGCGCCATCGCCGGAGTGCCGATTGTTGAGTTGGCCCGCCAGTTTGGCACGCCCACCTATGTTTACGACGCGGCGAAGATCCTCGAGCGCATCAACGACCTGCGGGCGTTTGATGTGATTCGCTACGCGCAGAAGGCCTGCTCCAACATCGCGATTCTCGACCTTTGCCGGCGGAATGGCGTGCTGGTCGATGCCGTGAGCGCGGGGGAGATTGGGCGAGCACTTGCCGCCGGCTACTCCACCACGGGCGATCCGCCCCCCATCGTCTACACGGCGGACATCTTCGATCGTGAAGCATTGGAACTGGTGATCGCGAAAGACATTCACGTCAACTGCGGCTCGTCGGACATGATCGACCAGCTTGGCGAGCGCGCCCCGGGCAGGCACATCACGTTGCGGCTCAATCCTGGCTTCGGTCACGGTCATAGCCAAAAA
>SXGT01624153.1_pt1 | contig 24439 bp, 21 predicted proteins | sample 3176221 | NCBI WGS metagenome assembly SXGT01 (sample SAMN11356862, study PRJNA531348) | freshwater metagenome | isolation source: freshwater sample F1-120 | place: China: Fuxian Lake, Yuxi | collected 2017-12-25
ATTGTTACATCTGCCTGCAAAAGTTTATCAATTCTTTCGGCTGAAGCCAATCCTTTTTGAACACTATAGTAAGCTGCTGTGAACGATTTTGCAGGAGTAAGTAATTGTGCAAACATCACTAAATACAATATCAACAATTCTCCATCCATTGTTTTATCCTGAATAACCATGGTACCTCCAAAATAAAGAATAGCAATCAATACAGAAACGCCAAGAAATTCACTTAATGGGGAAGCAAGATCTTCTTTACGGGAAATTTTCGTTGAAATATTTCTGTATTCATGATTTTCTTTTTGGAAACGTTCTGTTACTTTTTTTTCTGCATTAAAACCTTTGATGATTCTTAAGCCTCCTAATGTTTCGTCCATAATCGACAAAAGTGTACCCATTTTTTCTTGTCGTTTTGTTGAGGATTTTTTTAAGCTTTTTCCAATTCCTACAATTAATAAAACTGTAAGTGGTAATAAAACAAAGGCTATTAATGTCAGCTTAGTACTTATAATAAACATCATCACCACAAACACCAAAATATTAAGTGGTTCTCTGAAAGTCATTTCCAATGATTTCATAATGCTCCACTCAATTTCCTGAACATCCGTTGTCATACGTGAAATGATATCTCCCTTTTTTTCTTCTGAATAATAAGACAATGGAAGTTCTAATGTTTTATTGAATACTTTGTTTCGAATATCTCTTACAACACCATTGCGAATAGGGGAAATAAAATACATTGCCAGATAGCGAAATAAATTTTTAAAAAATATCGCTACAACCACAAACAAACAAATAGCAATTAAAACGTACAATTTACCATGCTCGTTGCTACCATCAGCAATTAAATATTTGATATATGCTGTGATTGAATCTTTAGAAATAACTAAGCGCGGCTCTCCGGCAGCTAACATTTCTGTTACTTCTTTCGAATTATTGCTAAACAAAACATTTAAAAAAGGAAATAATAAAGCGATTGAAAAAAAGGAAAAAATAACGGAGAAAATATTAAAAATGATATTCCAGATGGCGTAGCGCCAATAGCCTTTTACGTAACGCAGAATACCAAAAAAATTCTTCATCTATCTTGTTTGTGCCTTAATGGTAAGTAATTAATTGCAAATATACTATTTGTGGCTGTTTATTGTTAATTTTGTACCTTAAATTACGTTAAATACATGGATTCTACACGTCAGTTAAAAGTATCTCGATTAATTCAAAAGGAACTAGGAGAAATCTTTCAAAGAGAAACTCGCTTACTTTTTGGCAATGCACTCATTACTGTAACTCAAGTTCGTGTTAGTCCGGATTTAGGAATCGCAAAAGTATACGTTAGTTTATTTAACGTTCCGGATAATAAAGTATTGTTAAAGTTAATTCAGGAAAACACAAAAGAAATAAGGATGAAACTTTCAGAGCGCATCAAAAAGCAAGTTCGCATTATTCCAAATTTAGTTTTCTTTCATGATGATTCATTGGATTATGCAATGCGGATTGATGAACTTTTGAAGAAATAAACAAAAACAAATAGACAATAGACAGTAAACAATTGTTTAACTTTTTATTTTTTGTCTATTGTCTACTGATTTAATTGTCTACTGATTTGAATCTACCTCTCTTCATAGCAAAACGATACCTGGTTTCAAAGAAATCGCATAATGCTATCAACATCATTTCAGGTATTTCGGTGATTGGAATTGCTTTTGGAACAATGGCGCTAGTTATTGTTTTATCAGGATTTAACGGTTTAACTGATTTAGTACAATCACTTTACAATTCGTTTGATGCTGACATAGAAATTACCGCCAAACAAGGAAAAACATTTGATCCGAATACATCTGCTTTTCAAACTGTTTTAAAATCAGAAAACCTTGCATACTATTCTGAAGTAATGGAAGGGAATGCTTTGTTGAAATATGACGACAAACAATCCATCGCTACAATAAAAGGAGTAAGCTCCGATTTTCAAAAGATGAGTCGGTTTGATACACTTGTTCGTGAAGGGGATTTCAATATCAATAAGAATAATATTGTTATTGGGAAAGGTATCAGTTATGTTTTACAAACTCGCCCGAATGATTTTGCGTCACTCATTTCCATTTACGCTCCCAAACGCGGGAAAATAAGTTCAATGAATCCTGAAGATGGATTAAATGAAATGAAAGCTTATGCTGCCGGAGTATTTTCTATCAATGATGAATTGGACAATTACATTATTATGGATATTGAAAAGGCCAGAGCTTTGCTTGACTATACAAACGAAGTAACTTCCCTTGAGATTAGTGTAAAAAAAGGAATTGATACAGAAAAATTCAGAAAAGAAATTTCAGGATTGTTGGGTGACAACTATGAAATAAAAAGCAGAGAACAACAAAATTCTCTTTTATACAAAACAATGCAATCGGAAAAACTATGGACGTTTATTATTTTAATGTTCATTTTAATTATTGCAACGTTCAATGTAATTGGATCATTAACTATGTTAATTATCGAAAAGAAAAAAGATATTACCATCTTAAGTAATATGGGAGCTGATATAAAATTAATCCGTAAAATATTTTTAATTGAGGGTATATTAATTACTTGTATCGGGGCAATTATTGGTTTAGCATTAGGAATGTTAATTTGCTGGATACAAATAAAGTTTGAACTAATTACTATGTCGGAAGGCTATGTGATAAATGCTTATCCAATAAAAATAAAAGTAGCTGATATTTTTGCAATCATTGTGACAGTTTTGGCTATTGGATTTGTTGCTTCCTGGTATCCTGTCAGAATTTTTACCCGGAAGCATTTACAATCTGCATAGAAAATCAGCTTTAAATAAAAAAACACTATTTTTATAGTAATGCTAAAAAAATCGTTTTTATTTTTTTTTCTTTTCAATGCATCCTTTCTTTTTTCCCAAAAAGAAGAATTGCAATTTGAGCACCTTTCTATGAAAGATGGGTTGTCCATGAATCCTGTAATGGACATTATTCAAGACTCAAAAGGTTTTCTTTGGTTTGGAACTCAGGATGGGTTAAACAAATACGATGGCTATTCCTTTAAAGTATTTAAAACTTCGGATGCCGACACAACTACAATTTCTGATAACTTTATTACTGCTCTTTGTTTGGATAAAAACAAACGGGTTTGGGTGGGCACATTAAATGGATTAAATCTTTATGATCCCGCAACCGGAAGTTTTCAGCGTTTTGTTCAAACCAATGTAAATTTTATAAGCAATAAAATTTATTGTTTGTTCAGCGACCCATCCGGTTTAATCTGGATAGGAACAGAAAAAGGAATTTCATTGTTTGATACCGACAAGCTTGAGTTCATTTCTGTAAAAGATAAGTTTCCATACATGTCGGTGCTGGAACAAAAAACTGTTTTACGGGTTTTTAGGGAAAAGTCAGGAATCTATTGGTTTGGGACAACTTCGGGGCTTGTTAAATACGATCCGGCAACTAACCGTTTGACAAATTATTTTTCGAATGCCGAAAACAATGAATCACTCAGCAACAATATTGTACTTTCTATTTTTCAGGATTCAAAAGAAAATTTATGGTTTGGAACACTTGACGGATTAAATAAATACGACAAGCACAACAACACATTCAGTCATCAGTATTTTAAGAAAAATGAAAATGAACTGGCTTCTACTAAGAAAAACAATGCCCTTGCCGGAGTTAATATATATAGTATCGTAAATAATTATGGTGGTAATACTATCCGCTGTATACTGGAAGATACAGATGGATGGCTTTGGATTGGAACTGATATGGAACTGATTATTTACAATCCTACTTCCGGAAAATATATCAACTACAAAAAAGACCTGATCAATCCAACCGGTATCAACGACCATTTCATTCGTTCGATGTACTTAGATCATTCTCTTAACATTTGGGTTGGAACATTGGGAAATGGCTTGAACAAAGTAAATCTGAAACAAAAAAAGTTTCTCCATTTTCAAAAGAAAGTAAATAATTCAAACAGCTTGAGTGAAAATTATGTACGCAGTATTTGTGAGGACAATACCGGACAGCTTTGGATAGGAACTTTGGTTGGAGGGTTGAATGAATTTAACCCGAAGACAATGCAATTTTCACATTACAAAAAAGAAGAAAATCAAAATGGAAATAATATTAATGATAATAATGTATGGGCCGTTTGTTATGATCAATTAGTAGATGGAGTTTGGTTAGGAACAAATAATGGTTTGGATTTTTTAGATTTGAAAACAAAAAAATTCACACACTACATTCATACCGAAAAAGATCCAACAAGTATTAGTGACAACACTATCCGGAATGTTTTTATTGATAGCAGAGGAAACGTATGGTGTGGAACAGAAAACGGCCTAAACAAATTTAACAGAGAAACAAAACAATTTAAATATTACAATAAATTTAACAGTGGCATCAGCAATAATACTGTTTGGAAAATTGCAGAAGACAAAGAAGGAAAATTTTGGTTGGCCACAAATGATGGATTAAATCGTTTTGATTCGGAAACAGAAAAATTTGAAGTGTTTCGCCAAATTCGTGGCAACATCAACAGTTTAAGTCAAAATGGAGTTCGCACACTACACATTGAACAAAACGGAACAATTTGGATAGGAACTCAAAACGGGTTGAATAAACTGGATCCTAAAACTTTAAACTTTACCCGTTTTGATGAGAGTAATGGATTGCCTAACCCTTTCATCTATTCAATTACAGAAGATCAAAACGGACATTTGTGGATTAGCACAAACAAAGGCGTTTCTGAATTCGACAAAAAAAATACATTTAAAAATTATGATATTTATGATGGCTTACAGGATTATGAGTTTAATACAAATGCTGCTTTCAGAACTAAAGATGGAGATATTTATTTGGGTGGACCAAATGGCTTTAACAAATTTAATCCGACAAACTTAAAAACAAACAGCTTTATTCCTCCTGTTGAAATTACTTCAATTAAAGTAATGGATAAATCTCTATCCAACTTAAATGATGTTTCGGAAATCAAAAATATTTCGTTAAACTATAATGAAAATATTATTTATATAGAATTTGCCGCATTAGATTTCACTAATCCTTCACGTAACAGATATATATATAAAATGGAGGGGTTTAATGAGGGTTGGATGGAAGCAGGCAATACAAGGTTTATAACCTATACAAATCTTGATCCAGGAGAATATACGTTTATGATTAAAGGCTCCAATTCGGATGGTGTTTGGAATGAAAATGCAAAATCAATCAGTATAATTATTCTCCCACCTTTTTGGAAAACCTGGTGGTTTTATACTTTGTGTTTTATAGTAGCAATACTTTCAATCATCATTTATATTCATCAACGTACCCGTAATTTAATCAAAACAAAAATTATTCTTGAGCAAACTGTAAAGCAGAGAACTGAAGAAGTAGAATTGCAAAAAAATGAACTCTCACAAAAAAACAAAGACATTACCGATAGTATAAATTACGCCAAACGAATTCAAAATTCAATGATTCCGGATGAAAAATTATTTGTGGAATCATTTGCAGATGCGTTTGTGCTTTACCAACCAAGAGATATTGTAAGCGGTGATTTTTTCTGGATTGCATCAGTACACACTTCTGATGACAGAGATTTGAATTTAAAAATTGTTTGTGCTGTTGATTGTACTGGTCACGGAGTACCGGGTGCATTTATGAGTTTGATTGCAAGTGAATTATTAAACCAAACTGTAAAAAATGAAGATGTAAATTCTCCTGCTGATGTTTTAAAATTTTTAAATAAGCGACTCCCAATGGCATTGAATAAAAATAGTTCTGAAAAAATTTATGATGGGATGGATATCTCCTGTTGTGCAATAGATTTAAACAATAAAAAATTATACTTTTCAGGAGCAAACCGACCATTATGGGGAATTAAAAAGGGTGGACAGTTTTTTGAATTGTCATCAACAAAAGCTTCTGTTGGCGGCTATACAAATCCTGACCAAGAATTTGACAATCATCAATTCGCTTTTGAAAAAGGTGATAGAATATATTTATTTAGTGACGGATATGCTGATCAGTTTGGTGGAGATAAAAATAAAAAAATCGGAACAAAACGATTCAGAGAACTCATTCAGTCGTCAACAAAGGGAAGCATGAATGATCAAAAAACAACTCTGGTTGATTTCTTAAATAAGTGGAAAGGAAATTACGAGCAAGTGGATGATATAATGGTTATTGGAATAGAATTTTAATGAGTAAACTATTTGTACATTTCTTTTTTATTATTTTATCTTCTTTGATTATTCAGGGATGTTATCCCGAGCCCAAAGTTATAGAGATAGATTTTCCAACTACTTCTGAAAATAAAAAAATAAAAATTGCATTAATCCCTTTCTCCGGGATAGATGCAATTTATCCGAAATTATTGAAAACAGAAATCGAAGTATTTTATAATTGCAAAGTAACTATCGTACCTGAGCAAAAGCTTCCTGATTTTGCTTATTATAAACCCCGCAATCGTTATAAAGCTGACAGTTTACTGAAATACTTAAAACAAAGCCTACCTCTTGAACATGAACTGATATTAGGAATAACAAATAAGGATGTTTCTACAAAAGATGAAATTCATGATGACTGGGGTGTATTTGGATTAGGTTTTTTAGGCGGACCAAGTTGTGTAGTTTCTGATTTCAGATTGAAAAAATCAGCAAAGAATAAAAGACACTTGCAAGAACGATTAGTAAAAGTTGTGCTTCATGAATTAGGGCACACATTGGGATTGCCACATTGCACAGCAAATAAAAAATGTTTGATGAGAGATGCAGAAGGTACAATTAAAAGTGTTGATGAAGAGGAAAAATATCTTTGTGAAAGCTGCAAGAAGAAATTGCAACATAAATAAATTTTATTTTACGCTACTTCCAAAGCAGAATATTGCTTCTCTACTTTGTCTAATATTGTAATTATCTCATCGTAAGAGTAAGTTGTTACCAATTTTAATCTGTATTCTTTAAAATTAGGTAAACCTTTAAAATAGTTTGTATAATGCCTGCGCATTTCTACAATCCCGGCATGATTACTTTTCCAACGCATCGAAAAATCCAAATGCTCTTTACACACCTTTACTCTATCCGAAATAGTTGGAGGAGCTAAATGTTCGCCTGTTTTAAAAAAATGCTTTATCTCGTTAAAAATCCAAGGATAACCAATACTTGCTCTGCCAATCATAATTCCATCTACGCCATAACGATTTTTCATCAGCAATGCTTTTTCCGGTGAATCCACATCTCCGTTTCCAAAAATGGGAATTTTAATTCGAGAATTATTTTTAATATCGCCAATCAAACTCCAGTCTGCTTCTCCTTTATATAATTGAGCACGTGTTCTGCCATGAATTGTTAAAGCAGCAATTCCAATATCTTGCAAACGTTCTGCAACTTCCACTACATTTTTTGTATTGTCATCCCAACCCAAACGTGTTTTCACGGTAACCGGACGAGTAGCAATTTTTACAATTGCTGAAGTCATTTCCACCATTTTGGGAATATCTTGTAAAAGGGCAGCTCCTGCTCCGCGACAAGCAACTTGTCGGACCGGACAGCCATAATTAATATCAATCAAATCGGGATTTGCATTATCGGCAATAATTCCTGCTTCACGCATCGAATCAATATCGGAACCAAAAAGCTGAATTCCAATTGGTCGTTCATATTCAAAAATATCCAGTTTCTGAACACTTTTTGCTGCATCTCTGATAAGTCCTTCCGATGAAATAAATTCGGTATACATTAAATCCGCGCCATTTTTTTTGCAAACAGCACGAAAAGGCGGATCACTCACATCCTCCATGGGAGCAAGCAATAAAGGAAAATCTCCTAATTCTATGTTACCTATTTTAGTCAAATCAGTTAATTAAGGAATTGGGGAAATTATGGGATTCAGGCTAGGCCTTATTTAACTTATTCCACCCAATTAACTATTTCATTACTTTTATGCAAATTTACCAAAAATAAGCCAATCGATGCAAAACATGGAGCAAGAACGACATTCCTGGATAAAATTGTCACTAATACTTTTACTGCTTTTTACACTAGGTGCATTAAGTTATTTGGCTAGCAAACTCAATATCTCAATTAATTTAGATAATGACAGAGCAATATTGGTATCAAAACTAGAGCAAGCAATTAGTGTTATTGTTATTTTTATTTTTCCTCCATTGCTGTTTGCACTATTTTGGACAAAAACTAAAGTTCATTATTTAGGAATAACTACAAAAGTATCTTTAAAAACTTTATTCATTTCTGCTATTTTAATTTTACTCGCATTGCCTTTAATAAATTGGATAGCTACGTTGAATGAGCAAATGAATTTGCCGGAAACATTTAGTGGAATTGAAGCATGGATGAAAAAAAGTGAAGAAAGCGCAAAAAAAATTACCGAAGCATATACACAAGGAACCTCAATGACCGTTTTGATTACCAATTTATTTGTTATCGCTCTTTTAGCGGCATTAAGCGAAGAGTTATTTTTCAGAGGGATGTTGCAAAAAGTTTTGATTGAATGTTTTAAAAATAAGCACATCGCTATTTGGACAGGCGCTATTTTATTCAGTGCTTTTCACATGCAATTTTTTGGTTTTTTTCCCCGCATGTTGATGGGGGCTTATTTAGGATATTTATTTTTATGGACAGGTTCCTTGTGGCCGGGAATTATAGCTCACTTTGTAAATAATGGTATGGCTGTGTTTTTGGTCTGGCTGTCAAACAGAGGTGTTATATCTGCTGATGTTGATAAAATCGGAACATTTGAAAATGAAATTATGTATGTTATAACAAGTACTGTATTAGTGATACTAAGTTTGATTTTGATTTATAGAATGGAGAAGAAGAGAAGAAATGCTTTAACGCATATTAATTGACAAGTTTGAAAAGCAATCATTTTTAACTTGTCATTACAAATGAAAAATTAAAAAGTTAACAAATTCATTTATAAAAAATCTTTTATATTTAATGTTAAATTAAAATCGCAAAAATGAACTTTAGCGAAAAAGACATAGCCAGACTTGCATCTTTCCCAGAACAGAATCCAAACCCTGTTATTGAAGTCAATACAAATACAGGAGAAATCACATACATGAATCCATCATGTAAATTTCGGTTTCCTGAGCTTATATTAAAACATTCCGACCACATTTTATTTGCAGAAATTAAAAAAAAGATTACTACGAAAAAAGATTTTCAATGCGAGGTTGTTGTTGGCGAATCAATATTTGAACAGAAAATATTTTTTATTCCAGAAAGTGACCTTATACGAATATACTCAACTGATATTACAGAACGAACTTTAATACAAAAAAATTTATCTCGGCTAGCTACGTTCCCTGAACAAAATCCTTCTCCTATTATTGAAGTTGACTTGCAAAAAAACATTACTTATTTAAACGCTGCATCCAACATACATTTTCCAGATATTCAGTTTTTACAGTTTAGCCATCCTGTTTTAGAATCTTTAAGAAATAATTTCGGTAAATTTCTTTCAGGTGAATTATTAAATTATGAATCGGAAATAAAAATTGGAGAAAAATATTATACTCAACGTAAGCGAATTATGCAGGACGCTGGTGTAATCAGAATGTTTAACATTGATATTACTGATATGAAGCGTGCGGAAGAAATTATCAAAGAGAAAAATAAGGATATAACTGACAGCATTAATTATGCAAAAAAAATTCAAGAATCAATTCTGCCGCCCATTGAAATACTTAAGAATAGGTATAAAAATTCATTTGTATTATACCAACCGAAAGATATTGTGAGTGGAGATTTCTATTGGTTTAATTTAGCAGGAAGCGACACTTCTACAAATACGAACTATGCTGAATTACCATATTTAATTATTGCTGCTGCCGATTGTACAGGACATGGTGTGCCAGGTGCGTTAATGAGTATGATAGGATCTAATTTATTGGGACATATTGTAATGGACAGGGAAATAAACAGTCCGGACGAAGCACTAACTGAATTAGATAAACGAATTAAAAAAGCATTAAAACAAGAAACCGAAGACAATGAGTCGAAAGATGGCATGGACATCGCTTTATGTGCTATACATAAAGAGAAAAGTATATTACATTATGCTGGCGCCAACCGACCAATTATCATTATCCGAAACGGAGAAATATTGGAATATGTTCCCAATAAATTTCCAATTGGCGGTATGCATATTTCAACAAAAGTTTTTAATGCTTATAAAATAGATTTAATAAAAGGAGATTGTATTTATATGTTTACATATGGTTTTTGCGATCAGTTTGGTGGCCCGAAAGGGAAAAAATTTATGAAAAAACAGCTATTGGAGATTTTGACGAATATTCATACTTTGGACATGCCTGAACAGCATAAGATTTTAAGTGAAAAATTTAATAGTTGGAAAGGTGAAATGGAACAAACGGATGATGTATTAGTAATAGGAATTAAACATGAATAAATATGGCTTACAATGAAAAATTAAGTGACCGGATTCGCGAAGCTATTGCTGAACTACCAAAAGTAGAAGAGAAACATATGTTTGGTGGTGTATGTTATATGATTAATGGTAAAATGTGTATTGGAGTTGTGAAAGATGAAATGATGTGTAGAATTGATCATGAAATTTACGAAACAGCACTCGAAAAAAAAGGATGTCGTGAGATGATTTTTACCGGCAAACCTATGAAAGGATACGTTTATGTGAGCGAAGAAGGAATGAAGACAAAAAAAAAATTTGATTATTGGATTGAATTATGTTTAGACTTCAATAAAAAGGCAAAGGCCAGTAAAAAGAAAACAAAAAAGTCGAAATAATTTCGACTTTTTGATTTTATGTAAAATTTTATTGATTTTTTTCTGCGTACCGCTTTAATCCATCAAAGAATTTTTTAATTCCTGAATCAGATTGTTTACGAATCATTAAACTGTCTAACAACTTTCCTAAAAGTCCAAATTTAACTGTATACTCCATTACTTGTTGAACTTTTGTTTGGCCGCCAACTACCTCAAAAGTATAACTGTGTTTTAATCCCTTAATAGGGAAAGAACAATCGGTTAGTTGAAAGGTTAATGCTTTATTGATTTTAAAATCAGTTATTTTTTCATCAAACCAATTTTTCCCATCCAACATTAATACTTTTCGCTTAGCACCCAAACCTGTTTTCTCTGTTGAAATAAGAGTAGATTTTTTTACAGTAGGATCGTACTGCTCTAGAAGCTCAAGATTTGTCAAAATATTCCATACTTTTTCTGTTGGAGCATTTATCACTATTTCGTTTAATATTTTTCCCATTTAAGTTAATTTTCAGCTAGCCTTTTAATATTAGAAAGAATTTGTCCTTGGATTTTGCTCATCATTTTTTTCATCATCAAAGCATTCATAATTTTTGCTATCAATGTCGCTGGCAAATAATAAGATTCATTTATTATTTTTGTTTTATTCTCATCCAACTTTTCGAGATAAAAACAAAATTTTGGATCTTTAAGCATTTTACTCATTCCCATGGTATCATTTTCAATAGCCCAGACAGTTTTCTTTTCTGGAATAAGTTCAATTAATTTTTCAGTCATTGTCCCTTTTCTGCCTTTATTATTCATTTCGCAGGTTCTTGTCTCGCCCTGCTTATCCATACGGCCTGTTGCTTTTATTACTCCCGGATTAATCTTGTGAAGTTGATTAATATCTGTAATTAATGCCCAAACATTCCCGATTGGAGCATTAATAATGGCTTCATTTCTTGCTTGTAATTTACTCATGTGATTTAAATTATTTCATTGAATGTAATGCAATTTTGTTTCCTTCAGTATCTACAATATGAGCCATAAAACCATTTCCGCCAATAGAAGTTTTAGGCATTATAATTTTACCTCCGGCATTTTCAACTTTTGAAAGCGGAATAGCTAAATCATCTCCTCCATTTAAATAAATCAAAGCTCCTTTCATAGACGGCTCAAATCCTTCTCCTTCTACAATGCCACCAGTAACTTCACTTTGCATATCTCCAGGAAGTATGCCATACTTATAAGCTGGGTGAGACATTTCCTGAACAGGAGCACTTAATAATAGTTCATAAAACTTCTTTGCTCTCTCGAAATTTTTTACTGGAATTTCAAACCAATTAATTGAATTTTTCATTTCTATTGAATTTATTAATATATCACTTGTTATTTGCAAGTACAAATAAATCACATTTACTTTTAATTTGCAAGTAATTTTTAATATTTTTGTGAAGTGAAGAAAAAAAAAGTGAAATATCGTTCTGATTGTCCAATCAGCACTGCACTCGACATCTTTGGCGATAAGTGGTCCTTACTTATTATCAGAGATATGATTTTTAAAGGGAAAAGCACATATGGTGATTTTCTAATGGCAGGTGAAAAAATTGCAACAAATATTTTAGCTGACAGGTTATCACAGCTGGAATGCGCTGAAATAATATCAAAACACAAACATCCGGATAGCAAAGCCAAAGTTTTATATAAACTAACTCAGAAGGGTGTTGAATTGGTCCCAGTTTTAGTAGAAATTATTGTTTGGAGTGAAAAGCACCATATCGTACACCCAAATGCTGTTGAATTTGGCAAAATGGTAAAGAAGGATAAAGCCGGAGTTATTAAAATGGTATACGAACAGCTAAAAAAAGGAACTTAAGAATAAGAAACTACTTTAAATATTATAAAAAATAAAACTCCGCCTGAACGGAGTTTTAAATTTTTTTCTGCGGAGAGTGAGAGATTCGAACTCTCGATACCCTTGCGGGTATACAAACTTTCCAGGCTTGCTCATTCGACCACTCTGACAACTCTCCGATTCTGTTTTTGGACTGCAAATGTAATAAAATTAACATAACTATCATTTTCAATTCCATATATCTTAATAGATTTGACTAAATTTACACCCATGGAATACCTTATAATTTGTTTGGTAGCTTTTCTTGGGTCGGGATTAACATTATTCTCTGGCTTTGGTTTAGGGACTTTATTATTACCTGTATTCGGATTATTTTTCCCAATAGAATTATCCATCGCATTGACTGCTATTGTTCATTTTTTAAACAACCTTTTCAAATTAGCATTAGTTGGGAAGCATGCAGATAAACAAACTATTATTCGTTTTGGTATTCCATCTATACTTGCAGCATTTTTAGGAGCATATGTTTTGCAACTGCTAAGCAATATGCAACCGGTATTTGAATACGATTTATCAAATCATCACTTTACTGTACTTCCAATAAAGTTAATTATTGCTATTGTACTTTTATTTTTCTCCTGTTTTGAAATTATTCCCGCATTAGCAAATATGCAATTCGATAAAAAATATTTACCACTTGGAGGGTTGTTAAGTGGATTTTTTGGAGGACTGTCAGGAAACCAAGGCGCACTACGCTCAGCATTTTTAATTCGTTCAAATTTATCTAAAGAGGCGTTCATTGCTTCAGGGGTTGTAATTGCCTGTATAATTGACATTTCACGATTATCACTTTACTCAAAACAACTATTATCAAACGAACAACCTTTTAATTATCCACTAATTATTTGCGCAACACTTGCAGCATTTGCGGGTGCATTTATCGGAAATAAAATATTGAAAAAAATTACAATTAAAACTGTTCAGATACTGGTTGCTATTTTACTTTTTATTTTTGCAATCTTATTAGGAATGGGAATTATATAATATAAACCATGAAAAAATATTTTTTATTATTTGCTACTGTTTGCACCTGCCAACTATCATTTGCGCAAAAACAAAAAGTGGTTGCAAAATCTAATGGAGATTGTTCGGAAGTAAAATGGGAATTAGCATTTGAAGACAATTTCGATGGCAGGTCATTAAATACAAAAATATGGACAAACAGAGGCTACGCTCAAGGCTCTTTTGACAATGAAGGTTCAGAGGAATACTACACTTTTGATAATATACGACTGGAAAATGGTCTTTGTAAAATTACTCCTAAAAAAGAAACAGTTGTTAGAAAAGCTGTAAGCTGGAAACCTGATAGTCTCAAATTAGATGATGGAAAAATAAATACAAGAACCTATAATTATACTTCGGGATGGATGGAAACAATAGAAAAATTTCATTATGGTAAATATGAAATACGTTGTAAAATTCCAAAAGGAAAAAGTTTTTGGCCGGCTTTCTGGATATACGGAGAAGTAAATGGTGTAAATAATGAAATTGACGTGTTTGAATTTTGGAATCCGCAAAACATGTTTGGGAAATACAGCCCTAAAAAATTGTCAATGATTCATCATATGACTGTTCATTACAATAAAAAAATGACAGGGAAAAGTTATACCGGTCCCGATTACTCATTAGATTTTCACACCTTCAGTGTCGTTTGGGATTCTACAAAAATTGAATGGTATGTTGATGGTGTTGTGAAAAGAGTAATGACAAAATACCTAACTAACAATGGAAAAAATGTTGCATGTAAAGATGTAAAAGCATCACGTACTTATATTTTAAACCCAATATTTCCAGAATCACCAATGGTAATTTTGGCAAATATAGCTGTACAAACCGGAAAAAACAGTCCTGATGAAAACACTTTTAAAAATGCTGATTATGAAATAGACTATATCCGTTATTATAAACCTGTGAAATAAATTAAACAGTCATTTCGCCTCTCAAGTCGCTTTTTAATAATTTTTCTATTTCTTTTTTGTCAGATGTTTTTCCTAACACGAACATCAATTTTGCAACTGCTGCCTCAGAAGTAATATCAGAACTTCCAATCACTCCTATCTTTTTAAATGCCGCACTGGTTGCATATTTTCCCTGCTCTACCTTTCCCGCATTACATTGTGTTACATTTAAAATAACAATTCCTTTATCGATAGCTTTTTTTAATGCATCAATAAACCATTTTTGAGTACTTGCATTTCCGGAGCCAAAAGTTTCTAATATAATTGCTTTTACATTTTTTGCATTTAAAATTGCCTCCACTACATTTTGTGTAATCCCCGGGAACATTTTTAAGACAGCAATGTTTGCATCAAGAGCTTTATGCACTTTCAATTTTTTTCCACCTGCTTGTCCGGCAGGCAGGTTTCCTTTTAGCAAAGCAGAATAATTATATTTTAAATTTACTCCCGCCTCAGCCAATACAGGATAATTGGCAGATTGAAAAGCCTGAAAATGTTCCGCATTAAATTTATGTGTCCGATTTCCACGGTACAATTGATATTCAAAATAAATGCACACTTCAGATATGACTGGCTTCCCTCCTGCCTTGCCGGCAGGCAGGTTTTCTTTTGCAGCAGCAATTTCTATAGCAGTAATTAAATTTTCTTTACCGTCAGTCCGTATCATTCCAATTGGTAATTGAGAGCCAGTAAGAATAACCGGTTTGTTTAAATTTTCCAACATAAAACTAAGTGCTGATGCCGTAAACGACATAGTATCGCTTCCATGCAAAACAACAAATCCATCCACCTTATCGTAATTTTTTTCAATCATTTTTGCAATTTCAATCCAAACGGATGGTTGCATATCGCTCGAATCAATTGGATTTGAAAATGAGATTGCAGAGAGTGTCACATCAAACTTATTCAGCTCAGGAATTTGATCTGTGAGTTGTTTAAAATCGAATGGCTTTAGCTGACCGGTTTTTGCATCCTGCATCATACCAATGGTGCCACCTGTGTAGATTAATAATACCTTAGACTTGCTCATAAAAAAATGAATTAACAATTAAAAACATCTTTCGAATTTTGTGTTGTCACTTCCACCACTTCTTCTAAACTTATATTTTTTATTTCAGCTATTTTTTTTGCGATTAACAATAAATATTCAGGATGATTTGTTTTTCCTCTATGTGGCATTGGTGCTAAATATGGAGCATCTGTTTCTAATACCAAATGTTTTAAATCGATCGCTTCTACGACTTTGTCTAATCCCGAATTTTTAAATGTTACCACCCCTCCTATTCCCAGTTTGAAGTTCCCCATTTCAATTACTTGTTCGGCCTGAGCCACATTTCCACTGAAACAATGAAAAATTGCTTTTATATTATCTGATTTGTATTCATTTACAATTTCCATGACTTCATCAAATGAATTACGCGAATGAATCACATAAGGCAAATCATATTTTTTAGCTAATTGAATTTGAGTGCGAAATGCATCTTGCTGTTGTTCAAAAAATGTTTTGTCCCAATACAAATCAATTCCTATTTCTCCTATAGCAACAAATTTTCGTTTCTTCAGCCAATATTCAACCACTTGCAATTCCTGCTGGTATTTTACATTTACCGAACATGGATGCAAACCCATCATAGCAAAACAATTGTCAGGAAATTGTTTTTCTACCTGAAACATTCCCGGAATAGATTCACTATCCACATTGGGCATAAAAAATCGTTCAACACCCATATCAATAGCTTTCTGAATCAAATCTTTCCGGTTTTCATCAAACTCTTTTGAATATAAATGTGTATGTGTATCCGTCAAAATCATTGCTCAAAATTACACATTTCAATTAGTTTAAAGCCAACATATTTCTTTATCTTTGTTAGAGTGAAATTGCTATATAAAATACTCCTTTTTTCAATTCTTCTGTCTTTTGTTTCATGCAAAAAATATGAGGACGGTCCTGCCTTTAGCTTAATGAGTAAAAAAGCCCGGCTGGCTAATATTTGGAAAGTGGATACTTATATCTTAAATGGGAAGGACAAAACAACCTCCTACAGACAATTGGTAACAAGAGAAAAGCTGGTTATTTTTCAATCCGGTGAATTTGAATACAGCGAAGTTTCCAGTTGGATATGGGCAACTCCACTTTATACAGGAAAATGGGAATTCATTAATGATAAAGAAGAACTACTCCTGACTCCTTATAATTCCGCTATTAAACCCAGAACCTGCAAAATATTGCGCTTAAAAAACAAATCCTTGTGGCTTGAGGAACAAGTTACCTCCGACTCACTGGTTGAATACCACTATTTACCGCATACAGGCGAGTAATTCTATTCTTAAAAAAATCAATTAGATTTCTTTTTAATATCCCATTTATTGATTAAATTTGTTTGATGAATACTATCGGCAAAGCCCTAATTATCGATATAAAACAGATTACAAAACGTAATCCGGAGTAAACCATCCTATCTGAAGGAAAACTTGTGTTATTCAGCACAACATTTATAATTTATAATTCACCATTTATAATTTCAAAAGATGCCTATCTATCATAAACTGGGAGCATTCCCTCAAAAACGACACACACAATTTGAAAAACCGAAAGGCGGATTGTATTACGAGCAACTTTTCGGAACAGAAGGATTTAGTGGGCACTCTTCTTTGCTTTATCAAGTTCATCGCCCTACTCAAGTTAAAGAAATTTTAAAATCGACAGATGTTTCTCCGAAAATTGCGATCAATAAAAATATAAAAGCACTTTTATTAAAAGGATTTGAAGTAAAACCTACAGAAGATTTTTTAGAAAGCAGAAAAGCAATGCTTGTAAATTCTGATTGCATTATCGGTTTGGCATCTCCACAAAAATCATTACGCAGCTATTTTTATAAAAATGCCGATTCAGATGAAATGCTTTTTATCCATAAAGGAAAAGGGAAGTTACGCACTATGATGGGAAATATTTCCTTTGAATATGGCGATTATCTGATTATTCCGCGTGGTATGATTTATCAGATCGATTTTGAATCAAGCGACAACCGTATTTTTTATGTTGAATCACATTCACCATTTTATACGCCTAAACGTTATAAAAACGAATCCGGACAATTGTTAGAACACTCACCTTTTTGTGAACGCGATTTTAAATTGCCAAACGAATTGGAAACATTTGACGAAAAAGGTGATTTCTTAATCAAAATAAAAAAAGAAGGAATGTTACATGAAGTAGTTTATGCTACTCACCCTTTTGATGTGATTGGTTGGGATGGATATAATTTCCCATACGGATTTAGTATTCATAACTTCGAGCCAATTACCGGTCGAGTGCACCAACCTCCTCCTGTTCATCAAACTTTTGAAACTTCTACTTTTGTAGTTTGTTCATTTTGTCCGCGCCTTTACGACTATCATCCAAAATCAATTCCTGCACCTTACAATCACAGCAATATTGATAGCGATGAAGTTTTGTATTATGTAGATGGAGATTTTATGAGCAGAAATAATATTGAACAAGGACATATTACTTTGCATCCAAAAGGAATTCCTCACGGACCGGCACCCGGAGCTTATGAAAGAAGTATCGGACAAAAAGAAACTCAAGAGTTAGCAGTAATGGTTGATACTTTTAAGCCATTGATGGTAACTGAAGCTGCAATGGGAATTGATGACGGGAAGTATTATCAATCGTGGGTGGAGTAATTTGAAAATTTGGAAATGTTTCAATTTGGAAATTGAACATTCCATTAAATTTCATGTTACTTCTACTATTAAAATAAAAAACAATTCTTGTTTCACAGGAAACCTAATTATCGAATTTTCAAATTAACTAATTTTCAAATTAAAAAGATATGAGTAAAGAAATTAAAAATGTAGAGTACGGTTTAGAAAAAATATTTGAAGGAGCACAAGATTTTCTTCCTTTATTGGGAACCGATTATGTAGAATTTTATGTAGGAAATGCAAAACAGTCCGCACACTTTTATAAAACCGCTTTCGGATTTCAATCTTATGCTTATGCAGGATTGGAAACAGGTTTGAAAGACCGCACTTCTTATGTATTGAAACAAGATAAAATCCGTTTGGTTTTAACAACAGCATTAACGAGCGATTCACCAATAGGCGATCATGTAAAAAAACATGGTGATGGCGTAAAAGTAATTGCTCTTTGGGTAGAAGATGCACGCAAATCGTGGGAAGAAACAACTAAGCGTGGTGCAAAATCTTTTATGGAACCAACTGTTGAGAAAGATGAAAACGGTGAAGTAGTTCGCGCAGGAATTTACACTTATGGCGAAACAGTTCACATGTTTGTGGAACGCAAAAATTACAAAGGAGAATTTTTACCTGGTTTTAAAAAATGGGAAAGCAATTACAATCCAAGTCCTGTAGGTTTTAAATTTATTGATCACATGGTTGGAAATGTTGGCTGGGGAGAAATGAACAAATGGGTGAAATGGTATGAAGATGTGATGGGCTTTGTAAATTTTCTTTCGTTTGACGATAAACAGATCACTACTGAATATTCTGCATTGATGAGTAAAGTAATGAGTAATGGAAACGGAAGAATTAAATTCCCGATTAATGAGCCCGCAAAAGGAAAGAAAAAATCACAAATTGAGGAATATATTGATTTTTATGAAGGTGCAGGCGTTCAACATTTAGCTTTGGCTACAGATGATATTATCAAAACTGTAGCGGCTTTGAGAGAGCGTGGAGTAGAATTTCTACCTCCTCCTCCGCAAGCTTATTATGATGATATTCCAAACCGATTGGGTGTTCACATGAGCATCATGAAAGAAGACATTTCGAAATTACAGGAATTGTCTATTTTGGTAGATGCTGATGAAGACGGATATTTATTGCAGATTTTTACAAAACCAGTAGAAGATCGTCCAACTTTATTTTATGAGATAATTCAACGTATGGGTGCCACAGGATTTGGTGCTGGAAACTTTAAAGCTCTTTTTGAATCGATTGAAAGAGAGCAGGCACAAAGAGGAACGTTGTAAGATAATAAACAGCCGACAATAGGCAATAGACAATTAAAGCACTAGGCTCTTAAAAAAGAAAACAAATCCCCGTTCAATTACTAATGAACGGGGATTTTTATTGCCTTTTTTCCTTTTAAAATAGTACTTTTGTGCCCGATTTACATTTTTAAATGAAGTACATTTTAAGAATACTATTCTTCCTTTTTATATCTCTTTCGCAGTTAAATGCGCAAGAGAACCCTGCTATTGATTCCCTTCTAAAAATTATTACAAGTACAAATAATAAAAATGTGAAAGCTGATGCAATGGTGGAACTCTCACTGGAATATGCCAATTATGATTCTCCAAAAGCTTATGAATATGCCAAACAAGCAATCGATTTTTCTCAAAAAATAAATTACCCTCACGGAATAGCAGAAGGAATGAATTCCTTGGCAACACTTGAAAACAATCGTGGAAATTTTTCTCAAGCATTAATTACATTAAGAGATGCGCTTAAACTGGCAGAAAAAAACAAAGATCCAATTGCTACTGCAAGATGTTTTTTGAACATGGGAAATGTTTATAGCACTTTAATAAATAATACTAAAGCTATTGAATGCTATCAAAACGCTTATGAATTATATTATCAACACAAGGATTATGAAAAAAGCACAACCTGCCTGAATAGAATTGCAAATCGTAATATGGATTTAGGAACTGAATTAAACGATACTTCCTATTACTTTAAAGCAGTAAAAATTTATACAAAATCCTTTAACCTAGCGGTGAAAACGAATGATATTCAAAAAATCATTAATTCATATGCAAATATGGCGGATGCATACAATATACTTGGAGCAAAAACAAAAAACAAAAGTTATTTGTTTTATTCTTTGGATAACTCAATGAAAGGATTAAAGTTGTCTCGTGAAAACAAGTTGCCACGTCAAGAAGGATTAAATTTTTTAAACATTGCTGAAGCCTATGAACGACTTGACCTTCCTTTTAAAGCAATTCATTTTTATGAAGAAGCCCTACATAAATATGAATCTACAGGCGACAAAAACTGGATACAAAACACTCATCGTCTTTTAGGAAAAGTATATTACGGATTAAAAAATTATGATAAAGCAATTTTTCACATCAACAAAAGTGTTGAATTAGCTAAGGAACAAAGGCTGGTTTCTTACTTGCGTGATAATTATGAAATTCTTTCGCAGATTTATGATTCTAAGAATGATTTAAAAAAATCATTGGAATACAATAAACTATATACACAATGTAAAGACAGCATTCTTAATGAAAACTCTGCAATTAATATTGCCCGGCTTCAAACCGAATTTGAATTTGAACGACAAAATCAAGAAATTGAACTTCTTCGAAAGAATACTGAAATTCAAAACGAAAAAATAAAAGCTCAAGACACACAAAGAAATTTTTTAGTTCTGATTATTATTGCTGTTTTGGTCTTATTAGTTATCATTTATTATCGATATAGGGAAAAGCATAAGGCTCAGGAGCAAATATTAAAAGCAAAAGAAGAGGCTGAGCTTGCAAGAGAAATGCAGGAACAATTTTTGGCAAATACCAGCCATGAAATACGTACACCAATGAATGGAATTATTGGTATGACTAGTCAATTGCTTGACAGCAAGTTAAGTAATGAGCAACTGGAGTATGCTTTAGCCATAAAGGAATCGTCAAACAACTTAATGGTCATTATAAATGATCTTTTGGATCTTTCAAAAATAAAAGCCGGCAAAATGGCTTTTGAAAAAATTCCATTCAGTATTTCTGACTTGTGCAAAAACTTAATTTTCTCTTTACAATATCGTTCATCTGAAAAAAATATTAAACTAATTTCAAGTATTGACGAAAAAATTCCGGCAGCATTATTAGGCGACCCTGTTAGGCTTAATCAGGTTTTATTGAATCTTACAGGTAATGCTATAAAGTTTACCGAGGAAGGTGAAGTAAAAATAAATGTGAAACTTTTGAAAGACGATGGTAAAAAAGTTCGTTTACTATTTTCTGTTCAAGATACTGGAATTGGAATACCCAATAATAAACTGGATACAATTTTTGAAAGTTTCACTCAGGTAAATGCTACTACTACCAGAAAATATGGCGGTACAGGATTAGGATTAACTATTGCCAAACAAATTATAGAACAACAAGGCGGAACAATTTCTGTTAGCAGTAAAGTAAACGAAGGTTCTACTTTCGTTTTTGTGCTCGACTTTACAAAAACAAAAAAGAAAGCCAAAGAAATAAAAGAACCAACCTTCTCAGATCCTTTTAATCAAAATGTAAATCTTTCTAAAGTAAATATTTTAGTTGTTGACGACAACAGAGTGAACCAACGTGTTGCAGCACTTACCTTAAAAAAATGGAATGCCAACGTAATTGTTGCTGATGATGCAAAATCTGCTATCGAACTATTAAACACTTCAAACATTCATTTAATTTTAATGGATATTGCAATGCCAGAAATGGACGGATTGGAAGCAACAAAATATATACGGGAAAAATTAGCTTCTCCAATTTGTAATACTCCAATTATGGCAATGACTGCTTCAGCATTAATTGGGGAAGAAGAAAAATGCATCACATCAGGAATGAATGATTATATTTCAAAACCTTTTAATCCAAATGATTTATTCAATAAAATAATTCGTTTCATTCCAAAAGAATTAATAAAAGTAACTGAGAAATCTATCGACCTTACTTTTTTACACAAAAGAGCTGAAGGTGATAAAGAATTTTTAAAGGAATTATTCGATAGTTATATTACTGAAATGCCAAAATATCTGGGAGAGTTTAATCAATTTGTCAAGGAGAAAAACTGGTCAGGAATAGGGAAACAGGCTCATAAAATGAGAAGCCCGATTTCACTTGTAGGGGCAACAGAACTAAAAATGATTTTAGAAAAGATAGAACTAGAAGCACTTGTAGAAAACAAAAGGCCTGAATTACTTGTTTTATTTGAAAAAGTGAATGAATTATCGCTCAAAACGATTGAGGATATTACAAAAGAATTAAACCGATTAAAATAAAAACTATCTTTCAGAATACTTTTTTTTAACAATTATTTTTCTGTACTTTGCTTATATAATAATTACAATGTTTAAGCGCATTATTTTTCTTTTTATTATTCCGATGGTGATTGTTTCCTGCAAGCACGAAACTGTTTTTACTGAAGTAAAAGTAAACAACAGGTATTCGATGAAAATTCCAGATTATCTTCAACCTTGCACTGATTTACATAAAGATGCTTCTATGCAATATCAAAATGTAGAAAAAGATATTTATGCAATGGTGATTGATGAGAAAAAGAAAACCATGCAAGATTATAGTCTAGATTACGATTTGGATACCTATTTCAACAATATTGCATCACAAGGTTTTGCTGATAATATTAAAGACGGGAAAGTAAGCATTCCTGGTAGACAAGAAATAGGCGGTCACAAAGCTTTGATTGCTGAAGTTACAGGGAAAATTGAAAACAAAGAGGTTTATTATAAATTAGGATTGATAGAAACTCCTTATGAATTCTATCAAATTTTAGTTTGGACACGTGGTGAAAACAAAGAAGAGCTTGAACCGGACATTGTAAAAATGGTAGAGTCCTTTCAAGAACTTCCACATCCTGCAGAAGAACTTCCCGATCCAAAAATAAGTGACAGTGTAACTATCAATCAAAACTGGGATGCAGCAAAATAAAAAAATCCCTCCGAAATGTTCGGAGGGATTTTTTTATTGTATGCTTATTTCTATTTCTTCAGTGTAATCATCAACTCATCTAGCTGAGCTTGTGCAATAGGCGAAGGCGAATCAATCATCACATCTCTTCCAGAATTATTTTTAGGGAATGCGATAAAATCTCGGATTACATCTGCACCACCAAACAATGAACACAAACGATCAAATCCAAAAGCAAGTCCACCATGTGGTGGCGCACCAAATTCAAATGCATTCATCAAGAATCCAAACTGTGCTTGTGCATTTTCTTTGCTGAAGCCTAACAAACTGAACATTTTTGCCTGTAAATTTTTATCGTGTATACGAATAGATCCACCGCCAATTTCAACACCATTTATTACCAAATCATAAGCGTTAGCTCTAACTGCTCCCGGATCGGTTTCCAACAATGAAACATCTTCCAATTTCGGAGATGTGAACGGATGATGTTTTGCATGCCAACGACCACCTTTTTCACCAACGGAAGTTGAATCCACTTCTTCGCTGAATTCCAATAATGGGAAATCAATTATCCAGTGACAAGCAAATTTATTTTTGTCTCTCAAGCCCAAACGAGTTCCCATTTCTAAACGCAATTCAGAAAGTGCTTTACGAGCTTTATTTTCTTCTCCAGCAATCAACATCATTAAATCGCCAGGCTGTGCACCAAATGCAGCAACCCATTTCTTTAATTCTTCTTCGCTGTAAAATTTATCTACCGAAGATTTAATTGTTCCATCAGCATTGTATCGAGCGTAAATTAGACCAGTAGCTCCAATTTGCGGACGCTTAACAAACTCTGTCAACTCATCCATTTGTTTACGCGTATATTCTGCCGCTCCTTTTGCGCAAATCCCAACAACTAATCCCGCATCATCAAATACTTTAAACTCTTTTCCTTTTACAATGTCATTCATCTCAACAAACTTCATTTCAAAACGAATATCTGGCTTATCATTTCCATAATACTTCATGGCATCAGCATACGTCATTCTGGAAAGGGTAGGCACATCAATTCCTTTCACACTTTTAAATAAATGACGAATCATTCCTTCAAACGTATTTAAAATATCTTCTTGTTCCACAAATGCCATTTCACAATCTATCTGAG
>SXGT01819642.1_pt1 | contig 24439 bp, 18 predicted proteins | sample 3176221 | NCBI WGS metagenome assembly SXGT01 (sample SAMN11356862, study PRJNA531348) | freshwater metagenome | isolation source: freshwater sample F1-120 | place: China: Fuxian Lake, Yuxi | collected 2017-12-25
CCGAGTCCGAGTCCGAGACCGTGCTTCCACACTCCCCCGGATTCACGGTCGCGCTCGGCGGCTCCCATGCCTGCGCCATCCGCGCCGATGGCGCCCTCGCGTGTTGGGGCGAAAACGGCCGTGGTCAGCTCGGTCTCGGCGAAGTCGCTCCCGACGGTGTCCCTCCGCGTCTGGCCCCAGACTTCGCGGACCCGCCTCTGGTGGGCGCCACATCCACATGGCTCTCGCTCGCGACCGGACACTCACACACCTGCGCGATCCGCACGGACCACACGCTCTGGTGTTGGGGCTGGAATGGGGACGGACAGCTCGGGCGCGGGACCTTCTCGGTCGCCGAGCCGACCCCGGTCGCCATCGCCGCGCCGGCCACCTGGAGCGCCGTCGCGACCGGCCCGATGAACACCTGCGCCATCGCGGCCGCCGACGCGAGCCTCTGGTGCTGGGGCGCGAACTTCGTCGGACAACTCGGCGACGGCACCCTCGAGCACCGCGCGAGCCCCGTTCCGATCGCCCTCGACAAAGCCTGGCGCGCCGTGGGGCTGGGCGACGTCCATACCTGCGCCATCGACGCCGACGGCGCGCTCTGGTGCTGGGGCCGCGGCGACGCCGGCGCGCTCGGTACCGGGGACGCGGAGGACGCGCTCGCGCCGCGCGCCGTCGTCGGAGGCCACTTCTGGAGCGGCATCGCAGTCGGTGGCGACACGTTCGGCGGCCAAACCTGTGCCATCGAAGACGCCGGCGCGCTCTGGTGCTGGGGGCGCTCGACGCCCGGAGCGCTGGCGATCGACGGCACCGCACGGAGCACCCCCCGCCTGGTCGACGGCGGCCTCTGGTCGCGCGTGGCGCTCCAACGCGCCGATGGTTGCGCCGTTCGCGCCGACGGCACCCTCTGGTGCTGGGGGGACAATCGCATGGCCCAACTCGGCACGGGCGCGCGCGGCTCCGAGCGTACACCGATGCAGGCCGTCACCCCACCAGAGGCGGGCGCGCGCTGGCAGGACGTCGTCCTGGCCGCTGACCGAACCTGCGCGCGCGACGCTGCCGAGCGCACCTACTGCTGGGGCACCAACCTGACGGTCCCCTTCGGTGACGGTCGTGCGAGCACACCGCTCACGCCCGTGCAGGTCGACCTCCGCGCCGTGCTATCGCACCCCGACGCGGCCGACTTCCAGCTGGAATCCGGCGGCGACAGCACCTGTGCCCGGACGGGCACCACGGTCCTCTGTTGGGGCGCCAATTCCCTGGGCGGGCTCGGTCTCCACGGCGCCGTGACCCCAGGCGCGACCGACGCGATCGACGCGCCCGCCCTCGTGCCGCCGCCCACCAGCGCCTGGCGCACGCTCTCGCTCGGCACCCAACACGCCTGCGGCCTCGACCAGGACGACGCGCTCTGGTGCTGGGGGAGTAACATCAGTGGCGCCGTCGGATTCGGGACCGATTCGGAGGCCACCGCGCGCCTCATCGGGTGCACCGTGGGCGTCCCTTGCACTTGGCGCGACGCGTCGGCAGGAGGGGCACACACGTGCGCCATCGCCGAGGATCGCACGCTCTGGTGCTGGGGCGACAACTACTATGGACAGGCCGCCGGGCCCTCCACGGGACCCGTCGCGACGCCCATGCGCGTGAGCAGTGACCCGACCTGGGGCGCGGTCGCTGCCGGCGGTTCCTTCACCTGCGCGCTCCGCACGAACGGCACCCTCTGGTGCTGGGGCTGGCTCTTCGTCGGGTCTGCCGGCACGAGCAACGAACCGGTGCAGGTCGGCGCCGCCACCGATTGGCAGGCGCTCGTGGCGGGCGGCAACCATGTGTGCCTCACGCGCAAGGACGGCGCGCTCGCATGCCTCGGCGCCGACCCCTACGGACAGGCGGGCGCCCAGGGAGCCGACCACGATGCGCCGATCGCGATCGCTGTTGGTGACGCCACCGACCCGGTCGCGGCTGGACCCTGGCGCAGCGTCGCCACGGGAACGTCGCACACCTGTGGCGTCGACGCGTCCGGCGCCCTTTGGTGCTGGGGTCAGAACTGGGAAGGCCAGCTTGGCACTGGCCAGCGGGGCGGCGTGAGTGACGTGCCCTTCCGGGTAGACGCTACGCGCCAGTGGCGCGAGGTGGCCGCCGGCGCCGGGCACACCTGTGCCGTAGCCGAGCCTCTGGAGGGCACGCGCGAGGTGTTCTGCTGGGGCGCGAATGGACGCGGGCAGCTCGGGATCGGCACCGCCTGGAACGTCTCGCCGACCGAGCTCGAGCTTGGCGAGTAGCCTGGGCGCGCCGGGCCTCCGAGCGCGCGCGCCACCGTGACGCGGCCGTTTCGGTGGGTGCGTGGCGCCCCCAAATCCGGTAGCATCCGCCCATGCGCCCCCACCTGCTGGTTATCGTCACCGTTCTCGGTCTGGCCGCGTGCAACTCGGGACCCGACTGCCCGACCGACGAGATCCCCGCCGGTCCCGGCTGCGTTCCAGCCGTGTTCGCCGATGTACGCATGGAGCCCATCGCCGAGGCCGATCTGGTCGTCGACCCCGCGGACCCCGACCAGGCCCACGCGCGCGGCACCATCGTCGTCGCGCTCGAGGACCCGAATCTCCCGGCGGCCGAACGCGACGCCCTCTTCGCCGGCGCCGACGTGACCGGGGAAATTCCGTTCGCGGGGATCTACCGTCTGCGCTATCCCGAGGACGATGCCCGGCTCGACGCGCGCATCGACCTCTTCCTCGACAACCCCGCCATCGCCGTCGCGATGCGCGACTACGCGACGGGCGTGCTGCTCGGGCGCGCCGACACCGACCTCGAGAAGGTCGTGCCCGGCCTGACGGCCAAGACCTTCTTCGACGACGGCCAGATCATCAACCCCAGCGCGGGGCCGGCCGACGCTGGCGCCTACACGCGCATCGGTGTCCCCGAGGCCTGGCAGCTCCTCTACGACAAGAACCCGATCACCGACTCGATCGTGGTCGCGGTTCCCGACGGCCCGGTCGCGCACGACCCGGTCTTTGCCAAGGGGTGGATCAACGCGCACGACCTGCGCTTGACGGGCGGCGATCTGACGACCCTCTCCGAGTCGCGCATGGCCCGGCGCCACGGCACCGCCATCGCATCCATCCTCGCCGCGCCCAACGACAAGAAGGGCATGAACGGTATCCTCGAGGGCCTCCCGTGCCTGCGCGCCGGACTCGCGCCGATCACCTTCACCGACACGGGTACGCTCGACCCAGCCACCGGCCAGGCCTCGCCCAAGACGCTCCTGACGTTGACGCTCGCGTCGATCGTCCTGTCGGTGAAGTCGGGCGCCAAGGTCGTGTCGATGTCCTGGGGGATCGAGCGCGCCCTCCTCACGCGTCACCTGCCCAAGCTCAGCTGGGACAAGTTCCGTCGCCTTTTCACGCGCCTCTTCCAAGCCGCGCCCGGCGTGCTCTTCGTCGCCGCGGCGGGCAACTCGGGCGCCAGCGCCGCCGACACGGTGCCGTGCGACGCCGCGACCCCGACGGGCGATTGGCTCCAGCCCAACGTCGTGTGCGTCTCGGGCCTGGCCAAGGGCGCCGACACCACGGGCGTCTGGCCCGGGAGCGGAAGCTCCAACCGAAACCCGACCACCTCCGATGGCGGTCAGCGCTATCCGATCACGCTGGCCGCGCCGGGCACCGACGTCATCGCCCACCTGCCGAGCGGCGACCTGACGTTCTTCTTCGGAACCTCGTCCGCGGCCCCGCTGGTCGCGGGCGCGGCAGGCCTCGTCTACAGCGTCAACAAGGAATTCCGCGGCTACCAGGTCCGGCGCCTGCTCGAGACCACGTCCGTCGACATCCGCGACGACACGCTCGGTCGCCGCGTCGACGCCCACGCCGCGCTCGCCGCGGCCATCGCCACGCTGCCGCCCGACCGGCTCGGCAAGGGGACCTGCCGCCCGCCCGATCCGCCGCCGCCGTCCTCGAGCGGCCACAACCCGGTCGGCGCCGCGTGGCTGCGGATGGAGGTCCTCTGCGACGGCTGTAATGGCGTCGTGCCGAACAGCCACATCGCCTTCGGCGGCGAGAAGCCCAGGGTCGGCTGGGTCGACGACAAATGCTTCATCGGCAGTTACTGCGCCGATATCTGGCTCCTACCGGGTGTTCAGCTGACGCCCGTTTCCGCGCCCGGCGCCAAGTTCCTTCGCTGGGAAGGCACCTGCGCCGGGACCGACGTCCAGATCGTCGCGGGCGACAGCATCGCCGTGCCGATGACCCACGAGCAGAACTGCCGCGCGTACTTCGATCGCTGACCCACGGCGCGCGATCGAGCTCGCAGAGTGGCAGAAATGCCACGGCGCAATTGCCCGAAATGATTGGCGTTGCCATCGGTGCGGCCGCTGGCCGCGCCACCTCAGTCGAGCTGCTCGAAGCGCAGCCGCAGACCCTTGACCTTGTGCTTGGCGAGCCCGTCCGCGACCGTGCGCGCAGACGTCTTGGCGATGGCGACGAAGGCCCAGCGGTCGTGGATCTCGATGCGTCCGACCTCGGAGCCGGGGATCCCGATAGCGCCCGTCAGCGCGCCGAGGAGATCGCCCGGGCGCAGCTTGTCGCTCCGGCCGGCGCCGAGCCAGAACGTCGTGAGCGGGGTGCCGAGCGGGCCGTCGACCGCGTCGCCTCGGGTCGCCGCGGTGGGCAGCGCGCTGAGGTCGGAGACCGCGGCGATGCTGGCGAGGCGCGCGACCTGCTTCTCGGTGACGAAGGTCCAGGCCACGCCCGGGCGGCCTGCGCGCCCGGTGCGCCCGACGCGGTGCACGTAGTCCTCGGTGTGGGCCGGGAGATCCACGTTCACGATCAGATCCAGCCCGGCGATGTCGAGGCCGCGCGCGGCGCCATCGGTCGCGACCAGCACGCGCACCGTGCCGTTGCGAAAGCGCGCCAGCACCGCGTCGCGATCGCGTTGCTCGAGGTCGCCGTGCAGCGCGTCGGCAGCGAAACCGGCCGCTCTCAGGCGCGCGGCGCTCTCGGCGACGGTGCGCTTCAGGTTCCGGAAGACGAGCACCGAGGCCGGCTGGAGCGCCCGCAACAGCGTGTCCAACGCGAGGTCCTTGGCCTCTTCGTCGACGAGCGCCGCGCGGGCCTCGAGGTCCTGGCCGCGGCTGTCGATGGTGACGCGTACCGGCTCGCGGAGCCACGCCAGCGTGAGCTCGGCGAGCGCCGCCGGAAACGTCGCCGAGAACAGCACCGACTGCCGCGGGGTCGGCACGCGGTCGAGGATCGCCTGCACCTCGTCGGCGAACCCCATCTCGAGCATGCGGTCCGCCTCGTCGAGGACGAGCACCGTCACGGCCGCCAGATCGAGCCGCCCGCGCTGGAGCTGATCGAGCGTTCGCCCCGGCGTGCCGACGACGACATGCGCGCCCTCGGCGAGCTGTGCGGCCTGGAGTCCGCCCGGTTGGCCGCCGACCAGCGACACGACGCGCAGCCCGGGCGAGCGCTTGCCGACCGCGCGGAGGTCGGCGACCACCTGCGTCACCAACTCCCGCGTCGGGCACAGGACCAGCGCCTGCACGCGGCGCTCGGCCAGTACGACGCGCGCCAGCATCGGCAGCGCGAAGGCGACCGTCTTGCCGCTTCCGGTCGGCGCCTGGCCGACGAGATCGCGCCCTTCGAGCAGAGCGGGCAGCGCCGCGGCCTGGATCGGGGTCAGCTGGGTGAAGCCGAGGTCCGCGATCGCGTCGCGGAAGGTGGCTGGCAGATCCAGCTCGGCAAAGGTGGAAGCGGTCGGGGCGGGGGGTGCGGTCAGAGCGGGCGCGGCGGGCGGAGCGAGCATGGGGCCCGGTAGCGTAGTTCGCACCCACCGTCGAGCAATGGCGCTTTGCGAACGTCACGTCATGGCAGAAATGCAACGACGTAACTATGCGATATCTAACGCGAGTATCTGATTTCGGCCGCCGGCCGCGCACGGTTCCGACCGCATCCGCGCGACGTCACCTGGTCGAGGGCCTACGTCGACGCGGTGCGGCTGCCGCGGCACGCCCGAGCGCATCCTCGAGCCAACTGGCGAGCGCGCGCATCCGCTTCTGGACGGCGTCGGGCCAGGCCTCGGGCTGCGCCAGCCGGGTGTCGATCGAGAGGCGGTGTGGGTCTCGAATCCGGACGCCGAGCGTCGGGCGGCCGAGCCGCCGCTTGGGGAGCGCCTCGAGCTCCTCCGCCAGATGAGCCTCGCCAAGCCCGCGCTTGGCGGCCGAGGCGAGCGTCGGCGCCACGTCGATGCGCGGGTGGCGCGCGAGGAACGTCGCGATGACGGCCGCGTGGCGCAGCGAGAAGTCGTGCTCGCGCACAAGCGCCCGCACCGGGTCCGGCAGGCGTCCGACGGCGTCGATGCGTCGCGCGTCGCGCTCGGACATGCTGCATAGGCGCGCGATCTCGTCGGCGTTGTGACCCTCGTCGTGCAGCTTGAAGACGAGGTAGCGGAGATCGAGACCGCGCAGCTTGCGGTGGGCGATGTTCTCGCCCCACGCGAGGCGCCAGGCCTCGGCGGCGTCGCAGCGGAGCACGATCGCCTTGGCGCGCACGCGGCCCAGCTCCTTGAGCGCGTGGACGCGGCGGAAGCCGGCGACGATCTGGTAGCGCTTGTCCGGTCGGCGCCTGAGGAACACCGGGACCTGCTGCGGGGTCTGGCGCAGCTCGGTGACGAGATCGTCCACGGCGATGATGGCGCGTTGACGGAAGGTGTCGTCGCTGGCGTCGATATCCGCGAGGCGGATCTCCTCGACGACGAGCGGCTCCGGTGACGGTGACGGAGGGGGCTTGCGAGCGGCCATGAAGCGAGCTTAGCCCGCGAGGCGCCCGTTTTCTAGTGGTCGTCACTCGCGGTGCGCGCGCGCCGTCCTCGGCCGTCACTCGCGGTGCGCGCGCGCCCATTCGCGTTGCCACGCGGGCGCGTCCGAGGCTTCGAGCGCCTCGAGCGTTTGGCGAGCCTCGCCCTTTCGTCCGAGCTGCATGAGCGCGAGGGCGCGTGCTGCGAGCGCGAGTGGCTCGCTGCCGGCGAGCTCCAACAGTGCCTCGGCCGCGGCTTTCCGCCGCAACCGAACGATGCCGCGCAGGGTCCGGGCCAGTGGTGGCGGCGTCGGAAGGCCTAGCGCGATGTCCGCGGCGCGCAGGGCTTCGGCGTCGTTGCCGAGCGCGAGGCAGGCTGCTGCATAGACGGACCAGGCGATCCCATCGCTTGCGTGCGTATGCAAATAACTCGCGGCGGCGTCTCGCGTCGCGGCGACCTGGGGCGCGGTGCTGAGGCCGCCGCCGGCGCCCCCTGCGGCGGTGCTGAGCGGGAGCGCGCGAAACAACGCGTCGGGGTCGAGCAGCATCGCGCGTTGATAGTGCGCCCACGCCTCGGCCCCGCGTTCGAGTTGCACGAGCATGTTGGCGCGCGACCAATGCGTCCACGGGTCGTCGGGGGCGAGGACGAGGGCGCGGTCGTAATCGGCGAGGCCGCGGGTGACCAGCTCCGGTTTCTGCCCGGCCTGCCCCTCCAGGATCGCCGCCAAGCCGCGCATCTCGAGGCCGCGCGGGTAATCGGGACGTGCCGCCACGCACTGCTCGAAGACGAGGCCCGCCGCGCGGTTGTCCCCGGCGGCCGCCAGCGCGGCGCCCAGCATGAAGTGGTGCCAGAACTCGGAGGGCTCGAGGCGGACGGCTTCGCGCAGGCGCTCGATCGCAGCTTCCTTGGGGTGTGCGAGGTCGAGGCCGCTCGCCGGATCCGCGAGCATCGGGCCGACCACCAGCTGGATCGCCGGCGGGAGATCGCCGATCCAGAGGTGGATGAGCCCGAAGAAGAAGGCGTCAGTGGCGCCCGTGCTCGGGGTGCGGGTCGCGGGCTTGGGCACGTTCGGCGAGAGGCGCGCGCAGACCGATTGGACCAGCTCGCCAAAGGCGGTCGGTCCCTCGGCGCGCGCGCGCTGGAGATCGACCCACGCGCGATCGCAATCGGCCCCGCCACCGAGCGCGAGGGCTCCCTTGGCGCGCACGATCGCCGTGAGCAGCATGAGGCGCTGCATTCGGTGTCGGCACGCCGCGGTGCGCTCGGGACCCAGCGTGTCCTCGAAGTCGGCGCACACAGGCGCGCCGGCAGCCTTCAGAGCGAGCTCCGCGGCCCGGAGTGCGTCCGCGTCCCGCTCCTCGCCTGAGAGAAACCAGGCGCGCTCGGCGTGGGCGTCGAGTTCCGCGAGGCGGCGTGCGCGGTCCCGCAAGGCGATCAGTCGGGCGCTCACGTCGTCGAGCGCCGCCTCGGGTTGCGTGCGATCGAGCGCCAGCGCGAGAAGATGGATGGCCGCGAGGGGGCGGCCACTCTGGAGATCGGCGCGTGCGAGCGTTTCGTCGCGAAGAGCCGTGGCGCTGACGTCCGCGAGGCGCCGCAACCGCGCGTCGTGCATCAGGACGAGGGCGATCGCCGTACCGACGATCGACAAGACGAGCGTCACGCCGAGCATCGCCCAGCGGGTTCGGTGCGCGCGCATGGAGCGCGCGAGACGCTCGCCGATGCGCTCGCGATGGGCTCTGACGGGCTCGTCCGCGAGAAAGCGCTCGAGGTCGCGCCCGAGCTCGGCGGCGTCGCCGTAACGTGCGGCAGGATCCCGCGCCATTGCCTTGCGACAGATCGAGAGGAGGGCCCGCGGGATCCCGGCCGCGCCGCGTGACAGGGCCAACGCCCGCACGCCCCCCTCTGAAGGCCGTACGCCGCTCACGAGTTCGAAGAGCACCGCGCCCAGCCCGTGGACGTCGGTGCGAGCGTCGTGGTCGGCGACGCGACCCTCGGCCTGCTCGGGAGCCATGTAGGCGGGCGTACCGAGGATCGTGCCGTCCTCGTCGCCGGGCGTCGGTGAACGGGTGAGGCCCCAGTCGAGCACGATCGTCTCGCCCAGCTCGCCGACCAGGATGTTGTCCGGCTTGATGTCGCGGTGGACGAAGCCGCGCGCATGCGCGTGGGCGAGCGCGCGGGTCGCCGCGAGGAAGACCTCGAGCAGGCGGCGCCAGGCGACGCCGCGGGTACCGGCCTCGGGCCCGGTGTGGAAGGCCCGGATGACCTCGGTCAGGGTCTGGCCCCGGACGAGCTTCATGACGTAGTAGGGCGCGACCGCCTCGCCGAGCGTGTGGACGGGGACGATGCCCGGGTGCTCGAGCTGCGCGGTCACGCGGGCCTCGGCCACGAAGCGCGCGCGCGTGCCGGCGTCGGCCGGAGCGACCGGCCACTTGAGCGCGACCTCGCGTCCGAGGCTCTCGTCCTCCGCGCGCCAGACGACGCCGAAGGCGCCGCGCGCGTGGACCTCGATGAGGCGGTAGCGCCCGAGCGCCATGCCCGGGACGAGGCGGGGCGGTGCCGCGCGCAAGCGGGCTTCCTCGCGCGCGAGCTCCTCGGCGCTGGCGGCGAGCGCGGGGAAGCGCGCAAGGTACTCCGCCGCGGTCCGCAGGATCCCGTGGCGCCATGAGAGCTCGAGGTCGATCGCCGCGAGCTCCTCGAGCGTGGCCTGAAAGCGCGGGTCGTCGGGCGGCGGCAGGAAGTCGTCGATGCGCGGCGGTGATGCGCCCGGTGCGCCCCTCCATGCGGCCTCGAAGCGCCTGCGCGAGTCCTCGTCGACCTCGCTCGCGAAGAGCGTATCGCGCTTGCCCGGGTTGGCTTCCGCGTCGGAGGTCATGGCGCGAGGCGCTCGGCGAGCTGGTCGCGCACCTTGTGGAGCAGACGTCGCACCGTCCGCTCGGAGCAGCCGACGCGCTCGGCGATCGCCTCGTTCGTCAGATCCGCGATCTTGAGGAGCACGACGTCCCGCGCCTCGGGCTCGAGGGCCAGGATCTCGGTCTCGATTTCGTCGGCCAGCAGCGCGGCTTCGGGCGATGGCTCCGGGTCGATGAGCGCCGGGTTCCCCGTCCCGACCCCACCAGAGGCGGCCGGCGCGTCGATCGGCACCTCGCGCCCGAGCGCGCGCTTCTGGCGTCCGTGGAAGCGGGCCTGCTCGCGCGCCTTGGTCAAGGCGATGGCGCAGAGGAGGTGCCAGAGCCGCTCGGCATCGTCGAGCACGAGCTCGCCGCCTTGCACGCGGCGCAGGAACGTGCGGCACACCGACTGCACGACATCCTCGGGTGCCACGCGGCGGCGCAGCGCGGCCGCCAGGCGCCGCTCGGCGACCTCTTGGAGCAGCGGGCTGTACGCGTTCCAGAACGTGCGCGTCGCGCGCGCTTCCCCGGCGCGCAGCCCGCGCATGAGGCTCTGCCAGTCGTCCTCGGGCGTGGGGTCCATCGGCGCTCCCAGTGGAAGTCGTTCGCGAAGAGCGCGCCGAGCGCTTGCCCGCGACGAAGTCACCGATTCTAACGCGAACCGGTCCACGCCGGAACCGGTTCGCGCAAAGCACGTGCCGTCTCACGGGATGGTCAGGCGGATCGGCGCAAAGCGTGGGTTTTGCTCGTCGACCCGCGTGTAGCCGACCATCTTGTACGTTTGCGCCATCGTGCCATCGATGCTGGAGCCCATCACCGTTGCGGGGTTCAGCAGCACGCGCCCGCCGGCGACCTCCTGCCATTGCCAGCCCTCGGTGCGGTTGGGGTCGGTGGCGCCGACGAGCCAGTACTCGATGTACCAGCAGGCGATCTGCCCGTCGGGCTGGGTCTCGAACGGCGTGACCGTCATGACGTGGCCGTTGGAGGGCCGAAAGCGGAGGAAGAAACCGAAGGCGTTGCTCGCGGTGAAGACCTCGAACGAGCCCCAGGCCGCGTTCGTGTCGGGCGTGCGCAGCGTGCCGGAGATCTCCGGCGTGGTCTGGGCGAGGGCGGGGGACGCGGCGAGCGAGGTGGCGGTGAGGGCGAGGGCGATCGAGAGGCTCTGGAGGAGGCGGCGGGGCGACATGGCGGTGAATCCTTGGCACTGGTTGGGTCGGTCGGAGCTGCCTCGCTCCGGCCTCATCCCTGTCATTGCCGTCCGCGCGCCGAACCGGACACGCGTCCCGAAAAAAAAGGTGCCGCGTGCTCCGGACCCCGCGCGCGCTTGCCCGCGAAAGTGAATTTGTTGACACCCGCCGGGGCACTGAAAGACTCGGATCCCCATGTCGTCCCAACCCCCCATCACTGTTTCAATCGTCGAACTCATCGCCAGGAAGCGCGATGGCGGCCGCCTCGCCGCGGACGAAATCCGCCAGCTCATCGCCGCCTTTGCGACCGATCGGATGCCCGCGTACCAGATGGCCGCGCTCGCGATGGCCATCGTCTTTCGCGGGCTCGATGACGAGGAGACCCGCGTCTGGACGGAGGCGATGCTTCATTCGGGGCAGGTCCTGGACCTGGCGGCGCTCGGACCGGGGCGCGTCGACAAGCACTCGACGGGCGGCGTCGGCGACAAGGTCTCGCTGCCGCTCGCGCCCGCCGCGGCCGCCTGCGGCGTCATCGTCCCGATGGTCGCGGGGCGCGGCCTGGGCCCCACCGGCGGCACCATCGACAAGCTCGAGGCTATCCCCGGGTACGACGCCGCGCCGAGCGTCGCGCGCTTCATCGAGATCCTCGCGAGCGTCGGCTGCGCCATCATCGGTCAGACCGAGGAGATCGCGCCCGCCGACAAGCGCCTCTACGCGCTGCGCGACGTGACCGGTACGGTCGAGTCCATCCCGCTCATCTGCGCGTCGATCATGTCCAAGAAGATGGCCGAGGGGATCGAGGGCCTGGTGCTCGACGTCAAGGTCGGGCCGGGCGCCTTCATGAAGGACCTCGCGAGCGCGCGCGAGCTGGCCGAGCGCATGGTCGCGGTGGGCGAGGGGATGGGCCGGCGCGTGGTCGCGTTCCTGACGCGCATGGACGAGCCGCTCGGGCGCATGGTTGGTAACGCCTGCGAGGTGGCCGAGTCGATCGACGTCCTCGACGGCAAGGGGGCTGCGGATCTCGAGGAGCTGGTGGTCGTCCTGGGCGGCGCGATGGTCGAGCTGGCGCACGGCGTGTCCGCCTCTGAAGGGCAAGCGCGCATCCGTCAGAGCCTGCACGATGGCTCGGCACGTGCGCGTTGGGACCGGATGGTCGCCGCGCAGGGCGGGGATCTGGCGCGCCTTCCTACATGGACGGGCGCGACGTCGATTCCCGCAGCGACGACCGGCTACGTGCAAGCGATCGACGGGCGCGAAGTCGGACTCGTGGCGGTGCAGCTCGGGGCCGGGCGCGCGACGCGCGACGACGTGCTGGATCTCGTCGTCGGGATCCGCATCGACGCGAAGGTCGGCGCATACGTCAGCGCGGGCGCCCCGCTCGCGACGGTCCTGCACGGGGCTCGCGGCGCGCCGGATCCCCACAGCATCGCGCGCCTGACGGCCGCGTTCACGTTCGGGCCCGAGGCGCCGGCGCCACGACCCTTGGTACTCCAACGAATCGGCTAGGAGCCGCGATGCAAGCCGCCCACGACCCCCTGGCCCGCCACGACGCCGCGACCGCCTACGTCCGCGCGCAGTCGAGCCTGGTCCCCGCCCTCGGCATCGTCGCCGGCAGCGGGCTCGGCGCGCTCGCGGGGCTGGTCGAGAATAGCGTCCACATTCCCTACGCCGAGATCCCGTACGCGCATGCGCCGACGGTCGTCGGCCACGCCGGCGCGCTCGTCCTCGGGCACCTCGCGGGCCTGCCGGTCGCCATTCTCTCGGGGCGCGTGCATGGCTATGAAGGCCACTCGCCCGAGGAGACCGTCTTCAACGTGCGGCTCGTCGCGCGCCTGGGGACGCCGCGCTTCCTGCTCACCAACGCCGCCGGCGGCATCGACCCCTGGCTCCATCCCGGCGCGCTCTGTCGCATCACCGATCACCTCAACCTGACCGGCAAGAACCCGCTCACCGGACCGAACCTCGCGGAGCTGGGCCCGCGCTTCCCCGACATGTCGCACGCCTATTGCCCGACGCTGGGCGCGACGCTCGAAGCCGCGGCGGCCGAGGCCGGCGTCCCTCTGCACGCGGGGATCTACGCGGCCCTCAACGGCCCGAGCTACGAGACGCCTGCCGAGATCCGCATGCTACGCGTCCTGGGCGCGTCGTTGGTCGGGATGTCGACGGCCTTCGAGACCATCGCGCTCGGCCACATGGGCGTGCGGGTCGCGGGCCTCTCGGTCGTCACGAACCACGCGGCCGGAGTCTCGTCGGCCGCCCTCTCGCACGAGGAGGTCGCCGAGGTCGCGCGGGTCGCCGGGCCGCGCCTCCTCCAGCTCGTGCTCAGCTTCGCGCGTCGCCTCGCGGCGCCGCTTCCGCCGGAGGCATAGCCCCATGGATCCGACGCACACGCGCCCGACGCCCACGGACCCGATCGACCGCGCCGCTCTCCTCGACGCGGCCCGCGCCGTCCGCCTGAACGCCTATGCGCCCTACAGCCGCTTTCGCGTCGGCGCCGCGCTGCTCGCGAAGTCGGGGACCCTCTATAAGGGTGTCAACGTCGAGAACGCGAGCTACCCGGTCGGGTGCTGCGCCGAGCGGCACGCCATCGGTGCGCTCTGGACGGCGGGCGAGCGCGAGGCGGTCGCGGTCGCGGTCGTGACCGACGCGGACGTGCCGGTCCTGCCCTGCGGGATGTGCGCGCAGGCGCTCTTCGAGCTGAACCCGGACCTCATCGTCGTCGCTCAAGCGGGTGCGGGCGGCCCGACGCGCGAGCTGACGATGCGCGAGATCCTGCCCCACGCCTACCAGGGCGAGGGGCTCGAGAGGCGCTGACATGGCCGATCTCCTCTTGCGCGGTGGCGTCGTGATGACGATGGACGACGCGGGGGCGGGCTCGGCGGGCTCGGCGGCCGGGACCATCCTGCGCGCCGACGTGCGCGTTCGCGGGCAGCACATCGCCGAGCTCGCGCCCGGGCTCGTGCCCAAGGCCGGCGAGACGGTCCTCGAGCTCGAGGGCGCGGTCGTCTTGCCGGGCTTCATCCAGACGCACGTTCACCTCTGCCAGACGCTCTTTCGCAACCTTGCTGACGACCTCGCGCTGCTCGAGTGGCTGGCCGAGCGGATCTGGCCGCTCGAGGCCGCGCACACCGCTCAGAGCCTGCGCGCCTCGGCCGAGCTCGGCGTCGCGGAGCTGCTGCTCGGCGGGACCACCGCCATCGTCGACATGGGGACGGTGCACCACACGGAGCAGGTCTTCGAGGCGCTCGAGCGCGGCGGTCTGCGCGCCGTCGCCGGCAAGTGCATGATGGACGATCCCGGCGGCCCCGACGGGCTGCGCGAGCCGACCGACGCGAGCCTGGCCGAGTCGATCCGCCTCGCCGAGCGCTGGGACGGCGCCGCCCAGGGCCGCATCCGCTATGGCTTCGCGCCGCGTTTCATCCTGTCGTGTACGAACGAACTCTTGCAGCGTGTTGCAATCGAAGCGGCTGCGCGTGGCCTCTGGATTCACACCCACAGCTCCGAGAACAAGGACGAGGTCGCGGCCGTCGCGCGTAGGTCTGGTGGGCTCGGGAACGTCATGGCCCTCGCGGCACTCGGTGTCCGCGGACCTCGCACCGTGCTCGCTCACTGCGTCCACGTGAGCGACGAAGAGGTCGCCGAGTTGGCCGCCGCCAAGACGCGCGTCGCCCACTGCCCGAGCTCGAACCTCAAGCTCGGCAGCGGGATCTGCGACGTGCCGCACCTGCGCGGGCAGGGCGTTCACGTGTCCATCGGCGCCGACGGCGCGCCCTGCAACAACCGCCTCGACATGTGGACGGAGATGCGGACCGCGGCGCTCCTCCAGAAGCCGCGTCACGGGCCGACCGCGATGCCCGCCGAGGAGGTGCTCCGGCTTGCGACGCGCGCCGGTGCCGAGGTCCTCGGCCAGGGTGACGTGCTCGGTCAGGTGCGCCCGGGCTTTCTCGCCGATCTCCAGGTCGTCCGCCTCGAGGAGCTTCTCGACGGCCCCGGTGGCCGTCTCGCCTCGCGGCTCGTCTACGCGACCCAGCGCGACGCCGTGCGCCACGTGGTCGTCGACGGGGCCTTAGTGGTCAAGGATGGTGCGCTGGTTCGCTGGGATCGGGCGGCCGTCGCGCGCCGCGCCCACGCCGAGCTCGCCGGCTGCGTCCAGCGTGCGGGCCTGCAGGATCGCGTCGGGGCCGCTTGAAAAGCGCGCCCGAGCCTGCGACGATGCCCGCGTGCTGGGCCCCCGGACGTTTCCGATTCGCTCGCTGAGCGCGCTCGTCGCGCTCGGCCTCGTCGCGGCCTGCGGCGCGAGCGATGAAGACAAGCCGCCGCTGCCGACCGTCGGCCCGCCCACCTGCGAGCGCGTCGATCAGATCCTCCAGCCTCTCTACGCGCTCGTGGATGCGCACGCGCTCGACCGCCTGGCCGCCGCGATCGGGACGACCCTGCCCGAGGATGTGCGCCGCGATTTCATCGACGCCGTGCTGGGGCTGGTGGGCGCGTTCCCGCCCGGGAGCTTCGCGGCGCTCGATGCGCTGCCCGACAGCGAGCCGGGTTCGCCAAGTTCGGCAGGCGCGCCGGGTACGCAGGGAACGCTCGCGAAGGTCTTGCGCTGGCTTGTCGAGACCGGTCCGAGCGCGCCGAATACGCCGGTCTTCGGGCTCTTGCGTCGCGCGCTCAACACCTGCGAGGGGGCGCCGGTCTTCGAGCTTCTCGCGGAGATGCTCGCCGACGACGAGCTCCTGCAAGGACTCGCCGATCTCCTGGGCAACGAGGACCTCGCGAACGCGCTCCAGGGCCTGGATTTCGAGGGCCAGAATGGTCGCCAGGCGACCCAGCTCCTGGTTCGGAACCTCCTCGTGTCGGCCTCGGGCGACGCCTTCGATCTGAACGGGCTCATCAACCTCCTCGGGCTCCTCGTCGACCTCGAAAACCCACCTTACGACCGCGTCGTCCGCGGCCTCGAGCGGGTCCTCGACGCCGATGGCCTACCGCGCCTCCAGGGCCTGCTGGCGTGCCTTCATCGCGTCGATCCGGAGCTGGTCTCGGGCGGCCTCGTCTACGACCTGCTGACCTCGGGGCTGCTCTCGGATCTCGGTGGGCTCACGCCGGCCGAGGGCGAGCCGCTGCTGCCGACGGCGCTGAAGAACCTCCTCACGGCCGCCCTGGACGGTCTCGCGAAGGATGCCGAAGTTCGGCGTGGCCTGGTGCCGGCGCTGACGATCATCCTGCGCGACGACCTCGCGCCCGGCGTTCTGGGAGACGTCGCGGCGATGCTCGAGGCGAACGCGATCGACGGCGTCATCGAGGTCGTCGTCGATCTCGCCACCGGGAAGTGTCGCCGATGAGGGGGGGCTCCGTCGCGGGTCGCGGGCTTGCGTTGCTCGCCTTGGTCGCCTGCCTCACGACCGGGAGTGCGCGCGCCGGTACCTACGACATCTTCGGCGACACGCCGCGCGACATCGGCATGGGCGGCGCGATGACCGCCGCCGTCATCGGCTACAGCGCGCTGTTCTACAATCCGGCCGCGTTGACGCTCGACCACGCGCACATGCTCGGGTTCGGTTTTCACCTGTCGGTGCCGGCCCTCGAGGTCGAGCGCGAGCACGCGACCTCCGAGTCGCCGACCACGCTGCCCGAGACCCACTTCGGCGCGACGCTCGGTTGGGTCAAGCCCTTCGGCGGCATCTTCGACGAGCGCCTCGCGGTCGGCCTCTCGCTCTCGCTGCCCCTTCAGAGGCTGGCGCGCGTGCAGGGGATCGACCCCGAGTCGCCACAGTTCTATTTGTTTCAGAACCTGCAGGACAAGCTGCTCATCAATCTCGGCGCCGCCTACGACATCACCGACTGGCTCAGCGTCGGCATCGGCGGTCAGATTCTGGCCGACATCGCGGGCTCGGCCACCCTCGACATCGACATCCTCGGCGGCACCTTCGATCGGCGCGAGCTCGCGGTCGAGCTGGCACCTTCCTTCGCGCCGTTTGCCGGGATCCACATTCGGCCGCCGTTGGGCGCCCATGGCGGACAGATCAAGATCGGCGTCGCCTTCCGCGGCGCCAGCTCGCTGCGCTTTCAGCTCCCGGTGCTGGTGAGCGAGGGTGACGCCCTCTCGCTCAAGATCAACGTCTCGCAGACGGTCCTCTACACCCCGAACGAGCTGGCGTTCGGCCTCTCGTACACCCTCGATGCGCCGGCTATCACGTTCGCGCTCGACCTCACCTACGCGCTCTGGTCCGACGCCCCCGATCCGTCCCCGCGTCTCTCGGTCGAGATCACCGGCAAGCTGCTCGCGGGCTTCGGGCTCGACCACGCGCTCGATCTGTCGACGCGCTCGGCGCCGATCGATCTCGGCTTCAGCGACACCGTCACGATCCGCGGCGGCATCGAATGGCAGGCGCTCGACTGGCTCACGGTGCGCGGCGGCTACTTCTTCCGACCGACCCCGGCACCCCTTCAGACGGGCTCGACCGCCTATCTCGACAACGACGCCCACGTCGTGTCGCTCGGCCTCGGGTTCTCGCTGCGCTCGCCGCTGCAGGACAAGCGGGCCATCGTGGATTTCGACCTGTCGGCGCAGGCGTCGATCCTGCCGCGCCGCACGGTGTATCGATCGGACGCGGGGAATCCCGTCGGCGATCTGAGCCATGGCGGCGTCATGTGGCATTTCGGCGTCTCGGCGCTGCACCGCTTCTGATGGCCCTTCCCGCCACCATGCACCAGATCGTGATCGCGCTCTCGGACATCGACCGGGGCGTCTACGAGACGCTCGAATTGCGGGTGGCGCGGCATCCGTCCGAGACCGTCCGCTACATGCTGACGCGTGTCCTAGCCTATGCGCTGTCCTACGAAGACGGGATCGCCTTCAGCAAGGGCGGCCTGTCGTCGCCCGATGAAGCGCCCGTCAGCATCCACGATCCCACCGGGATCCTCGTCGCCTGGATCGACATCGGGCAACCCTCGGCCGAGCGGCTGCATCGGGCGTCGAAGGCCGCGCGCCGCGTCGCGCTCTTCACCACGACCGACCTCGCCCAGATTCAGCGCGAGGCCGCCAAGGCCGCCATTCACCGCGCCGAGCACCTCGCGCTGTGCCGCATTGATCCGCAGTTCATCGACGCGCTCGAGCCGCTCGTCGGGCGCCGGCTCGAGCTCGAGCTCGTGCGCACCGAAGGGCGGCTCTATGCGACCGTTCAAGGTGCGCCCGGGGAGCGCGCGACGCACCTCGAGGGCGCGCTCGAAGAAACGACGCTGGCGGGTTCGTAGACCGAACCAGCGTGCGGGCCGGGCGCGTCGACGAGGCTCATGGGCTCCCGATCACCGAGACGAGCGTGGTGCCCGACGCACGATCCGGGATGACGGAGACGACCGTCCATTCGCCTCGCGGCTGAGCGCCTTCGTGCGTGAACATGCAGTAGGGAGAGGCCGCGCCGTCGGTGGTGTCGCCGACCTTGCTCACGCCGGCCGCGAACTCGCGGGTAGCCTCGCTCTCGGGTCCGGTGCGGACCCCACGCGAGTCCTTCGCGAACAACTCCCGATCGTACCATGCGCAGACCTCGGCGACCGTTTGGCGCGCGTGTGCCACGAAGATCTCGGGCGTCCGGGTGAAGAGCGTCGCGCCTGGCGGGAGCGGTGCGCCGAAGACGCGTGCCGGGACCCGCGCGGCGTGCGTGTCGACGAGCGCATTGCGGGTCAGCGTGAGGAGCACGTCGTCACCATAGACGGCGACCGTGACGTAGACGAACGGGGCCGCGTCGCCCTGGAGCGCGAGGCCGTTCGGGATCGACGTGAACGGGTACCGCCCGCGCAGCTGCTCGTCATAGAACGCGAGCACCGCGCGCGCCGGCGGCGACGTCAGGTACGACACGCTCGACTGCGTCTCCGAGAAGAGACGCGCCGCGGCGGGCAGGGGGAAGTCGCCGGTCGGAGCCGTCGGCGAAAGCGCGGGACGCTCGGGCGGCGGTGATCCTGGCGCGTGCCCTTCAGAGGCGGGTGTGGTGCCGCACGCGCCGAGGCCGACGACAGCGATCAGGACTCCGATCTCACGCGCGGTACGTCGCAGCATGGCGCGATGATACGGAGCCATCCGCGCAAGCGCAACGCGAATGGGCGTACCCAAAATGGCTGGTGTGCAAACTAAAAAGAAAAGGCCGTGCCCGGGGGCACGGCCTTCGCGCGGGTGATCCGATGCGCAGGTCAGAGCGTCTCGAGGTACGCGATGAGCGCGGACTTCTGATCGGCCGTGAGGTCGGCCGTGTGTCCCATGGTCTCAGCGGTGCGGGCGAGCACGGTCTCGAGGTCCCTGGCGCTGCCGTCATGCAGGTACGGCGCTGTGTAGAAGAGGCCCTTGAGGGTCGGCGTGTTGAGGCGCCAGGGCGGCTTGGCCTCGGGGTCCTGGGCGAGGTGCTGCTGGAAGATCACGCTCTCGAGGGCCGAGCCGGTGCCGACGTCGTGCGCTTCGCCGTCCGTGAAGTGCTCGCTCGGGCGGTGACAGCTCGCGCACCCGACCTCGGGGTCGTTGAACAGCGCCTTGCCCTGCTCCTGGCGCGCGTCGAGGCGTCCGTCCGGCGCCACGTTCGGGTTGGCGGGTGCGGTCAGGCCGTGCAGCAGGAACTGCTCGAGGTCCGCGAGCTCGGCCTTGGTGAGCCCGTCGCCGCCCATGCGCTCCACCGTCTGCACCATGTTGGACTTCAGCTGCGCCTTGGTGCCACCCCAGTTGAACGGCGCGGTGCCGGCCAGGCGACCGGCGAGCGCCGGCGTCTGACGGGGCCCTTCGGGGACGAACCAGGTGAGCTTGTCCTCCGTGCCTTCGAAGTGACACGACGCGCACGCGAACTGACCCGCATGGCTGATGCGGGTGTTGCGCGCGAACGTGAAGACGCGCGCCCCGCGCCGGACGGCCGCCGGCAGCGGGTCCTTGCCGAAGGCGGCCTCGCGCGTCGCGGTCAGGCGCGCGGGGTGAACGCGCGTGCTGCTCGGGTTCGGGAAGGCGATGGCGTGCGAGCCGTCGCTCTCCGAGGGCATGGGCATGGCCATGCCCGCGGCTTCGAAGTCCACGCCCTGGGCCGGGGTCGTGGTGTGCACCTCGGTCGTCACCGGGAACTCGGTCGAGTGCGTGGCGATCGGCAGCGCGAAGAGCGGGCTCAGATCGATCGCGCTGACGGTCAGCGCGTGGTCGTTGAGGACGTAGGCCGTCATCCCGTCGGGTGCGATGGCGATGGCCCGCGGCGCGCGTCCCGCGCCCATGACCGCGACCGGCGAGCGCAGCGGATCGCCCGAGGCCGTCGAGAACGCGAGCACGTTATCGGTGCCGTAGCCCGTCACGAAGAGCAGGCTCCACGATGGATGGTGCACGATGTCCGAGGGCTGGTCGATGAGGTGCGTCAGCGGCTCGCCGGTCAGGCGGTCCTGCACCGGGAAGTCGACGTCCTCGGCCAGCGGCGCGCCGAGGCCGTCGGTGGCCGTCACCCCGAGCTCGACCGGGCGCGTCGGGATGTTGAACGTCGCGCCGACGCTGCTGGTCGAGCCGTAGCCGCCATCGGAGGGGACGCCGCCGCTGGAGCCAGCGGGCGAACCGTTGGCGGGCACCATGTCGGCCTCGCTCGGCGGCATCGGGGCGCCATCGGGGCCGGTGTTCACCACCATGGTCGCGCCTGCGAGGAAGTCCGCCTCGTTGCCGGGCGCCGCCATGACGTGGGCGACGAAGACGCCGCCGGTCTCGGGGCTCACGGCGGCCGCGAGCGCGCGGGTCGACGTGAGGGCATGGATGCGCGCGCCGGTCATATGGTCGGCGGGGCTCGCTTGGCGAAGGACCGCCGGCAGCGCGAGCTCGTTCAGCATGAGGCCCTGGTCGTCGAGCGGGATATTGGCCACGTCGGCCTGCTGATGCACGACCGCGAGCCACTTGTTCGGGCTGACGGCGATGCCGCGTGGCACGTCGAGCGTGCGGATGCGGTCGAGCTCGGCGAGGGTCGTCGTGTCGAGCGCGACCACTTCGGCGGCCGTCGACATCGTGACGTAGGCGGTCTTGGCGTCGATGGCGAGCGCGATGCCGAAGGGCTCGAGGCCCACCGCGACGCGCGCGGCGACGGTGAAGTCGGGGCCGACCCGCACGACCTCGCCCGCCCCGCGCACGGTGACGAAGGCGGAGCCGTCCGGGCCGACCACGACCTGCTCGGGGCGCGCGCCGACGGGGAGGGTCTTGTCGATCGCGAGCGTGGCGCGGTCCATGCGGACCAGCGCGCCGTTGTCGCGGTCGACGACGAAGAGGAAAGCGTCGGTGGCGGCGAGGCCGTGGCCGCTGGTCCAGGCGGGCAGGCCGCTGCTCGCGAGGGGGCGCGGCGCCTCGGGCATGCTGTTCGGGAACTCGAGCACCGACGGCGGATGGAGGTTTTCCTCTTTGCCGCAGGCCGCGAAGCCGAGTGACCACAAGCCGAGCGCGCTCAGCACACCTCGAAGCATCCGTCGCATGAAAACCTCCACCCGACCGGCAAGCGATGAAAGTAGGGGCCGCCGTGTGCGACCGTCAATCTGGGGCGTCGATGCGCGAGGGCCTCCCGAGCCGTCGCCGTGCGCGTCTCGAGCCATCGAGCAAGGCGTGTGCCGTCGCGCACACCGCGAAAACACAGGCCCTTTGAGACGAATCAAGGCGCCGGGATTGGATAAGTGCTTTCCACCCGCGCAAAGGTTCCACACCCGAGCCGATCGGCGTGGACACCGGGCGTGCGGCGATCGCGATCGCTGCGTCTAGCGTGCGTCCGATCGGATCGCGTACACGCCGGCCTGCCCCGGGCTCTCCTCGACCTGCACTTCGAGTCCGCGCAACCGCGCGTCCGGAATGCGCTGTTCGAGGCCGACGAGGATCTCGCGGGCGATGAAACGCGCGAGCATCTCGGTCGAGGTGTTCGGGATGTCGAGGATGCGCACGTCACGCCGCGGGAAGCAGAAGTAGCTGCCGTCGCGATGGCGCGCCTCGACGCGGTCAGGGTGCTCTTCGATCGCGAGGTTCGGGTTCGAGCGCGGGAGCAGCGTCCGGTGGTCGAGGCTGTCGCAGATAGCCTTCACGATCGGCTTGAACTGGATGAAGTCGAGGACGACGTTGCCGGCCATCGGCTCGCCCTCGACCGCGACCTCGACCTTGTAATTGTGGCCGTGGAGCTCTTCGCGGCTGCCGTCGCCGAAGATGAGGAAGTGGGCGGATCCGAAGTTGAAGTACTGCTTGTAGACGCGGACCGAGTAGCGCTCGGTGCCGTCCGCGAGCAGCTTCGCGTGGGTCGGGACCAGGGGCGCGTCGCTCATCGGTCATCCTTGTGCGGCGGCCGGTCGCCCCGGTAGACGCAGCGCGTGTCGGGCGTCTCGCTGATCGCCACGGCCTCGAGCGGGGCCAGGTGCGGCGCGAGCGCGCGCCAGATCCAGCGCGCCAGGTGTTCGCTCGTCGGGTTCTCGAGCCCCGGCACGTCGTTCAGATAGCGATGGTCCAAGGTGGGTCGAATCGACTCCCACGCGTCCGCGATCGCCCCGTAGTCCATGAGCCAGCCGACCGCGGGATCGACCTCGCCGGACAGCGACAGCTCGACCACGAAGCCGTGGCCGTGGACGTGCGCGCACGGATGGTCGGCGGGGATGGCGGGCAGGCGGCGCGCCGCCTCGAAGCGGAACGTGCGCGTGAGGGTCACGAACATGGCGCCGAGCTACCAGGGTTCGCGCGCGCCCGCAACGTCCGGAACGCGGCGTCCGCCTGGACGCAGGGGCTCAGCGCGCGACGAGCTCCGCGGCGATGAAGCGCAGGTAGTCCCCGAAGCGCCCGACCTGCCCCGCTTCGTCCACGCGCGCGATGCGCACGACGACGCGATGTCCGCCGCCGCGCGGGCGGGCGCTGCGTTCCAGGACGTGCGCGTGAATCGTCAGCGCATCGAGCGGGGCCAAGGCGCCGGCGGGTCGCAGGACGATCGGCGTGCCCGGCTCGGGTGCCGAGTCCGTCGTCCAGAGCGCCGCCAGCTGCGGCGTCAGCTGATCGATGCGCGCCACGAGCGTCGTGGCACCCCACGAGAGCACCATCGCCGGCCGCCGCGCCTCGCGCGTCGCCGCGCCCGCGCCGCCTGCGTCGCCCGCGCTGGAGGCGGTGAACGCGTCGGCCGGGTCGTGCTCGCTCAGCTTGGGACGCCGGAAAATGGCCGTGAAGATCCCGGTGACGCTGCGCCGACGGGAGCGCTTCGTGGGGTCGGAATCGTCGGGCGCGGTGCCCTCCGCGGTGCCAGGATCACGGTAGGCGTTCATCCCGCGCGGCACGGTGGCGCGCGAGTTGAAGCCTGCACCCCGCTCGGGACGGCTCTCCGGGTGGGCGGACGGGGCGAGGCCGCCGTCGAGGCCCGCGAGCTCGCTCGCGAGATCGATCTCCACGAGGTCCTCGAGGTCGGCCGGGCTGAGGTCCTCGTCGCTGAAGAACTCGCCGCGTGCGGCGATCGCGGGCACTCGGAAGATGGCGTGGGCGCCGTTGGTGCGCTCTTCATACGCGATGCCGGCCCCGGGAATGGTCTTGTAGCCGGGATCGAGCGCGCGCAGAAAATCCTCGAGGTGGCCCGGGTCGGCTTGGGTCGCGATCTCGTGGATGCGGAAGCCGAAGCCGATGTCGGGACGCTCCAGCGTCGGGCGCTCGAGCGTCCAGACGACCTCGCAGCGCACCGAGATGTCGACCGCGGCGGCGTTGAAGCGCTCGCGCAGGACGAGCAGCGCGCCGGGGCGCGGCACGGCCGAGGACTTCACGAACGCGCCGCCGAGTCCGACGATGGTCGTGACCGCGAAGTGCTCCTCGCCGTTCTGTTCGAAGGTGAAGCGGATGCTCTTGGCGCGGCGCGCAAAGCGGCGTTGCTCGCTCTTCTTGGGCGCGGACTTGCTCGGAGCTTGGCGACTCATGCGGCGGCGATTCTAGGGCAAAACGCGCCTGCGCGCCCGAAATCTCTCGGCGGCTTCGGGGCACGGTGCGGGCGCCGATCTGCGCCTCGGGGTGGCGCTCAGCGGGGCGTTGCGAGGGCGGCGCAGGCGCCACGAATGCGCTCGCGACGACCGAAGGTGAACGGGCGGCACGGAACCGCATCGGGCCAGGCCTGGCACATGGCGGCGTGCGCCGCGCGGCAGCGGTCGTCGAGTCCGGGGAGCGCGAAGGCCTCGACCTCCTCGCGCGTCGCGCTCGCGACCGCCATGGCGATGGTCCAGGCGCCGAGGTTGGCCTGCAGCGCGAGGTGGTCGCCGGTCACGTCGAGCGAGGCGACCAGCAGGAAGTCGGCGCTGAGACGCGGGGCCACGAGCGCCAGCCAGGGGACGCCCGTCTGCGCGAGCAGATCGCGTTGCCCGATGAACTCGACGGCCGCGGGGGTTCGGATACCCGCGCGCGCGGCGCCGAGCCCCGGGTGATTCGCGAACGTCCGACCCGCGCGCCGTGCGGTCTCGAGCCGATCCAGTGTCGCACGGTCGGGCGCGAGCTCGAGCAGCCCGTGGCGCACGCGCCAGGCCAGCGGCGGTTCGCCTGGGCGGTGCGGGACGGCGAGGTGGAGGCGGCTCGGCGCGGGCCCGTGGTGGTCCGCGACGTCGCCGATCGCGTAGCCGGTGCCGAGCCCGGCGGCG
>SXGT01665533.1_pt1 | contig 24436 bp, 22 predicted proteins | sample 3176221 | NCBI WGS metagenome assembly SXGT01 (sample SAMN11356862, study PRJNA531348) | freshwater metagenome | isolation source: freshwater sample F1-120 | place: China: Fuxian Lake, Yuxi | collected 2017-12-25
ATCAACCTGGGGCGTTGCCCCAGGCTACGGTGACTTCAGGCCTTCGGCCTGTGGGAGCGGTAACCGCTGGCCGAAACACGCACCGGCGTGCGGCGGGGAGGGCTCCAATGTCAACTTCGCAACGGACACCCCCAGCCCCGGATGTGAGCGGGCCGCGACAGCACCCCAAAGATGTGTGGTACAACGAGCCCTTGCGGGGAGGGAGCCAGAGGAACGCACTTTCTTCATGGCCCCATTTGTTTGAGTGTCACTCGCGCACACACAAACGGGCGGGCAAGCCGCCCGTGACACCCTGGGGCCCGAGGTTGGCATATGTGATACGATGGGGATGAGGTGGAATCTTGGACCGAGGTACTCCCATTACTCCCACAGCAAGATCCTTCAAGGCATTGGCGAAGTGGGGCGTTCCAAGACATTGCGTTGGCATGGGTAAATTTCGTTAGATCGCGGAGAGTAACATGGGTAGTGAAGCGAAGGCCAGGGAGTTGGGCATCTCGTTCACGGATGATGCGCCGAAGGGCTATTTGAACATGGCGGCACGGGTCGGCGATTTGATTTTTACGTCGGGGCACGTGTCGAGTTTAAAGGGTAAGCTGGGGGCTGGGGTCACCGTCGAGCAAGGCTATGAAGCGGCCAAGGAGGTGGCCATCGCCATTCTGAAATCCGTCCATCAAGAGGTCGGGACGCTGGACAACTTGCGCGTGGTTCGGCTGCTGGGTTGCGTCAATTCGACACTTGAGTTTTCCGACCAGCATCTGGTGATCAACGGCGCCTCGGACTTATTGCATCAGATATTCGGCAAGGAGGGATCTGGATTTCACGCCCGCAGCGCCCTGGGATTCGCCCAAATCCCGACGGGCTCAGCGGTGGAAATAGAGGCGATTTTTGCCGTTGAGCGGAAATAGCCTGGCGGTGATTTTCCTGGGGCCAAATGGTGTTGCCAGGAATGTAGCTCCGGCGCATAATGAAGTAATTGGACCATCGTGTCGGGCGCACGCGGCTCGACGGACTAAAAGGCCCGCACCACGGCCGCCTCTTCTGGCAACGAGCCGTCGCGGGGGGACCAGCTGTAGAAAGGGAGGTGATTCAGTGCATTATTTCTGTACTAGCCAGTGGGGTGGCACCGCCTAAGAACAGCCGGCGGGCTGTCCTGTGGACAGCCATCCCCCTCGTAGGGATCCGCTAAGGGCATTCTACGAGCGTAATGGGCCCGGCCTCGTAAAGAGGCCGGGCCTTTTTTCGTTTGTTTTCTTTGGTCATCGCCAAGCACTACGCTTGGCCCGAAGCAGTGGCATAGGCTTCCAGCCTGTGGGATCGGCTAAAAACTCCTGCATCGGCAGGCAAGATGCCTGCCGCCACTCCTTCAGTGGCAGAGGCTTCCAGCCTGTGACCATTGGCTCTGACCAAGTCCTAGGCGACGTGGGCGCCGCGCGTTTCAACATAGACGGCGTAGAGCGACTGGCTCCCCGTCATGAACAACCGGTTTCGCTTGCGTCCGCCGAAGCAGACGTTGGAGCAGATTTCCGGCAGCCGAATCTGGCCGATCCTGGTTCCGTCTGGGGCAAAGACGTGGACGCCATCGTAGCCATCCCCGACCCAACCGGCGCTGGCCCAAATGTTGCCATCGACATCAGCCCGAATGCCGTCCGCGAAACCGCTTTTGCCGTTCAGTTCCATGGACACGAATTCGCGCCCCTTGCCCAATCGTTTTCCCTCCACGACATCCCACACCTTGATATTTTTCGGCGCATCGGGGTAGTGTGAGGCGCCGGTGTCCGCGACATACAGCTTTTTGTAGTCGGGTGAAAAGCAGATTCCATTGGGCTTGTAGATTTCATCGCTCATTTTTTCGACGCTGCCGGTGCGGGCATCGATGCGATAGATGGCCTCTTTCAGTTGCAGTTCATTCTTATTTCCCTCGTAGTCCAGCAAGATGCCGTAACCGGGGTCGGTAAACCAGACGGCGCCATCGTCGGGGTGTACCACTACATCATTGGGAGCATTCAATGGTTTCCCCTGGAACTTGTCGGCCAGCACGGTTAGCGTGCCGTTGGCCTCATAGCGAACCACGCGGCGATTGCCGTGTTCACAGGAGAGTTGGCGTCCTTGGTAGTCAAATGTATTGCCATTGCTGTTACCCGCTGGCTGATGAATAACGCTGACATGTCCATCGTCGTCCAACCAACGCAGTTGGATGTCGTTGGGGATGTCGGACCAAACCAAGTATCGTCCCACGCCATTCCAGGCGGGACCCTCGGCCCATAACATGCCGGTGTGTAATCGTTGGATCGGCGTGTTGCCAATTTTGTATTTGTCGAATCGCTTGTCCAAGGAAACAAGGTCCGGGTCCGGATAGCGCACGGGAGCGGCGTTCGCCCCGAACTCACGAGCCGATCCAGTCGCTGGCCAGAGTTGCGTTGCCACGGCTCCCAGGGTCCCCAGCGTGGTGGCCATGAAAGCGCGGCGAGCCAATTCGATTTCGCCTTGCGCCACAGTCGCCTGCATCGAGGGCGGTTCGGCGTGCGCACCATCGGGGGCCCCTGGCTTCGAATTGGGGCGGCGACTCGAAGCATGCGGCACTTCGCACGGTGGGGTTTTCGCGTAGGAATGGTGAGTCATCGGGCACAACTCCTGTCATCAAAGGGAAATGGAACTTGAGCAGCCAAGCCATTGACGTCATGGCTTAAGGCCGCGGTTCTGACTCGACGAGGTCTGCCCATGGTATCCGGGGATCGGTGATTGCGTCCACCCGCCGAGTTCCGACGGCTATTTCCCCCGCCCCCTGCCAATCGGCCAAGCCGCTGATAAACTAGAAAGCCTTGAAGCCATGTGTATGAGTGTCGATTCCGTCTTAACGAGCCGCGGCGCATCAATCGTCACGGACCGGGTGCCATAGCCATGAAAATTGCCGCCGTTCAAATGGATGTGGGTTTTGGCGAGGTCGAACGTAATTTGGCGTCGATACTGCAGAAATACACGGAGGCGCACGCGAACGGCGCCGCGCTGACGATTTTTCCCGAGTGTGCCCTAACCGGCTACGGCTGCGACAGTTTGGACGAAGCGCGACAGCTGGCCCAGCCGATCCCAGGCCCCGCGACGGAGGCCGTGGCTGCATCATGCCGCCGCATGAATAGCTTTGTCGTGATGGGAATGATCGAGGCGGCTGGGGAGCGGGTCTTCAATGCGGCCGTCCTGATTGGGCCCCAGGGGGTGGTGGGCACCTATCGCAAGATTCATCTCCCCTATCTGGGCTTGGACCGCTTTGCCACCCATGGCGATCGGCCATTCGCGGTGCATGCGGCGAGCCATGTCAACGTCGGTATGAATATCTGTTTTGATGCGGGATTCCCCGAGGCGGCGAGGTGCCTAACACTATTGGGTGCGGATCTGGTCGTGCTACCCACCAATTGGCCTTCAGGGGCCGAGTGCATGGCCGATTTTGGCATCAACACCCGCGCGATGGAAAACAATGTGTACTTTGCCGCTGTCAATCGGATTGGTACCGAACGTGGTTTCCAGTTCATTGGTCGCAGTCGCATCTGCGACCCCAACGGAAATACCATGGCCGTCGCCCCCGCCGATGAAGCGATGGTACTTTATGCGGAGATTGATCCCTCGTGGGCTCGGCGCAAGAAGATCGTACGCGTCCCGGAAAAACATATCATCGATCGATTGGCCGATCGTCGGCCAGAAATGTACGGCTCAATCACGCAGCCACACCAACTGCCGCGGCCGGGCCGCGATGGCGGAATCCTTTAGGTTTGATGTCCACCCCACCAGTCACACCACTCACGAAGACGGCCTCCAAGCGAGAATCGCAGTTGTCGCGTCCTGGCATGGACGGGCAGAAACTCATTGCGACGATCGACCAACTTCGTCTGCGCATTGCCGATCGCTTTCCGGATTCTGGTCTGGGGCTGGTGTGTGATCAGCTGGCCCTAGTTGCCTGCCAGGCACAACAGCGTGCTGAGTGGATCATGCGGCCGGTCTATTGGTTACGCGCACTCATCGCGGTGCTGATCGGATTGACTTTGGTCATCTTGATCGCCACATTTGCCATGCGAAATTGGCGATTGGAGGTCGGCAATGCTTCCGAGTTTATTCAGATGCTGGAGGCCGGCACAAATGAACTCATCTTCATTGGAGCGGGCATTGTCTTTTTAGTGTCGCTGGAAATCCGCTGGAAGCGACATCGGGCTCTGGATGCCTTACACGAGCTGCGATCCATCGCGCACATCATTGATATGCATCAACTAACCAAGGACCCCGAACGGACACTCGGATCCCCCCTGGTGACCCCTCACTCACCCACGACGCGCATGAACCGATTCGAACTCGTGCGCTATCTGGATTATTGCAGCGAAATGCTTTCGTTGACGGCCAAGGTGGGGGTACTTTACGTTCAACGGTTTCACGATCCGGTCGCGTTGGCATCCGCCAACGACCTGGAATCGCTCACCGTTGGCCTTTCCCGAAAAATATGGCAGAAAATTGCCATCGTGTATTGGCAAGTTGGCGAGGCGGACTCGGCTCGCTCGGCCCGCATCTGAACGACCAACCTTTCACATGGGAGTCATCATTCATGTCGCAACTTGAAAATATAATCGTCAGTACCGGGCCGGTGGATCCCATTGTTGCTCAACTATTGGAGCCGTTTGGATCAATGGTCATAGCCAAAGATCATACGGAGGCGTCGATCTTGTCACTCATGGATCGCGCCGTGGGACTGGTGGTGCGTGGTGAGGCACGAATCACGGCCCAGATTATTCAGCAAGCGCCACGACTGAAAGTCATCGGCCGCTCTGGGGTTGGCTACAACAACGTGGATATTGCGGCGGCGACGGAACGTAACATTCCTGTCGTGTTCACGCCGGGTGCTGGTGCGCGGGCGGTGGCCGAGGCTGCGGTCTGTTGGATGCTGGCACTCTGCAAGCGGGTTGTCTTCTGGGATCAGCAATTAAAATCTGGAAATTGGCAGAGTCGATTTCAGGTCCAGGTAGGCGATTTGGAGGGAGCCACGTTGGGAATCGTCGGGTTTGGGCGGATCGGTCAGCAATTGGCCAAGCTAGTTCGTCCCTTCGACATGACGGTGGTGGCCTACGATCCGTTCGTAGATCCGAAGGCCGCACACGAGTTGGGGGTCACGCTCGTCAACTTGGAGACACTTGTGGCCCAGTCCGACTTCGTGTCGCTTCACGCGGCCGCCTCCGCCGAGAACCATGGCCTGATCAATCGGCGGATTCTCGCCAAGGTCAAGCCAGGTGCCTATTTGCTGAATCTGGCGCGAGGAGAGTTGGTCGAGAGTCTGGATGTGTTGTTAGAGGCGTTGCAGGATGGCCGCTTGGCGGGGTTGGGCCTGGATACTTTCGCTCCCGAGCCGCCGGACCTCCAGCACCCGATTTTCCAGCATCCGAATTGTCTCACCGCGCCACATGCCATGGCGGGCTCCAAGGCCGCGATGAGTCGCATTTTTCGCTGGATGTCTGAGGACATGGCGGCAATCCTGCGCGGGAAACGGCCGCGACATGTCGTCAACCCCGAGACCTGCCGCGACTTGAGCAGCTAGCAGCCTTGGTTCGGGTTGACCCCTATCGGGCCGTTTCGTAGACTCCGCGCCCCTCGGTTCCGGCCCGAGCGAAGCTCGCGGCCACGTGGCTCGACTATTTTTTTCTACGGTGGGAGAAAGCAACGTGCCAGCAAAGCCGCAGCGGCGATTCCTGATTGCGCGGATGAGCGCCATTGGCGACACGATCCTGACCATGCCCGTCGCCTGCGCGTTGCGAGCGCAATACCCCCACGCGTTCATTGCGTGGGTTGTGGAGAAAACGGCATCCGCCATGTTGGTCGATCATCCGTGTGTGGATGAATTGGTTGTTTTGGAGCGCGGCTGGTTCGTGAATCCTCGCCAAATCATGGCGGTGAAAAGCCGGTTGTCCGCTCTACGCATCGACACGGCCATTGACTGCCAAAGTGTCACCAAATCGGCGTTGGCCTGCTGGCTGTCGGGCGCACCGACACGTATCGGTTGTCGCGGACAGTACGGCAGTGAACTGAGCCCATGGCTCAACAACCGACTCATCGAGCCGACGCGTCCTCACCTGACCGACCGATCCCTGGAGTTGCTCTCGGCGGTGGACATCCACAAACCACGGGTGGATTGGCAAATGTCTCTGCCGGCCGACGCCAGCCGAAAAATGAAGCGACTCGTGTGGCAGTTGGGGCTGACCCAAGGCTTTGCCGTCATCAATCCGGGCGCGACGTGGGACTCCAAGCTCTGGGAAATGGATCGCTTTGCGGCGGTGACTCATCATCTATCACGAACCCATCGCCTACCGACAGTGGTGGTCTGGGGCGGATTGCGAGAGCGGCAATGGGCGGAGCGCATTCTGGCAACCGCGCACCCGGGGACCATCATGGCCCCGGCCACATCCTTGCATGAATTGGCTGCTCTCATTCAACAGGCCCGATTGTTTCTCAGCGCCGATACCGGACCCCTGCATATGGCCGTAGCGCTGGGAACTCCCAGCATTGGCCTTTACGGTGCCACTCGCATAGAAGACTGTGGGCCCTATGGGGCTCCTCATCAAGCGCTGCAGACGGCCTTCGACGCAGGCTCACGACGGGAGCGACGTCATGCTGATAATCACGCCATGCGGCAGATTACCGTGGAGATGGTGCAACACGCCTGTGATGGTTTGCTATCCGCCACGCATGTTGGTCGTGCGGATGCAGCCTAGCACAACCGGAGTTTCGCGATGAATTGCCTCAATCTTGATGCCTTCCGCCAGGCGCGACTACAAACGGATCCGTATGAGTTCGCCATCGTGCCTCAATTCATTAATCCGACGGCCATGCCGCGGATCTTGGCCGATTATCCGCGCATCGAGCAAGCGGGGAGCTTTCCCTTGGAGTCCCTGGACTTTGGCAGTCACTTCGCTGCACTATGCGACGAACTGCGGGGGAATGCCATGCGTGAGCTGTTCGCGGAGAAATTCGGAATGGATCTGGCAGACCGCCCAACGACACTCACCGTCCGCGGCCATTGCCGGCAGAAAGATGGCAAGATCCACGTTGACAGTCGCACGAAGCTGATCACGGTCTTGATCTATTTGAACGGGCCCTGGGAGGCGGACGGCGGACGCCTGCGTCTTTTGCGCAGCCGCGACATGCAGGACGTGTTGGCCGAAGCGCCCCCCGAGCAGGGAACCCTAGTCTGTTTTCGAAATCGCGCGAACGCTTGGCACGGACATTTGCCGTATGCTGGTGTACGCCGCGTCTTGCAACTCAATTGGGTCACCGATCAGTCGGCCGTGCTGACTTCGTCACGCAGGCATCGCATCTCCGCATTCTTAAAGCGGTGGCTGCCCCTGCGCCGCGCGGCTTAGTCCATTGGGCATTGGTGGCGTGAGTCCCCTGTTTCCCCTGTTGCAGGCCGAATCAGCGAAGTGGCTGTGGAAAATAAACTGCGGGCTGAAGAGCCGAAACCGTGGGCTGACGCCCACCGCTCGCCAAGCCCACAGAAACTGGTGGTTGCCCGACGGGGCTCGAGCATGAATGGCGCGATACGAACACATTCGTGTGATACGATGGTGGTTGCCGGACTTGACCGATCAATCAAAACCGATCTATTTTTTCAGGGCCGATGTCGAACGCGGGACCATCGATTCCCACGATTGCGGTGACGTTAGGCGATCCCGCCGGGATTGGCCCTGAGGTGGCCTTGCGCGCCTTGGCGGACTCAGAGACACGAGCCATGGCCCGTTGGATCTTGATCGGCGACAAATGGCTCATGGATGAGGTCGGGCCGCATGTCGGCTATCAGCCAACGGACGTGGTTGACTCACGCGCAGCGTTGGCCCCAGCCTTGGAGCGTTCGTCGGTCGTGGTTTTCGACCAACGACAATTGGCCCGATCGGATTGGGTGATCGGCCGTCCCCACGCCGCGTCGGGCCGTGCTGGACTGGCCTACGTCAAGGTGGCGACCGAGTTGTGTCTGAGCGGCTTGGCCCAGGCTATGGTTACGGCTCCGCTCTGCAAAGAGGCCGTTGCTCTCAATGGGGAACCTTTTACTGGACATACGGAGTACATCGGCCAGCTCTGTGGCGTGCCGGAACCGAGGTTGATGCTCTACAACCGACGTCTGTGTGTCGTCCATGTGTCGACGCATTGCAGCTTGTTGGAAGCCACTCGATTGTCCACCAGTCGCATTTTGTCGACCATTGAGTTGGGCCACGCAGCTTTGATGCGACTCGACTGGCCTCAACCTCGGATCGCGGTCTGCGGTCTTAATCCGCACGCTGGTGAGGGGGGCATGTTCGGGCGCGAGGAGGCAGAGTTCATCGCGCCGGCGATCGCGGCCGCTCGGCAACGTGGGATTCCCTGCGAAGGGCCGTTTCCCGCGGACACGTTGTTCATGCAGGCGGCGCGTGGTCGATACGACCTGATCGTGGCCATGTACCACGATCAAGGGCACGTGCCGATGAAGCTGATGGATTTTGAGCACACCGTGAATGTAACGCTGGGGCTACCGATCATTCGCGCCTCGGTGGATCACGGTACGGCTTTCGACATCGCGGGAACGTACCAGGCGTCGGCGGATGACATGAAGACGACCATGACGCTTGCGGTACGCATGACGCAGGATCTGAGATCTGAGATTTGAGCGCCGAGCGAAAAATGTCGCGACGACTCATCGGAGCCAAGAGCCCGGAAACGAGCGAAACTACAGTTTCCACCGCATTACCCAACGGGACGGGGATCGTGGCACTAGGGAGTCTATTCTTGTGCGTTGCGCTTGACATCGAAGCTGAATAGCAACTCCTGGTCGCGCACATAGAGCCGACCGTTGGCGATCACGGGATGCGTCCAGATGCCCCCCGAGGGTTTACGTTGTTCGGTCAACGGTTTGAGTTGGAGTCGGCCCTGTTCCTTCCAGCCGAGTGGGCTGGCTTCGATCAACACGACGGTTCCCTCTTTCTCATCCAAGCAGTACAGCATCCCATCCGCGCAGGCGATAGCTCCCTTGCCCAGATCGTCCTTTTGGTTCCAGGCCATTTCGCCGGACTTCAGATTCTGACACAGCCAACCCACACCATCGGAGTAACCGTAGACATGGTCTCCTACCAAGATTGCTCCGCCGTGGTGATTTTTCATGATCTTGTTGGCATAGAGGTCCTTGCTCTTGCCGTCGGCTTCGAGTCGAATCAATTTGCAGCCGGCGCCATATCCGGACGTAACGTACACATGTCCGTCATGGCAGATCGGTGTTGGTGCGGTGGCGGTTGTCCCCACCCAATCGGACTGCCAGAGAACCGCGCCGGTCTGGGCGGCTATTCCCGCGACATGCGACTCGGTCAATACTACGTACTGCCGCACGCCCCCATGCTCCATCGGAACCAGTGACGTGTACTGGGCCGGATCTTGAAAGTCGGTTGATTGCCACAAGAGTTTGCCGGTCATTTTATCGAATGCCGCCACCGCCCCTTTGGATCCGCCGGGAACACACACCACCTGAGGGCCATCCACGAGAACGGACTCGGAGTAGCCCCAATTCGGTACTTCGCCCCCCAGGTCGGGCAATGCAACCTGCCATCGCATTTCACCGTCCTTGGCGTCCGCACAAATGAGATTCCCCTGCGCGCCCAACGCGTAGATACGGTCGCCATCGATCGTGGGTGTCCCCCGCGGACCGTCCCCCCAGTTGTTGGCGTAGGTGGCGCCGATGTCCCGCGACCAGAGTTCCTTCCCCGTGCGTACGTCAATCGCGAAGAGTTTCTCCTGTCCGTCACGCGCCCCCATGATGGTCAACAAGTTCCCAACGATTGCCGGGCCGGAGTAGCCCAAACCGATTTCGCGGGAGAGCCAGACAAGCTTGGGGCCCCCCTCGGGCCAATGGCGTAACAGCCCCTTTTCCCGCGAGACATCATCGCGCCGTGCGCCACGCCATTGCGGCCAGTCGTCTGCGACTGCGGGGGGAACGGGGACGCTCCCGGTGAAACCGAGAGCCATGAGCACAACGAAGTGTGGCAAGGCTACTCGTGCAAAATAGGCAAGAAACCTAGCCCAATCCAATCGAAATATTTGAATCACGACTTGCCTCTCCTTTTCAATCTGCCGACCAGGGTCCGCTCGACTTGTGGTGGCTTCTTATTTTTGGACTGGAGGCCTTGTGCCTCCTGGCATGCCTCAACAGTAGTTTAGGGGACCCATTGTGTGCCGAGAAGCCGTTGTTCCGTCAACGAAGCGCCTTTATACTCCGGATGCACCAACGGTGTCGCCCAACTGGAAACGTCTTGATTCCGGCGGTGCGTCAACGATGTTGCATGGAATTGGCTGCAAGTAGTGGATTATCTACCAATAGGACCCTAATCGTGTTGATGGCATTCGTCGAAATATGGGGACAGCAGTTTGAAGCGCACGACTTGGCTCTGATCGGCCTACTGATCGTCTTGGAAGGTGTGCTCTCGATTGATAACGCTTTGGTCTTGGGGCTGTTGGCCAAGCGACTACCGAAGCATCAACAGCCCAGGGCCTTGACGTACGGTCTGGTCGGCGCGTTTGTGTTTCGGCTGTTGGCGATTTGTACGGCGGGACTCTTGCTCAAATGGCGGTTCGTGAAGTTGTTGGGGGGGGGCTACCTCGCCTACATTGGGGTGCGACATCTGTTCTTCGAGTCTAAGGAAACGAAGCACGACACGGTCGATGTCACGGAAGAGGGAGAACCCGTCCTGGTAGATGCCGAGACGGGGCGCGAGTTATCTCCAGACCAGGAAGAGCTGGAGATTGAGGAACGCGTGCCCGTCGATCTGTCCGTGCGACGCGACGCGGCTGCCGGCCATGCGCCGTTCTGGCCGACGGTATTCGTGATTGAACTGACGGACATTGCGTTCGCCGTGGATTCCATCTTGGCCGCAATTGCACTGATTGGCAGTTCGCCCATAAACGTTCCGGAAGGGGCGATGCACCCCAAGCTTTGGGTGGTGTTGGTGGGAGGCATGTTGGGAGTGGTCCTCATGCGTTTTGCGGCCACCCTTTTCATTCGCCTGTTGGAGCGCTTTCCGCGGTTTGAAGAGGCGGCCTACCTATTGGTCGTGGTCATCGGTGGAAAGCTACTCGCGGATTGGTACTTCAATACGCCGGAACACCCGCACCGAGTCGACTTTCATAACTGGCAACACCCGGCCTTTTGGGTGTTTTGGCTGCTGATGTTGGGCAGTTTTTGCGTCGGATTCTTGCCCACGCGCCGTCAACGGGCCTCTGAGACGTAATCAATATGGGGGCCATCTCTCGCGAACCGACTGTGGATCGCCGGCCGTATTGGTGTTATCTGGCGGTCAGCGGTGGCTTCTTAGCCTTCATCTTATACGCCAGTTTTTTTCGGGATTTTGGCCCGGATTCTCGGATCGCGTTGGGCACCGAACAGCCCTGGCTCTCGTTTCGTCGTTTATCCCGGTCGGGTGTGTGGGATATATCCGTCAATGTCCTGCTCTACGTCCCTTTGGGAGCCCTCGTTGCGCTGACGCTTGCTTGTCGCCAGCGGATTCGCATGTTCAGCACCTGGCTGGTCTTAGGACTACTCATTAGTTTGGGCATTGAACATATCCAGCGGTACATCCAGCGTCAGCCCGATGTGTTGGATGTGATTTCCAACGCCGTAGGTTACGGATTGGGGTATTTTTTGATCGCCATCGCCCAGCGGTGGTGGGGATTGGATGCGGCCGGCTTGTTGGGCATGGGCCAGGACCGTGATCGTGACCGAAGAGATGCTGGCCGCCAGTTGACCGCGGTGCGATTTCTTTATGTGATGGTGATGCTATTAGTTCAGCTCTTGCCGTTCGATTTGTCGGTGCGCGCGACCGAAATTTATGCAAAGCTACACGCGGCCACGGGCGAGACCCCTCGCATACTGGTCGACCCGTTTTATCACTGGCACCATGCGAGCCCATCTGCGTGGCATCAAATGTGGATATCCCTCTTGGGTTTTATTCCATTGGGCGCGTTGACAGCCCGCGTCGGCTGGCATCGTGGCCGCTGCGACTGGGTGAGCGCCGTCGGCGGCTGTATCCTACTGGCCCTGGTGATCGAGGGAGCGCAGCTGTTTTTGCGGTCGGCTACCAGCGACATCTCGACGCGATTTCTTGCCGCCGCAGGGGGAGCGCTTGGCTGGGGCGCGGTTCGCTGGTGGGGTGCTCTCGAGCAGCCAGGCCACCAGCGGCCACAAAGACTACTGGGCCAGCGACTGGCCTATAGCTGGCTGGGCTGCGCACTGCTGATCGCCCTGTATCAGCTCAGCCCCTATACCTTTGAGCTAAAATGGGAAAGTGTGTTGCACAAATTGCGGCACGAGAGCAATCTGGTCCCATTTCGATCCCACTTCCACGCTCGTAGTGTGAGCGCAGCCGTCGATCTCCTGCGCGAATTCGCGCTCGGAATCCCATTAGGGGCTATCACGGCCTGGATCTTGGCTCAACGCCAACGGTCTCGCGTTGAGGGCGTGAGCCGTCCAGCGGCACTGTTGCGCAATGGGGACCAGCTCGAGCGCCCCGAACTAATTTGCCTGGTGTCGAGTCTTGTGTCGCTGGGACTCGGGGGACTCGTGGAATCCTTACAGGTGGTCGTGCAAGGCCGAACGGTCGACCTCACCGACGTGTTATTGCTGGGGTGTGGGGGACTGATGGGTGCCGTTTGGATCATCGCGTGGCAACGGACATACGCGCAGCCCACGATGGAAAACCGTACCCGGTAGCGCGCACCAACCTGACGCATGAAATTCTACCCTGTCACGCCTCACGCCTCGGACCGACGGACTCGTTCCCCATTCTTGGCGGGTGAAACAGGAAGAATAAGACAGCGGATGCAATCAATGAAACCACACAGGGGATCAGAAATAAGGCGCGGTAGTTGACCGTTTGAGTTGCCGCGTCCTGATAGTGTGCGAAGAGCACTGGGCAGACAAAATTGGCCAGAAACGCTCCCACCCCCAAAATCATCACGTTAAAAAGGCCCTGTGCGCTCGATCGGACGTCCTTGGGAAAGATCTCGTCTACAAAGATATACACGGCCGCGAAAAAGAACGCGTAGCAAATGCCATGCAACACGTTGATCGCGACAATCAACCATAGATGTTCAGGGCAGAACGCAAAAACACCAAATCGCACCGCATGCCCCAGGACGCCAATGATCAAAGTGAGTCTCCACCCCAAACGCTTAAGGACGAGGCCGAGCCCCATCATGGTCAGGATTTCAGCAATTTGACCGATGCTCATCACGGGAGTCACCCAATTGCCCGGAACGCCTACGGTCGGCAGAAAGCGCCCCGTCCAGTTGAAAAAGCAGTTGTGGATGAACGAATCCGCCAATGTGACAAGCCAGAGGACCAACACAAAAGGATGTGCGAGCAGGCGCGCGGCCTTCAACAGAGCCCATTCGTCGCGCACGTCGCGGTGTTGAGGTTGCCGCGGCGGGGTATGAGGCAAGACGAGACTGAAGGCCGCCAGTACCAGAGACGCGACGCCGGCCACGACAAATGTCCACGTCGTCGCAGCCTGCAGTGGCTCCCCTTGCAGTCCCGAGGCGAATACGACATTCAACCAAGCGTACAGTCCAGATGAGTTCTGATCTGCCAGTGTTTGCCGGACCTTGTCCCAATCCACTAGTAGAAACACAGGGGGCCAAGCAGCGGCGATCCAGCCCAGAGTTCCACCCAAGCGTATCCAACCGAATTCGCGCTGCGCATCACGCATCGCGTTGAAGGCGATCGCATTGGTAATCGAAATCGTGGGAACGTAAAAGAAACAGTGTATGAGCATCAACAGGAAAAACGGCCAGAACGAATGCACCCATCCCAAGGCCAGGATCGACAATCCCCCCACCAAATGGCTGAACGCTAAGAAACGCTCGGCGGCAAAATTTTGATCGGCAAACTGATTGCTGAAAAACATTGCTACGATTGCCGCCGCCGGAAATGCGTTCAGCACGAGCGATTGTTGTGTGGGAGTAAAGTCCAGTCCCTCACGACCTAAATATCCGAACACAAGCGGTAGCCACGCACCCCAAATGAAAAACTCCAAAAACATCATTAAGAACAGTTTGAGGCGAATGATCGAACTCACGGAACGGTTTCCTCTTGATGGGGACAGGACGGACGTTGCCGAATAGCCACAAAAACTGGTCGAACGAAGGCCGCCATTCTACGCTAACTTGATTCCGTCACAACGTGCCCCACGCATCAACGCCTTGAACGACTCTTTGACAGAAAAAATAGCGTTTCTCTCGTTCCCGGGCTCCGCCCTCGCCGTACCACACAACTTAGGGTGCCACGGGCGGCTTGTCTCCCCCGATTCATGGGCCCAGGTAACGTGCGAGCAAACGATGCCCGAGCCCACGTGGACTTACCCTCTCAATCCGCTCCTTCAACCATTAGATGTTGGTCTAGGTCAAATGGGTTAATTGGGCGAATCGATGGTGTTGCCGCCGAGTATCGTTTCATGGATCTTCGTCGTGGTTCTTCGCTGAGGGCCATGATCTGAGGGGCCTGCAAGCTCAGCCCGCTTGACGGAGCGCCCCCCTCAAACATACAATGCCCGTTTGAACTAGCTGCGGGTAAGGCTCTAATCCGTCACCTCTGTCCGTCTTTCTGGGCACAATGACGTCCTGGGCACCGGGTCATGTTCAAGTTTTTGCCGTCGGATGGCCTGCGACCCTTGGTGGGCGTGGCACGGTGGCGGTTTTGGTATGAGTTGTTGACAGGAGTATGTCGATGGGTAAGAGGTTGTACGTGGGCAATTTGGCCTACAAGCTGCGCGATCAAGATCTTCAAGAGTTGTTCGCGGCCCACGGAGCGGTCAGCTCCGCTCAAGTGATCATGGATCGCGACACAGGGCGTTCTAAGGGATTTGGTTTTGTCGAAATGAGCAGTGACCATGAAGCGCAGGCTGCCATTTCTGCCCTGAACGGGCATGAGATCGATGGTCGCGCTTTGACGGTTAACGAGGCCCGTCCGCGTGAAGAGGGGGGTGGCGGCGGTGGCGGCCGGCGTCGCGGTGGCTACTAAGCTGCCCCATTTCCTAGTTAGCTGCGAAAAAAAATCGCCCGACTGATGCGCGGGGTATTTGATATTCGGCAAACCATCGGTTGTGGCAATCGATCGGCTGGGTCGGTGGCGAGGGATGGCCTGTCCCTTGCCCCGACCAATGGCCGTCGTTGCTTGTTTCTCTAGTGCTTCGCGGTTCCGCCCAGGCTCACACCTGGGAACGAGATAAAACTACAAGCACGCAGCGCAAGCGAGTGAGTCCCACGCAACTGAGGGTTATGCCGCGATTGGCAGGAGTGCGGATTGGCATCCGGCCAGCTTATACGAGACTTGATGACTCCTCACGCCAAGTGTAAATGGCCCACTGTCCTTGGTTTTCGTCGACTCCAATTCGCAACTGTGTCGGTGTGTTCCAGCCCCGACGTTTGACGGCATCGAGCAGTTGGTGGGCCAGATAGCGAGCGATGAGTTCGGCCGTCGTGTTGGCCACCGGGAGCAACACGCAGTCCTCACGTGGAAAGACCCACCGACGCGTCTCGAACGTCGCCGTGACCTCTTGTGTCTCGACTCGTACTTGAATCAACGGGTGGTCCGTCGGCAGCAGGACATGGTGATCGAGTGGATCGATCAGCGACTTGAGCACGTCGCGCAGGGCAATGAAGTCAACCACGTAGTGGTTATCGTCCAATGGCCCTTCCCATTCCGCAAAGACACGGTAGTTATGTCCATGCAACCGCTCGCAAACATTTCCGTTGAAGGTGATGAAGTGGGCTGCGCTAAAAATAAAATAGTCTTTGGCTAGGCGGACAGCATAGGATTCCGGCATCACGTCACCTCATAATCGGATCGTCGGGGAATGATTGGTTTGAAATGTGGGAATGGCGGTCATTGGGCAGTCTGAGGAACCAGGTAGCCCTCCCGCAGTGCGGCAAATAGGCCGGCCGCGACACAGTCGGCGGTGGTGCCCGGGTTGCGTCGGTGTCCATCGCTACGCAGCCAGAAGTCAAAATCGGCCAGGGCTTGTTGATAGGCCTGGTCGCTTAGTGCGACCTGTTCGAGTACGTGTTGTGCCCGCAGCGCCGATTCTTCGGCCAACTTCGAGCCGCATTTTCGACCGATGAGCGAATCGGGGTAGCGTCCCATGAGTTCGAGATGCGCACGCACAATCGCATGACTGATGGGCAGGCCATCGTCATGCAGGGCGACTAATCGTGGCGTCACCTCGTGCAAAATTTGTTGGAAGTCGTTCGTATATTGACGGGCGACCAAGTCTCGGTCGGCGGCCAGCGCCATGGCGGCCAGCAAATCGTTGGGGGCAGGATCCATGACATCCATGGTATCCATCCGCCCCAGCCCTCCGGGTTCTGCCAGCCGTATTGCCTGATACACGGAGCGGGCATCCTCGTGCGTGAGGGCCTGCAAGCAGTCGTGAATGCCGGCCGCCAGCGGCTGGTCTCGTGGCACGGCCGCCAACGGCGCTATCAGGAGTACCATGCCGAGATTGGTGTTGGTACTGACCAGGCGGCGGGTTGCCACGATTGCTTCCCGGATGGTGCAACCGACTGCCTGTCCTTCGGCTCGGTCCATGACGGGTCCAATGGCGACGGCGCTGGCGTTAAAGTCGTACAGCGTCAAGTTATCAAAGTCGGCCCCGCGGTTCACATTCCCCACCTTAGGGGCGGCGACTTCCCACAAGCAGGCCCAAGTGGCGCATTGTCCAATGGTGAGTTGGGCCGTCGTTGGCCGTGCGCGTCCGGTCATGGCTTCTGGCCTTCGGGTGGAAGCGTGGCAAGCGGATGTCGTTCCAGGAACGATTGCACGAGGGGAATGACGCGGTCTATGGCGTCCTCGACTACCCAATGGCCAGCGTCGGTCAACCGGTGCACCTCAGCCGTGGGAAATGCGGGGAGCAATCGCTCGAGACAAGCCGGCGTGAAGCACCAATCCCGCATTCCCCAGATGAATTGACTGGCGTGTCGGCCCAATTCGGGCAAACGACGTTCGATGTCGTCGAGCACGGCGTAGGTCGGGTGCTTGCGCGTGAAGGGAATATCGCACACGAAGCGGTGGATGCCGATGCGGTTCTCCCAAGAATCGTACGGAGCCAAGATTCCGTCGCGTACCGCGCCGCGCAGTCCCTGTGGGGCCTCGGTCGCCATGTGGAGTGCCGCCCATGCAAATAGGTTCAGCCGCCGCACCCCCCATTCTCCCAGCCAAGGGATGCGGCAGGCTGCGATGCGACGAGGTACGCGCGGGGGTGGAAAGGCCCCCGTATTAAACAACACGAAACGCGCGAACAGTTCCGGCCGTCGCACGGCGGCCCCCAATCCAATCGCCCCGCCCCAATCGTGGCCGAAGAGCGTGATGGAATGGATCCCCAATTGGTCGATGCAGGCCAACAAGTTGTCGATATGCTGCGACAAAGTGTAGGGATAGGTAGCTGGTTTATCGCTCAGGCCGCATCCTATGTGGTCCACGGCAATGATGCGGTAGCGCTCACGCAGGGCCAAGATCAAATTGCGCCAGTAGAAGGACCATGTGGGATTGCCGTGCACCATCAGCAAAACTTCACGCGTACCGGAAGATTTCCCTTCGTCCAAGTAATGGTAGCGAAGCGGACCCAATTGCATGAAATGAGAGGTAAACGGGTAGAGGGATCTCCAGCTGGAATTTCTCTCCACCACCACGCTTTTATCCGATGGGTCCATGCAGACTCCTGACTGCCGCAATGACTCGAATCCTTCAGTCGGCCGTGGCCGCCTCGAGCCGATTTCTCCAGAATTCAGCCGTCGCTTTGGCGATTGCAGGATCGAGCTTGGACGACGGGGCCTCGGCGCGCGCATCGTGATCCAGCCAGTCTTGAAAAAACTGAACGGAACGGCGGCTGATGCGAGGTCGCCCCGCACGCTCCACGTACCAGGGTGCGCTCATCGCAAACCGAAAGGTGTGGGGAGTTCTCGCCACGGCCCGGACTAGCATCCAGCCGCTTTCGGAAAATGCAACGGGCGGCAATCGGCCATTTTCGGAGGCCCACTTGTCCAGCGACGTTTCTGACACAACTTCTCCGTCCTTGATAATTTCCAGATAGTCTACCTTGTCCCGCGTCGCCAAGTGCAACGCCAACTCCACGTGCAAAGACGACGCACCATCGGGTAGTGCGAAAACGTGACCGGGCAATTGTTCGTTGGCGCGGGGATCCAGCATGGGGCCATTGGTCACAAGTACCTTGCCCCCGCGCAAACCTTGCCACCAGGTGGGCCAATCACAGGCCTCGCCGCAGTGCACATAGACGCGATTGTATCCGGCCGGATTGGCATTGATCCCCGCACCGCTGCCAGCGGAGGGTGGCAGCCGAAAGCCACAGTTCAACACGTGGAAATAGATTTCATGTGTCCATAGTCCGGGTCCGTGCGGTGGCCGAAAGCGGCGCGGATCGGCCGGCTGACGGCCCAATGTTAAGTCCGTCAATTGATCTCGGCCCCATCGCGCATCGGCCACCCGAATGCTGGCAACCGCATCATGGGCTAAGAGAACCGGCAACTCGTGGGAAACGGGGAGGGCCAGGTCGCGATGCCAGATCGGACTAGGGTCTGGATGGAGCCAATCCGTCCAGGCGGACGCGTCCGGCATCGCCGGCGACGCGTCGGAGGTAGTGAGCGGGCTGACCCCCAGAGCGCCACCTGGCAGTGACACCGACCGGGCCTGCGTTGACCAGATGCGTTGTGGGTCGGCGTTCGCGGGTTTGGCGGGCGGCTTAAGCGTGCCGGGCGTCAGACGTCGAGGCGTGGCCGGGGGCTCAACGGCCATGATGTGGAGATCCTCAGCCTGCATGATCAGCGGCAAGTCGCTGGCGGCACGCCGCACTTGCAAATCGCCCGACCACCAGCCGCGGGCCTTCATGTCGATGAAGCGGCGCATCGCCAGCACATGATGGTCGGTCGCTCCCTGCTGGATCTGGAATGTGCCTCGATGCGTCCGGTACTCCGGGCCCGATTCGAGTTCAAATTGGTAGTCTCCAGGTGCCAGCGTCAAGACAACCGCTCCTTCGATGAGCATGTGATCCTTCCAGACATGCTGCCTGTTGCCTCCGAAGACGGGGCGCCCCTTGGAGTTCCTCAAGGAAAGACGCGCCGCGATGGGTTCGTGGGTGTCATGGTCGGCGACACGCAGCTCGACTTCACCGCTGGCCGCACAAGCCAAAGGGGCGAGTCCCACGGCCGAGAAATAGCCAACCAGGGCAGGCAGGGCGAGTCGAAGCAAGGGGAGTTCTCTATCCGTGGCTCTGACATTCGACTTGAAGACCAGTACGACCAAGCGCTACAATTTATCGTATGGATGAGGACTACTACAAGACGCTCGGCATCAAACGGACCGCCTCCAGCAAGGAAATCCAAAAGGCTTATCGGGATTTAGCCCGAAAGTACCACCCGGATTTAAATCCCGATGACAAAAAGGCCAAGGAAAAATTCCAGGCGGTACAGCGCGCCTACGAAGTGCTCAGCGACGACAAAAAAAGAAAGTTGTACGACCAGTATGGGAGCTCCTTCGAGTCGATGGGGGGGCATCCCGGCGGGGGAGCCGCGTGGCGCGGCGCCCCTGGGGGGCAGGGGCCCGATCTGTCGGATATCGACTTGAGCGAGATCTTTGGCGAACGATTTCGGCCAGAAGGCGGGGGCGGGGGCGGATTCGCGGACTTCTTCCAGCAGTTCACGCGGGGCCCACGTGGCCGGTCCGATCGGCCGCGTACCCGTAGCGGGCCGGGCAACGGCGCCGGGAATATCACGCAAACCCTCAACATTCCCTTTGTGACCGCAATTTTGGGCGGTGAGGTTGTGCTGAACGTACAGCGCGCCAGTGGAAGAATTGAAACCATCACGGTTCGGATTCCCGCCGGGATCGACAGCGGCAAGAAGATCCGCTTACGCGGTCAGGGGGAATCTGTGGGAGGGGACGCGCAGGGGGATATCCTGATCACCATCCAAGTCGAACCACATGCCTTCTACCAGCGGCGTGGCAATGATCTAACGGTGCGTGTTCCCGTGACCCTAGGAGAGGCCGCCAACGGCGCGGTCATCGATGTGCCCACTCCCCGTGGCACGATCGCCCTTAAGGTGCCGCCGAGCAGCTCCAGTGGGCGCAAGTTGCGTGTTAAGGGACATGGTGTCGCCGAGCGGGATGGCACGGCCGGCGACCTGTACGCCGAATTGCAGATCGTGTTGCCCGAATCGCTTACGCCCGAAACACGCGACGCGCTGCGCCAGATCTCCGAACAATATTCCCAGGACCCGCGATCGGGTTTGAGGTTTGCCTAAATAGTCATGCAGCACGAACGATTTCCAGCTCAATATCGCTTGCGTCATGCTAGGGAGTTCCAACAGGTGTACCGACATCGGCAGAGTGTTGCTGATTCGTGTTTGGTCGTCTACGCCCGTCCCAACGAGCTGAATTACTCGCGGTTGGGCCTGTCCGTATCGCGCCGCGTGGGGAACGCGGTGGTGCGCACTCGGTGGAAACGCTGGATTCGCGAGTCTTTTCGGCAGCAGAATCATCAATTGCCCAGTGGTCTGGACTTGGTCGTTATCCCCCGCCAGTTGGCACATCCCCAATTTGCGGCCGTTTGGCGGTCGTTGCCAAAACTGGCCGAACGAATCGCACGACGATTGCGATAGGCGACCGATACCGTGGGAGGCTGGAGGCCGGAGATCTCAAATCTCAAATCTCAAATTTGAGTTCCGCTTTTACCTTCCCCAGTCACGGACTAAACCACAATTTCCCGCACGCGCCGAGCGATGACCTGCACTTCTCCGTCCTGCGTGTGGACGTAGACTCGCTTGGAGCCGTCCCCCCTCTAATGAAAGTATCCAGACGCTCGCAGCATTCCGACGATCCCGACCCCGACCCAGAAAACATTCAAGACGGTGTAGGCAGCGTCCCTCTTAAGTACGGCGCACCACGATAGTAATATCGCGTCGGCCGTGTTGAAGGCCCAGACGAAAAAGAACGGGCTTTCGGGGCCGAGCCAGCTGACCAGTGAGAAACTAAAAATTCTCATCAACACCCCGATCATCTCGAAACGGCGAAGGTGCTGCAAAAGGAGGCGGTTGATCGGTGCAATTAGGGAGTTCATGTTGATCGCTGCGGTTTGAGCTTAAGAGGATTTTCGTGGGACGTTGGTAGCATCGGTGACGAGCAGGAACCAGCTGCTCATAGTACCAACGAGATCGGCTCCGGTGCCTGGGCACGCCCACGGCGGCTCAAGTATCATAGTTGAATGGGCGCTGGGTGCTAGGTCGCGGGTCAACGGGCCCCTTGAGCCCCCATGAGTCATCGATTTGATGAGGATCTGCATGTTACGACGATCCATTCTGCTTGCCTTAGTCGTGACCGGTTGGGGGGCGAGTTCATCGGCCGTCCGGGGCGACGCGCCGGCCGAGCCGGATGACATGGTGCCGCTGTTCAACGGCCGAGATTTGCAGGGGTGGGACGGTGACCCCCGATTGTGGTCGGTGCGCGACGGCGCGATTCGTGGCGAAACCACGGAGCATCAAAAAACGGACGGGAACACATTTCTGATCTACCAACCACAGACGTTGGCCGATTTTGAATTGAGGCTCTCGTTTCGCTGCAATGCGACCAATAATTCCGGCATTCAGTATCGATCCTCGCGCGTCTCGAACGATCATGCGGCGAATCGATGGGTGGTACATGGCTACCAGCATGAGATCCGTAACGAAGTTCGGTTACCGGATGTCGCCGGATTCATCTACGACGAGGGGGGGAGCCGAGGACGTCTGTGCCTAATAGGTGAGCACGCCACGTGGGGGGCGGACGGGCAGAAATCCGTCTTGGCCACGTTTATGGATCAAACCGGATTCGAGAAAACCTTTCGGCTGAATGATTGGAATGACGTGGTCATCATCGCTCAGGGCAGCCGGTTTCGCCATTACTTGAACAATACTCTGGTTGTCGATTTTACGGATCGTGACCCACAACACGCGCGTCAATCCGGCATCTTGGCCCTACAGTTGCACGCTGGCGCGCCGATGTGGGCCGAATTCCGCTCGATCCGCATGCGGCCAAATCCGTAGCCCATCCGCCAGTGGCGCAGGCATCCTGTCTGTGGAGTGGCATTGGCATCCTGCCTGTGGTCTGTCCTCAGTGGCAGGCATTTTGCCTGGCACCTCAAGGCCCTCATACCATCGGGCCGGCTTCCCGCACGTCTGGCGGCGCGGACTCTGCGTACTTCGTGAAATTCTCGCGGAACAAGCCGGCCAGCTTCCGAGCGGTGGCATCGTAGCCGGCCTGATCCGTCCAGGTGTTGCGCGGTTGCAGCATCTCGGTCGGCACATTGGGACAAGCAGTGGGTAGTTCGAATCCGAAGACGGGATCCCGTGTGGTCGGGCAACGGGCCATCTCGCCCGCATGGATGGCGTCGATGATGGCCCGGGTGATCTTGAGTTTTATGCGAGTGCCGACTCCATGCGAGCCGCCGCTCCAGCCCGTATTGACCAGCCAAGCGTTGGTCCGGTGCTGCTGCATCTTGGTCGCCAGCAATTCTGCGTACTTGGCAGGATGCCAAACGAGGAATGGGCCGCCGAAGCAGGGGGAAAAGGTGGCCTGCGGTTCCGTCACGCCCATTTCGGTGCCGGCCACCTTGGCGGTATAGCCGCTGATAAAGTGGTACATGGCCTGGGCGGGCGTCAATCGGCTGATGGGGGGCAAGACTCCGAACGCATCACAGGTCAAGAAGATGATGTCGGTCGGATGGTCAGCAACACAAGGAATTTGCGCATTGCGGATGAACTCGATGGGGTAGGCCCCACGTGTATTCTGCGTGATGGACGTATCGTGGAAATCCACATGATGCGTGTTACGGTCGAAAACGACGTTTTCCAGGACGGCGCCGAATCGCAGGGCCTGAAAGATCTCGGGCTCGGCATCGGGGGTCAGATCAATGGCCTTGGCGTAGCAACCGCCTTCGATATTGAAGATACCGTGATCCGTCCAGCAATGTTCATCGTCGCCGATAAGCATTCGATGGGGATCGGCCGAGAGGGTTGTTTTGCCCGTTCCGGAGAGGCCGAACAGGAGCGATGATCGGCCCGTTTTTCGGTCCGCAGTGGCGGAGCAGTGCATAGAGAGGATGCCCCGACGGGGACCAAAATAGTTCATCATCGTGAACACGCCCTTTTTCATCTCACCGGCGTATTCGGTACCGAGGATGACCAATTCTCGGCGTTCCAAGGAAAGGTCGACACTGGTCTTCGAGCTCATGCCATGGGTCCGCTGATTGGCGGGAAACTCGCCGGCGTTGTAAATGACCACGTGTGGAACGCCGAACTCCTGCAACTCTTGCTGGCTGGGGCGAATCAACATGATATTCATGAAGAGCGCATGATACGGGCGCGTACAAATCACGCGAACCTTGGCCCGATAGTTTTCGTCCCAGCCGGCAAAGGCGTCTACCACATACAGCCGCTTGCGGGTATTGAAATAGTCAATCGCCCGTTCGAGGTTGATTTCGAACGTGGGGAGATCGATCGGCACGTTTACCGTCCCCCACCAAACGTCGGACATGGAATCCGGGTGCTGAACCACCCGCTTGTCCTTGGGGGACCGCCCCGTCTTGGTACCGGAAAATGCGATCAAGGCACCGGTGTCGGAAACGTCGCACTTTCCGTCCTCGCGAATCGCCTCCGTATACAAGACAGCCGGTGAGAGATTGCGACGAATGTCGGGAACAGTGATGCCGTACCGTTTCAGGTCAAACGGAACGGGCGACTCTCCCTCAACGGAGACGGGCGGGGTCACGGGCAAGGATTGCGCTTGAGACTTCAATGTCATGGATGGCTCACAATCTCGAAACATATCCGGGCACCGCGCGAGAACGCCCCATGATACGCGCGATTCGAGGAACAGCCAATTGCTCCCGCAAATTTCGGGCCACGATTTAGAAAAGTGCTTTCGGATGCAGCTGGCTGCGTTAAGTCGACCTCAGAGGATGCTTGCCAAGTATACAACGCCCCCCGGCTGTGCCCGCAAAGCACAGCCGGGTGTGCGGGATGGAGCCTCAAGCATCTTCAATCATCCGATCTGGCTCCCTCCCCGCAAGGGCTCGTTGTACCACACAAGTCAGCCTTGGGCCCCCCGGGGCAACGCCGTGACGGATTTATTACCGAGAAAAATGGGTTTTCTCTCGCTCCTAGTGTCTGCCCTTATCGTAGCGCGCACTTTTGGTGCCACGGTCCGGGTGCGGTTTCCACGGGCGGCTGATCCCATTCGATGGAACTGTCAACGACGCACCGTTATTGACTCTGAGGGGCAAAGCCCCTCTGTTTGCCTAGCCCAGTCCATCGGACTGGGTAAGCTTCCCAGGCATTCTGCCTGGGCTATGCAAACGGATGG
>SXGT01469460.1_pt1 | contig 24434 bp, 19 predicted proteins | sample 3176221 | NCBI WGS metagenome assembly SXGT01 (sample SAMN11356862, study PRJNA531348) | freshwater metagenome | isolation source: freshwater sample F1-120 | place: China: Fuxian Lake, Yuxi | collected 2017-12-25
CTCAAGGATTCCTTGAGGGCTTTTTCTTTTCGAAGAGGCCCTGTGAAGTTCCTTCGCACTCCTCCTGCGCGAGCCCGACCGTTCGTCAACCTCTTTACCATCGCCGCGTGGTACGCTCTGACGCAAAGCGAGGTTCACGATGAAGATGCGTCATGTGATGGTGGTGAGCAGCCTTGGAAGTCTCGCCTGCGGCGGCGCGCTGTGCCCCTCGGAAATTCAACAGGGCGAAAGCTGCATGCTGGATGAGCTGACCTGCCCGGTCGAGGGAAATGAAGATGGTTGCGGGCTAAACGGCTACCGCTGCGAAGACGGCGAATGGCGGGAACTCATGACCTACTGCAACCCGCCACCCCCTCCGTAGAGGGTCTTCGTTACAGCGGATTCGACCGCCGCTACTTCGGAACCGCCCTCCCCCAGACCGTCCACTTCGAGCCGTCCCAACGATGAACCCACTCGGACACGGGGTTTTCGAGAGAGTCGTACATCTGTTGGACGCCCACGGACATCACCCGGTCGGTCTCTGTATTCCCTGGTTTCCATGCGACAAAAACGCCGTCCGCAGGAACCGCCGCCAGAAAGTTAGGCCCCAGGGTCTTTTCCAGCTCCTGCGGATGAAACAACGCCCAGCTTGTTCCCGCCTTTTCCACCGTCCAGTAGGCGATTCCGTCGTTGAGCATCGGCACGACCGCGGCAGGAACAGGCGCAGGAATGTTCCATTCGGTGGGATCCGCCACCGTTACCCACCGCCGACCTGAGGATTCGCGCACCCGAACGCACGACAACACCTCAGTCCATGGTGTCGGCAAACACCGCAGATCAACAGGATTTGTGCCCTGTTCCTTCATCCAGTCCTTGAACTGTTCGGGGGCATCCGCAGGAGCCAGCACCGGCTCCAACTCAGCCGCCCCAGCGCTCGCCACAAACGGGATCATTCGGAAATGGGGGACGCCCGAACCAGTCCCTTTATTCCGTCCCCCTCACTCAACGGACGATCCCTGAGCAAACCGGACAATCTTCCCATGGTCTCGCGCTGCCGCCGCGCCAACACCAACGCCATCTGATGCACCAACTTGTAGGCGGCCAAATCCTGCTGCTTCAACAGATTCGCAAACGCCATTCGCGGAAAAACAAGAACGGTACTCTGCTTTGAGGCCCGGACCGAAGCGGATCGGGGAGCGTGATCGAGGATGGCAATTTCACCAAAACAGCTCCGAGGCGGCAATTCCGCGATGCGCCGCTCGCCCCGTGCCCCGCCCTTGACCACTTCCACCTCACCTTCAAAAAGCACATACCACGCTTCGCCAGGTTCTCCCTCCCGAAACACCCACTGACCGGGCTTCACCTTCTGAAGCTGCAGGATCTGCACGATCCGGGACAACTCATTGGAGTCCAGATCTTCGAACATCGGAGTTTCCAGGAGGAAGCCGATGATCGCCTCGAGCGTGATCGCTTGGTTCATCTGCTCACCCGGGGATCGAGGACTACATGGATCGTACACCCAATCGTCTGCAAACGGATCCCCCGCTCTGTAAAGCCTGTCATGGGCGCTTCGAACCATGATAGGTAGGCTGCCCTGGAGGGCGGTTGTTCTACGAAACCAAACTGGACGAGAATACTTGGGTACTGTTGGACTCGGAGAGCTCCGGCGCTTTCGCAAAAAACGAAATGGAAACGGCGATGTCGCCCGCCGCGGCCCTTCAAAACTCATTGGATCTCGCGATTCACATGGGCAGGGCCTTGTCGAGCAAGCTGGCGGTGGACATTGATCCGCGTATGGCGCTCGATTTCCAATTCGCCATCAAGTGCGACGGCCAGGGAAACGTGATGATTTCCTCGAAGCCGGACGGCGGTCAATTCAACGTAACCTTGCGTTGGACGCCGTACGTTTATTCCCCGTGAGCGAACATTGCGTGAGCTGAAGCCGGGGGATCGCATCGGCCACTATGAGGTGGTCGCCGAAATCCCAGGAAACCCGGATGTCGCACGGTTTCGAGCCGTTGACATCCGCGGTGGTGAACCCGTGGAGGTGCTGGCATTGCGCCCTCCGCTCGGTCGAGACGCCAGCGCACAAGCGGATTTTGCGGATGTTCATCGCAGGCTGCTGAGGACCCAGGATCCCGGCGTCAATCCGACGACCGCTCTTCTTGAGGAGAAAGGCTCGTTCTATGCCATTCGCGGTCCGTTAGAGGACCTGCATCTGGACCAGATCGTCGGCCCACTGCCCCCGGGCACCGTGGCCGCCATCGGTGCACTCCTGTTGCCCGCGATTCTGGCGGCCGGACCCGCCACCCGCTCCGCACTTACCGGCAAGGACATCGGTCTTTCAAACGATGGGTTTCCTCGTTTGGCCCCTCTCGGTCGGCCGTCCAGTCGGATCGACCGAAACGCCACCAGATATGCAGCCCCCGAGGCCTTTCAAGGTGCCCCCGCGGATGGCCCCGCTGGCCTCTATGGGCTCGGCGCGCTCCTGTACCGACTCGCCACCGGTCGTGAGCCGATCGGAGGTTCCCAGGCGCCACCGGCGTCGGCGGTTCAGCGGGGCATCCCAGCAACCCTGGATCAGGCGCTCGCCCGCCTGCTGTCCGCCGATCCAGCGCAGCGGCCCGGCGCCCTTCCACTATTACAACAAGCTGCGGGAGAACTCCACGATCTTCGCCAGCTGCCCGTTTCGCCGGTCCATACCCCCATCGCATACACCCGCACCGCCGCCCCGCTCGATCGGGCAAATTCCATGAGTGGAACGCCCATCTTTATCCCAGCCGTCCAACTGGCACAGTTGGACCCTCCCTCCCGTAGCGCCGCTGCCGGATTTTCGAATCTTCCGGAGTCGGAGCTCGAAAAACTGGTGGAGGCCGGCCTGCCGTTGGTGATGGCCGTGTCCGAGCGGAAGCCCAAGGAAGAGCTTGAGAAACTGCAGCAGTCCCTGGGAATCCCGCTGGAGAGCGCCGGTGGACTTGGTTGCCTTCCGGCCGTTCTGATCGCTGCGGCGGTCGGCCTCGTGCCTGTGGCGATTGTCACGGCATTCTTCGCGTTTCCCGTCGCCGTCGCATCGTTGCTCACCGCCGTCGGGTTCATCGCTGGCGCCGTCGGCGTGAGCCTGACTCGCCGCAACCGTGTTCAAAAGGCCCATCGCGCCTGGCGCCTTCAGCAGACAGCGCAACTTCGATCCCAAGCGATCCCGGCCTTTGCGCAGCTCCTGAAACGCTGCGCCGAACTCCGGCGCCGTCTAGCAGAAACCGAGCTTCCCCTTCACATGCACGCGGATCTCCGCAGCGCGGTTCGCGAGATCGAAAGCGCCGGTGCCGCTCTCGCCGATCGCATTCATGCCGCCGATGCGGCGCTCACCCGCCTCGACCCTCCACAACTGCGGGTTCGGCTGGTCCACGCAACCGCTCAGGCGGCAAAGGACCCGAAAGCCGCCTTAGAGCGTGATCAGTTGGCTCGAGCGCTGACCGATTTGGACGAGGTCGTCGAAAAACGGCAACGCGCCATCGCCGATCTGGAGCGCCTCCAAGGGTCCCTCGACGAAATCGCCACCACCCTAGCACATACCCCCGCTCTCACCGCCAACATCGACCTCGGAATTCTTGAGTCGGCCACCCTGCGCACACAAGCCGCTCAGCGGGCGCTGTCGGAGCCGGACCAGAAATGACCCGATGGGAGCACCTGATCGCCCTTTGCCCACACCTTTCCCCGGTGGTCGATGTGGGCGCCGACCACGGCCGGGTGGCTGCCGCATTGGGGGCTATCGCCGTGGAACGCCAACTCCACCGTGTAGCGGGACCCGGCACGTGGGTGATCGCCGATGGCCTCCGGCCCTTTCGAGAAGTGGGAACAGCGATCATCGCCGGGATGGGTGCCCGAAAAATCGCTGCGATCCTCGAAGCGGGGCCGCGCCCCCGCGCCGCGGTTCTGCACGCCCAAGACGATCCCGGATGGCTAAGACGCTGGTTGGTGAGGCAAAATTGGCGGATCGATGCCGAAGCCCTCGCGATCGAGGGTCAGGGGTTTGCAGAGGTGATTCGGGTGTTTCCCGGAGTGGAAACGTCCTCCGACGAGGCCGTGTTCTTTGGTCCGCGGCTCATCGAAGGAGACGACCCCTTGCGCCAGGCCTGGCTTTCGCACCACCTTGATCTCCGCATGCGACGCATTCGGGCGATTCCCCCCGAACACCGCGACGCCGAAAAATGTCAACGAGAGCTGGAGTTTCTTCAGAGTTGCAGCCGCACAAAGACCGACCCCCAGCAGTCCTGACGATTCCTCGATGGTCATCGCCTCCGACTTCGGCTACTCTGGGCGACTCTTTCTTGGGGTGCGCGATGCGCCGAATCCTCCCGATCACTTGTGCCCTCCTGCTCCCCCTCGCCGCCTTCGCCGGCTGGCCCCGGGGTGCCGAGCTTAATCCAGCACTTCTGGTCGACGTCACCGAACCCGGCCTCGAAAAAATCGCGGAAGCGATCCCCGGTTTCATCCCCAACCCCATCGAAATTCCCGACATCAACCAGAGCGGTGGTGTCCAGCCGGTCGGCGCCTACGACCTGTCCGTTTCAAACCTCTGGTTGACGGCTGACATTCAGGAAGCGGACATCGAGCCAGGCAACGGCGTTCTCACCGTGAGCGCCGACGGAGAAATCACCATCGCCTCGCCGCAGGATCCCTTCAATGTGACCTTCGACGTGACATTGTTTGGTGGCAACATTGAGGTCGCTAACTGCGACGCCTGGGTCACTGCGTTCAACGTCGAAATCGACGCCGACGCCACGCTCGACGTGGAAGACGGTGCTTTGGATGCCACCATCGGCGAGGTCGGCGTTGAATGGGACGTGACCAACGACAATGTTGAATTGGAATGCTGGATCGGCGATATGGACGACGTTCTGGATTATGTCAATCTGTCGCCGATCAACCTCGCGCTCGATTTCATCAAGGACTACCTGGTCACGGTGATTGACGATCAAAAGCCGCAAATTGAGCAGTTGCTCGAAGACTCCTTCGCCGCCGCCAACATCGAACAGCAGATCGACTTGGCGGGAAATACCCTCAATGTCGCATTGCATCCGGAAGATGTGCAGATCACCCCAGATGGGGTTCGCGTGATCGCCGCAGGCGGCATGTCCGCAGCCAATAGCAACCCTTGTGTCGCCGAATATGGCCACACCGAATCGCTCCAGACGGACTCCCCAAGCCCCGGAATCGGCGAAGCCCCCAACAATGTCTACCCGCACATGGCGGTGTATGTTCCCGATGACCTGCTCAACCAGGGGTTGTTCGCCGTTTATGATGCAGGGCTCCTGTGCTACACACTGCAGGGCGATGTTCCCATCCCGATCACGACCGATCTGCTGACGATCCTCAACGGTGATGCGTTTGCGCCGTTGTTCCCATCCTCCCAGCCGATGGTGATCAAAACGCGCCCGGTCAATGTACCGACGGCAACGCCAGAAGGCGACGGTGACATCAACGTTCAGGTCGAAGATCTCGGTCTCGACTTCATCGCGGAATTGGACGGCCGGCAAGCGACCATTTTGGCGACCGATCTGGACGTCGATGCCGGCGCCGACGTGCTGTTCGACAACCAAACCGGCCTTTTGAGCATCGGTGTGGAGCTCGGCGCCGAGAACATCTCACCGGCGATCCGGCTCAATGAATTCGCGCCTGGTCAGGACGAAGCCATTCTTTCGTCCTTTGGTTCGCTGGTAAACACCCTCGTCGGTCCGTTGTTGGGCGGCGCCCTCGACAATCTCTCGTTCCCCCTGCCAAGTTTCAACGGCTTCGGACTCACCTCGGCCGAGATCGAGCCCGCCGGCGACAACGAGGATTTCTTCGGCGTTTTCGCGCGAGTTGGCGATGTCCCCTACGAAAATGCGGCCGGTTGCGACGGAGGCGAAGGGTGTTCGACCGGTTGCGGCACCGGCGGCATCGGCGGTCTCTGGCTCGGCCTACCGCTCGGATTCGCGCTGCGACGCCGACGTTCGCCGCAGGCTTCGAAGTAGTTCTCCGATCACCTTCTGGCCGGCGAACAGCTGACCCGACGGATAGATCGCTTCCAAGTGGATTTCTCGCCCCTGATGCAGGGCGTACCAGCCCTGCACCGTGATCGCCGCCGCGGCGGGCCCGGTGCAGGTCGCGGTGGTAACGCTGGAAAGCGCTGGTACAGAGCGGTAATCGCTCCGATCCCGGAAGATCGGCTCGCACCCCTTTCGCGGGCGCGGACCTGGCGTACCCGAAGGAGCGAAAGACCAAATTTCAAACTGAACCTTGGTGACCGGATCCGAGAGTGTGAGCAGCAGCGAGCCTTCTGGGGGGCCCTCCCACCCGACCCAACCCGATGGCACACTCAGAGTTAAACCTGCCCCTTCCCAAGTTTTCGAAGGATCGATCGTCCGAAAGGTCTCGACACCTTTCGGTTCGCCAATGACCTCGGTCGGGGAATCCACACGAAGATCAGGTTTGGGACAGGCCAACAACCACCACAAAAGGATCATTTGAGCCTCCCGAGCGCCGCTCGGTGCGCTGTCCCCGCCCACACCGATGCAAATGCCAGCGCCTCATCACTGCGATCCCGAGCCACAACCTGCCGTTTGACCGCACGCACCGCTTCCGGCGGGCGCGCCAATACCGGCTCCAGGAACCGCCTCGCCGCTTCGAGGGGCAGATCCGAGACCCCATCCCACAGGCCCGCCTCCAACGCTTCCGTTGCCTCCACCGCGAGCGACGACGACAGCCACCGCAGCGCACGGCCCCGCCCGACGATCGACACCAGACGACCCGCCCCGCCCCATCCCGGGGCAACCCCCAGGGCCGCATGCACAAAATGCACCCGCGCCGAAGGCGACGCCCAACGGTGGTCCGTCGCCGTGCACAGTTCCGCTCCCCCCCCGATCGCCGGCCCCTCAAGCACAGCCACCGAAACCAACGGCAGATCGCGCAATCCATCGAGAATCGCCGTCATGGCCTGAGCCATCCCGTGGCCCCGTTCGGGGGTCAACAAAGATGCACGAACCTCGCGAAGATCCCCGCCGGCGCAAAAAGAGGGGCCCGTCGAACGAAGGATCAACGCCGACTCCTGGCCTTCCGCTAGGTCCAGCACCGCCCGCCCGAGCTGCCGCATCATGGACACAGAGAGCGCATGGTGAACTTCGGGATGATCCAACACCATTTCGGCGAGGTGCCGGTCCCGCAGCACCCGGACGTCACCCCGCGTCGGCAGGTCTGCGCCCAGCTCATCAAGCAGCGCCAACGCCGATACAACAGCCTTCATAGCCGAACGCCTAGGAACTCTGGAGGAATCGCTCCGCTTCGAAGCCGTTCCTCGACCTCCGGGGTCAACTCTCTCGCCGCGCGTTCACGCGCGTTCTCCGCCACCAAATCCAAATAAGCTCGAACGCGAGCGTCTCCGCGGCGGCGCTCCCACACAGCTCGACCGTCGCCAAGGCACCAAGCGAGATGCTTGCGAACCGCCTCGTCAAGCTCCAAAATCCCTCGATTCTCTGCGGCGGAAGCGACCAACACCGGAGCCGGCCAAGGCCGATCGTCCAAATGAACGGAAAGCTCAAGCTCTCTGGCCAATCGTTCGGCTCCCGGTCGATCGGCTTTGTTCACCACAAAGACGTCGGCGATCTCCAACAGGCCGGCCTTCATCGTCTGAACCGTATCTCCCGATTCAGGCGTTAGAACGACGGTTACGGTGTCCGCGATCTCCATCACCCCCAACTCGGACTGGCCAACCCCAACCGTTTCGACAATGATCCGGTCAAAGCCCGCCGCATCCAACAGATCGACAGTACGCGCGGTCGATCCGGACAACCCGCCCAAGTGACCTCGACTGGATAGCGAACGGATGTACACGCCGTCGTCCCCGGTGTGCCGTTCCATCCTGACCCGGTCGCCGAGGATAGCACCTCCCGAAAACGGCGAACTCGGATCCACTGCGATCACCGCCACACGCTCCCCTTTGGCTCGAGACGCCGTAATCCAGCGATCCACCACCGTCGATTTCCCGGCCCCCGGCGGACCGGTGATCCCGAGCACATGCGGCGCCCCAGGGCCCTCCTTGCGGCGAACCGTCAGCGCAGCCGCAGCCGCAGCGACGTCTGCATCCCGCTCTTCCAACCGAGTGATCGCTCGGGCGAGCCATCGGCGCTCACCTGCGATCGCGTGTGCCAGCAAGGATTCCGGAGACATGGATCCACAGTATAGCCGGTTGCCTCGACACGGACGGGTTATGCGACGGAAAACGAGTGGGGGTACCGTGATTCGACGCTTGATCGTCCTCTCCCTGTTGGCCGGTTGCTCAAAAGGCGGTTGGGCGGAAGTTTCCGGCTCGATCTCGGAGGTGGATTTCAACGAGGTCAAAACCGTCTTCCACGGCGGCTCCTACATCTTGCTGTTCGACGAAGAGGTCGATTGTTTGGACGTTTCCTGGGCTGAGGGCAGCTATCAGGACGGCGAAGCTCCCACCGACGTCGCCTTCAACGCCCTTCAGTTCCGCACCGACAATGACAGTTTCACCGTTGGAACCTTCTCTGTCGAAGGAAACGGGGAGGTATCCGCTCAGGGCTTGCTCAACGCCACCGACGAGTTTCGCACCGAACGCGGACGGCAAGGCACCGTCACGATCGACGAGGTTGCTGAAAACGACTCCACTATCGAAGGTACGTTCGACGTTGAGTTCACCGAAGGTTCCGTGAGCGGCGAATTTCACACCGAGTTCTGCCGCAACCTTCATTAGACCGCCTCTAACAGCAGCCACGGCGAATTTAGTGCTTGCCAACGAGGCAGGAACATGGCAATTGGGCGCGCGGAGGGCGGCATGCAGGACGGCCTAGTGAAGGATGATGGCGCGGCCGAATTCGAAGCGCGAGCGCGCATCCTCGCCGACAACGGCCAGGTCGAAGAAGCCCTCGAAGCCCTGCAAACCGCGCTCGATCGCGACCCACAGTCCACGTCCGCGGCCACTTTTGCATGCGAACTCCTTCACGAAATCGGGCGTCCTGAGCTCGCCATTGGGCTCCTCCAAGAACTCGCCGTGCGCAATCCCGGTCAACCGTGGCCGTTCTTGCTCATCAGCCAAGTGTGCGCCAACATCCTCGAAGAAGGCGGCGACCCCAGCGCAGCGCCCCTGATCACCGAAGCCCGCCAGCTCGCAAAGATACAGGAAGAGACGGTGATCTGGGATGTCGTCCGTAAGCTGTTGCGGCGCCTGTCGCTGTGGACGGAATTGGCGCGCCACCTCGATCATCAGATCCAGCACTCCGTGAAGATCATGGAGCAAATTGATCTTCACGATGAGCTCGCCGAAGTTTTGGCTTCCAAGCTTTCGGATCCGTTGGCGGCCCGTGACGCCCGCAACCGGGCCATCGAATTTCGAGACGTTCCAAACTTGGTCGCTTCTTACTGGAAAAATATCGAAGAGCACGCCGACGACCCCCTCGCGTGGAACGAAGCGGAGGCCTTTTTTCGGGCCAATGAGCTCTGGGGCGACCTTGCCGTCCTGCTGGAAAACAGCATCGAAGGCGCGGATGTGGATGAAGCGATCGCGATCATCAACGATCTCTTTCAGGTGTTCACGGAAATCCCCGAGCCGAAATGGGGCAAACTCCTCGAGACCATCGACGCGACCATGGCCCGGGCAAATCCCGAGCAGGCCGCCACCCTGCAAGCCCAGCGCAACCGTATCCGAAAGGAGTCCGACGATTTCGCTCGCTCCAAGGTGAATTTATTCAATCTCACCAGCTGGCCCCCTGCCCTGCTGTTTTTGATCGCGATGACCATCGGAATCGCCCTCATGGTGTTGGCGCTGGTGTGGTCGGGCCAACTCTAGCCCCCTCTATCTTTTTTGATACCCCCCTCCGATTCGATACGGTCACCGGCGGGTACCCTACGACAAAGCGTAACTTCCACGTGGCACGACCCTTGCTTGAATCCCTCGCGACAGGAGGGTTCATGCGTTCAAGTCTGGTATGTGCGCTTGTCATACTCGTAGGCTGCGGAAAGGTCGGAGAAACTCCCATCTCCATCGACTTGTCGGTGGAGGTCCCCGGAACCGGAGAAATCCCAGAAGGAGCTCCCACCTCCGAAGAACCTGTTCAAATGCTGATCGCCTCCGACGGCGTCGACCTGGAAGCCGCCCGACAGTCCATTCCCAAGATTGCGCGCGGAATCACCGCAATCGAAGCCGTGGAAGTATCGCTCGATAGCCCAGATCTCGGCCCAGTGGGCACCTGGATAGCGCAGCTCCACATGTACGCCTCCGCTGACGGCGAACTCTCAGACGACGACGTCGACATGGGGGACTACGCCCTCGAAGTGGATGATGAAGCCTTAATTATCCCAGTTTCCGACGAAGTGAACGACATGCTGGTTGGCGACGAATTGACGATCTTGATCGACGCCACGCTCCGCACCGCCCCCGAAGACGACATCACCCTGCCGTTGACTCTCGACGCGATAGGTTACATCAAGATCTTCTAATGACCACCGGACCCTGGAACGCCCCTCTCGCCATTGTGATGGTCGGCCTGCCCGCTCGCGGACAAACGTACGTGGCGCGCCGACTTTCTCGCTATCTCGGCTGGTTGGGGCACCGCGCGCGCGTGTTCAATGTGGGAAACTACCGGCGCGAACGCCTTGGCGGACGCCAGGCGCATGATTTCTTCGATCCGAAGAACCCCGAAGGCCAGGAAGCACGCCTGCGAATGGCCCTGGCCGCCCTAGACGACTTGATCGCTTGGTTTGCCGATGGAGGCGAGGTCGGCATTTACGACGCCACCAACAGCAGCCAAGAACGCCGCAATTTGGTTCAGGAGCGTTGCGCAAGGCACGGCATCGATGTCCTGTTTGTCGAATCGATCTGCCACGATGAAGCGATCATCGACGGAAATGTTCGCGAAACCAAACTGGGATCCCCCGACTACATCGGCATGGACCCCGCGGAAGCCGTCCGAGACTTTCGCGCACGAATCGCCCATTATGAGCAAGCATACGAAACCGTGGACGACCCGGCCGCGAGCTGGATCAAGCTGATCGACGTCGGCAGACGAATCGAGATGAACCGCATCCACGGCTATCTTCCGGCTCGTCTGGTGTTCTTCTTAATGAATCTCCACATTACGCCGCGGCCGATCTGGCTGTGCCGGCACGGGGAAAGCGAATACAACCAAACTGGGCGTATCGGTGGCGATTCTGCATTGTCGCCCCGCGGTCGAGAATACGCCAAGAATCTGGGCCAGTGGTTGGACACCTACGCGAGAAGCGAAGAAGATATCACCATTTGGACCAGCAGTCTCCAGCGAGCCACAGAGACGGCCAGCTATCTGTCGGCGCCGTCCAGACCTTGGAAGGCCTTGGACGAAATTGACGCAGGATCCTGCGATGGGCTCACATATGCCCAGATCGCAGAACGGTTTCCCGACGAATATGCTGCGCGCTCGCGGGACAAATTTCGGTATCGCTATCCTCGAGGCGAGTCCTACGAGGACGTCATTCAGCGGCTCGAACCAGTGATGATCGAATTGGAACGCCAACGTTCTCCGGTTCTCGTCATCGCACATCAAGCGGTCATACGTGCGTTGTATGCCTATTTTCTCGATCATCGCCCCACCGACTGTCCTCGGCTGTCCGTTCCGCTGCACACCGTGATCGAGCTCACGCCGAAGGCATACACCTGTGTTGAGCGCCAGATTTTCCTTGGACCTCCGACAGATTGACGGATTGCCCGGCGCACCTTAAGTGGGCGCGCCTCGGGAGGTCCCGTGACTTTTGTATTTATTGCTCTCGCTTTAGCTCTTGCGACCGCCGGTTTGATTTTTGTGTGGGCCAAGACCGACAACCAGTCCAGCCCCGGTACCCAATTTACTCGGGTGGCGGCGTTCGCGATCGTTGGCACTTTGTCGCTTTGGCTTGCCTTTCCAGCATTCCAGTACTCCGTCGTCATGGCTGGCGGCGTTCCCACCGGTGGGGTGGTCGAATCCAGCCAAGTCGTAGGATCGGGCAAGGTGGTGGTGCGATTCCGGTACGCTGTGGATGGCAAGACCTTCGCGGCGGAGCGAAAAGAGTGGTTGCCGGACGGCATTACCAGCCTCGCTTCCACGATCATCACCAATCAGTACGTTGCGGGCGACAAGGTGTGGGTGAACGCCGACCCCACTGTTGCCGGAAAAGCCAGCCTACCCGCCGCTGTTGACAAGGTGGCAACAGGCATGATTGGAATGGGCCTGGGCATGCTCATTGGTGCCCTGGTCTCGATCGCATTGGTCCTCTTCTCTAAACCCTACGAAGAAAAGCCTCTTCCGGACCGCGCCAAATGAAATACCTTGCTGCGTTCGCGTTCGCGCTGACAGGGTGTGCATCAGGCAAGCACGATGTGCAGGTTGTGGGCGTTCAGGGTGGTGATATCGATCTCGCCACCGCCGACGTGGTCGTCTCGTCGATCACCCTCACCCCGTGCGACGACAGTGAGAACGTCGAGATCACGCTAAATTCGGCGGTAGACCTCCTCGGTCCTCCACAACCCCATGCCGTTAAAGACCAAGACTGGTGCAGAGTCGAGCTCGCGTGCGAAGACACGCCCGAAGCAGGCGGACTATCCTTGGCGGGCACACTCGGCAGCGCCGAACTCATGGGGTCCCTGGCCTGCGACGGGCCGGCACTTGAAGGCAAGTTCGAAGCCCTAAACGGTGACTTGGTGTTGGTCTTTGACCTCGGGCTGTTGCTCTCGGACGTCGAAAGTGACGGGGTGAGTGTCTCTTTCCCATATGGGTCTCCACAATCCGAGTCGCTCACCCGCGACCTTCCTGAAGCACTGTACTTTGGGACCCCAGATTCCGCCGCGACCAAGTTCGGCGAAGACTGGCCATTCTCCGAAGACAGTTTCGACAGTCGCGGCGAGTGATCGCAGACAGACGACGCCCAAACGGTTAGGGGCCCAGCATGGCGACACCCACCGAGAGCCGTTTTAGCAGACTTGCCCGTTTGGGTGGTCTTACCAGCCGAATCACGTCCTCCTACGTTGGACAGACCGTAGCGAACGCGTTCCGAAGCGAAGAAGAACGCCGCAAAGCCATGGATCGCGCCCACGTCGAAAATGCCGAACGAGTCGCCGATACCATGAGCAAACTCAAGGGCGCAGCCATGAAGGTGGGCCAACAGCTCGCTGTTGCGGCCGCCTCGATGGACCTTCCGCCAGAGGTTGCAAAAGCGCTTGGAAAGCTGCATGCCGAGGCGGAGCCTGTTCCGTTTGACGTGATCCGGGCCGAGATTGAGGCGTCCCTCGGCAAACCGCTCGAACAGCTCTTTCTGAGCGTCGATCCCCAGCCTCTGGGCACAGCGTCGCTCGCACAGGCCCATGCGGGCCGGCTTCTCGACGGAAGAGCCGTTGTGATCAAGGTTTTGCACCGCGGCATTGCACAGCATGTATCCACCGATTTGATGGCCTTGAAGACCGCTCTGATCGCCGGACGCGTGTTGCAGCGCGATCGAGACGAATTGGACACCATTTTCGACGAGCTCAAGGAGCGTCTGGAAGAGGAACTCGACTACCTCAAGGAAGCGGAGAACATTCGCGCTTTTTCCCAAGTGTGGTCAAATCACCCCGACATTCAAATCCCGACGGTTCACCCAGAACTCTCCTCCGAACGAATCCTGACCATGGATCGGCTAAATGGTCTTCCGATCGATGCTTTTGTGGCCGTGGCCACACCGGAAGCGCGCCAACGGGCCGGGCATGCCCTGGGTGAGCTCTATTTCAAGAGTGCGTACCGCTATCGCATGTTACACGCGGATCCTCACCCTGGTAACTACCTTTTTGAGACCGACGGCAGAGTCGGACTGCTCGATTTTGGGTGTGTAAAGCGTTTTGATGAATATTGGATCGCCCGATACTGCAAGGCGGCCCTCGCTGCCGTCGACGGCGACCGGGAGAAATGTCTCACCGAATGCCGAGAACTCGGTGCATGGACGGGCAATAATCCCGTCGCCGGCGAGCTGCTGTGGAAGATCGTCGATCTGATGGGTGAACCCTTCCGTTTCAAGAAGTACACCGTGGGCGGAACCGCGGACGACATCCTCGATCGCATTCCCGAACACGTTAAAGCGGTGATTCAATACCCCGAAGTCCGCACGCCGAGGGATCTGATCATGTTGCATCGCTCGTTGATGGGCATGTATTCGATCGCGCGAAAGCTACGCGTTGAAGCCGACTGGGGCGGAATGTCCCGTCCGCAAGCGCAATTCGCCATTGACTATGCAAACGACTGGGCTCGCTCCGGCACGGGAAGTTACCAATGACCACCGTTGACACCGAACCAACCTTTGATTTTCATGGTGCAACCTTTGATTTTGAGCGCACCGAAGATCGTGAATTGGTGCAGTTTATTCTGTCGCAGGCGCTGTACGGCGAGGCCACCGGCGTGTTCTGTGGGAAGTCGCTGTACGCCGCTCGAAACCTGGAAGCGGCGCGATTTTATCTCAAGCAAGCGCGCCAAGAATTGAACCACTTGGAATTGTTTGCAGAGGTGTTTCGAATTCTCGAAATTACTCCTCTACCCGCACATTGGGCGATTCGACTCCTCGCTTCGCACAACAATTACTATCCTCTCAAAGTGCTTATGGAGCACGCGATCGGCGAAGGGATGGTCCTCGATATTTTCAAGGATGTCCTTCTGCAAACACTCCCGGACTCGGATCCCCGAATCCCGGAAATCAAAAAGAAACTGCGGGTGGTTTGCAGAGAAGAGGTCGAGCACGTCGCCTGGGGCGAAAAGGAAACCCTGCTGTTATTGGCGGAGCGCCCCTGGCTAAAATGGCCGTTCTATGGGCTGGTAGAGTTGCAGCTGTTGATCGCGCCGATGGCGGTAAAGCCGTTTGCAAACCCGAGCCACCCCGTCCTTTCCCACCTGCCGCGTTTTGTCGCCCACGTGCGAAACCGCGTCTGGAAACAAGGCCAGCAACTTGGATTTATCCCGGCAGAACGCCCTGCACTGCCGACGCGGCTGTTCGCGATGGCGTTCGGGATCGCCCTGTTTTTGCGCAGCCAATTCGCTCGTAGCCGGTCAGCCATCGACCGAAACTACCTATCGGAACTCGGATTCTCCGCATAGCGGAGCGCTCCCGCCAGCGCGGCGATCGTCAAGTGCGTTGACGATCTCACGGTGACCACGCCGAGCCATCATCCACCATCGACGATGATCTTCGGCCCATCCGGGCCAAACAGCCGGCGAGCCAGCTCCGCCAACCAGCGATCCGCTTGAGAATTACCCAAACGAAGTTCCCCTTCGGACGCCCCTTGTAAAAGGCGTGCGATCGGCTCGGACGGATGCCGGGTACCGGCGAGCACCCGGTACAGCACGGCGTGCTCCGAGTCCACGCCGGTCAGGTCCTGCCATTCGGCGACCTGTTCCGCGAAATCGGGGTTTGGATCGGATGGCTGCTCGTCGGCATGACTTGGGCCCAAGTCGTTCATCGCCGAGATCACGCGATCTTTGCGTTCTTTCAGCGGTAACGCCTTCAGCTCTTCTGGGAGAATAGGCTTTCCAATCCAATATTCCTGCCGGCCAAAACCAACGGGGAACTCAATCCGAGAAACCATCGGATCAACCGGCAAACCTCCAACAAAGCGCACCGGCACCACCGGAGCGCCTACCTGGATAGCCATGTCCAAAAACGCGGAACTCATCTTTTGAACCGGCGTTCGGCATTCCAAGGAGCGGGTGCCCTCCACATGCACCATCACATTCTTGCCGGCGCGGGCCATTTCCGCGCCCAGCTCGCCAATGATCTCGATCAGCGACTCACGATCCTCCCGTTCAAAGAACATAATCACGCGCGGGTCAACCACTCCTGGGTACATGAAACTGTGCTGGATCAAGCGTCCCAGCCACGAATTTCGGTGTTCTGCCTTGGCGAGAGTGACCGTGGAAACGCCGGAAAGTGCTGAGGTAAGCACCGAAAATAGCAGAGACTCGATCCCCACCTGGTGGTTGGCGACGTACAAACAACTTCGCCCCCGGATCGCCTGGTAAGCGTTTGGATCCGCGATCACGACGTCGCTCACAAAGCGCTCGATCAACCCGTAATAAAGGTCTTCCACAGGCCATGGTCCGATATCAAACCATCGGCGCCAATGATCCTTGATCAGGCTGAGGTCAACCCCCGGAGATCCCGCATCACGAACGACAATTTCGTCGCTCTGGGAGACCTCGACCCGATACCGCTGCAACGGACGCGTCGCCGGCGATGCGCCGGAACCGTCAGCGAACACATTCAACAACGAAGGATGGAGGAAGGTTCTCGCGGCAACATGGTCTTTCACCGCCACCTGAACCACAGGCGTCGGATCGGGATTCAAGCGGTAGATTTCGGCCACATTTCCGGGCAACCAGTCCGATGCTCGCAGCTCGGCTTCGGTGAGACGCGTTTCGCTCGCCCCAACCCGAGATAGTGAAATCCCGGGAACATAGCGCCGATCTTGCAAAAAGGCGCGTCGAGCTTTCGGCATCGCCGATCCGATGGGTCCCTTCGAAACCAGGATTTCCACCAACTTCATCTCGGCCCAAACCCGACCGTCGTGAATGTACTGAAGCTCGAACGCTGGGAACCGGTTGTCTCCGTCGAAGCCGACAAACCGCGCCTCAACACGAACATCGCCGCTGTGCGGGGTCGGGCCATACAGGCGCAGATACGGAACTCGATAGGGATAACCGACCACATCGGAGCCAATCGCATCCGACCATTGCCATAGGCTGTCATGGGGGATCGCGTGGGTACCGGCGTCCAACAACGCGGGATGCAGGCGTCCAACCGGCACATCCGTTCGAGATGCGTCGAGCACCGCCGAAGCGGCCTCCTCTCCCAACCGCCAATCCCGCATCAATCGGAACGCCGGTCCGTGGAAAAGAACGCCGGATGCGTACGGATCGGCCACGGGTCGGGCCTCCACCGGCGTCCAAGGTGCAGGCGGAGTTCCGTAAGCGCCAACGCGAACAATCGCCGTTGCCACCGGCTCAAACCGCGACAGTGCTTCCGTTTTTGCAGCGCGCCATGCGGACAAGACCGCCGAGTCACCTTGGCGTTCGGTGCGAAGTTTGAGCGGCCCCCCCGGAAACACCAGCCAACGCTCCAGTTTCACATTCTCAAGCGCGACAACGGTGCCCATGGCTACCGAAACTAGGCGATCCAACATCCCCATCATCGGCATGGCCGGAAGCGTCCAGGTCGGGCGATGATCGCCCAACCAGCGATCGATCGCAGGATCGAGGGTTTCTTCCATCACCGACGGAAGCGGAGCATCTTCTGCGGGCGATATTTCAGGGATCACCTGCGAGATCGGCGCAAGAAGGGTCATCTCCTCCGTGAGCGGCTCGGACTCCATCGTGGGTTCGTCCGGCTCCAACGGAGAAAGCGTCGGCGCGCTCTGGCGAGCGACCACCGTCTCTACAATACGCATCGCCAAAGTCTTAGCTTGGTAAATTCGCTTTCCGTCAACCCACAGGGCGGCCTGCGCTACTGCGAGGGTGCTGCCCGCCGATTCCACCACATCGACAATCTCGACTTCCGTGGTGATCCGTTGGTTGGAAGGGACGACTTGGCCACGGTATTTCCAAGTGGTCGGCTGATCGAGGGCCACCGGCTCGAATCGCGGATCCACAAAACGCTTTCCAAGCCCACGATCCAGCATCGCGAATTGGAGAAGTTGTACCATCGCTTCGATGCCCAGCGAGCCGGGCTGCACCGGATCTTGGAAGAAATGCGCCTTAAAGAACCATTCTTCCGGTCGGACGTCCTTTTCTGCGCGGTACCAGCCGAGGCCACGGGCACCACCGTCCGGGTCCCGCGCGGTGATCCGATCGATCATCAACAACATCGGATTGGCGAGTTTTAAGCCACCTTCGCCCAGTGCAAGACCACCCAACGTCAGATCCACTGGATCGATCGGTTCGGATTGAATCTGCGCGCGTTCCGCGTCGGTAACCGGCAAGCCTACCTGGTTTTCGAACGCCTCCTTCGGGAAGAATCCGAATACGGTATTCATTGCATACACGCGCCGGTCGCCGAGGAAGCACTCCACTGCAAATGACTCGATGATCATCCCCGCCGATTGGGAAATGCTCTTGATGCACACCTTGGTCGTCAAAACGCCGGACCACGGACGAATCTCTTCAAATAGGGTACCGGTGCCATCCAAGTTGCGGAACATCAGATCGATGTCCCCCTGCAGCGCACTTCCTACATAGGACGCCAACCATCCGCACGGCTGCAGTGCAGCCTCCATGAGCACGCAGAACGGCATCGTCGGCGAGCCATTTTCGTCGAAATACCAGACCTCAGCAGGAATGTCGTATTCGACTTCGACGTTGACCCCTGCCTTCATTTGTCCCATGGGAGCATCGATCTTCGTGATGCGCGACATGAAATGGTAGGGGGGACCGGGCAGCCGCGCTACGCGACGTTCACCGTCAAAGCGGGAATAGATCGGACCGAATGCTCTTGAGGGCTTGCCCCAGGCACAGGCCAGCAGGGATGCATAGTCAAATCGGAAGCCGTCGGCCTCCGCAACCCGAGCTTGCGAGGCTCCTTCCAGCCCACCCAAAGCCGGAAGATCCAGATGACCATCGCCGCCGAACACCCGCGCCGCCTCTGCGACGGGACGGTGTTGCCAAGCTTCCAACGGCCAATCTGGCACCAAACGCAGCCCGACTCGGCGAGCATGAAAGGCCTTGAGACCGTCCACGGTGCACAGCAAGTCTGCAAACACCATCGGAACGGGGCCCGCAACCACCTCTTCGACAAACACTTCGTAGACGAGGTGCTTCGAGCTCGGGATCACCTGACCGCGGCACCGCATCAGGTATTTCTGGTCGGGAACAGGCTCAAAACGCCAGCCATCCCGATCGACAGTATAGCCCATCGCCGCGAGGTATACCGCCATCGCTTGCACACATCCCTCAAACATGAGGGTGCCCGGCATGCAAGGATCGTTCTTGAAGTGGCCCGCAAAGAACCAATCGTCCGCAGAAATCGGAGTTTCTGCGCGCAAATACCCCCGCCCCCACGGGCCGCCCTTTGAATCAAAGGAGGTCACCTCGCGAAGGAAGAGCATCCGGCCTGACTGAATTTTCGGCGTACGAACATGCGCTTGGGTGAGCTCCCATCCCGGACCAAAACAATCAAAGGCGCGCCCTTCCGAGTATGCAACCAATTCCTCATACGAGAACCGGTCCTTGGTGCAGTTTCGAGCTGGGGAATCCAAGGACCCAGCGGTCGAGTGCTCGCCCGTTTCCGCATCCCAAAGGATCCCACCGGAGTTCGCCAATTCCTGGTCGGTGAAAAACCCGGCCTGACCATGACGGACGGTCAACCTCGGCTTTCCGTCAATGTGGCAGTCGTAGTGGAAGAAGAACAGGCGAACATCGCCTTGTTTGGCGTGCCCATCAACGTGAATGTCGTACACCAGGGTTTCCCCGGGTTCCGGCAGACTTCCATGATAGGTAAGTTCGCACCCCAGCAATCGGTAGACTCGCTCGCCCTGATTCACTGCATCAACCCCCAACCAGGAGATCAGCAACAGATCTGCTTGACCAGACTCAATCATGATGCCGGCAGGCATCCGACCTTCGTTCAAGTACCAGCTGTCGGGGCGAACGTCCGTTTCCGTCCAAATCGTGCCTAAGCCCATGCTCTTGGCTTCGGCGGCAATCCCGGTCACCCGATCCGCGAGTAACAAAGGGGGTTCTGGCATGCGCACCTGCCGTGCGAATCCGTCTTGATCGGCAAATTCCGGCCCGAAAACGGACGAAATACGCCCGCCTGCAAGGATTTCCAACTGCGGCCGTGAATAGGCCGGCCCCCTTGGCGTCAAAGCGTCCGTGGCAATGAGCAACGAAGGCGTCGTTCGAGCAGTTTCGGCCGGCATTTCCACCGGTTTTGGAGCTACCGCTTCGATCGATGCCGACAACGCTTCCAAATCGGGAAGTTCCCCGGTTGCACCTTGGCGAAGCCGCGCCAAGCTTTGCGCCCGCATTTCCAGAAAGTGCGCATGCACCAGCGCTTGGGTCTCCAAAAACTGCTGGTGTACCTGCGCAATCTGCTTTTGGACCGCCGACAATTTGGCGACGATCTCAGCGGGCGTCCCCGCGATTGGCACAATACCGGCCGGCACGCCAGGGACGGGTTCGGATGCCGCCAAAGGAGCCGAAACCACCTCGGCGATCGCGCCAGACACCGCGGGCTCAGGCGCCGCCATCGGCGCTTCCACCGGAGGATCAGACGACCAATCCGAACTTTCTCCCTTGGAAACGGGAGGAGACTCCCACACCGGAGCTTCTTCCGACGCCGGTGGCAGCTCGGGCGCCGGCTCCATTGGCTGCAGGCTCTCGTCTTCCGTTGCCGCAGCCGCATCCGGAGCCGGATCCGCCGACTCTGGCGATGGGAGCTCCGCCGGAACCACAAACTCGCGCGCAATCACCACTTCTTCCACAGTGGCCATTTCTTCCGTAGGAAGTTCCACTTCCTCGGTCGACCGCCGTCGCAGCGGCGGAATGACCACCGGCGGCCAATGGGCGGGCACTTCCAGCGCGCGCCCCGATAATTTGTCCGCTTTGTCAGCTGGCATCCGAGAGCGCCATGCGTCCACGTCGACGGACACGCCCGCCGAATACAGTGCACCCAACGCAAAGAACGCCTGATTCAAAGAGGACTTGCCAACGCGGTCGAGCGGAACCACCAGATGCTCCCGATCGCCCAGGATCTCCTTGATCCAAGCCGAACAGAGGCTCTTCGGTCCGTGCTCCAAAAAGACCCGCACCCCATCCGCGTACGCCCGTTCGATCATTTTCGGGAAATCTACGGTTCGAAGTGCCTGACCGGTGATCGCGTCCGCCGCGCCATCGGCGGTCACCTTAAAGGGCGCACACGTCGCATGGGTGTACATCTTTACACCAGGAACCGCCTCGGTTTTCCGGCGGTGCAACTTGCGCCACTCAGCCGAAACCTCTTCCACCTCCGGGCAATGCACAGCGATGTCGTACTCGAGCAACACCGCTTTGTCTTTGCCCAATGCGGCGATCACCCGCTCACAGCCCGCCGATTCACCGGCGATCACGCACTCGTTGGGGGTGTTGACGATCGTCAAGTGAACCCGTGATTCCTCGGCGATTGCGCTTTCGACCTCCGCACGCGGCGCCCGAACCACCCATGAGGACCATCGCCCGCCGGTGGCACCCATCTTTCCCCAAGCCCGGTGCACCGCGGCATATTCGCCGGTCAGTTCTTTGCTGAACACCGGATCGGCCCAAGTGGCGGCCATCATGGCATCCAGATCGTTCCAGGCGTGCATCGCGAACAAAGCGTTGCTCTCGCCGGATGAGTACCCGATGGTCGCCTGAGGTTTGATCCCCCACACGCCCCGGGTCAGCTCGCTGTGGAGCTGGCAAAGGTAGGAGCAACCCCACAATTGGTCCAGAGGGTTTTCGGCTTTCCCGCCTGCGCCATACACCCAGCGGGTGGCCGTTCCGATGCCGCGGAGCCGCTTGGAGAGCCGTTCGGCGAGCTCAGGAACCGCCAATGCCAGTTCCTTGCCCATCCCCGGATAAGCGGCCGCCGCCCCAGTGAATACGAAAGCGAGATCCCCATCGATCGGCGTCTCCCGCCAGAAAATGCCCTCCGGGGTAGGTCCCCCTTGCTCCAAACGATGGATCGCAGCGACTTTCTTGGCTTCATACGCCGAGGGAGCGCACACGATCGCCAGACGGGCCGGACCGCTCGAACCGCGCCGATCCTCCCGCAACGCCGACAACACTTCGTTTCGATCCGCCCCTGCAAACAGGAACATCTCCAGCGGGCGTTCCGCCGCCCAAGCCACGGCGGCGTCCGCCGACTTGACCTTCACCAACCGCTCGTCACCCGACCACGTTCGGCTTCGAACATCAGCCATTCTCCGACCGAGCCAAGGGAAGGCGTGCGCTCCCGCTTGTGGCAGCCCCCCGTGCCGAATCGCCGCCGCAGCCGCCGCCACCTGGAGCAACGCTTGCGCAGCGTGGGCCTTTCCGAAGTTTTCGGTGGCATCCAAACCGCCCACCCCAAACTTGATCCCTTTGTCCGGGCTGTCTTCAAACACGGCCCAAATGGGATCCCCATCGCGGCGGGCATCGTCAAGTCGCTTTACCATTAGCGCGACCGCTGCATCTCCCATCACGCCCGTGATTCCTACCGCATGGGCCGCGGCGCCATGAACAGGCTCATGGGAAAGGTCCACAGCCCCGACGACCGCTGCATCGATTTCACCTGCCCTCAAGGCCCGAATCGCCAACTCCAGCGCATCGACCCCCGAAAACTCCTCCGAAGAGACGGTAAATCCTGGCCCCCCCACATCCAACTGGCTGTTGAGCCGGTTGGCCGGGATGTTTGGCATGGTTCCAAGTACGCCAGCAGCTTCCAGTGCAGGCCGAAACGCTGCTTGCGCCTCGCTCAGCCACCGTGGATCCAGATCGCCCCAATTCTCGGACCACTCCGGCATCCGCCATCGCGCACCATAGCGCGCAATCTCGGGATCGCAGCCCATTCCGACCAACACCGCCGTGCGTTCGCGCGAATAGGCCCGCCCTTCCACCGCTTCCCGTGCGGCTTCCAACATCAGCAGCTGCTGCGGGAGCGCCTGCTCCAGGTCCTTCGGAGGGAATTTGAGCCCGTCCAACGCCAAGGCCACCGAAGTGCGGGGTTCTCGATCCTGCCCGCCGGACAGCCAAGTCCGCACAAAGTCCCCTGTGCCGGCGCCAGATCCCGCTTTTACCCCAACACCAACCAACGCAATCGGAGCTTTTGACGGAGTCTTTGGCTCCGGAGACGAGAGGTCGCCTTCCCAAGCCTCTACCAACAGATGAGCATTGTTTCCGCCGAACCCAAATGCGGAAATCGCCGCTTTTCGAGGCCCGTCCCAAGCCTCCGACTCCATCAGCAGCCGAAAGGGTCCTGACGCCAACCCATCGATAGGTGTATCTACACCTAAGGTCTTGGGGCGGATCTTCGCCTTCATCGCCGCCAACACTTTGATCAGCGCGGCCCCACCGGCGGCGGTCACCAAATGGCCAAGATTCGACTTGAGCGACCCGATCGGAAAGGAACCCGTCTCTGGAAACAGCTGCCGCATCGTGCTCAATTCGGTGCCGTCACCCACCGGAGTCCCGGTGGCGTGGCACTCGATCAGCCCCACCTGATCGGGGGTCCAACCCGCCATCGCATACGCGGACTGCAGCGCTCGAACCTGGCCTTCCTCCGTCGGAGCCAACAATCCGCGGCCGCGGCCATCGTTGGACAGGCCCACACCGCGGATCACGCCCAAGATCGGATCCATGTTTTTTGCCGCGTCCGAAAGCCGCTTCAAAACAAACAGAACCGCGCCTTCTCCGGGGACCAGACCGTCGGCGTCCTTGTCGAACGGCCGGCTTTGACCTGACCTGCTCATCGCCGAAAGTGCGCAAAATCCCACATGAATGAACAGATCATCCGCGCGGTTAACGGCCCCAGCCAACATCACGTCGGCAGTTCGGTCCTGAAGACGGTCGCAAGCCAATTTGATCGCGTACAACGAAGAAGCGCAAGCGGCATCCAAGCTGAAACCGCCCAACCCTAGTCCGAGCGCCTTCGCCGCCAACATTGCCGGCAGGCCCGAGTTGAAACGGTTGTGCGCATCGGTTCCGCGAGGAGGTAACTGCCCTTCCGGTAGTTGGCCGCGGTTCGCGGACAGCCACACCCCTTCCGCGAACTTCGCCGACGCTGTCGTCGGAAACGACAGATTTCCTAGAACCAATCCGGCCTTTGGCAGCGGCCGGCCCAACTCACGACCGTAACTTTTGAGCGCCTCGCGCCCGGCGTGTAACACCCACTGGAACAGAGGATCGAGCTTGCGGATCTGCGTTGCTTCAATCGCAAACCCCTCCGGGTCGAACAGGCTCTCAAACCCCGAAACATAGCCGCCAACGTCGGACCAACACCGATCCGTCGAATGATCGGGTGTCCCCATCACTCTTTCGTGGTTCAGCCCCCAACGGCCTTCAGGGGCAGCGGTGATCGCCGTTCGACCCTCGGAAACCAGCTCCCAGAGCGCCTCCGGGGACAACGCACCAGGCAGTACGCACCCCTGGCCTACGATCGCGATGGGCTCAAAAGAAGCTTCAGAGGACATGTATTTCTCACGGAGCCGGGTGCGCTTCCACCGATGGAGCCTTTTCGCCTGGACGAAGGACCGTTTCTATCCCCGAGAGCTCCACGATCTTCCGGCCGTCCGGCCCAAAAAACGCGACTTCGGAAACGGCACGGGAGTCATGCACGGACAAAGCCCGTACTACCCCAGTGATGGGCCCTTCCTGCAGACCCGTGCGGTGAACCCTGATCTGGCCAACGGCCATTGGCAGAGACGCACCGCCCAACACCTGCTTCGCCCA
>SXGT01706246.1_pt1 | contig 24434 bp, 18 predicted proteins | sample 3176221 | NCBI WGS metagenome assembly SXGT01 (sample SAMN11356862, study PRJNA531348) | freshwater metagenome | isolation source: freshwater sample F1-120 | place: China: Fuxian Lake, Yuxi | collected 2017-12-25
GAAAGTGAGGAATTGTTGGCCGCGGCCGTCGCTGCTTGGGAACAAACGGGCCAGCCGCAGCGGCTCTTTACCACTTTCGATTATCAAGCGGGGAGCTGGCCCGAACCGCGGCGAGTGGTGGTCAAGTGCGAGGCCCACGCTGTCGATACCGTCGGCATCACGGGGCCGACTGGCTACGGCTTTACGCTGGAAGGGCCGTGGCAACAGGTGGTTACCGGGGGGCGGAGCGTTCTCAAGTCGCAAACGCTCACGCTGCAAAGCGGCAGCCGCTTCACGCTCAAGAGCCGCCAAGGTTTCGAGGTGCCCCTTTTCGCCAGCGCTCCGGTCGTCATCGCGACGAAGCGCCAGCGGTGGGGCGAATCTGTGGGTGAAATCAACGCCACCGCGATCGATTTCCCGGTCGGCCTGGACATCACTCCGATCAACGATTTGATTGTCGATGTGTTTGGCTCTCAGATCGGCGGCGTCGGATTATTGACAGGCAATTGGCGGATCAGCCTGGGCGGCAAAGTCCTGGCCGTCAACACCAGCGATGGGCTGAGGAATACCAACGCACCGATCGATCAACTCCTGAGCGGCGTCCCCTACCTGCGGCAGAGGGGCCCGATCAATGTTGACGCCGCGCTGGGGCCGATCACCATCAGCTATCCGATCATCGAGAAACCAGTTGATTGGGCTTTCGATCCGGCCGATCCGATGCTCTATCTAAGAGGCGAGGAGTTGGGTTCCCTCAAGCAGCCGAAACTGGCACTCTCGCTGCACGGTCTGTTGGAATTCCTGCCGCAGGACGCGCCCAATCCGCTGGTGGATCCGGGCATGACGCACTTCTACGGGCACATTTATGGGGCGGCCATCTTTCCGATCAAGGTCGGGCCGATTCCCGTGGACGTGGACGCGGAAGTGGTCCTCAACATCGATGCCGACCGCGACGGCAAACTGCTGGGCGACCTGGCCGATGCGGCGGACGTGTTCGACGCTCTGGACGGGGATTTCTCCGAATTTGAGGAGATTATCGGCGACGTGCAGCTCGGAGCAAACGGCATCGCAATCGCCAACATTCCCAAAAAGTTCGTGGGAGTGCCGTTGGAGATGGAAGCGGGCCGGGCTTCGGTCGTACTGAACGGATTGACGGATACCCTTTGGGTCCGCGGACAGCAGGGAGGCAGGGCGTTTCCCAACTCGCCGATCGAGGTTGGGGGAAGTGGCGTGGTCTATGAGGGGCTGATCGACCTTGCCAACGACGAATTCCTCTATTCGGTAACGACCTTTGCCAACGCGGCCGGCATCGAGCTGGCCTACAATTACACGATCACCCACGAGAGAATTTCGGTCAGCATCACGGGCTCGGTAAGCTGGAGCGCCGAAATCAACTACGGCTTGGGCACGGTCAGCGGCAAGGCGAAGGCCACGATCAACGCCACGATCAGCATAGAAATCGACGACAACAACGACGTGTACTTCCATGGATCTATCAGCGCTGAAGGCAAGCTCACCGCCAAAATCAACGGCGACAACAAGAAGCTCTTTGAAGACGACATCGACGCCGACGTCCGCAACAAGCTGTTCAAGTTCGAATTCCCACGGGGCGTCGGCAGCCTGAGCTACAATCCGTTCGACTGACCGGATAAACTTGCCGAGGCCCGCGCCCTTTGCATTGAGCTCAGTGAAATCTCGGACCCGTGGGCGTGAAGGCACGTGGCAATACCGTGTTCAGCGGAGCATCGATGCCCTGGTCCGCAACCGAGGCTTCCGCTTCAAGTTCCCGCTGGGAGTGGGCAACATTGATTTGGGCCTGTTCTAAAGGCGAGCGGTGAGTTAACTGCCGTTGCGACGGAAATGACAGTTTGTTGAGGGCGGTTCAAAACGGCGGCGGCGGGCGAATCCACCGCATGACGACATTCCATTAACATTCAATCGCAGCTCGTTAACCGCTGCGACATTTTGTCCGACGGCGTGACGAGTTGCACTCCCCGGAAGTCCAAAGACGGGTTCAGCCTTCCCTGGGCTCCCGGAAGGCCAAGCTGGGACTGCGGAGTCGGCAGAAGAGAGCTTGGTGCGATTGGTGGCATCGTCGGTTCAAAACCGACCCCGCCTTGGCGTGGGGTTTCTTTGGCCACCGCCGGAATCTGTATCGAGACGCGCTCCCTCACAACGGATTTGGCATTCTCCGCCGCTGGGCGGAGCGGATAAGCGGCCAATCGAGTCGCGCGAGGTTGGCGATCAAAGCGGGAGATGATGGCGTCGACTCACCGTATCCGGACGAAGCGGTAGGTTGCCTAGCACATCAAGAGAATGCACATCCGTGCTTTCAAATGGTTTCTGGCCGTAGACGATTAGCGCCAGTTGGACGCTTCGGTCGATGTGACCCTAGCATGCACCGAGACCGTCAGCAATGAATTGGTCGCCGATCATTGGCCTTCGTCAGTAATCTTGGCGGTTGTCGACTTTCGCCTTGGGGGGCAAAGCAAGGCCCGCGGCAAGCATGACCTTTTCCAAAACAGCAATCGTTTCGGGTGACGGTCTGAAGTTGCCAGGGCGGTGCCCCTGGGCAATCATCAGCGGGGTCCAATCGCATTTGTTCGTGCGATTCCAGACCTTGATGTCGGCGTGCCGGTCGGCAAGTAGCTGCACCAGCTTGGGAAGGCTTTGGTAGGCCGCACCGTGCAGGGCGGTTTCGCTGTTGTTGTCGACCGCGTTGATGTCAGCGCCGAGGTCCAGCAGCAGCTTCACGGCCTCGATCGCTTCGTCCTCGGTCGCCGCCGCTTCGTCCCCATCATCCAGCGCCCCTACGCCGGCCGCTGCCAACAGAGGCGTACCGTTGTCTGCGTTCGGCAGCCCGGCATCTGCTTTCAATTCGAGCAAGAGTTGCATCAGAGGTATGTCGGCGGTCCGCGAAGCCAACAAAAACGGCGTGGAACCTGTGGTTGTGAATCGACCACGGCCGGATTCTCCCTTCTTCAGCCGTACGTTGACGTCGGCTCCGTGCTTCACAAGCTGCCGCACGACTTCCAGGCTGCTGAGGTTTCCCGATCCGATGGGAGGAGGATTACCGTCACCGCGAATGGGCTTGCGGACCCAAGTGACGGCATGGAGTGCCGCGAAGCCCGCTGGTTGATCGTTCGGGTCCGCGCCGGCCTTTAGCAAGTCCGCGGCGAGCTCGAAATGTCCGTTCTCGATGGCCAGAATCAGGAGATTGGTGGTCTTTCCGCTTCGCTCCGGCCGCATGACATCGCTAACTTTGGCCCCGGCCTCCAGCAGCCGAAACACGACCTTCGAACGACCTTCGCGTACCGCGAAAAACAGGGGAGTAAACCCCGAGGAGAGTGGAGTACGGAAGTCCGCGCCGGCCTTGAGGAGCGCATCGGCAACGTCGACGTGGCCTTCCGCTGCCCCCCACATCAGCGCGGTCTGTCCCTTATGTTCCCGCGCGTCGACGCCGGCTCCGTGCGCCAAGAGCGCCTTGACCGCGCCCAAACGCCCCGTGCGAGAGGCAATCATCAGGACGGTCTCTCCGCCAGGAAGCGTCGTGTTCGCATCCGCTCCTGAATTGAGGAGCAATTCGACGATGGCTGCATTGCCATTGGTGCAGGCTAGCGAGAGAGGAGTCACCCCATAACGGTTCGCCGCCTTGGCATCGGCACCTGCCGCCAGAAGAAGTTTCACCGTATCCAAATCGTCATGGTATGCCGCCCAGTGAAGCGCGGTCATGCCGTCGGGTTGCGGAGCGTTCACCTTGGCATGCTGTTTGAGCAACGTACGAATAGTCGCGGAATTCTTGCTTTCGGCGGCATCCGCCAAGGGAGCCTCTGCGGCATAGGTCAGATCGGCGAAAAGCCACAAGGCGGATAGCCCGACGCTGAATCGTATTGCGTTCATGGCGAATCTTTTCTGCGGGCTCACATCGAAAGTGGTTTGAAGAGCTCATCGACTTTGCCGTCGCTGTCGGCGAACGAGTCGAGCCGCACACCAACCTTGTCGAGCAACGTCAGGTGCAGGTTCGCCAGCGGAGTCGGCTCCTTGTGCCGGATGTGGCGACCCCCTTGCATGTTCCCGGCCGCGCCTCCGGCGACGATGATTGGCAGATTGACGTGGTCGTGGACGTTCGGATTCCCCATTCCGCTGCCGTACAAGTAGAGGACGTGATCCAGTAGCGAACCGTTCCCTTCCCGAGTGGCCTCCAGCTTTTTGAGAAAGTCCGCAAAGAGCGAGACGTGGAACCTGTTGATCTTGGCCACTTTGGCGATCTTTTCGGGATCGTTGCCGTGGTGGGTAAGCGGATGATGCGGCTCCGAAACGCCGATCTCCGAATACGCCCGCGTACTGGTTTCTCGGGCCAGCTGAAAGGTAATCACGCGCGTGATATCCCCTTGCAGGGCCAGCAACTGTAAGTCGAACATCAAGCGAGCATGGTCCGCGTAGGCGGCTGGAACGCCGGTGGGACGATCACGGTCCGGCAGCGGATTCTCGCCTGCGGTCGCCTCTGCCTTCTGAATTCGCCGTTCGACGTCGCGAACCGATTCCAGATACTGGCTGACCCGGTTGCGGTCTCCCGGCCCCAGCGTCTTCTGCAGCCGAACCAATTCGTCGGTCACGGAATCGAGCAGGCTCGCCCGTTTCTTGAGTGCGGCGCGGCGGTCTCCTGCGCCCCCTTCCTCTCCAAAGAGGTTCTCGAACACGATTCGCGGATGAGCTTCGGAGGGAAGCGGCGTTGTCGGCGACGACCAGGAGAGGTTGTTCTGATAGACGCAGGCATAACCGTTGTCGCACTGGCCGACGACGGAGAGCAAGTCCATCGAGAGCTCCAGCGATGGGAGCTGGGTGTCACGGCCGATCTGCTGGGCAGCGACTTGATCGACGGTCGTGCCGAGATGGTAATCGGTACTTTCCGTCCGTTTGGCTTTCGCAGCGCTCAAAAATGAAGCGTTCGACGTCGCATGAGTACCGGGATACGCGTTGCGCAGCTCCAGATTGGAGATTACGGCAATCTTCTGCTTGACGGGCGCGAGCGGGCTCAGCGATGGCGACAGTTCATCGAGCGTATCTTTTCCCGGTGGAGTCCAGCGGGTTACGTCGCATCCCATGGGCATGTAGACAAAGCCCAAGCGACGCAGGCGTGCTGGATCGGCGGGAGTACTCGCTAGAGCCGTGAATGGAGGAATCATGGCGTCGAGCAGCGGAAGCGCGAGAGCCATCCCCGTCCCTCGCAGAAAAGTCCGTCGCGGCAGAGCCTTTTTCGTCACGATCATGGAGATTTCCTCATCTGAAAGGGGGTGCTCTTCACCACGCCGATAATCAGCCGCGAGAAACGGTAGTTGTCGGCCCGCGCATGCTGCACGATCTGCCGCACTGCCGGCGCGTCGTAGTACTCGATGCCACGCCCCAGCCCAAAGGTCAATAGTTTCTCAGTCAATGTCTGCACGAATAACTCGGGCCGGTTGAGCAAGGCCTGCTCCAACCCCGACACTCCGCTGAATTCGCTGCCATCAACAAAGCCACCGGCGGCATCAATCGCCTGGCCGGCGTCGGTCTTCCGCCAGCGACCGACTGCGTCAAAATTCTCCAGTGAAAAGCCGACGGGATCCATTTGCTGATGGCAACTGGCACAGGCGGCATTGGTGCGGTGCTGCTTCAGTCGCTCGCGGATCGATAGTAAGCTGGAAACCGTGTTGTCTTTGAGAGCGGGAACATCGGGGGGAGGGGGCGGAGGAGGGGCACCGACCAGGTTCTGAAGCACCCAGTGGCCACGAATCACAGGCGAGGTGCGGGTCGCGTAGGAAGTGACCGTCAGAATGCTCCCCTGACGCAGCAATCCACCACGATGGCTCTCCTCGTCCAGGCTTACGCGGCGAAACCGGCTGCCGTACACATGGGGAATCCCGTAATGCTTCGCGAGACGTTCATTGAGATAGGTATGGTCGGCCTTGAGCAAATCGAGCACGCTGCGGTCCTCGCGGAGAACGCTCGCGAAGAACATTTCCGTTTCCCGCCTCAGCGCTTGCCGCAAGTTGTCGTCGAAATCCGGAAACAGTCGCATATCCGGAGTCACCGAATCCAGATTGCGCAAATAGAGCCACTGCGAAGCAAAGCTAGCGACTAGCGACTGCGAGCGGTCGTCGGCGAGCATCCGTCGTACCTGCTTTTCGAGCACGTCGGGCTGGCTGAGCTCCCCTTTGGCGGCGAGATTAAGCAGCTCTTCGTCGGGCGCACTGCTCCACAAAAAGAAGGACAGACGTGAGGCCAACTCTACCCCTTCAATGCGATAGGCAGTCCCTGGCGGTACAGCGGGGGGATCGCGCTGAATGCGGAACAGGAACTGAGGGTTCACGAGCAGCGAGCTGAGCGCCGTTTCGATCCCAGCTTCGAATCCGCCTTCCTTGTGGCCCCGCCTATAGAACTCCAGCAGCGGCTTCAAATCCTCGTCATCGACCGGCCGCCGATACGCCTTGCGGGCCAGGCTCGCCAAGATGCGTTTGGCGCATTCTTCTTCATCGCCCTCACCTGTCGGCTTGCTGATGAAAATCCGCCGCCGGCTCGGAGTGTCGCCGGGACCGCTGGCTTCAAACGGACCGACGATCGACACCTCGTAAACCGCCGGCCCAATCCGCGGATGCCGGTAGAAGTTAAAATGTACGTTGAGCGGCTGCCGCTGGGTTTCCAGCAAAGGCGCGCTCTTCGTCAGAAATGTTACGCCGAGCTTGTGCGGGCCAGCCTTCACTTTTACTCGGGACTTCAGGTTTGCATCGACGGATTGATCGCTCTGCCCCTTGGCCGGCGGCTTCACGGTGAATAGCGCAACCCGCTCCCGGTCCATCAGCACTTCCAGCTCGTGAGGCTCGCTGAGACCCTCGATCCCTTCGTTGCGATCCCGCATCAGGTGGATTTGGATCTCATACTCACCGTTCACGGGAAAGTTGTGGGAGATCAAGGCACCTCCCCGCGTGCCAATCGGCAAACCCTCGATGTGGGTATCCTGGGTGATATCAGGGCGAATTCGGACGGTATCCCCGCGCGGCGAGTGCGGAGCGACACCGACCGCCAGACGACTGATTTTCTGCGCCGCAAAGATGTAACGGTTCAAGAGCGCTGGCGAGAGGTCGGCAACCGTCACGTTATCAAAGCCGTGGCTGGATTCATCCGCCGGAAGCAGCGCGGCAACGTCCACCTCCAGTCCCAGCAAATCGCGGATCACATTCCCATACTCCGTGCGGTTAAGACGCCGGAATGTCTCGGTCCGACCGGGATTCGGAGATTTGGCTGCGGCAGCGTCGAGCGACGATTCGAGAGAGGCGACGACCGCGACGTAATCGGGCTCCTGAGGCCGCGGCCTTCCCTGAGGAGGCATCTGACGCGCCGTAAGCTTGCGGATGACTTTTTCCCAGACTTCCGCATTTGGGCCAAGATCCTTGGCAAGCAGTTCGTCGAGAGCCAGCCCTGCCTTTCGAGTGGCTTTGTCGTGGCAATCGAGGCAGTTCGACTCCATAAAACTCTTGAGAACCGTGGCCGATTGCTCGCCTGCGGCGCAGCTTACGGCCAGATTAGCCGCTATGAGAAAAACCGAAAACCACTTGTGAATCATGAGAGCCCGTTCCACGCTAATGCGGTTCACCTCTGCCTGCATATGAGTATGGATTTAAGTCACTGGGAATGCAACGTCGCCGTGGCACGAGTTCGGCCATGCTGCTGTTTTGGCGCGGTCGCCCTACTACGACTGCGATTACTTCTTCGCTGCCGCGAAATGCTTCTTGATAAAGTCCACCGTCCCCACGGGATCCCCGCCACCGTGGCGCTGCGTTTTGTTTCCTTCCGCGGCGCGATACTGCACGATGCATTCGATCCCCAGCTGGTCCATCTGCTCCTTGAGGGCGATGCCGAGCTTGGGATGATGCACGACCAGACCCAGGTCGCTGGAGTTCGTGACGTCGACGTTCTGATAGCTATAGCTCAGCAGCGAGGGCGGATCGTCTTTGGTCAGGTAGGTGATCGGGGCAGCTGCTTCGTAGCGCTTGTACGCCTCGGACGTGTCGGCATCGGCGACCTTAAGCCCATAGAACGGCTCAAAGAACGCATGCCGCTCGAAATTCGGCCGCGGGAGGCCGGCCTTCTCGGCGAAGCGCGGATCGTACGACGACTGGCCGTTGGAGACGACGGTGCAGATTAGCCGCGTCGATTCGCGGGCGATGGGGTCATCGCTTTTGGGATCGGCGAGATCGTCGTGAAACGCCAGCCAGAGGGAAGTCCCCGCGCCGGCCGAGCCGCCGGTCGAAGCGACCAGCTTGGGATCGAGGTTATACTTCTTGGCATTGTGGCGAAGGAACTGCAGCGCCCGGCCGCAGTCGAGATATTGCCCAGGTGCCGGCAGCACATTCGTGAACCGATAATTGATCGCAGCGACCGACCACCCCTCGCGCTGCAGCGCGCGAAGTTCTGCCGCATTCACGGACGATTTGTCGCCGCCGCGAAACCCGCCACCATGGATATAGAGGACGAGCGGCGTCGGCGACTTCGATTCGACGAGATACAGGTCGATCTTGTTCCGCTCATGCGGCCCATACGCGACATCGGCATGCGTCGGCTGGAGGGCCTCGCCGCCGCTTCGGGTGTAGGCGTTCAGTTCGACCTTGGAGATCGCACCATCGCTGTTCGCATCGATCTTTCCAAAGTTGGGTTTCTGATTCTCCGGCAACTCGCTCCTATCGACTTTGCCGTCTTTGTTCGCGTCGAGGCGAGTGAACAGGTCGTTCTTGGGCTCTTGAGCAACAACGGTCCATAGGAAAAATACCGAAAAGAGCAGCGAGCAGAATGCCCTGCGAGTCTTCATCACGATCTCCTGGAGGGAAAGGTGGTGCAAGAATCATCGCAAATCCGCGGGGAGATTGCAAATCGCGTTACAGTGACTACGTCTACCGGGCGGGTAGTTCGACCGCGTCTTCAGCCGGCCGGCGGCGGGGCTCGCAGCGGCGAGCAGCGCCCCAATGAACAGCAGGAGCCGTCAACGCCCCCGTTCCACGTCGTCTTGCGGGCGATAGCCGATGGCTTGCTGAGTGCCGGTTAGATCCCAACGCATGCCGGAGTTGTTTGACATGCCGTTGACGATTAGGAATGGCTCGCTGAGTTTCGCCGTCAAGCAGCAGTCCATCAGGTGCAAGAAATCGCGATCGGACAGCCACATCTGGCGGAACCACTCGCCGCGTTCAGGCGGCAATTGCAATGGCTCGTTCGTGCCGCGCCACACCCAACCGATGCGGACCGCGATCACTTCAAGGTTCCGCGTCGTCGCGTAGTGTTGACCGAGTCGCTCGCCGAACAACTTGGCGGCGGAATAGGGACCACTGTAGCGATCGGCTCCGTCGGCAAAGTAGCGGAGACCCGGTTTCGGAGGGAGCGATGTCGTGATCGGAATCGGATCGCCGTCTTGATAGCCGCCCATCACATGATTCGACGATGCGAAGATCAGCCGCTTCGCTCCCGCGCGAGCAGCTGCCTCGAACACATTGAGCACCGCGTTGATGTTCGGCCCAGTGAGTTCGTCCCAACTGTGATAGGCGACCGGATTTCCGGCTAGATGCACGACCGATTCGACGCTCTCGAAGCGCGAGACCCAGCGCTCGTCCCAAACGCTCAAGTCGCCGTCCGGCTTGTCGAGCAGCACGAGGCCGAGCGAACTACGAATGTGTGCCGCAAGCTTTGCTCCGAGATTTCCCGCAGCGCCGGTGATCAGAACGCGGTGGGGATTCATGGCTTCGCTCCCGTTATCTCGCGAAGCAACTTGAAGAAGCCTCGCTTGCGAGCGCTACTGATGCCCCAATTGACCGGCACGCTTTGATAGCCGTCATCGAAACCTTCGTCCTTCATGCGATAATCAAAGTAGCCCCAGCTCGCGTACTCGCCGACCGCCGAGGAGAAATTGTTGCTCGGCTGATCGAAGCCGAAATGGTCGTCCTCGTTGAACAGGATCGGCATCGGACGATAGCCCGGCACGTCGCGAGTCTTGCGAACCATCTCGATGATGTGTTCCGGTTGCTTCACGCCATTGCCATGCAGCAGCAAGAAGTCAGAGGACTTTACAACGTTCTCGCGTGGGATCGCACCGCCGCCGTAGCTCGTTCCGACCAGCAAACGCCGACCGTCATGCTCGGTGCGCCGGATCCTGTCGATCAGTTCGTGAATGCGATCCGGCTTGAGAATCTCGTGATCGTAGGCTTTGACGTTGCACTCGTTGTTGACCTCGACCAGCACGTTGCGAAAGCCGCTCGTCAGCAACCACTTCGACGCGCCATCCGTCGCGGTGATGACAGCCGCTTCGTCTTTCAATCGCTCATCCTGCCCGAAGTAGAAGTAGCCGACGATTACGACCATGCCCAGCTCATCGGCCCGCGCGAGCACTCGTTCGAGCCGCGCGATGTACTCAGGCCGTAGCGCACCCGACTCCGTGAAGCCGGAGTTATGCCACGGCTGCTCCTTCGAGTACCCCTGCGGACTCCCTCCTTGCAGATTGACCGTGATCGCGAGCAACCCGTGCTTCCGCCACTCGGGCATCGCGGCCAGAAACTCGCGCAGATTGCGATCAGCGTCCCAAACTGTGGAGTCGGGATAAGCCCAGCGCTTGCGCGTCTGCGGGTTCAAGTCATCGAACGTCGCCTGAACCATGCGGCTATTGAACAACAACCCTTCGATCCGCTTGCCGTTCCAACTCCGCCCCGCATAAGTCGGCTGCTCGTTGATGTGAAAAGCATCGCCCACAATCGAGACGCGCGTGCGCGGCTCGGCGGCCTGCGCGAGGGCCGCACAGACGAGTAACACCAAGACAATGAACGACGCTCGGTTCATGGCGGGTATCCTGTAAGGGTAGAGGTTGCTCGCGTCTACAGACTCATTCGTAGCAAGAGGCTATTGGCTGTCTCTCTTCATTCGCTGTCGAATGGAGTCTCAGTGATCACTGACTTACTTGTTCCCAAGATAACTCTGCGCCAGCAACTCGCCCAATCGAAGGATACCTTCCGTGGTGATGACCAGCTTCTCTTGCTGCGGTGGAAGTTCGAAGGACTTGAGATGGATGAAAGCAGGGTCCGAGGCGGCAATGGCGGCCAGATTCGCGGTGATGTCGATGGTGTTGAGTCCCTTCTCATCGGGAGGCGGTTGCTGGCTGACATGCCATTTCAGCGCAGGCAGTGCCAGGTCTTTGCGGCTCTGAGCGACGGTAGATTGAAGCCACTTCGCGGCTTCCCGCCGGTAGGGATAGTGGGTCATGTCGTTTTCGCCGACGTGATAGAAGATGCCGGCGAGTTCCACTGAGTGACCTTTGGCTTCGAGTTCGCGGATGGACTCTTTGATGAAGGCGATGAAGGCCGGGTAGAGATTGCAGTCCTTCGCGCTGGTTCCCTGCGGCGTCCAGTCATTCATCTGAGAGCCGCTGTGCGTGAACTTGGCGATGGCGATGTTGCCGGACAGTTTGGTTTGCAGCGCCCTGCCAAAGCTGAGTTCGGGGCCAAAAGTGTCATAGAATCCGGCGGGGCCGAGCGGTTCCCAACCATTCGATGTCTTGAAGCCGCCGCCGAGGCTGTATTTGAAGGCAATCTTGTCATTGTCTTTCGCCAGCGCCTCATGCCCCGCCGATGTTTTGAGGTCTTGAGCGAAAGCTCGCTCTCCCTCCATGTTGCGATGCCCGGCGAGGACAAAGAGCTTCACGGGACTGCCCTTGGCGTAAGGCCATGTTTTGAGCGGACGCTCGGTAGCCGGCTTCTTTCCGATTGTCCGCAGATAGGCGTCGGCGTAGTTCGCGCCGTGCTCGAGTTGGCCCAGCGTGCCGTAATGGTAGTGCAAACCGACATCGCCGCCGATCTCCCCCGCGTCATGCGAAGTGGGGATGTAATCCACTAACGGGTCGGCATCTGCTACCGCCTTCTGCGCAGTGCGGATGGCGTGCATGTTCTCGCGGTTGTCCATGCCCCAAACCGTCTTGGTGCACAGCTCACCGATGTAGAACCTCAAGCCGGGCGTCTTGAGATCACGACGCCAGCTTGCGATGAAGTTCGTGAGGTTCTTGGCATAGGCCGGCTTGAAGTCCTTGTGGAACATGTCGTTCTCACCCTGGTGCCACATGAAGCCTTCGATCCGGTAGGCCGCTTTTGTTCGGTCCAGCTCGGCCAGCGATGAACGCACCAGATCCAACGCCAGCGGGTAGAGCTTGAAGCCACTTGGCTCATCGGGATTCCAATCATCTCCCAAAGCCGTGCCTCCGGAGGCGCATTTGATGATGGCGATGGGGGCTCCCGTTTCCTTGGCGACTTGCCATCCAAAGCTCAGCTCCGGCCCGAAGTAAGTGCCCGTCGGCTGCAACGCGATCCAGCCTTTCGAGGTCTCCTTCGTTTCTCGTCCGAGGTTGTAGGAGAAAAGGACGTCCTCTTGAGGCTTATCGAGACCGGCAAACGGCGGGAAGCGTTTGATGTGCTGCACGTTGGAATGCGTGCCGACCATGTTCGACTGCCCGGCAAAGATGAAGACTCGCAGAGTCTTGGTGTCGGTGTCAGCACCGCGGGCGATGGCTGGAGTGAGAAGGAATGCGGCGAGGACAGCGAGGATGTGTTTCATGCTATTTGAGTCGATCGAGTTGTGGTGAGTCTGTCGCAGCCTGAATTGCGCGAATGGTTTCTCGGACGGACTTGGCTTTCTTCACCATCAGTTCCGGCGGGAAATCCTTTTCGTCCTTTGCAAAGTAGTCCGCGATCTTCGTCAGCTCAGGAATTACCGCCTTGGCATGCGTTCCGTAGGTGAGCAGGATTTTCATCAGCTCAGGCGTGCGCTCCTGGCTGTCCCACGGGTTCTGCTCGCGCGTGTATTTCACGCAGGCGGCGATGCCTTCCTCAATGCCGTGTTTGGCCAGCAGACGGAGACCCTCGACGCGGATGGAATCAGCGAACATCTCGCCGCTGGGCGCAGGCTCGACGACGGCCTGATGAATGGCGGGCAGCAGCGGTTTGATGTCTTCGGAGGAGAGGTTGCGATAAACGGAGCCGATACTGCCGCGGGCGCGTCCGTCCTGATTTTTGAGCCCGATGCGCACGGCTTTGTAGAGCGCGGAGCGGTCCACGCCGTCGAGTGAGCGGCTCAGCATTCCGTCGTGCTCATCGAAGAGGGCAAAGGACAGATACCGCTGCTGCATTCCGCGAGGGTCGGTCTGCGGGTCCACCTGCGCGAGCAGTTCGAGCAACTGCGGCACCGCCGGCATCGCTGGGGTGCCGATGGCTGCCAGCGCGTCGGCTGCCTTGATGCGGAGCCAGAGGTCACGTTCCGCCAGCATTTTCCTCAACGGCTCCACGGCGGGCGCACCGCGTTTGCGAAGCTGGGCAATCGCCTGGCAGGCGCCATAGCGCGCCTCCAGCGAAGCAGCCTCCAGCAGCTTCACTAATGCCGAAACCGGCGCATCTTTGCGCCGCCCCAGTGCCATCGCCGCCCGCTCGCGCACCACCGGCGACCAACTGCTGAGCCGCTCCAAGAGCTGTTCGTTGCTGAACTTGTCGTAGGCGCGGTGCTTGTCTTTCGCATTCCATCCGCGCCCGGCGCTGATGAGTGCCTGCGCCGCCGTCGCGTCGAGCTGCCGGACTACACCGGGCCGTTTCCCCGTGAGGTAAAGTTTCTTCAGCGGTATCGCATAGGCAAGCAGGTACGCACCGGTGCAGTCCCAATCCTGGTAACTGTCGTCCTCCGGCTCCGGTGGACCTTGGTGGATGAATGTGCCGTCCCAGACGCGCGCGAGGTCGAAGTACCAGTCGCCGAATTGATTCATCCAAGCCCCGGTGGCATTTGGTCCGGACTGCGCCACGCCGGGCATTGCCCACAGCATATTGAAAAAGTTCCCCGTGTGTCCCGTGTCGCGCTCCGAACCGTGCGAGGCGACACTCATGCGCGAGAAAAACTCCGCACTCTTCGCCTCGCCGAGCAGATTGAACAAAACCGCGGCCATCCCGCATTTCCCATTGTCGTCGTGATTCTCAATCCACGGATGATGGTCCCCGTAGGGAATCGCGCCTTTGCCGACATAGAACCGCAGCAGCTTCGCACTGCGCTCAATCGTCTCGTCCACCGCCGCGTCCTTGACGCCTGCCTGCCGGGCGAGCACGAGCGAAATTGTCAGCGGCACGCCCGGTGAATTCACATTCCCGTAGCCGCGGAGCCGCCCGTCAGGCCGCGCAAACCCATGTCCCCACGAACCCACCGCGCTTCGCCCGTTCGCGGCCTCCAGCGCGAGCCGCCGCAAGCCCGGCATCACGGACTGGTCGCCCGTCGCGATGACATACTCCGAGAGAAAGATCATCACGTAGCCGTAGTGCCACGTCTGCATCGAATTCGCCGAGTAACCCGACGCCCACTCGGCCTCGCGCTTCACCAGCGGTAGGTAAGCCGCATCTCCGCTCGCCAGCAAAGCCAAAGCATTCAGCGAACGCACAATGGGATCATCCTGCTCGGAAGGCTCCTTCATCTTCTTAGAAAGCGTCTTGCACCCTTGCTCCAGAATGCGCCGCGACTTTTCGCATTCAAAAGGAGCCTTCGCGCTGTAACTACCCAGCACTGGCAACTTCATCACGACCTCCTCCGTCTGGCCCGACCGCCAGCGAGTCAGCGTCAACTTCCCACCGCCCACCGCCGATTCCGCCGCAGTGATGGCCCTGCCCAACTCATTGCGCGGGTCGCGCGCAAAGGCCTTCCCGCCCACGCCAAGCAACACATCGCCCACCGCGAGCACGCCATCCGCGGGCGAACCTTGTTCGACTTTCGTGATCGCAATCTGCCGCGCATCCGAGGTCACCATCTTGTCGCAAAACATCCACCCGCGCAGCCCAGTCGGCCCGAGGTTCCAGTCATGCTTCGCCCTGGCGGGAATCGCATCTCCCCGGGTAAAATCGGGCATCACCAGCTTGTCAGCAGCCAGTGCCGCAGCAGGCAAGGTAAGAGTGATGGCAAGGGCAAGCGGCTGGAGCAAGGTTTTCATCATTTCGGTGAGATCTTCCTGGGGTAGATGGTCGCAACCATGAGCGAAAAACGCAGGGAGAGTTAGCAATCTACGCCCAGTCGGTTCGTTGCGGTCGAGTTTTCAAACGATTCGCCTCGTCATCGCCCACAAAGGTCTCGGTCGCGGGGTCGATCTTGAGTGGCCTTTGGAGAATCCAAGACAGTGCTGCTGCATGACACGCAACATGGGATCGACGCATCACCGTTGAATTCGCCGCTGTTGGTTTCCGGGTCCTCATGCAGTCGAAGAAGTTCCGGAGGTGATTGACCACATCGAATCCGCGGGGGCGTTCAGCCAATTTGCTGATCACTTTTGGAGGACCACCCAGCGCGAGATGGACTTCGCCGCCGTCACCCGTTTCCACCCACCCTTTGTCGCCGATGAATCGCACCGGGCACGTTCCATTGGACTGAATCCAGCCCGGACGTTGGCCAAACGGGTCTTTGAGGAAGTCGATTTCCAAGAGCACGCCGTTGGCATAGCGACACTCGATGGCATTCTCTTTCGGGATGTACTCGGTCGGCATCGTATCGTCCGATTGGTTGGCCATCTGACAGAGGTCGATCGTGTGAGCGCCCCAATCGGGCAGGCGGGCCCCTGAATCAAAGTCCCATTGGCCTCGCCAATTGCCGGCCACATAGTCCATGTTGTAGGGACGCCACGGCGCAGGCCCGAGCCACATGTTCCAGTCAACGATCTTGCGATCGGGCGTCGGCTCGGCAGGGAGCCACTTGTTGTCGTGTCCGGGTGTGTAAACGGCGGCGACCATCCTCTTTAAGCGGCCAAGCTTGCCATCGCGCGCGATCTGCACGGCCTGCTGATAGTGAGTGACCGTGCGACGTTGGGTGCCCGCCTGAAAGACTCGTTCGGTCTGGCGAATGGTCTCGTCCAGACGCTGGCAGTAGTCGATCGTCAGCCCACACGGCTTCTCGCAATAGACGTCCTTGCCCGCCTCCGCCGCCATCATCGACCCCGTCGCGTGCCAGCGATCACCGGTCGCAATCAAGACCGCGTCGATGTCTTTCCTAGCCAACAGTTCCCGGAAGTCTCGCACCGTATCGCAATCAGTCGTTCCATAGGCGGCATCAACCATCTTCTTGCCTTCGTCGCGACGCGATGCCTGCACATCGGCGATCATTCGACAGCGAACATCTCCCAGCTTCAGAACCTCCGCCATGACATATTTACAGCGACGTCCCATTCCGATGACACCCAACTGAATCTTGTCACTCGGAGGAGTACTCCCCTCTAAGCCAAGTACCGCAGCGGGCACGATGGTGGGAATGGCAAAGGCCAGCGATGCTTTTGACGTGTTCGCGACAAATGCACGCCGCTTGATTTTCGTTGGATTCGACATGGTGGTCTCTCCCATTTGGGGTCAGCCTTTTCTGGTTGGTATCTTAATTCCCCAAAGTCTGGAAAGTTGCCTGCGGCGTCCTGAGGGGGGCGGCTTCCTCTTCCGGCTCTCGGTTTCGCAGAGGCCGAAGCCAGTATAGGCAAGGGAGTGGGGGGCAGCGGAATTGATCTGGGTTCAACTTCTTGCCATCCAATGCGGGAGTCATCGGGTGTTCTGAGCCGCTGGTGCAGGCGTTGAGCAGCGCCTGACCCAGGTCATTCTGGCGGATGGCCTTTCGGCATTCAAGTCGCAAGTGTTTGTGCCATTGCGATTACCTACGTAGGCCAGTTACAAAACGAACCCGAAAATAGTTCGATAGACGTCCTGTCGCCCCGACTTAAATTTCCTAACGGTTTTTCCTTCAAACCGGAAGTGAAATCACTTTTTTCCCGGGGCGGATTGTCCACAGGGTTCTGACTTGTGCATGAGCCGCGTAAAGCGCGGCGGTCGGTTGGTCCCTAATATTTTTGGCTTGGCGACGGGGCCTCGCGCCAGGTAATCATGCCACCGATGAGCTGGTTCTCCGCCCGTTTTCTATTCCGTGCCGGTTTGAACTTGGCATAGAGCTGGACATCAATTCGCTCAAAGAGTTTGGTAATCGCCGGCAATTACTCTTCCATCCTGGCCAACTCGTTGATGCGGTGGGGTCCGCTCATCAATACTTACACTTCCTGCTCGGTGGTCACGCTCGCTGGCGGTGAAACAAATCACGCAATGATTCGGTTCGAGTACTCAGTCTCACTACTCCTGTGCAGCTTCGACAATGACAGGTGCAACCATGACTTTTTGGAAGGTTACCCTGCGGGCTTCGAATTCTGCGGGAATAGGTTCGCTATTGCTGGTTGGGCGAAGCTGGCCCTGCTGTCTTTCTAAGTCGGACGGGGGAGCTGGTTTGGCTTCGGCCGGCTGAGGCTGTGCACTTGGCTGTTCACTAGAGTGAGGGAGTTGGCTGCTTGAGTCTTTCCCCGGCTCGCTTGTTTCGGGCTCGGTTTGAGGCTTTTCCTGGGCGGAGTTTGGGCTACTGCTGGGTTCTAGATTACTCGGTCCCAGCTCGTTGGAGTCTTTGAGTGCCGATGACGGTTCTTGCGCTTCACTCACATCGTCCGTAGCGGGGTATGCCAAGGGGGGAGGACATGCCTTACAATCTACGGGCCAGGGACTCCAGCAGGTACTGTGATATCCAAAGCAGGCAGGTGCAACCATTTGGTAGCCCTGGCAGCGTGGACGGCAGCTCATTTCGGAAGCGCGGCCTGCACAAGGATTCTGGCAGCAACAGCCCGCCAATTGGCTGATGCCAAGACACAGTACCAGCAAGCCGCAGTATAGATGCCGGTTGTCGCTCACGGTTGCCCTCGTTGGTTAGGCGTTGCCTGGTAGCAAATGTCGCGAAGTAGCGATCGACTTGTTGATGATCCCGAGCTTCCGATTACGGGCTGACGTTGATGGTATTGCCACCGTTACCACCAAAGAATCCTCGCAGGCCGCCACCTTGGAGCACTTTTCCAGAGAGGCGACTGGCCGTGTCAGCCGAGAGCGTGGCGAAGCCCATCATGCGCTCCAAGGGAGCGAGATTTTTGGCAAGGTTGGTGTCAAAAGCGACCCGTTTATCTTCGGAGATGAAGACGCGGTCCCCGGGAAAGATCTGGTAGTTCGTGCTGGTGGTGGCCAGCGCACTAATCCCTTGCCAATCCACGGGAAGAATCTCGAGTTCCGCCGAGTCCGGCACGGGCCGAGCAATCCAGATCTTCTTCGAGGAGACTTGCGTGGTTCCATTGATGTTGGCAATCGCGTCCAGCACGGTGTCGTTGCCGGTAATTGGAAACCGCGTTACTCCGTCTCCCGTGCCGGCCCCTTCCGTGATGACGTAATAGACTTTGCTGTTGTACGCGAAGACGTCGACTGCCACACTCGGGTCTTCCAGTTCATTGGAAAGATGTCTTTCGATTGCTTCTTTCGTCTCGGCGAGTGTCAGGCCAATGATCGAAACGCTTCCATAGCTCAACAGTGACTACAGGTTCCTTGATATGGGCGGTCTATGCCGTCACGATCGCTGTTTGGGCGTCTTCGGTCGTCATCTTGGTGACCTTCACCGTGCCATAAGGTGCCTCCAGGTTGACAATTCCACCTGGCTGAATGGGAAACGCACCTGAAATTGGTGAGTCAGGAAGAGTTCCCTGGACATTGATCGCGACCATATCGCCCGTACGGAGCAAGTAAGGGGACTTCGGAACGATATCGATCGCTTCCACCACTAGAATGATATCGATCGCTTCCACCACTAGAATGATATCGATCGCTTCCACCACTAGAATGATATCGATCGCTTCCACCACGAGAATGATATCGATCGCTTCCACCACGAGAATGATATCGATCGCTTCCACCTCGAGAATGATATCGATCGCTTCCACCTCGAGAATGTTGGGAGGTTCGACCGTATAAACCGGAAGTACGACCTTGGAAAGCTCTCTGGGCAAGTCCGGCGGAAACAAGGGGACACTATTCTGCAAGGGCTGAGCACAACAGCCCACTTGCAGCGCGGCGGCTATAAAAAACGCACCAAACTGTGCCTTGCCGAATCATTTCTAGAAACCTTCATAAAGTAGACGATAAATCCCCGTTTGGGGGGGCATCGAAGTCGGGAATACGTTTGCTCGTTGTCAACTCCCTTCTATCGGTTACTCCGAGTCTATGGATTAGTCTGGTTATTCCCAATTTGCCGATTATGCGGCCGACGACCCTAGGCGAACGAGTCGTCACGAAACATTGATGGGGATTGAACTTGCGACGTCCGGCCAGCGCAAACACCCTCCGAAATAGTGGCTTTCGACAGCTTGAAATAGCCAAAGAAAGGATCGATAGGGGGAATTTTATGCCGTAACTCTTCCACCTGGTGAGTACATAAATGGACGACGCACGTTTAAGCGGAACCTAACCTTGAATCAAACCCTCGCTGGTCTCCAGTTTGAGGGAAGAATGCATCTCAGGGCGGGAGACTTGTGCAGCAAAGGTGAGAAATGCAAGTCCGTCTTAAGGTTCTAAAAGGATCGAAGGCTGGCAAGTCAATCAAGCTTCCCATGCCGCGGTGTCTGGTCGGCCGGAGCGACGAGTGCCATCTGCAGTCGCGGATTGACGCTATCAGCCAGAAGCACTGCTTGATCACAACCACGGAGTCGGAGATTGTCGTTTGTGACCTGAAAAGCCTTAACGGCACCTACGTGAACGGAAAACGAGTGAGCGAAGAGACCGTGCTGCACGCCGGGGATCAGCTACAGATCGGCCCGCTTGTATTCGAAGTCGTCATCGAGTCCGCGAAAGGGGAGCGGCAGATGGTTCAAAGCTTTGTGGAAGTTTCCGCTGGCACGGCAGGAGGCAGTGCGAACTTGAGCACCTTGATCGTTGAATCCTCGAAGAGGCAAAAAATGTCAGAAGGATCCCTGGCCGTGAGCGCCGAACCAATTGTGGAAGAACTTCTGTTGGCCGGTGACAGGGAAGATCCTCGGCTGCCGATAGGCCAAACCGTGGTGATTGCCAGGGGAGCCTTGGAGGGCGCAACGGGCACGATTGTCAAGCGATCTTCAGGCGATCACTATCTCGTCTCTTTGGAGATGCAGAATGGCCAAATCTGGATGAGACTTCCCGGGCATCTCTTGCGAGCGACCTGATCACGCAGAAAAATCAGGCCGGTAAGAGACGTAGATCCTGATCTGCCCGAACTTCGCTTCGACGAAGCACGCTAGCAAGCGGAGCAATTGGCGAGTGAGATCCGGTATTCATATCCTGGCAGGTCGCTTGATTCAAATCTTCCCCCCCATTTTGATTCCGGAAGTAAGAACTCAAAGTCTCCGCAAGTGTCGGTGACAAGAATCCTTAGGGCGGGCCCGACATCTGGGTCGCTTTCGTCATAAACCCCCTTGCCGCTGACCGAGCGCAAACTCCCCAGGATTTCGAGTTCCACCTCGATCAATGCGCCATGCATATGCTGGAGCCGACGAGTTGGCATGACAAAGACTCCCTTCACCTCAAAAGGCACCTTATACTCAAAAGCGAAGTCAGGACCACGAAACTGGCACCCTGCCTGTCGATTCTTAGTAGATAGCATTCGCGTGAATCTTGAAATAGCTACTTTGAGCGGGTTTGTCGAATTCGGAACGGTTGGAAAATTCCTAATTGACCATCCCACCAAGATGAACCCGGATGGACGCCTTAAGTCTCGGTGAACACAAAGCGGACCACTCAAGTCTGTCGACTGTATCGCCTGCGTGATTCGCTCCCCAACCCGAGTTTCGAGAGTTGACTCCGATCCTCGTAGGCACCAAAATGCGCACATGATCCACTCAATTCGAACAACCAGACTAACCGATACAACTTGTGGCAAAAAGCCAACGAAACGCCTCAACTCATACTTACATATGCCTCTGCCGCCATTGGACTTACAGAAAAATCCGCAGAACTCACACAAACTTGGCATTCAGAAAATGTCCACGAAGCTAGTTGGTATTGGTTTCTTCCTGTACCTATTCTTGGGGCAGTTTGCGTCACTGGTCTCTGCCCAAACACCGCTCCGGCGATATCAGCCGCCTGCAGGGCCTACTATCACCCCCTACTTGAACTATAACCGTGCGGACATGAGCACGTTACCAAGCTCCTACCGGTCCTTTGTTTTGCCCCAGCAACAAAGGCAAAGGGAGCTTTACGACCTTGCTCGCCAACAGCAAGCGGATTTTCGCAAAATGGAATCCGATCTGAAGGAGGCACGGAAATCGCCGGCTGCTCCCACAGGAGTCGGCGCGAGTTTTCAGAATTATTCGCATTATTATCAAGGTTCGCCAGCCACCGGTCGTCGACGTTAGCGCAACAAGTGGTTAAGATTCCTGCCAGCCTCGATCGCCGCGGATTCAGTTTGAGCGATGAAATGCTGTAGACTAACAGCTCGTCGCTCCTAAGTCGGCCGGATTCTAATGGCAGGGAATGTCGATACCAGGGAGACCTTGGTCGCCTACTGGTCGGCGCCATCAGCCTGGTCGAGAAATCTCTCTTCGGCGAATGCGGGCTATAATTGTGATGGTCCCACTTAGAAATCGATCCGAGAAGTCGCGGCGGCTGTGGTCGCCTCGGCCAGACATGGCACATGAAATTGCCAAACTGCTGCTGGAGCATGCGGACACCTTTTTGGAGCGTACCGAAGCAGTCAAGTCGGCCATGGCGCTGGGAATGCCGCTTAACGAGATTGAAGAGTATCTCGACTGGGTGGATCTTATTCGTCAACAGCCTAATCGCCCTCAGCAACCCGCAGCCCCTCCCTCAAAACGACCCGAGACCGGCGAAACGAGCACCTGAGGTCGCGCCGACCTTGGCAATCGTTCTACGCAGCGGCGGCGGCCTGCGTAACGCATACTTCAAGGCTACTTCGCCAGAGGCGACTCGGCGTCCGATGAAGCAGTCGACTTTCGAAGTTGCCGAAGATCAGGATTGGCCCAGGGTGCGGAGGCGATACCAGAGCAAACCCAGCCACTCGTGAGTCGCATCGTTGACGGCGTCCATGCCCTTTGTGGAGGGCAGAAAAAACTGAGCGGACAACTGCGGCCGTCGCGTGCGGTAATTGCAAGGTGCAGGAATTACGTTGACTCCTTGCGTTTCAAAGCAGTACACCGCGCGAGGCATGTGAGCGGCGTCAGTGACCAGAAAGATGCTCGCGTCCTTGGTGGAATCCAGATGGTTCTTTGAAAGAGAAGCGTTCTCAAAGGTTGTCGAGGATTGTTCTTCGAGAATCATGTCTTCCCTCTTTATTCCCAGTTCCAAGAGAAAGTCTCGCATCGCTGCCGCGAGCGTCGGCCCGGATTCCAAGGAATCCACTTTTCCTCCTGTCAGCAGCATTCGGCAACGACCGGCCCGCCGGTAAAGCCGAGCAGCGTGATAACATCGAAACATGGTTTCTTGCCCGACGCATACTTGCTCACCGACATCATCGACGCATTGCAGGCTGCCGCTTAGCACCACAATCGTGTCCTGTGGCTGGGGCACCACATCCGCCGGCAAGGAAGACCCTTCCACGCTGCGCAAGGCCAGAAACCCGGCCAGGGGTGTGGATAAGAACAGCAACAGACCAAGTATTATTCCGGCCAGGGATAGGGCCGGGCACCGAGTGTTCTTTCGCCGCCAGGCCCAGCCGGCCGCTGCCGCCAGCCCGAGAAGCATCAGCGTATAGGGTTGCAGAATCTGGGTGGCCAAGTTGTACATATCAAATTCCTTCTGCTGCTGCGACCGGTCACAGGCCGCGGAACTGCCACTATAACTTCCCCGGTCCAAGGACCGATTTGCGGCGAGCGACGGTTGTTCGCATAGAACCGATTGGGGGAGGGTATCTCTGCCTTAGGAGCCCACGTTCAGGCCATGGCACGACTTTTGAGGGGGCAATTCCTTCCATAAGAGCGCGATTGCGGCGGAAAATGTTGCACATGACCTTCACGGAAAATTTACCCCGAATTGGTTGAAAGCCCTTCAGCCAGCGGCTACCATACCTAGAACCTGAATGTACGGCCCCCCCGTAATGCCGAGCCTTGTTCCCCCTGGGATCGTTACTTTCGTGTTTCCGCTATTTGGCAAAAAGTTGCCTACCCAGCCGAGACGCTCCGATGCCAATCCTTGCCGCTGAACCAAGTCTGTTTCCAGAAAATCTATTTGACGGTTACGTCGATGAGGGTCTGGAACGCCGCTGGTGGGCGATTCATACGAAGTCGCGTCAAGAGAAGTCGCTAGCGCGGCAACTGTTGGGGATGGAGGTTCCGTTTTATTTGCCACTGATTCCCAAAACGAACCTGATTCGTGGCCGACGATTCACTTCGCAGATTCCACTGTTCGGCAGCTACATGTTCTTGTTCGCCAATGAGCGAGAACGTGTCCAGGCGTTAACGACGGAGCGCATCGTACAACTCTTGCCGTCCCCTTCTGCCCAGGAGATTGCCCAAGATCTCCAAAATGTTCGGGCGCTGATCAAGGCTGGCGCGCCGCTCACGCTGGAATCGAGATTAGCCGTAGGCCGCAGGGTCCGCGTGAAGAGCGGCGCACTTATAGGTCTGGAAGGTGAGATCATGTCGCGGCGTAGCGGGGATCACCTGCTGGTCAGCGTACGATTCCTACAGCAGGGAGTGTCCGTCCTGATTCGGGACTTTCAAGTCGAGCCAATTTAGCCGTAAATTGAGAATCTCTTAGATCATTCTCGCCGTCTCCGCCAATTCGGTCACGCAGAAATTTCGGGCTCGATTGGCGACCGTGCGTGCCCCGTCCGCCAGGCTGCAGAAACTCATCTTCCAAGCTGGTGAACGTCTTAAGCCACGGCTTCTTGCCAGCATCCATCCTGCGGGTCAAATGGGTCGGGTCGCCAGAGCTGAAAGTACTCTTTGTCAGCTCAAGCGCAGCGCGCTTGGTGGAGTCCCAAAAGCTGCGCATAGTTGGTCGCGTGGACCGCGTCGTCCGGTTGCCCGTCGCCGTGGCAATACTTGATGGCACGCAGATGGTCGTCGTACTCGGCATAAACATTGGTAAAGTCAGCAAAAAATTTCCGGCCTGCTGAGTGTCACGACATTCTGCACTTTTCTGCGCGAGTTCTCGCCGTGCTGCGAGCCACGACATTCGGGACTTTCCTGCGCGAGTTCTCGCCACCGATGAACCTGGAAGCCTGATGGCGTCAACGTCGTGGAACGGCCGTCCGAGGCACACCTCCCGAACCAGGGGGGTTTCCGGCCTGCCCCTCGCTTCCGACAGCGTCCATGCGCACTGGTGCCCAAATTCGCCCGTTTCCTTCGTTCGACCGGAGTCAGTTGCTGATCGCCACTGGTTCGCTGCAACTCTGGCAACGCACGGCCCGATTGATCCTAAATCAACGGCGCTGGGTGCGGGTGGTTGAGATCATGCCACAATGATCGCCTGAAAAGCTCCTGTTTGAAATGGAAAGGAGATCGACTTGGCGTGTTTGATCGGCGTACAATCCGTGGCGAGTTCTCGCGCGGAAAGTCCCAAATGTTGTGACGC
>SXGT01267277.1_pt1 | contig 24431 bp, 18 predicted proteins | sample 3176221 | NCBI WGS metagenome assembly SXGT01 (sample SAMN11356862, study PRJNA531348) | freshwater metagenome | isolation source: freshwater sample F1-120 | place: China: Fuxian Lake, Yuxi | collected 2017-12-25
AGGCCGTGCGATCTCGCTGGTGGCGCCGAGTGAGAAGCGGATGTTCGCGGCGGGGCACGGGCATCTGACGGGCGACACGGTCGAGGACGGCGCGTTCCCGTCGTTCCGCGGGCGCGGCGCGCCGCGCGGCGGCGGCGGCCGTGGCAAGGGTGGCGCCAAGGGCGGTCGATCCGCCTCTGGGCGCGGACGATCGCGGCACGCAGCGGGCTAGCACCATGACAGGCAGTTCCGCCACGACCTCGCGGGCGGTTTCGTGGGCCCTCTACGCCGGCTTTCTGCTGACGACCTGCAGCATGCTGCTGGTTCAGCAGTTCCTGACGCGGGCCTTCTCGATCCAGTTCAACAGCGGTCTCGCGTTCCTCGCGATCTCGACGACCTTTCTCGGACTTGGCTCGGCGGGCGTCGCGCTCGCGGCGTTCCCAAGGTGGTTCGACGCGAATCGCATCGCGCGCCTCTTGCCGTGGCTTGCCGTGGCCTACGCCGTGTCGCTCGTTGTCGGTTTCGGGCTCGAAGTCGCCGTCGATCGCTCGATGCAGCACGCGGCGCAGGGCCAGGAGTCGCTCGCGTCGCAGGTGCAGCGCGTGATGACGGGCAGTCTGTTCTTGTTGCCGTCGATGTTCTTGGTCGGACTCGTGATCGCGCTGGTGCTGCGCGCGAACAGCGATCGCGTCGGCAAGCTCTACGGCGCCGACCTCGCGGGCGGCGGCCTGGGTTGCCTGCTGGTGTTGCCGCTCATGGATTTCGTCGGCGGTGACCAGGGCATCTTCGCGATCGGTGCGCTAGCCGGCGTCGGCGCGTTCTTGCTCGCGCACGCTCACGGCGGCAAGGGCGCCCGCCGCGCCGCCGCAGCTGTCGTCGCAATCGTCGGTGCGGCGCCCATCGTCAACGCCGACTTGTCTCTCGTCGACCTGCAATCGCATCGCACCGTGCTCGGCGGCGTCGACGACTGGGTCTTGGACGACGTCGAACTCGGCCGCGACTGGAACGCCGTCTCGCGCCTCGGGTTTTTTCCGACGAGGGATGACGGCCAGGTCTATGTGCGCATCGACTCGTCGTGCCAGACGACGATTCCGAGCAAGGATCCGCAGCGCACCAAGGAATACGTCGCGCGCACGAACTTCGAGCGATTGCCATTCGTGCTCGATCGCCATCGTCGGTGCCTCGAGATCGGCGCCGGTGGTGGGCGCGGAATGCTACTCGCCAAGGAACTCGGCGCCGAGCGCGTCACGGGCGTCGAGATCAACCCGGGCATCGTCGAAGCTGCGCTCGGACGCTTCCCGGGCTACGGCATGGACGACATCGTCCGCGACAGCCGGTTCGCGTTGCGCGTCGGCGAAGGCCGAAGCTACGTCCGTGGCTCGGACGAGCGCTACGACAGCCTGACGATCACCTTCATCCAGACCGGCGTGGCGAGCGGTTCTGCCGCGTTCGCGCTGTCGGAAGCCAACCTGTTCACGGTCGAGGCGTTCGCCGAGTTCCTCGGAAGGCTCGATGCAGATGGCATGTTCTACGTCTACCGCCACGGCGGGATCGAGTGCATGCGACTGGTCTCGATGGTGCGGCAAGCGTTGTCGCGTCTGCGCGTGCAGGATTGGCGTGCGCACCTCTACATCGCGCGCAATGCGCAGAACGAGTGCATGGTGCTCGTCGGTCGATCGCCGCTGCGCGAAGACGAACTGCAGAAGCTCAATGCCGCATGCGCGCAACTGTCCCTGGACGTGATCTTCACGCCCGGGTCGACGCGCGGCGAACTGGGGGAGAACGCGTTTTGCGCCGAGGTGGCTTCGATGCGGTCGAAGGGCGCGCTTTCTATGCGCGACGCCGTCGCAGCGTGGAAGCGCACTGCGCACGCGATCGGCAAGGAGCCGATCGAGGCTGCTTACATCCGCAGCGAGGACCCGGACCGGTTTGCCGACGAGTTCCTCGTCGACATCGCCGCGCCGACCGACGACCGACCCTACTTCTTCTTCACCGGCCTCAACCGCATCTCGGACTTCGGCCTCTATCTCGATCCTGCGGGCACCGGGCTGCTCGGCGGCACCGTCGTGATGTTGTTCTGGATGGGGTGCGGGTTCGCTGCGCTCATTGCCGCCTTGATCGTGCTGCCGTTGCTGCTGCGTCGCCGCAGCGGTCAGAATGCCGTGCGTCATGGCGGCGCAACGGTCGTCGCGTTCTTCTCTGCGCTCGGCATCGGCTACATCGCCGTGCAGATCTCGTTCATCCAGCGCTTCACGATGTTCTTGGGCCATCCGGTCTACGCCGTGTCCGTCGTCCTGCTGGCCTTCCTGCTCAGCAGCGGCGCGGGTTCCTTCTGCTCGGACCGAATGTTCAGCAGCGGCAAACTGGGCTTCGGCCGGCTGTCGCTCGGACTCGCTGCGCTATTGTTGCTCTACAACGCCGCGCTGCCGCCGTTGTTCGCGAGCTCGGCCTTGGCCTTTCCGATCGCGGCCAAGATCGCGGTCTCGATCGCGTTGATCGCGATCCTTGCGTTCCCGATGGGCATGTTCTTTCCGCAAGGCATCCGCCTCGTGGAACGGATTTCTGCCGACCACGTGCCGTGGGCCTGGGGCGCGAATAGCGCCGCGTCGGTCATCGGTTCGATTGCGGCGCTGATCCTGGCGATTCACGCGGGGTTCGCCGCGGTCGCCGTGGCCGGGGCCCTCGTGTATCTCCTCGTCGCGTGGCCGGCGTCCGTGGCGATGAGCCGAGCGGCACGCTGAGCCAAGCTCCGCCGAAGCCGCCATCGGGTTCCGGCGCGCCGTGCCGGGGGTTCGAATCAGTTGTCGGGCGCGATGGAGAGGGCGTCACGCGCTCGATCCTTTGGGGGACGGTCGGTATCGTCCTTGCCCCCATGAGCGATCCGGACAAGGTCCTCGCGACATTCGTCGTCAACGGCGAACCGCACCAGTGCGCGTTCGCGCCGCACAAGACCTTGCTCGAGGTGCTCCGCGAGGAACTCGATCTCTGCGGCACGAAGCACGGATGCGAACTGGGTGAGTGCGGCGCTTGCACGGTCCAGGTCGATGACGTCCCGGTGCTGAGTTGCCTCTACCTCGCGCTGGATGCGGTTGGCAAGCAGGTCCGCACGGTGGAAGGCCTTGCCAACGGTCCGACCCTGCATCCGCTGCAGGATGCGTTCGCGGACTTGGGCGCAGCACAGTGCGGCTACTGCACGCCAGGCGTGCTGATGACGGCGGAGGCGCTGCTGCGCGACAATCGGTGTCCGTCGCGCGACGAAGTCAAGCAGTGCCTCGCTGGCAATCTGTGCCGCTGCACGGGCTACCTGAAGATCTTCGAAGCCGTGGAACTGGCTGCTGCGCGCATGCGCGGCGAGGACAAGCAGCCGAGCAAGGAGTCGATCTATGGGTCTTGACGAACAGAAGACGGCGCCGAGCGTCGTCAGGGCCGATGCGCCGTGGCGACACGACGCCAAGAAGGACGAACTGCGCGTGATCGGCAAGCCGATCCGCAAGATCGACGCGCGCAGCAAGGTCGCCGGACTCACGAAGTTCGCCGACGACCTGAAGCTGCCGCGCATGCTGCACATGAAACTGCTGCGCAGCACAGCGGCGCACGCGGTGATCAAGCACATCGACGTGTCGAAGGCCAAGTCGATGCCCGGCGTGAAGGGCGTGCTTACCGGCCAGGACATGCCGATTCCGTTCGGCATCCTTCCCGTGAGCCAAGACGAGCATGCGCTTTGCCTCGACACGGTGCGCTTCGTCGGCGATCCCGTCGTCGCAATCGCGGCGATGGAAGAAGAGCAGGCTTGGGATGCATGTCGCGCGGTCGAGGTCGAGTACCAGACGCTGCAGACGATCGGCTCGAGTCACGAAGCAGCGGCGACCGACGAACCGCGACTCCACGACTACGGCGTGCGCGGCAACATCCATCGACTCGAGAACCTCGAGTTCGGGGATCTGAAAGACGGCTTCGCGCGAGCCGACCACATCCGCGAAGACACGGTGTTCTTCGAAGGCAACACGCACCTGCCGATGGAGCAGCACGCGACCCTCGCGCACTTCGACAAGGACGGCAAGCTGACGATCTGGTCGTCGACGCAGACGCCGCACTACCTGCACCGCGCGCTCGCGCGCGTGCTGCACCCGCTGCCCGCGCATCACATCCGCGTGATCGCGTGCCCGAACGGCGGCGGCTTTGGCGGCAAGAGCGATCCGTTCAACCACGAGATTGCCGCGGCCAAGATGTCGATGCTGACCGGTCGCCCGGTCAAGATCGCGCTCACGCGCGAAGAAGTGTTCTGGTGCCACCGCGGTCGGCATCCCGTGCTGATGCGCAGCAAGATGGGCGTGACCAAGACGGGCCGCATCACCGCGCTCGACTTCGAGAGCTATCTCGACGGTGGCGCCTACGGCAGCTACGGCACGGCGAGCACGTTCTATACGGGTGCGCTGCAGACGGTGACCTACGCCGTGGAGAACTACCACTTCCGCGGCGTGCGCTTCTTCACTTGCAAGGCGCCTTGTGGACCGAAGCGCGGTCACGGCACCGTGCAGCCGCGTTTTGCCATCGAGGTGCAACTCGACAAGGTCGCGTGCGACCTTGGCCTCGATCCCGCTGAGATGCGCAAGCAGAACCTGGCGCCGCGCGAGTCGCTGACGGCCAACTTCCTGCGCATCGGTTCGATGGGGCTTGGCGCCTGCATCGACAAGGTGGTGGAGGGATCGGGCTGGAAGGCGCGGCGCGGCAAGCAGGAGCGCACGAAGGACGGTCGGATCCGCGGGCTCGGCCTCGCGTGCAGCAGCTACCTGTCGGGCGCCGGCCTGCCGATCTACTGGAACGGCCTGCCGCACTCCGGCGTGCAGTTGAAGCTCGATCGCTCCGGTCTCGTGACCGTGTTTTGCGGCAGCACCGACATCGGCCAGGGCAGTGACTCGGTGTTGAGCTGGATCGTCGGCGAAGTTCTCGGCGTCGATCCGCTCGGCATCCGCGTCGTGACGTCGGACACCGACCTCACGCCCGTGGACCTCGGCAGCTACAGCTCGCGCGTGACCGTGATGACGGGCAACGCGGCGATGCAGGCCGCCGAGCGCGCTCGTGACATCGTCGCGCGCGGCGCGGCGGAGCACTTGCAGGTGCCCGTCAACCGACTCGTGTTCGCGGACGCGCGCGTGTTCGACAGCGAGAACCCCGACAAGGGCATCTCGTTTCAGGATGCGGTGATCGCAGCCGAGGCGCGCTGTGGCACCATCGGCACGGTCGGCAGCTATACGCCGCCGAAGACGGCCGCCAAGTTCCGTGGCGGCGGCGTCGGCCCGTCGCCGAGCTACAGCTATTCGGCGTGCGTCGTCGAGGTCGAAGTCGATCCCGACACCGGCATCTATCGGGTGCCAAAGGTCTGGATGGCGCATGACATCGGCCGCGCGCTCAACGCCGCAGTCGCGATGGGACAGATCGAAGGCTCCGTCTACATGGGGCTCGGCGAAGCAATGATGGAGGAGATGGCGTATCGCGATCGCAGCCACAAAGGCCATCGCGTGTTCGTCCACAAGATCCCATCGCTGCTCGAGTACAAGAGCCCATCCACGATGGAGATGCCCGAAGTCGTGACCTACGTCGTCGAGGACCCGGACAAGAACGGTCCCTTTGGCGCCAAGGAAGTCGGCCAGGGCCCGCTGCTGCCGATCATGCCGGCGGTCGCAAACGCCGTGTTCGACGCCGTCGGCGTGCGCGTCGACGAGAACCCGATCTCCTTCGAGAAGGTATTCGCCGCGTTGCTGGCGAAGAAGGAAGGCAAGGATGCGCGTTTTGGTCCGAGCCTGGGCAAGGACGGCGTGCCGCAGGTGGACTTCGGCGACTCGCTGAAGGTCAAGACGCCCTGGCAGGGCGGCGATGGCACGGCGTGGAACGAACCCAAGCGCGACAAGAAGGCCGCGAAGTAGGAGGACGAAAGCGATGCTGCGACTGCCGACGTTTTCTTACCACCGCCCCAAGACCGCTGCCGAAGCGGTGCGCCTCAAGAAGGAGCACGGCAAGGACGCGATGTTCGTCGCCGGCGGCACGGACCTCTATCCCAACATGAAGCGGCGGCATCAGACGCCGACGCATGTGATCTCGCTGCAGGACGTCCCCGGACTCGCTTCGGTCGACGTTCAGCAGGATGGCACTGTGGCGATCGGCGCGATGTGCCGCTTGTCAGACCTCGAGCGCCACGCGCATCTGCTCGCGCACTACCCCGCCTTCGCGCACGCGGTGAAGGAGATCAGCACGCCGCTCTTGCGCAACATGGGAACGATCGGCGGCAACCTGCTGCTCGACACGCGCTGCACCTACTACGACCAGAGCCATGAGTGGCGCGAATCGATCGACTTCTGCATGAAGAAGGACGGCGCCATCTGCTGGGTTGCGCCAGGCAGTCCGCGTTGCTGGGCTGTGCAGAGCAGCGACACGGTGCCGGTGGTGTGCGCGATCGAGGCCAAGGTCGAACTCGTCTCGCCCGAGGGCTCACGCACGATTGCGGCCTCCGACCTCTACCGCGACGACGGCATCCAATACTTGACCAAGAAGCCCGAAGAACTGCTGACCAGGCTGTTGCTCCCTGCGCCGGGCAACTGGAAGGCCAGCTACCTCAAACTCCGCCGTCGCGACACGTTTGACTTCCCGGTGCTCGGCGTCGGCGCGTGCGTGTGGACGGATGCGCAGGGTGTCGTGACGAAGGCCAGCATTCGTCTTGGCGGCGCGGGCTCATTCGCGATCCCCGCAGTCGATGCGGAGAAGGCGCTCCTCGGCCACAAGCTCACCGACGAAGTGATCGCGGCGGCCGGCGAGAAGGCCATGAAGCCCGCGCGCACGATGGACAACACCGACCTCGACGTCTACTGGCGTCGCAAGGTCGCGCCGGTGTTCGTTGCGCGCGCGCTTCTGGCGTGCAAGTGAGCGCGCTGCGCAGTCGCGTCGCAGGCGCACCGAGTACTGCGCTTCGTCCCCGACTTGCGCGTGGTGCCTCCTGAGCCTGCAAGCCCGGGCCGGGCAGCCGGCGTCGCGCCCGCGCTGCTCGAGAATCAGGTGTAGGTGTAGATCGTGTTGACGACGCAGCCGCCGGGAGTCGTGACGATGACGGTTGCTACGCCTGGCGTTCCTGGCGGCGTGCGCACGAGCACCGAAGTAGCCGACGCGCTCTGAACCGCCGCGGCTGCGCCACCGATCGTCACCGTCGTGCCCTGTGCGAAGCCCTGGCCGCTGATCAAGAACAGTTGCCCGCCGGCCGAAGTGCCGCTGCTGAGCGCGGTCGACGTGACGACAGGATTGGGGTTCAAGGCGCTCGTCGCGGTTTGGCCGTCGATGTTCTGCACTTGCAGGGACGAGCCACAGGGGACGCCTGCTGGATACGAGAACGTGATCGTCGTCGGCGTGCGCGTCAGCGTCGGGACCGCGATGCCGTTCACCGCGAGCGTCGCGCCGTTCTGGAAGCCGGTGCCGCTGATCTGGACCGTCTGGCCTGGCTGCGTCGAGAGTGGCGCGACTGCGGTGATCGCCGGCGCCGGCGAGTTGCGGAACTCGACGTCGATCGCGTTGGTGACGCCGAAGGTCAGTGGGCTCGCATTCGTCGCGATGACACCTTGCAGCGTGATGTCGAGCACGAAGGGGATCGCGCCGATCGGCAACTGGATCGACCACGGTGTCGGGCCGGCGGGCAGATATGGATTCGGTGAACTGAACGCGTCGGCGAGGATCAGCGTGCCGATGCCAAATGGCGCAACCTCCATGCACATCGAGCCAAATGGAGTCACCGTTGCCGGGTGCCCGGGATTGGGAAAGAGCGAGCCGAGCAGGATCCAGGGCGCGCCGTTGCCCAAGGGAGTGGGCGACAGCACATCGATCGAGAACGGTTGGTAGGTCGGCAGCGTGACGGTCCGCAGCGGGCCGCCGCTCAGTCCGTTCACTCGCAGCACGTCCGCGCCCGGCGCGCCCGCGTAGCACGCGTCGACCAGCGGCGTGCTGGTCCACGACCACGACAGGATCTCAACCAGTTCGGTCAACGTCCCCGCGCCCGTCGTTGCGCAGAAGCCGAGGAAGGCAGTGCCCGAGGTCAGCGTCGGCGCCGGTGCAGCCGAGCCGCTCGCGTAGAGGCCGCCGCTGATCAGGTTGTAGGCGCGCGAGATCGCTGGCGTCGCGGCGTTGTCGACGAAGACCTCGATCGTGCCTGGCACGTAGCGGACGCGCAGCGTGTGCAATTGCGAGTTGCTCAGGATCACAGCCGGCGTCGCCCGCGCGATCGAATACTGCTCGTTCTCGTGGTTGCCTTGGCTTCCGCGCGTGTGGATGGTCAGTTCGTTGGCGCTGGTGTCACCAAGGAACGCGTCGAGGTAGGTGTCGAGTTCGATCGCGATCGAGTTGCGGATGCCGACCGCGGAGTTTGAGCCCGTGCCGTAGCCCATGCCCCAGACCGTGCCGCCTTGGGTCGCAATGCCGTTTGGATCGTCGTGGATCACCAGCGCCATGCCTTCGGCTTTCGTGCCGACCGTCGGTGGCGTGATGCGAAACGCAAACGTCGTATCGAAGCCGGCAATCACTGGCATCGCCGTGCGGTGCCAAGCCCAACCGGTCTGGTTGCTGGTGTTGGCGGTGAGCCGCAGCGCAGTGCCGCTCTGCGCTGCATTGCCCAGCAGGTTGAGCGAAGTGACCGACGAGAAGTCCGTGTAGGCGAAGGACTGGGCGGCGATGGAAGCGGAGAGTGCGAGGACGGAAAGGGCGCGGATCGTCATCGGGGCGAGGGGCTGCGGAGGAGGGCGCAGCAGGATAGCGAGATCCGTGCTGCTTGCGCCGCCGCGGTTGGCAGGCGCATGACGGCGCGCAGCTTGCGGTCGGCCGCGCAAGTCGGTCAGGGCTTCAGGTAGTCCCGCACGATCGCGTTCGCGCGCTCCATCGTCACGGCGCCGCCTTGCTGCTGCAGGTCCTCGGCGGTGCGAACGAACAATGCCGTCGCTGCAGTGATGAGGTCTGGCATGCGCGTCTGCGCAAATGCTCGCACGCGTTCGACGTCGTCGGTGGTCGCGGCGTTTTCTTCTGGCGCCGCGCCCGTGATCGCTTGCGCGGCGATCTCGACGAAGCGCTGCGCGATCCACTCGCGGTCGCGCACGCGCTGCGGCTCCGCCATCATCCAGGCGGTGACGCCGCCCACGATCATGCGATCCATGGCGGACAGCGCGCGGAGCATCGCCTGCAAGTCGCCGCCGGTCGGCGCGCTCATCACGAGGCGCTGCGATGTTGCGCGCGCTCGATCCAATGCGCGGCGAGTTCGTGGAGGTCCAGCGCGGCGTCCGCATCCGCGGCGAAGAACCCGGCCTCGATTCTTGCGATCGCGGCGGCGAGATCGGCGTCGGCCGCCGCATCGAGCGCACCGCTCGCACGCACTTGCTGCAGCAGGCCGATCACCGTGAACGCGGTCACCTTCTCGGGCATGTGCAATCCGCTCGTTGTTGCTGGCGCCACGGACTTGCGCCGCGTGAACGCGAACGCGAGCAGCGCAATCGCAAGGCCGATGCCGAGGGCCCACGGCCAGGTCGAGCGCGGCGTGCCATACTGTGCGAGCAACTCGACGATCGGCTCCGCCGCGACGAGGTCGGCATCGGCGTAGCGCTGGCGCAACACCGTGATTCCGTCGTGCTTTGGCGTCGGGAACGCAAAGCTGGTCGGTCGCTCCGCGAGTCCATCCTTCGCCTTCAGCGTGATCGTCCACGTGCGCTCGGCGACGACGACATCGTTGGCGCCATCCGCGTCGAAGCGCGTGACCATGGGGCCGGAGTCGTCTGTCGCGGCGACGGTGAAGTCATGGGGCATCACCTCGAGCAACTCGTCCAGGTGCGGCGGCAGACCGCGCGCGCTGGCCTTGACTTCGAGCACGAGCTTCCCGTCCTTCGCCTGTCGCTCATCGAGGATCTGCGTGACTTCGATCTTGGTTGCAGGCCGGGCGGGGCCACGGTCGTTCTTGGCATCGATTGCAATCACCTGCGACTCGATCGGCAGCACCACGTAGCCAGAGGTGTCGAGGAAGTCGAGGTCGAGGCGGAGTTGCGGCACGCGGTCGACTTGCGGGCCGCGCGGCTTGAGCAGCAGGTAGGCATAGGGCGTTGCGCGCCAGCCATACTGTTCGGTCGCGCGCGAGTGCACGCTGTCGTTCTGGAAGGTGATCGAGCGGACGTCGAAGTGGTCCTTCAGCGCTTCGGTCGCGGCGTCGGCGAACTTGTCGCGGTAGTTCTCGGTGGGGCGGCCGTAGTTGTAGGAATAGCTGACGTCGTTCTGGTTGCGCAGATAGCGGCCGAAGCCGCCGGCCTCGCGTTCGATCTCCGCGGTGTGACGGAGTTCGACGAGCACGCCGAAGGGTTCGCCGTGACCCACATCCGTGCCGCCGTCGACGCGTGCGACGAACTGGATCTCGCTCGTCAGGTCCGCGTAGTAGTCGTAGAGCTTCCTGACTTCCGTCGCCTGCTTGTTGTCGCCGACGATGCCGATGCCCGCCTTGGCGTATCGCATCTTGACCGCCGGGTTGAGGTTGCCCATGCGCGCAAACAAGGTGCTCGCAAAGCGGTCGCGCTGCGATTGCCCGAACTCGCCCTCCGTGGCGTCGAGCTTCTGCTTGATCTTGTCGAGTTGCGACTGCACCTGGATGTGCTCGTGGCTGATGTTCTGCGCGTCCGACGCGCCGAGCGCGGCGTAGAACCAGTGTTCGAACGGCTCGCTGGTCTGCTGCTCCTTGGGGAGGTCCTTCGCCGCTTCGACGTAGCGGTCGGCGGCGGCCTCGAAGTCGGCGAACGCAAGGAGGCGCTGCTCGGCAAACTTGACGTCGTTGCCGATGGTGCGGCGGTAGTCGATTTCGTCGTGCTGCAGCGCAGCGCGCACGAGCAACAACGCCCAATGGCCCTTGTGCTGTGCCAGGCCGTCGTCCAGCACGGATCTCGCGACCTCGTAGCCGCGATTCACCTCGGACTCGATGTCCTTCTGCTTCCGCTTCGTCTTGTTCTTCTCTTGCACCGAGGGTTGCCGCCACACGGTCTGCAGGTTGGCGCGCATCTGCTGCGTCAGTGTTGCGAGCGTGCGCGGCTCGAGGTCGCCGAGCGAGCCGAACACTTCCTCGATCGCTTCCTTGCGATACACCTCAGCGGCGCTGTGGCACGTCGTGAACGCCTGCGCGAGCAGGCTTTGTTCGACGCCTGCGATCGGCAGCTTGCGCAGCTCACGAACCCACTTGGCGAGATCCGCGATGTTGCGCGCCTGCTTGCTGCGCGTGAGCGGGATGCCGTCGGAGCGCTGCTCGTAGCCGTAGAAGTAGTAGTTGTTGCGACCTTGATTGGGGTCGTGGTTGGTCGTCCAGACGCGCAGGAACTCGTTGGCTAGTTCCTTCGCTTGCGCCGGATGCGTCGTTGCGAGTTCTTGGATGAATGGGAACGCCTTGGCTTCTTCCTTGACCTTGAGCCAAAGCTGGGCGGTGAGCATCGCGAACTTCGGCTGCAGGCCGGTCTCGAGGTTCTCGATCCAGCCCTTGGACAGCGTCAGGTCGAGGATTGCAGCGGCGGCGATGGCCTGGCTGTTCTCGCCTTGGTTCTCCTCGACGTAGAAGAAGTTGCCGTAGCGATCGCGGCGCATCGATGGGCTGTAGCCGCTCGACTGGTCGAACTGCAGCGTCGCCTGCGCCTCGCGCACCCAGTTGTCGGCCAGCAGCGACAACTGCGTGCGCCACTCGGTCGCGCGTTCGGGCGCGGCCTTCAACAACGCGCCGACTGCGTTCTGTTGCAGTTGCAGCGTCATCTGGCGGAAGTGCGGCTTTCCTGCATGCGCGACCGCCGCCTCCGCGGCAGCAATGCCGATCGACGTGATGATGTCCATGCCGCGCTTGACGTCAGCGGTGAAGCTCTCGCCGAGCCACTTCTCGCCGAAGGTGCGCTCGATGCGAGGCGCAAGCCCGACCGCAGTGCGCAGCGCGATTTCCTTCTGCTTCTGGTCGACGTCATCTTGCGCAAAGAGGCTCTGCAGCGCTGCCCAAGCTTGCTCGAGCAGCGTGGACTTGCCTTCCTTCTCGTGGCGGGCGACGAGGCTCTGCGCGATCAGGTTGATGCCCTCGAAGTCCGACGCATCGAGCGCCGCGGTCGCATCGGGCAAGAACTCGCTCGCTGCGATTGCCTGGCCGGCGCCGAACAACAGCTTCACGGCCTCGCGGCGCGTCAGCGCCTTGCCCTCTCCGCCTTCGCTCGAATGCGCGCGCAGGTCGACGAGCATCGGCTCGACGAGCAGGCCGCGTGCCATCGCCTGCTGCAGCACGCTGCCGAGCGGCGCGAAGTCCTCGTCCAGCTTCTTCTGCGGCGCGGCGGCGCACAGCCCGATCACGTCTGCGAATGCGAAGAACGGCTTGTTGTGCTGGTCCTGCGGCGGTTGGCCGAGCGCTCCGATCAGGTGCTTCCAGGCGGCCTTCTTCTCGTCGTCGGTCTGCAGGCTCGCGAGAAAGGCTTTCACTGCTTGCCAGTCGCCCAGCGTGACGGCGCGCGCCCATTGCACCAGCGCGAGGGCGAATGGGTCCTTCTCGGCCATCGTCGACGTGATGTCGTCGAGGGAGACGACATTGCCTAGTGCATCATTGCCTAGTGCATCATTGCCTGGTGCATCAGTGCCTGGTGCAGCGGCTGTCGCCGCGTTCGAACTCGCGCTCCCTGGCGCGGGTGCGGGTGTCAGGGCGCTTGCTGGCGTGGCGGCGGTTGCGCTGGTGGTCAGCAGTGGCGCGATGGGGCTGCCACTCACGACCACCGTCGTGCCGGATGCGGTGAGTGTCACCGATCGCGATCGCGAAAGGTGCGTCGCTTGCATCTGGTCGGCGCGCTTCTCCGTCGATGCCGATGCAGTCGTCTGTTGTGCCTCGGTTTTTGTCGGCGTCTCGCCGTTGACGACGCCTTGCTCAGGCGGCGAGTTCCAGGTGCGCAGGATCGTCGCCGGCCTTCGATCGAAGACGACCTGCTGGATCTTCTGGATGCGCTCCTGCTTCTTCGCCTCCTGCTCTTGCTTCTTCTGTTCAGCTTCGGCCGCGGCGGCCGCGGCCTGCGCGGCGGGCTCTTGCGGTGCGCTGGCGTCCTTTGGCGGCGGCGTCGACGCGGGCGAGTCTTGCGCTGCGGGCGCTGCGGACAAGGCTGCGGACAGCGCGGCGGTGAGCACGGTGCGGATCGGCGAGAACGGGAGGGGGGCCGTCTTCATCATGGCGATCGGTGCATGCTGCCCGCGCCGGGCCGCGGCGCAACGATGCGCGGGCATCAGGCCAAAGGAATCTCTGGAGCGAAGGCGCAGAAACGACGCCGGCGGCCGCGGCCGCCGGATGCGAGATTCAATCGGTGGGCGAAGAGCAGCGGATCAGGAACCGCTGCCGTCGACCGGCGGGCCCGAACTGGCGCCGCGCGCGTCTGCCTTCTTCTGGCCTTGCTTGCCTTTGCCTTTTGAGCCGCGACCGCGGCCCTGTCCGCAGCCCTCTCACTGAGAGGGCAACGGCAGTCCTTGTAAGTCCTCCAACTCGATGCGTTCGAGTCGGATCGCTGCCTCTAGGTCCTGCTTGCCGGCAACGCCAACGTCGGCTTCGGCGAGCAGGCGGTAGTTCTGGCGTGCGGCTTCGATCTGCGGCTCCCATTCGGCGCGCGTCTTGCCTTCGAGGCGCAACAGCCACGTCATGTAGAACTGCGAGTTCGCGAGCGCGCGACGGCCTTCGCGCTTGTGCTCCGCGCTCGCGCTCGGGTCGCTCTCGATCTCGTCGACCAGGGCCTCCAGATCGCGAGCTGCGACCGGAAGCTCTTGCGCGTTCATCTGGGATTTTGCGCGCTGCAAGCGGATGTAGCGTGCCGTGTCGACTTGGCCGGCTGGCAGCTTGGCGAGCGCTGCGCCGTAGCCGTCGACCGCGCCGCGCCAATCTTCGTCAACTACCGCGGAGTCTGCCGACGCGACGATGCGCGCGACTTCATCGAGCACGAGCCGGTCTTGAACCGGGCCATAGTGGTAGGCGACGCCAGCGACTGGCAACGCCATCCACGAGAGCAACAAGAAGGTCCGCATGCGGAAGGTCCTCTGCGCGCCGACGACGCAGCGCGAGTTCAACAGCCTAGCAGATGTCGACCGCCGAAGGGGAATGTCGAGAGTCCCCGGCGACATTCCTGGCACAGAGACCGGAGCAGGCAGCGCACCGTCGATCGGCCGAACGTCAGCCGCCAAAGCGCTCCCAATAGGCGTCGGCCTCAAGTTCGCGAAGCCGCACGGGGTCGCCATAGCCATAGAGGCACGCGATCGTGCGCATCGCGACCGACTTGGCGGCCAGCAGGTCCATATCGCCGTCGCCGACCATCGTGCCTTCGAGTCGGGCGCCCTCATGCGGCAGTCCGAGTCGGGACAAGGCCTCACGAAGCGGCAGTGGATCCGGCTTTCTTGCCGGCGTCGTGTCGCCACCGACGACGGTGGAAACCAAGCTCTCTAGCCCGAGGTGTCGGACTACGCGCAGGGCAAAACGCTCCGGCTTGTTGGTGACGATCGCGATCACGTGACCGCGCGCCCGCAGCGATTGCAGGCATCCGAGCACACCGGGATACAGCCGCGCCGTCATGGTGCACTGTGCGTCGTGGTGGCTGACGTAGGCAGCGAGCAGCGGACCCCACTGTGGGTCGGCTTCGCCGTAGCCCAGTTCGGGAAGCGCACGCCGTAACAACGATGCCGCGCCGCCGCCGATGCACCGGCGCACGGACTCGATGGGCATCGGCGCGAGCCCTTGCTGCGCGCGCACGTGATTGGTCGAGGCAGTGATGTCGCCGAGCGTGTCGGCGAGCGTGCCATCGAGATCGAATAGGAACGGCGGCGGGGCCGACACGCCTTCCCTATACTGCCGCCCCGTCATGAAGTCGCCGTTGCCCCAGTTGCTCTTCGTCCTCTGCGCGATGCTTGCGTCGTGCCAGTCCTTGAAGTGGCGCGATTACAAGAGTGGCCCGGCCACCCAGGCCGAGGTCTACGACGCCATCGACTACCTGGCGCGGACGGATGGTTTTGGCCCGAGCGCCGAGAGCGATCGCGGTCTTGCCATCTGGGTCTCGCGTTGGCGCGTGCAGCAGACCGGACTCGGCCGGCCAGGCCGCCTCAAGCTGCGGGCCGAGATCGTGCTCGACGAGAGCAGCGCCGCGGAGGGGTTCTTGGTCCGCTACCGCGTCGAGCGTCAGTCGGTCGCCGACCTGGGAAAATCGCTCGAACCAGAAGAGGACGATTGGGAGGAAGATGGGCAGGACGAGGAGCGCGAATACCTGTTTGGCGAGCGTCTGCGGCGGAAGCTGTCGAAGGTCGTCGATGCGGATCCGGCCAAGCCCGAACTGCTGCTGCCGACGCGGCGCTGAAGCGTCCATCGCATGGGCTGTGCGTCGACGGGCGAGAGTGTCAGCCGGGCGTGGGCCAACTTCCGCTTGCCTTTCCTTGCGCCGCATTTCGATCCAAGGTCCATCTTGCCGCGCCCACAAGAGCCCTTGACCATGCATCGACCGCGCGCCCGCATGGGCAGGAGGAACGCATGAAGCCCGAGATGTCGGTCCTCATCGTCAACTACAACACCTGGCACGAGTGCGCCGCCGCCGTGCGCTCCTTGCGGCAACAGCCGCCGCGGCGAAAGGACGGCAGTCTGATGCCCTACGAGGTTCTCGTCGTCGACAACAAGTCGCCGATCCAGGACCCCGAAGGCATTCGGTTGTTGCGCGAGGTGCTCGCCGCCGTCGCGGCGGACCACAAAGACCCGCTCTGCGGCCAACTGATCCTGCACGACGACAACGCCGGTTACAGCAAGGGCGTCAACCTCTGCTACCGCAGGAGCCGCGGTCAGTGGATCCTGGTCAGCAACCCGGACCTGCTCTTTCCTCGAGGCTGCCTCGACAGCCTGCTGCGCTACATGGAGTCACACCCAGAATGCGGGTGCGCGGTGCCCAAGGGGTATTGGGACGAGGACTTCCTCGGCAAGTTGCCGCCCAACACGCTGCCGACGATGGGGGACATGCTCCTCGTCGCAGGCGCCGAGTTCTGCCGACCGCTGCGCCGCGCCTACGGCCGCCGGCTCGTGCGTTCGTGGTTGCGCGTATGGCAGACCGAGGAGCCGATCGCGTTGCCGATGATGTCGGGGTGCTTGTTCTTGGTCGATCGCGACTACTTCGCGTCGATCGGCCTGATGGACGAGCGCTACCCGCTCTACTACGAGGACGCGGACCTGTCGCGGATGATCCGTCGCTCGGGCAAGCAGCTGGTGCAGGTGCCGGATGCGAAGCTCGTGCACTTCGTCAACCGATCGGGGCAGACGGACTTCTCGACGATGATGTCGCGGCACGACATCAGCCGCGACCTCTACTTCCACAAGTGGTATGGCCGCGTCGGTCGCTGGGTCCACAAGAAGGTCAACCAACTCCTTCGCTCGTCCTTTGGACAGAAGCGCCTGCGAATGCCGCCCGACTCGGCCTTCGTGGATCTCGGCGCAACGGACAAGCCGCCGCTGCTGAAGTTCCGCGCCACGGAGCGCTACCTGTTGCTGGTCTCGCTCGACAGTCGCTTCCACCTCAGCGGCGGCCTGCTCGGGAGCGGCGACCACTGGATGCCGAGCGCCGGCGTGTTCGCGAACTTCGCGCCGACGGTCTATTGGTGCCGGGTCTATGACATTGCGGACGGCAAGCTCGAAGAACTCGGCACCTGGCGTTACCAGTGCGTGCGCAACGCGGCGCCGGTCCCGCCGCCGGCGCAGCCCGCTCCCGCGGCCGCGACGACGAAATGAGCCGCGCATGAACGCTCCCGTGCTGTCGGTCGTCGTCCTGAGTTGGAATACGCGGGCACTGACTCTCGCCTGCCTTCGAGCTCTATTCGCGGAGACGCCCCAGCATGCGCGCGAAGTGATCGTCGTCGACAACGGCAGCCACGACGGCTCGGCGGATGCGATCGCCGCCGACTACCCGCAGGTCGCGCTCATTCGCAATGCCGAGAACCGGCTGTATTCCGCCGGCAACAACCAAGGCGCCTTCGTGGCACGCGGGGAGTTTGTCTGCACGCTCAACTCCGACACGGAGGTGCGTCCCGGCGCGCTCGATCGCCTCGTCGATTTCCTGCGCGACAACCCTGGCTACGCCGCCGTGGCGCCGATGCTCGTCGATCCCGACGGCTCGGTGCAGCGCGCGTGTCAACGGTTCCCGACGATCCTCTCGGCGCTGTGCTTCGATTCGTGGTGGGGCAAGTGGTGGCCCGGCTCATGGATCCAGCGCCGCTACTTGATGGAGGACTTCGACCATCTTGCATCGCGCGACGTGCCGCAGCCGCCGGGCGCGTGCTTCTGCATGCGACGCGAAGAGTATGTGCGGATGGGCGGCCTCGATGAGCGGCTGTCGCTCTACTACAATGATGTCGACCTCAGCAAGCGACTGTGGCGCGCGGGCCGCAAGGTGCGATACAGCGTCGATTCTGTCGTGATGCACCATCGCGGCGCGTCGACCAAGGGTTTTGCCAAGATGCTCGTGGTCTGGCACAAGAACCGGCTCGCGTTCTACGAGAAGCACTACGGAGCCCTGGGCGCAATGTGGATCCGCTTCGTGATCCGCCTGCGCATCATCGAGGAGCGGATTGCGATCCGACGCCGGTGCAAAGGCGATCCTGCGCGTTTGCAGGCGGAGCGCGCGTTCTTGGAGCAAGCGCAGAAGGAGCTCTGGGCTTCTTGAAAGTCGCATTGCTCACATCGAACTTCCCGCCCGAAATCCACGCTGGCACCGAGATGGTCGTCGTTGCCCTTGGGCATGCGCTGCGTCGGCGGGGCGTCGATCTCGTCGTATTGACGTCGAGCGAGAAGGTGCACTCAGGCCAGGACCTGCGAGTCGAGGACTATGAGGGCATGCGCGTGCTGCGCGCGTTCAAGCACCTCGACGAATGGGACCAGAATCGGCTCGACCGGCCGCGACTCGTCGCGCTGGCGGCGCGCGCGCTGGCTGACGAGAAGCCGGACGTGTTGCACGTGCACTCGTTCTCGCAGTTCGGCACGGGCATCGCGCCTTTGGCGCGAGATCTCGGCGTCGCCACGGTGATGACCTTTCATGACGTATGGGTCACCTGCCCACGCTTCTTCCGTTCCCCGCCGGAAGGCCACGGCATCGTCTGTCCGACCGGCGCCGATCGGGAGGAGTGCGTGCGCTGCTGCAACTTCGAGCTGCGGCATCCTGACGTGAACGTCGTGCGTGCCGCATTGAAAGGGCGCGATGCCAGCGTGCGCCGCGAGGTCCTTGCGATGCAGGAGATGTCGGCGCCGACGATGACCGCCGCGCGGATCGTGCGCGACAATCTGCCGACGGAGCGTGAAGTCACGGTGATCCCGCACGGGCTGCTGCGAGCGTTGCCCGCTGCAGAACGGTCGGCGCCGCCGCGCGCGGACGAGACCTTGCGCATCGGCACCTACGGCAACCTCGTCGAACCGAAAGGCGTGCTGGAGTTGGTGCGCGCCGTCGCCGACCTCGATTGCGAACTGCACCTCGCGGGCGCCTTCCTCGATCCGAAGTTCGAAGCCCTGGTGCGCCTCGAGTGCGCGAAGCTCCGTGTCGACCTGCGTTACCACGGCGCCTACACCCAGCACATGCCGCATCCGGCCTTGCGATTGCATCTTGGGGTGTTTCCGTCGAAGTGTCAGGAGACCTACGGCCTCGTCGTCGACGAAGCGTTGGCACGCGGCGTGCCCGTCGTCGTCTCCGACAACGGCGCCTTCCGCGAGCGCGCAGCCAGAGGTGGCGCGGTGGTCACAAACGTCGCCGAGTTGCGTCCGGCAGTGCATGCAGTCGCGCGCAGCCGTGACGTGCTCGAACGGCTGCGGCGGTCCGTTCCCAAGGACCTTGGCTCGATCGACGAGGCCGCGGACCGCTACCTGGCCCTTTACCTCCAAGCGATGGCGAAGCGATGAACCACCTGTTCTGCCCGCTGCTCGACAAGAACTCGCTTTGCGGCCCGGTGCTCGCGCTTGCCGCGCACCCCGACGACGAGGTGATCGGCGCGGGCGCGATGCTCGCTCACCACCGAGCAAATGGCCATGCGGTAACCGTCGTGCATGCGACCGACGGCGCGCAGGGCGATCCGGATGGCGCGAGTGGCGACATCATCGCGACGCGCCGCCGCGAGGGTGCCGAGGCGCTCCTTCGGCTCGGGATCGGCGAGCCCGAACGATGGGACCTGCCCGATGGCGCGCTGCCAGAGCGCCTGGAAGACCTCGAACAGAAGGTGCGCGCCGTGATTCGTCGCGTGCAGCCCAAGACGCTCTACTCCTTCTGGTTTGGCGAAGCCCATCGCGACCACCGGGCGATCGCGTTCGCAGCGATGCGCGCCGCCGACGAACTGCCGCACGATTGCCGTTGTCTGTTGTTCGGCGTGAACCACTTCCCGGTGGCGAATGCACTGTTCGACACGTCGGCGCTCTGGCCGATCAAGCGACACGCGCTCGAGGCCTACGCGAGTCAGAATGTCTACTTCGACATCCCTGGCCTGGGCGATCACCGCGACCGCACTGCGACGATCAACGTGAACGTCGCTGGCGTCACCCATTGCGAGATGTTCGCGGACCTGCGGCCGAGCCAACTCGCGCGCGCGCACGACCTCTTTGCTCCCTTGCATCACCTGCTGCTCGAGGGCGGCTCATGAACCACAAGCCGACCGTCAGCCTCGTCATCTCGGTCTGGAACCGGAAGGACGACCTGCGTGACAACCTGAAGGCAATCGGCGCGCAGACCGTGCAGCCGGATGAAGTCATCGTAGTCGACAACTGCAGCAGGGATGGCACGCCGGAGATGGTGCGCGCTGAGTTCCCTTTGGTGAAGCTGATCTGCATGCCGCACTCCGCCTATGGCGCGTGCGAGACCTTCAACGTCGGATTTGCCAGCGCAGGCGGGGATTTCGTCGGCATCCTCGATGACGACGTCGTGTTGGGGCCGCGTTTCGTCGAGGACATGCTCGCGAAGTTCGCGACCGAACCCGAGACCACGGCGATCCTGTCGCCAAAGGTGATCGAGCCCGAGATGCCCGACTGGTATCGGAACGCGCCGTTGGTGAATGCCGAGCGCTACCTGGCGACGTTTCGCGGCTGCGGCTCGATGGCGCGGCACGCGGCGATCCGGAAAGCGGGCTACTACGACATCCGCTTTTTCATCTTCGGCAATGAGCGCGATCTGACGACGAGGCTGCTCAATCTCGGCTACCGCGTGAAGGCGGTCCCGAGCATCGAGGTGTTCCACAAGGCTCCGTTTGGCATGCGCCACGGCAAACGCAGCCTCTACTTCCACGTCAGGAACTTCTGGCTCTACGCCTTCAAGTACGCGCCCTGGAGCATGGTGCTCGGCTTCCCTATCGCATTCTTGCACAAGCGGCTCGGCGGCAAGCGGAAGGGGGCAGGCGGCGAGGTTGCGGATGCAGTTGGCACCATCGGTCTGTTCGAGAACATCCGCGCTGTGAAGTGGGGCTTTTGGATCTGCGTGAAGGCTTCGATCGCGGCGCTTTGGCACCTGCCCTACTGCATTCGGCATCGACACGTCTGCAAGCACGAGGACTTTGAGTTGCCGCTGCGCTAGCCGCTGCAAGGAATATTCTCGTCGTCGACGTTGGTGCGCGCAGCACATCGACCGCCAGCTATGCCAATCCCCGCGCGGCATGGGGCGGATCTTCGTGCTCCGTTCGTGAAGCTTGCTTCGCCTAGTGCGCACTTTTCCCAGCAGCACACGCGGGCTTTTCCCGCCGCGATATGCGCCACTGTTCATGGCAAGTCGGTTGCTGCCGACTTGTCGAAGTTTCTCTGGATGCCTGGAGGCGTGACTGGTGCGGCGCGTGCCGGACCGGAAAGGCGCCCCGGGGATGGGACAAGTGATGTGCAAGGGAGGGTGATCGCCTGACGGGAGGCGATCACCCGTTTTCCCAGAGGTGGAGACGGGGGACCTGCGGCGTAGGATCTTCGCCCCCGTGATCTCTGCGATCGTTGTCAACTGGAACGGCAAGGACTACCTGGCCGCGTGCTTGCAGGCGCTGCTGGACCAGGACCCGCCGCCCGACGAGATCCTGCTCGCGGACAATCACAGCGACGACGGCTCGCGCGAATTCGTCGCGGAGCGTTTCCCATCGGTTCGGTTGATCGACACCGGTTCCAACCACGGGCCCTGTCGGGCGCGCAATCTCGGCGTCGAACAGGCGCGTCACGAACTGTGCTTGCTGGTCGACAACGACGTCGTGATGCAACCAGGCGCACTGCGCGCCATGCGCCAGGAGCTCGAAGCCGACCCCAAGAGCGCGCTGGCGCAGGCGCGGTCCTTGTGCGACGACGACAAGGAACGCGTGCACTACGACAGCGCCGACTTGCACTTCCTCGGCACGCTGGTGCTGCACAACTGGTATCGCAAGGTCGATGCCTCGCCCTGGCCCGAAGGCCCTGTCGGCGCCGCAATCGCACTGTGCGTGCTCGTGCGCAAGACGCCCTATCTCGCCTGCGGCGGCTTCGACGAGAACCTGTTCATCCTCTATGAGGACAACCAGCTGTCCTACAAACTGCGGATGCGCGGCCATCGCGTGCGGCTCGCGCGCGGCGCGCTGTGCCTGCATCGCGGCGGCACTGCTGGGTTGTCGTTGCGCGGAGCAGACGCGAAGTATTCCGGGCGTCGGACGTTCTTGCACAGTCGCAATCGTTGGTATGTGCTGCTCACGTGCATGCGCTGGCGGACGCTGATGCTGACGCTTCCCGCGCAGTTGCTCTACGGTGCGGTCTACGCTGGATTCGGTCACGCTCGTGGACACATGCGCGACTGGTGGATCGGGAAGGTCGAACTCGTCAGGCTCGTGCCAGTCGCATTGCGCGCGCGCAAGCTCGCACAACGCGGCCGCTGCGTTCCCGACCGCGAACTGCTCGTAGCATCACCGCTGACCCTCAATCCCGGCCTTGCCGAAGGCGGCAGCAAAGGCGCGTTGCGCCGCGTGCTCGATCGCACGTTCGCCGCCTGGTGGACCTGTGTGCGGAGGCTGTGTGGCTGAGGTAGCGGCGCTTCTGCTCAACTGGCAGCAGCCCGCGCTGACGGAGCGCTGCCTGCAAGATCTCGTCGAGTGCGCGACTGCGGGCCTTCGTGTCGTCGTGATCGACAACGGCTCTCTCGACGACTCGCCGCAGCGGCTTGCCAAGGCAGTCGCGTCCGCCAGAACCAAGGGCCTCGACGCGGAGTTGCTCCGACTCGGCGACAACACCGGATTCACCGGCGGCATGAACGCGGGGTTCCGGCGCGCGGCGGAGACTGGGTGCGAGTTCTCGCTCGTGCTCAACAACGACATGCGGCTTGGCAAGGGATTCCTCGAACCGCTGGTGGAGGCGATGCAGAACGATCCGCGCATCGGCGCGATCACGCCAACGGTCGTGTATCCAGACGGCCGAGTCTGGGCACAGGGCGGTCGGCTCGCTTTCTGTCCCAACGGCCTGCGACTGTGCGGCCATGGCGAACGGCCGGCGCCGATCAATGCCGGGCCCGAGGCGGTCGATTTTGCTCCAGGCGCATGCGCGCTCTTCCGCACCGCGGACGTCACCGATCTCGGCGGCTTCGACGACCGCTACTTCATGTATTGGGAAGACGTCGAACTGTGTCGTCGCATCGCGCTGCTGGGCAAGCGCATCGTTTGGCTCCCGTGGGTCCGGGTGACGCACTTGGGTGGAGTCTCGGGCGGCGGCGGCGCTTCGCAGTTGCGCAAGTTCCTGATGGCGAAGAACTCGGTTCGCTACCTGCGCTCGCACGGTTCGCTGCGGGGCTGGGCTGCGTTGCTATTGGGCGACGTGCTGTCGTTGCCCCTGCTCCTCTTGCGTGGCTCGAAGTCCTTCACCGCGAAGGCATCTGGTCTGCTCGCTGGATTCCGGGGATCGGCATCGACCGCCGCCGACGTCGCGCGCTGGCGGCAACCCAGCTAGCAGGTCGTCAGCAACTGATCGCTCGCTGAGAGCCTCTTGGCCGAGTCGCGATCCAGGAGATCGAGTGCAGTCGCATCCGCGGACTCGATGCAGCTTGCACGACGCAGAGAGCGGCACGGATGCCATGCTCGCAGGCAGCATGCGTTCTTCAGCGGGCGGCTAAGGCTCGAAGGCCTGCTTGCGCGCATCGGCCGGCAGCGCGAGCAGCCGCTCTCGCAATGCGACGAGTTCTTCGCGTGCTTGCCGTCCGAGCAGCAAGTCCTCGGGTCGTGTGGCGGTTCGGGCCACGCACGGGAGCGCGTCGTCGTCCAGCGAATCGAAGGCGACGATGGAGTTGCCCTTCTGGGCGAACATCGCACTTGCCTCGTGCTCGACCGGCAATGAGCAGCCCGAACTCATCGTCGCCACGACGGTCAAGGAGCCGCCTTCTGCGAGTTGACGCGCTGCCGCGAACATGCGCTTGCAGCGAACGAGCGCATGTGTCGGGACGTCGGCGGGGCCAATCGTGCCTTCTCGTGGCCTTTCGCGGTTGCCATGGCGCGCGAGTGCTGTCATCGAGTCGAGCAGCAGCACGACGCGCGACCCGGCTTCGGCCGCGCGCATCGCCGAGGCAAGCGCGAGTTCGGCTACGAGCACCTGCCGCGTCGGCGATTCGTCGAAACTCGCCGCGACGAAGTCGCAACCTGCCGACGTCCTTGCGAACTCGGCGAGGTCTGGCGGCTCGGCGTCGAGCAGGCACGCTCTCGTGCTGACGGCAGGATCCGCGTGGCGGATCGCGGCAGCGATTCGACCGAGCAACTTGAGCCGCGCGCGCCCTTCGGGTGCCCAGATCAGCACGCGGCTGCCATGTGCCCAGGGCGCCAAGGCTGCGATCGCTGCGAGTTGCGTGTCACCAGCTGCATGCAGGATTCGCAATGGCGCGTTCGGGAGCACCGACATGGCCGATTCGAACGCCGGGCGGTCTGCGCGTTGGCGCGTCGTCGCACCATTCACCGTTTCGACTCGCAGCAGGGAGAAATACAGCTCACCCTCGCGCGGGGGCCTGGTCGCGCCCACTACGAAGTGGCCATGCCGCAGGCCGAGGTGGTGGAGTTGCCCGGCGCTGACATAGATGTCGTCCATTCCGGGCGCAAAGGAGTCGCAGCGAGCGCGCAGGTAGCCAAATCCATCTGGCGAGACCTCGAGAACGCCGCCGCCGAGCGCTAGGCCGGAGACCCGAGCGCGGTGCGAGATGAGCTGATACCTCAGTCGGTCCAGCGTTGCGCCTGGAAGCGGCTCGAGCCCTTCACGACGGGTCATCTCGCGCAGGCTCGCGTGATCCAGCGTCTGTAACGCCAGGTTGTCGGCGCCAGCCTGTCGCAGGTCTGCATACAGACCTTCGCGCTCTTCGTGCGTCATCGCGTCGAGCCGCGCCGCCGTGCGGTCGCGCTTCTCGCGCTCAGTGCTCACTCTGCCGCCTCGATGCGCCGCAGGACTTCGCCGACTTGCCGGCGCGTCG